>Ga0116223_10001536_pt1 | contig 23411 bp, 18 predicted proteins | sample Sb_taG_3_FD_90092 | JGI IMG/M metagenome (GOLD analysis project Ga0116223, IMG submission 90092) | Peat soil microbial communities from Weissenstadt, Germany - Sb_50d_a_PC metaG | ecosystem: Environmental > Terrestrial > Soil > Wetlands > Peat | place: Germany: Weissenstadt | collected 2010-09-21 | reverse complement strand
CTGAGTGTGCTTGTACAGGCGATTGGGATTCTCCCCGTAGCGTCCATCGGCGGGCCGGCGGGAAGGTTGCACATACGCCACTTTGTAAGGACTCGGGCCCAGCACGCGCAGAAAAGTTTCGGGCGCCATCGTTCCCGCGCCGACTTCGACATCGTATGGCTGTTGCAGGACGCATCCTCGCTCAGCCCAGAAAGTCTGGAGGCGCAGGATGAGTTCCTGGAAACTCAGCGGATTGGAGTTGGCGTTGGTCAATGTGCTTGCGCTGGCAGTCAGCATTTAGCCATTTCGGTACATTATCACTTCAACGAACATCGTCTTTGGGCTGAACGCTTAGCGCTGATCGCGCTCAACTGATTCTCTCCAGCATTCCTGCCGTTACCAGCTTCTTCTCCATGTGGCGCTGGAGAGACTGCAGTAGAAACTTTCGCAGATCGGCAGCTTGCGCATTAGGTACGGTTGTCTCCGTAAAACTCTCAACCGGAGCACGCAGCATCTGCGCGGCCAGCTTCCGCGATTCTGCGGAAATTTCCGATGATGCGAGCCGCTTATCGTCGGCACACATCAACCCGTCGCTCAATGCGTGAAAGAATGCCCTACTGCCATTGAGCGTCCGCCCGCAGACGATGCACTCTGAAAACTCTGGCAGATAGCCCATCAGACGAGTCATCCACAACTCGAAATAGGTGATGGGCATCCAAACGTCAGCTCCGCGCAGCGCCGCAAGCACTGCCAGTGCAAGCCGGAAGACATCATCGTTGGCTTCGCGATCCGGCAGCAACTCGTCCAGCAACTCGGCTACGTGGCCCAGCGCAACCGCGCGCGCGTAGCTGACTTCAAACGCCAGCGGCGACTCCAGGACTTCACAGGAATCCAGCCGTGCCAACTCCTGCCGTTCGCGATCGTCATAATATGCTCGAACGTAAGTCAGAGGCTCGAGCGCTCCGCCAAATCGCCGCTTGGACTTCTTGGCCGCACGCGCCACTCCTCGCACCTTGCCTTCCAAGCGTGTGAACAGCGTGACCAGCAGGTCGGCCTCGCGTAACGGATACGTCCGCAAAACAATCGCTTCCGACTCTTTCAGCGCCATGGAAGCTCAGCAGGTAATCCTTGATTGTAATGGAGCGGTACAGGGATGGAAAGCAACCCCCCGAGTTGGTCGCGAGCAGAGGAGTTTACCGGTCAACGCTGACCTTCAACGCGCCTTCAAAGCTCTTGCCGGTACACGGAATCCAATCTGTCTTCTCTTGCGCGGCTGCGGAGCCATCAGTTCGTGGATCGCGTCGATGATCGCCTGAATCGCAGCATCGTGGCCCTTCAATCGACGCTCCAGTTCAGCCAGCTTGCCAGCAACTTTTCCGTTCGTAGACACCATGTCGCGTAAGCGGACGAACGCCCGAACCACGAACACACTCATCTCGATCGCACGCTTCGTGCTGAGTATCGTCGCCGCCATAATCGCGCCATGCTCCGTGAATGCATACGGCCGATGACGTCGCCCTCCGTGATTGGAACTTGAGGTCGCAAATTGCGACCTCAAGTTTTCATGTTCATTTGGAGAGAGCTGGAACATAAAATCTTGCGGAAAGCGCTCGGCGTTTCTCCTGACTTGCTCATTCAAGCGCTTCACCTGCACGCCATACAACTCAGCTAACTCTGAATCCAAAATGACCCGCGAGCCTCGAAGAACGAGGATTCTTGGCTCGACCGGTTTGAGCAGGACCATGTTGGCAACGCGCATAAGAATCTCGCAACGGCTTGAGGTCGCATTTTGCGACCTCAAGCGGGAATGTTCAAACATCTTACCTGCGGGCCCAGGCTCTGAAAAGGAAAAGGCGCACGCCCATGAAATAAAGACGCGCGCCCGAACCAAAATGGGGAACCCGACTTCAGCGACCGAAGTACTTGGCGTTCCGCTCGGTGAATGATTTCCACTTTTCCGGCAGGTCATCCAGCGCGAAAATCGCTGACACCGGGCAAACAGGCACACAGGCGCCGCAATCGATGCACTCGACGGGGTCGATATACAACATTTCCTCTTCCGCGTGTGCCGGCGAATCCTTCTTGGGATGGATGCAATCCACCGGACAAGCGTCCACACAAGCAGTGTCTTTGGTCCCGATGCAGGGCTCCGCTATCACGTATGCCATAAAGTCTATGTCTCCCTAAGATCAGTGGAACTTAACAGAACCGCTAATTCTAGCAAGAAAAGCCGCCAGCGGTACAGCTTTCAGCAGCGAAATAATGGGCTGGTAAAGCGGTCGAACGGTGTCAAGGCGCGCAACACCTCGAAGGGCCGTTACACTCCCACCAGCTCCCGCTCCGCGCTAGGCTCGTACTCGACGATATGCCCGGCCACCGCACTCGCCGCTACAGTAAGCGGACTAGCCAAATACATTTGTCCGGGACCGCTACGGCCAGGGAAATTCCTGTTCTGTGCGCTGATCACGACCTGCTCCGGACGAGTCGTTACGCCTGGCCCGGCGTTGATGCAAGCTCCGCAACTGGGCTCGATCACATGCGCTCCAGCTCGCTGGAAAACGTCGAGGTAGCCTTTGCGGATGCAGTAATCGCGCGTCTCCTGGGATCCAAACTGGATGTAGAACTTTACGGAGTCAGCCACGCGCTTGCCGTGTTTGAGAGCATCGGCGAGCACGAGCGCGTACATATCCATGTCTTCGTTCTTGCCTGCCGTGCAGGTGCCACCGTAGGCGAGTTCCACTGGCACCGGCGTGCTGAAATCGCGGATGTACTTGCCGTTCCCCGGATCGCCGGGCGTGGCCACCATGGGCGTAATGTCGGCTGCGCCGAGTTCGATCACTTGCGCGTATTGCGCATTGGGGTCGCTATGAAGGCCTTCGATCATAGCTTCAGCCTTCTTGCGATCCATGCCGCGGCGTTCCACCAGAAAATCCACTGCCTTGCGGTCCGGTGCAACAATTCCAGTGAAGCCGCCAATTTCAGCGGCCATGTTGGTCATGGTGGCACGTTCGTCGACGCTGAGTGCTTCGATCGCCTCGCCCGCATACTCCATCACCTTGGCCAGCGCTTTGCCGCTGCGCACATAGTCCAGGCTGAGGATCTTCAGAATCAAATCTTTCGCCGTGACGTTCGGGTGCTTCTTGCCGCGAATCACAATCTTGACTGACTCTGGCACTCTTACCCGAACATCTTTCGTGATCCATGAATTGAACACGTCGGTCGTACCGATCCCGAACGCCACGCATCCGATGGCGCCAACGTGCGGCGTGTGCGAGTCCGAGCCGATGTTTAACTGTCCGGGGAGCGCGTAGCTCTCCAGCACGATCGAGTGGCAGATTCCTTCCGAACCCTTACGGTCTTTCAATTCGCCGTGCAGTTTGATTCCCTGCTTTGCCGCAAAATCCTGCTGCTTCAGTTTGAGCTGGGTCGCCAGATCGAGCAGGCCCAGCTTTTTTTTCTCTTCGGAGATCACTTCGTCGAGAAAAGTCAGGTGGTCGCGGAAAAATAAAATGCTCGCGGGATCGTTTACCTTGGCGTCTTTGCCAACGTAGCGCTCAAAGAAAATGGAGGCCATCGGCGTGACGTATTCGTGGCTGAAGCGAAGATCAGCGCGTGCGAAGCCTGTGTCGCCCGGCTTTACGGACGGGACACCTGAATTCCCATTTTCGTCGATCATGTGTCGCGCGAAAATCTTTTCTGCGACTGTCATCGGGCGCTTCTCTGTGTGGATGGGCGGTAGAAAAACCTTCTTCTGCATGCGCGCCACATTGAAGGGAAACAGCCCACCGTACTCGATCACCTGCCGCGTGATCTCATCCTCTCCGGCAGTGAATTCGTTCAGAGGAATCTCTTCCCCCGCGCGAATCTGGTCGATCAGCGAGAAGTTAGTCGAGGTCAGCAGACCGAGGTTTTGACAGTTCTGCTTGTAGATGCGCTCGATGTTCTCCGCGATGACGACCTGAATACCGGCGCACATCTCAGCGTATGGAGACTGTTCCCGGCTCGAACCTTTGCCCCTTCGCTTGCCGCTGACGGCGCAGACAAATCCGCCATTTTTCACGTCCGAACGGCGAATGGGAAACACGCTTCCGCACTTCAGCCCCAGATAAGGGATTTCGCCCAGAGTCTCGTCGAAATAAAAACAATAATGTGCGGGCGTGATTTCGTCGGTTGAGATATCGTCGCGGAGCTTGGGATTGTTGGCGGGATTCTTCGTATCCCACGGGAGGTCCTCACCCGCAAGCTGCCGTTTGATAAGTTCTGCATCTTCTGTGAGAAAAAGAATGCGGCCCTTGAGCCGCACTTTGTCGGGGCGTTTCTCGATTTTGCGTTCCAGCAATGAATTGATCACGATCTATAACCTACGCCAAGAGTAATGAGTAACGCGCAACGCTACTCTTATTGTAACCCGTGCGAAACGTGCCCTGACGTGGATTCAACGAGCCCTCTGATGGGGCACAAATTTCAAGCGACGCCAGCACGGGTGTAGACGCCGGGCCTACAGTGGCAGTTTAGTGGTGTCCGTGCGTCCGATCGTATTTTTCTCCTGCCGGAATCGCAACGGCTAGCCGGTTTTCTTTCGGTGCAAGCGGACACGTGGCGTAGGGCGTTACCGAGCAGGGCGGACTGTACGCCCGGTTGAAATCGATCACCACGGTCCCGTTTACGACCGGGTCAGTATCGAGGAAGCGGCCTCCGGGGTAGGTGTCGGTTTTGCTGGTAAGGTCGTTGAAAACGAAAGACAGGCCCTTCGAGGGATCGCCACCCAGGTCGGTCAGTCGCACTTCCTGACCGTTGATTTTGAATACGACGACTCCGGCCACCGGCGTCGGTGTCGTGTCACCGAGAACGTTGGGAACGTCCACCGTTCTCTTTCCCTCGGAAGGTACGAAGGTTGCCGTCGCGCGATAGGATAAATCGAGCGGGAAAAATATTGGGCCGCGATAATTCTTGGCGTCCTCACTGTCGACGTCTTTCAGCCGGATGCCAATGCGCTGGCCTCGGACGATGGCTTTGAAACGCAGACTTCCTAATTCTACGGTTGTCGGATGGTCGGAAGTATCAGGCTGTAGCTTGACCTCGGTCACCGGCTTGCCGTCGATGGTGGCGTGCGCGTCGGGAGACAATTTCACCGTCACGTCCGTCCCCTGCAACTCGAAAACGCCGGCGCGCGTTGGTCCCTTGGGAAATACGATGGCGTTGCCCGCATCGCTGCCGAAAGTATTGTCACCGGCTTTGAGCCAGAACAAGCCCGCCAGGGACAGCCAATTTTGCTTGCGGCTGTCGACAAGCTCAGCTTTCCACTTATCGAATGACTGTAGGTATGCAGCATCGGGCGTGGAAGCAGGCGGGCTTTTGTCCGCCGGTGCCGCAGCGGCAAACAGCAGCACGGCTATCGCCAACACAAGCGCAAGGTTCCATGTTCGCTTCATAGCAGTTTCTCTCAGTCACCTTCTAAAGTCGTGCATTTCGGGCAACGGCTCCATGTTATTTCCGCTGAAAATCTGTTCAAACTCGCTCAGCAATGCTGGGTGCACCAGTCGGTTGGAGGCCAGAGTCTCACGACTATCTAACTGGAATGGCCCACCCTTGAAATCCGTTACTTCCCCTCCAGCTTCCTGGACAATCAGCACACCCGCGGCCGTATCCCACGGGTTGAGGTTAAACTCCCAGAATCCGTCAAAACGTCCGCACGCGACGCAACATAAATCGAGCGCAGCCGATCCCGCTCGCCGCACTCCATGGGTGTGCAACGTGATCTGGTGGTAGAAAAAGATATTCGGATTCTTATGGCGCTTGTGACTGGGAAATCCGGTAGCCAGCAAGCACTCAGCCAAATTCGTGGTCTTCGAAACATGAATCCGCTGCTGGTTCAAGTAGGCGCCGCTTCCCTGCTCCGCCGCGAACAATTCGTCGCGCGTCGGATCGTAGACCACTCCGGCTATCCGCTTCCCTTTGTACTCCAGCCCTATGGAAACGCAAAACACGGGGAAACCATGAGCGAAGTTGGTGGTTCCATCCAAGGGATCGACGTACCAGCGATAGGCGCTGCCGGTGTCGCGCAATCCGCCTTCTTCGCCGAGTATGTCGTGGCTCGGCCAGTGCTGGCCGATCCGTTCCCGGATCAGAGCCTCTGACTTGCGATCCGCCACAGTGACCAGGTCAGCCTCGCCTTTGTATTCCACTTTGACGTGTTGACGAAAGTATTCCATCAGCAGCGCACCGGCTTCGCGCGCGATCACTGCCATGTCTGGGAGAAAGTCGTGGCTATTCGAGGAAGATGTCATTCAGAAGTCATTCTCTCGCATGTGGCTCCGTGACGGGTCACCTGCGTCTGCCGCCGTCCTCTGCGATATACATGATTTCGTGTTTAAAGATGAAGAGGTTCGGTCCGTCTTCGCGCGTCAGCCTGACCATGTTCTTGTCGTAGTATTCGATCCATCCGTGGACGAATTCGCCGTCCGCCAGCTTGATGCTGACCGGCCTCTGTTTTTCGCCCAACGACTTCAGATATGCGGCCTCCTGCGAGGTCTCCTCGGGCGGAGTGACCTTCGCTTTCCGGGGCGCGCCGGGACCTGCTTGTCCGTTAAATGGCATATTCAACATTCTACACGCGGCCAGGGAACGGGAAGCTGCGCATCGCGCAAGGACGAAACCGAAGACATGCATTAAAGGTCCTTCGTCGTCACAGGCCAACTAGAATTCGAGCTATCGTCTCTAACTCTGCTTAGAACGCGGAGAAGACCCAAATCTTCTGTCCGCTCTACCGCTAACGACGTCAGTGACGGGTGCGCAGCGTCAGTAGCTTCAAACCACAAAAAACCGTGGCGTTAGAAACGCCACGGTTCAGGATTCAAATGAATCGAACTGGTCCTCAGAAAGATAACTTCATTCCGAACTCCGCAACTCTCGGAGATCCCTGGCCGAATACGCCAGTGCCAGCCCCTACACGAACATTCTGTTGCTGCGCATAGGTGGTTCCGTTGATTGATCCCTGGGCTCCGGGCGTGGGCGTTGTTCCATAGTAGACGCCGAGGTAGGGATTCAGGATATTCGGGGGAAGATCAAAGTTCGCGAAGTTGAAAATGTTGAAGAGAGATGCGCTTGGTTCAATCGTATATCGCTCACGGAAAGTGTGATGCCATGCGAGAGTGAGATCAAAAGCTCTAAGCCAGGCTAAGCCTACCTGACCTTGCGGAGGCGCAGAAATGAAAGGAGCTACGCCTTGCAGAGCCTGCAACTGTGCTACCGAAAACAGACCATTGGATACCAGCACCTGGCCCGCGGGAGTAGGCTCGCCACCGAAGGTTTGGTTGTAGTTGTTAATCAGAGCCCCGAGCCCACTCGCGCTCACGCTTCGACCAAACGCGCCAGTCTTCGTACCGGGCATCGGGTCCTGAGTTGTGCCATCTCCAGTGAAGTCGGTCCGGAATATCTCTCCATTTCCCAAGCCGGAGTTCGAGACGATCAGCGGTTCGGCCAGGGGACTATAGAAGTGCGAGATAATACCCAGTCGGAATCCAGCCGGCACTTCGAAGTTTCCGCCGAATGAAATCTGGTGGGTGCGATCCAGAGTGGACGGACCAAAGTATCGATTGGGATTTGCGTTGTCCGGAGAACCAATCACGAAGTCCTGGTCCTGAGATTGAACAGGGTTGGAGGGCGCGGCTGTCGGATTGGCACCGCCCGGGTTGTCAAAACGCGACAGGCTATAAGCAATCTGGAAGTTCGCACGCTTGATTCCGCGAACGGGGTTATTGACATTTTCGACTAACTTCATATCCAGACCGTTATAGGTAGAACGACCGATCGGCTCCAGGAAGTTCAGGTTGCTTACGGTTTTATTGACGCCAGGGAAAGCGCAACCTGCCGCAGGACAGTTGTGTGCTCCAAGTTCCGCTGTAGTTGTCAGACCATCGGTCGCATAGCTGGCCATCGTTGCGCCCTTCGCGATGGCACAAGGGATGCCGGCAGATCCAGCCCCGCAACCAAAAGATGCGTTGGTAGCATTAATCGCCTCTTGCGCACCTGCCAAGTTGAAGTAGCTAACGTCTCCAGTGTGGTTAAGGTCTTGCCCAAGCAGGAAGTGGGTTTCGACGTTGCGGACAAAATCAGTGGTAAACACCAGCCCGCGCCGAATTTCGTGCTGGATGCCAAAATTCATTTGTACCGAGCGGGGAGACTGATAATTGGGCCCGAATGTAAGGGGGGCCGGATTGGTGCCAAGTCCAATGCCTTGCGCCAGCAAGGTCGGGATATACCCAGGATTTGGCAACACCTTAAAGGGGGAATTTGCCTGGTACAACGTTTGCAGGTCGGCGATGTTGGCTGCCGCTGCTCCAACCGTGATCGGCGTAGTGCTTGTTCCCACCGCACAAATGTTCGCCGGAACCGGAATAACTCCGTTGGGGAAAGCCGAGGACGGGGTGACCGGAATGCCATTTGGATTGATGGTTCCGGGTGCGTTGCAAGGGGAAGCCGTCTGAAGAAATGCTCCCTCAGCCTCGCGTGTGGGACGATCGAACAAAACGTTGTTCCAGATTACATTCTCAAAGTAAAGACCAATTCCGGCACGAACTACAGTCTTGCCACTACCTTTGGGATCCCAAGACACGCCAAGCTGTGGCGCCAGATTCAGATTAGGCTGTTTGATCGGCGCACCCAGGTTTGGAAAGTATGGCAATAGACCATTGAGCGCGGGGATTCCTGGCAAATCGGAATCAGTACGGCCGGTATCACGATTGTAGCGGAGGCCGCCCTCGACTACGAGGTTGTGACGGACCCTCCAGCTATCTCCCAAATAGAAGCCGATCCGGTTGTCAGGGCCCAGTCCGCCTGCGGGAAATCCAAAAGCGGGATTGGTCGTGGAAAACCCCTGCCCATTGCCCAAGGTGATTGCCTGGACGGGGTAGTTCAAGGGATTCGCCGGGCCGCCGGGACAAGCGCCACAAAGCGCCGCGTTGTAAAGGGTTGGGTTGGAAGTTACGGTCGGGGCGATACTGAAGAAACTCGCATATCCACCGCCCTGAATGTGATTGTAGGTAGCGCCAAACCGGATGATGTGATTTCCCAAACTCTTGCTGCCATCATATTTTATCTGGTGATCGCTTTGTGGCGTGGACTGGGGTGCCAGGAAATTGGGGCCCACCGCCAACGGTCCGTTGAAAATACTGATCCCAAGATTAGAATTCGGGACGCTCACCGCAGCATTCGCAATCTGATTCTGGAACTTCAGATATTCAAAACGAACGCTGTGAGTCAAGCTGCCGGTGTTGAAATCGACCCCGACTACGTGGGATCGCGTATCGTCCTTGTTGTCGTATACCTGAAAGCTGGAGGCGAAGAAAGTATTAAACGCCGAATTGTCGAAGTAGTTGAAACGATAGAAAGCGTGGGCATTCTTCGTTAACTGGTAGTCGAACCTTCCATTGAACTCGAACTCTCGAAATGGTGAAGGGAAATCCCCGGAAAGAGCAGTGAAAGGAGCAGGCAGAGAAACCGGGGCCGACAAATTATTCAACGTGCGTTCGGCGTCAAGAAAGAAGAATGCCTTGTCCTTAATGACCGGTCCGCCCACACGCGCGCCAAACTGGTTACGCGAGAAAGGCGCCGACAAGCCTTCCGGAGCCGGCAGGGCGGCCGCGACAGAGCTATCGCGGAAATATTCAAAGCCTTCGCCGTGGAATTGGTTGCTGCCGGAGCGCGTCGTCACATTCACGGCGCCGGACGAGGTCAGTTCATTCGAGAGGTCCAGCTTCGACTGGCTAAGCTGAAACTCCTCGATGGCACTGGCAGGGATGTCCTCGGTCGTCGTTCCCACGGTCTCATCGCTGACGTCCACGCCATCAACTTCGATGCGGGCCGTGCGCCCGAAACGCCCGCCGAAGGAAATCGACGAGTATCCCACCTTAGTGGGATCGAAGTTGGTACCGTCCTGAATTTGGACTCCGGGTTCAAGCTGAGCCAGATCCAGAAAGTTGCGCCCGTTTACAGGTAGGTTCTCAATCTGCTCCGTGTTAATTACGCCTTGCACTTCCGCCTGTTGCGTGTTGACCTGGACTTCACTCCCCTGTACCTCAACGACCTGCGAAGTCTGTCCCACTTGCATACTCAGATTGCCAGCAGTCGTCACACCTACCTGAACGGTCACAGGCACTTCGGTAGTCTTGAATCCGGTGGCTTCAGCGCGAAGCACATAATCGCCCGGTGCGAGGGCTCCAGAACTGTATGCGCCAACAGAGTTGCTGGACGCGTTTATCACCCGCCCTGTCGACTTGTTGGTGATGCTGATTTTAGCTCCACTGACGACTGCGCCCGAAGGGTCAGTCACCGTTCCCTGAATGCTTCCCGTGGAAATGGTCGTTTGTGCTAACAGAAGCGTGGAAGACAGCAAGAAAGTTATCGCCAGAGCCAACCCTACAAATTTTCCGGCGTGACGGACAGGGCAGTTGAAATTCAGGGGCATCGTCCACCTTCCTTTCAGAGTCGGTTCAGAGTCAATCGAGAGTGGTTCTCGCGGATCATGCGGGACAATTGTTGATCTTCTGCAACCAATGGCTGGCTCGCCAGCATCATATTGCACACCTCGCGCAGGAAAACCGAGCACACTATTACGCAACAGCAGTGCAATCGAACGACCAAGACAATTAGTGCACACACTTTGTCATGTCATCTGCAACTGTGTCAATAGGTTAGTGGATCGTTATGTGGGCCTGGCGCTATCCGAAACGATTCCGCACGTCCCATATTCTGTAGATCAATACGGAAAATGAAATCCGGAAATAACAATAACGAGCAATCACAACGAGCGTTGCGATCAGAATTTGGACTTCGTCGTGTAATAGCCGGTGCGGTGCCGCACCGTGAACGCGGGACCTCCTGACGCCCCGCCAACTTTCACTTCGATGCGGTGAAAGCTTGAATTGGACAATCGCTGCGAAGGATAGTAAGCCAGCAGGTATTGGGTGCGCAGTTCGTCGCTGATTTTCCGGAAGGCGTCGTCGAGCTGAGGCACCGACGTGGCGTAGAAGTATTTACCCCCGGTGTCTTCGGAAATCTGAATCAAGGCGTGCTCCCCGCCCGTATCACGCCCGGCGCTCGCCTCAACCGGAACGTCAATGATGCTGTAGACAATGGCTTCGGCTTCCTGAGCGGAACGCACCGCTTCTTTATAGTCCACACGGCTCACGGTATCGCCGCCATCCGTGATCACCACCAGAACCTTCCTTCCCTTTCGCGTATCGAGCGCTTGCGCTCCGAGGTAAAGAGCGTCGAAGAGAGCAGTAGCTGATCCCATGCGAACATGGTCAACCCCGCGGTCGATCGTCTTGAGGTCGGAGGTGAACGGCACAACCTCGCTGACGATCTCGCTGAACCCGTAAAGAGCGAGTGCATCAACCGGCCGAAGGATGGTGCGCGCGAAGCGGCGCGCGGAGGACAGTTCCAGTGGCAGATCCTTGCGCGTGCTGAGGCTGGTATCGATGTCGAGCACAATCGAAAGCGGTATGGCGGATTCTTTGTCGAACACAGCTATGTTCTGCGGCTTCCCGTCTTCCAGTAAGGAGAAGTCTTCCTTTTTGAGACCAGCGACAGGTGCGCCATGCTGGTCCGTGACCGTAACGAAGACGTTCACCAGCTTTACGTCAACCTTGAGCGTCGTTTCCGGATTCTGAGCGGAGCTGGCGCTGTCCGGGCCGCCGCCGTTATTATTCGGCGCCTCGGGTGACGCTGGTTTCGCCGGGGTTGAGCCGTTGCTTGCCCACGGCGGCTTGGGCACTTGGGCTTGCGAGGCTACGACCGCGATCGCCAGGAGAATAGGCAGCCGCCTCGTTGGGAAGCGGAAATTCTGCTCAACGATCTTGGCGTGGGTGCCCTCGCGAATCTTGGAGGTTCGCGTTTTCTGCAAAAGGACCTTGAACCGCAAAGCTCGAAAAAAAGTTCGCAAAGAAATTCCGCAGAGGCCGCGAAAAGGCAATCTGCTCATTTAGATGCGGACCCTTCGGAATGGCTGCCTTCGAGCCGGGGAATCCCCTCGGGAAAAGGTTCGCCGTCGGCCCAAACCGCGCCATCCTGAAAATACTCCTTCTTCCAGATAGGCACAGTGCGCTTGAGGGTGTCGATAAGCCAGCGGCAGGCATCGAAAGCGGCCGCCCGGTGGGCCGATGCCACGACGATCAGCACACTGACCTCGCCGATTTCCAATCGCCCCAGACGGTGCACTATGGCGACGGCGCGGATTGGAAACTGCTGAAGCGCCTGCTCGGCGAGCCCGTCCATCTGCTTGAGAGCCATATCTTCGTAGGCTTCGTAATTCAGATAGAGCGTGCGGCGGCCCCGAGTGTTGTCGCGAACCACGCCTTCGAATACGACGGCGGCTCCGTCCGCGGGATGCTTAAGTTTGGCAAGCACTGCCTGTGTATCGATTTTTTCGCGCGTAATCGACGAGTGAGATCGGCCTTGCTCGAGACGAGAATTGTCAGAATCCGTCAAACCGCCGCTCACCGGCGGAAGGAATGCGATCTCGTCTCCATCACTCAGTTTCGAATCCGGCCCGGCGAATTGCTGATTGATGGAAATCGCAATCGAGGCGGCAAGCTCGCCCAGCCGGGGACTAATCGTCTCGTAATGCGTGAAGACATCGCTCAAAGTGGCCTGTTCTGGCACGTTGAGGAGATCAACGTCGCGTCCTGTCAGATCCTTAAGCACGCCGAAAAATAGAATGCGAACCTGCATGAAATTCCAGTTACCGCCAACTGCAAGGTGTTGCCAGTAGTGTAACGCGAGCTCCGCGGCCATCTTTCACAAACCAACAAAAAACGCCAGTTCTTTTGCAAGAACTGGCGGCAAACCCACGAATCAGATCATCATTAGCTACTTGTGCGGTTTCTCTTCGTGCGCAGGTTGCGCAGCCCGTGGCTGAGGCGGCCGCGGCGGCGCGGCTTGGCGTTGTTGTTGCCAGGCATTGAATTTGGTCTGCTCATTCTGCTGGTGCTGCGGATTCTCCTGCACCGGAGGGGCTTGTTTTACAAGCGGATGTCCGCCGCCCCCAGCGGGCGGACGCGGAATGTTCGGCGGCGGCGCAGGGCGATTGTTTGCGGCAGTCGGTGGTGCCTGCGGACGTGCAGGCTGGCTGGCCTGTGCTTCACTGGGTCGAGCCGCAGGCTGCTCCGGTCGCGATGGCTCAGCCGGTGCTCGGGCCGCAGGCTGCGCCGGTCGTGATGGCTCAGCCGGCGCTCGGGCCGCGGTTTGCGCTTGTCCCGGAGCCTCGGTTCGCACGTTGTTCGGCTCCGCGGCTGGCCGTTGTCCCAAAGGCGCACGCGGAGGCGGGGGCTGCCGAGTCGCCACTACCTGCCGGTTCGTTACTGCCGCAGGCGGCTTCACGGTGACGGGCCGACCGGCTCCCATCACACTCTGGCGGACCGGTTGCGCCGCGATGCTTCGGGTTACAGGAGCATTTTCCAGTTGCTTCGGATCCACTTTGGCGATGTTCGCCGCGACCGGCCGCGCGTTTACGAAGGTATCGTGCGACACCGCTGTGACTGCATTGGCCACGTGTTGATTGGCGTAGGTAATCCGAGTCACGTTCGTGGTGTTGTTGTTGATGACGGTCGTGTTATAGACGTTAGTCACCTGGGTCACGGTAACCCGCGTGTTGGTGACGTTCACATTATTCACATAGCCAGGGCTGGTGCGATACCAAGGCACGAAGACTTCGCGCGGAGCCAGCGGGAACCAGGCCACGCCGACGCCGATACCAACTCCGAAACCGCCTCCGCCCGCGAATGCAACCAATGCAGGCGCATATACCGGACGAGCGTAAACCGGACCCGGTACCCAGCACCATGAAGCTCCGACAAATGCCCAGCGCCCATAGTGGAAGGGAGCGAAGCCCCAAGGCTCGTCCTCAACCCAGGTCCAGCCCCACGGCGCGACCCAAACCCAATGGCCGTATCGATAGGGAGCCCATCCCGGGCCAACGCCGGCCGGCGCCCACACCGGACCGTAATCCGCTACGTATCGCCATTGACCGTATTCGTCTAGGTCTGAGGCGCCCGTCATTTCGGGAGAAATGTAGTTGGACGATTCGGCGTGGTCCTCATGATCGTCGCGCTGAAACGCAAAGTTGTCGAAATCGTCGGAATTGGGTATCTGGTCGATCTCGTGATTCAGCTGATCCGTGCCGGTGAAGCGTGCCCGCTGACCCGCTACTACGTCGTAGGAGTTTCCGCCGCCGGTGACTTCGCCTCGCCCGTGCCATACCGTGGCATCGGTTTCAGTTCCGTCAGCATTCACATCCACGCGATATTCGCCAGTGCGCTGTACTTGAAATGCCAGGCTCGGCGTATCTATTTCGAAATGATCGTCGTCGTCGAGATGCCGTACTCTCACGATGATGGAGCCCTGCGAGAGCTTCAACTGGGTGGTGCGGTCGTCGAGATCCAGGATGGTAACACTGGTTTCCGAATCAATGCGAATCGAGGTCGAGCCAAGCTGCACTTCCGCCCGGGAATCCTTGTCAGCCCACAAATTGTCGCCCGTTGTCAAAGGACGATTAGCGACTGCTTGCACCCAATCGCCTTCGCCGCCCGGTTGAAACGAGACCGATCCGACCGAATAACTAAGCCGCGCTACGCGGCCGGGAGGATCTTGCGCCGGCCCCTGCGGCTGCGGGGGCTGTCCCTGGTCCTGTGGGCCCTGGTCCTGCGGAGGTGGCCCTTGGTCTTGCTGAACCTGATCCTGCGGCGGTTGGTCCTGCGCCGCGATTCTGAGCGGTGTTTGCAACATGAGCAATACCCCCGCCAGGACAACTCCAACTGCCACGACTTTGAGCGTTTTCATTGGCTTATGTTCCTCGCTGCGGTCGCTAAACTCCACCGCTTCACTGTGTATTAACACCTCCGAGGGCAATAAGTTCCATACCGCGGAGGCCGCACCTAAGTACTTTACCCCAAAGAAAATATGCCAGCGCCCGTTTCCGAACGCTGGCACCTCCTGTGACAACCAAGCCGAGCGTTTAACCCACCGGCTGTTCGCTCAAGACCTTTTCACGTTCTTCGGCGTCCTGCTTCTCCTGCCTCGGCGTCGAAGGAAGCGCAAGTTCCAGAACCTCGCTGATCAGCTTTACATAGTGAATGCTGAGGTTCTCGAGCTGTTCTGGCGTTAAGTCCTCTTCCACATTCATCTTGTTATCGGCCGGCAGGATGACATCGTGGACCCCAGCCCGCTTGGCCGCCAGGACTTTTTCTTTGACTCCGCCGATGGGAAGAACATTCCCGCTCAGCGTGATCTCGCCGGTCATCGCAGTCAGCGGACGCACCGGATGCCCGGTAAGCAATGAGACCAGCGCTGTTGCCATGGTCACGCCAGCAGATGGGCCATCCTTAGGGATTGCTCCGGCCGGCACGTGGATGTGGATATCGTGCTCGGCAAAAAAAGTCTCGGGGATCCCAAGGTGCTCTGCATTGGACCGCACCCAGGTCAGAGCCGCCTGCATCGATTCCTGCATGACCTGGCCAATTTGTCCGGTCATGGTGAATCCGCCCTTACCCTTCATGGTATTGGCTTCGATAAATAGAATATCGCCGCCAGAAGGAGTCCACGCCAAGCCGACAACCACGCCTGCACGCTTGGTGCGCTCCGCGATTTCGCCTTCGCTGCGAATCTTGATTCCGCCCAGGAATTCCTGGACGATCTCGGGCGTAACCACCAGCTTTGCACTCTTGCCTTCAGCCAGACGACGCGCCTGTTTGCGGCACACCGTACCGATGTTCCGCTCCAGATTGCGCACCCCAGCTTCACGCGTGTAGTGCCGAATGATGTTGCTGACCGCCTCTTCCGGAAACTCGATTTGCTCCGGCGTGATCCCGTTCTCTTCAATCTGCCGCGGAATCAAATACTGAAACGCGATGTGAACTTTCTCTTCCTCGGTGTAGCCTTGAAGTTCGATGATCTCCATGCGATCGCGCAACGGCTCTGCGATCGGATCCAGCATGTTCGCCGTAGTGATGAAAAGCACCTTCGACAGATCGAACGGAACATCGAGATAGTTGTCGCGGAACGTAGAGTTCTGCTCCGGATCGAGCGCTTCGAGCAACGCCGAACTGGGGTCGCCGCGGAAATCGCGCCCTACTTTATCGATTTCGTCCAGCATGAAAATCGGATCCTTGGTCTCAGCCCGGCGAATGCCTTGAATGATTTGCCCAGGCAGCGCGCCGATATAGGTGCGCCGATGACCACGAATCTCAGCTTCGTCGTGAACGCCGCCCAGCGAGATGCGGACGAATTTGCGTCCCAGGGCGCGCGCGATCGATTTCCCGAGCGAAGTCTTTCCCACGCCCGGAGGTCCGACAAAGCAAAGAATCGGTCCCTTCATAGTGGGCTTCAATCGACGCACAGAAAGATAATCGAGAATACGATCTTTCACCTTTTTCAGGTCGTAGTGATCCGCGTCGAGCACTTCCTTGGCTTTGATGATGTCGACATCGCCGCCGGAAGTCTTCGCCCAGGGCAGCACTGCGAGCCATTCGATGTAGTTGCGCGTAACCCCATAGTCCGCCGCCATCGGAGACATGCGTGAAAGCCGTCCCAACTCTTTCAGCGCCTCTTTCTTCACTTCATCGGGCATTCCGGCGGATTCGATTTTCTGCCGCAGTTCTTCCGTGTCCCGCGCGCCTTCGTCCTGCTCACCCAGTTCTTTCTGGATGGCCTTCATTTGCTCACGCAAGTAATATTCGCGTTGCGTCTGCTGGACGCGATCCTGCACTTCCGACTGAATCTTGTTGCGCAGTTGCTGGACTTCCAATTCCTTCGCCAGATGCTGATTGATCTTCTCCAGGCGAACCCGGACGTCGGTCGTCTCCAGCGTGTCCTGCTTATCCGCAGTCGAAAGAGAAGGCAGCGAGGACGCGATGAAATCCACCAGGCGACCCGGCTCTTCAATATTCATGGCCACGGTGGAGAGTTCGTCGGATAACGTCGGTGATCCTGCAACGATCTGCTGAAACAGAGTCAAAACATTACGCTGCAGAGCTTCGACTTCGGAACTCTTGGGCGGAATCGCCTCTGGGACTGAGTCCACTCGCGCCCGCATAAACGGCGCGAGCTGGGCAAACTCCACTAGCCGCACCCGCTCCAGACCCTCAGCGAACACGAACAGGCTCTGGTTGGGCATTTTGACGACTTTGTGCACCACCGCCAAGGTTCCAACGGTGTAAAGGTCGGTCGGTTGCGGCGTGTCAACCCGGGCTTCCCGCTGGGCCACCACGACGATGGTCTTGTCCTCGCCCAGGGAGTTGATCAGCTGGACAGAGCTTTCCCGGCCCACCGTGAGCGGCAGCACGGCGTGCGGAAACAGCACCGTGTCCCGTACCGGCAGAATCGGAAGCGCCCGGTCTTCTGGCTCGGTATTCCTTGTGTTTTCTTTGACTTCTTTCACTTCTTTTGCATTGCGCTCAGCGCGTGCTGATTGTGCCATGATTTCACCTTGAGTGTAGTATGCTCAAGTTTGATGAGATGAACGCCCCGGAAGATGCAACTGGCCTCCCGGAAATGATTTTCATGAGCTGATGAATTCTAAACCTTCCGCAGACGGTTTGCACCCAACCAAAGGTACAAGGTACAAGGTGCTGAGTCCTCTGGGCACAAATTTCCTTCAATCCTCGCTAAAGCTCTTTCTCCAGCACAAACGCGTCCACCCCGTTCGAGTAATAACGCGGAATCATCTTCACCACGCTGTACTGGTGCCGCTTGTAAAAAGCCAGGGCCCCCGAATTGTCCACTGCGGTTTCGAGAACAACACTGCGGCACTGCGCGGCACGCAAACGATCTTCAGCCGTGGCCAGCAACTTTGAGCCGATTCCGAAACGCCTGTTTTCATCCGGCACATCAATAGTCAGAACATGACCAATGCCGCGCCGGTTGGCTTGCGCAACGATGAAGCCCAGAACTTCCGACGGAGATTCTTTGATCGGCTTGTTGTCGCTGGCAGGGTTCGGCCGAGTCCTCTCAAAAGTGGCTGATTCCGCAACCACGGTAAAAGCTCCCCGCAGTCGAATATAAGCAGCCAGTTCCGCGCGCGAGTACGCGATCCCGGGCGCAAAGCACTTCTGATCAATGCGCCACAGGCTGTCGAAATCCTCGGGCCGAAACTCTCGCAGGACAAATTCCACCCCGTTATTGTAGCTGTCGGGCTTCATCTATCCCGGCCTTCTTGATGACCCCGTGAGAGTTATGAATCCAGCAAAAATAGTCCACGAAACTGTTGCCCGCGCTGCACCCCAAGACGTACCATTCGCATCAGAGGATATATTGTGGGGCGACTGTTCCTCATTGACGCGGCGGCCGCCGTCGCCTTGGTGGCAGTTTGGTACTTCTGCCTGGTTGGTTACAACCACCGCCGAGGAGCGAAAGCTTTGCGCTGGGTGGAAGCCGCATGCTCGCATCGCGGCCAGGTAACCGAAGCTCACTGGATCGGAGGTTCCCGGCTGCAGGCGCATCTGCGGTTCGCTACCCACTGGTTTGAGAATGCGCGGGTGACCATCCGCCTTCTGCCGCGCCCATTACCGGTTCAATGGCTGTTGAGTGTCTGGCACAAACAAAGAGAAACGTTGACCTTTGAAGCCGACTTGGACTGCGCTCCCGGCATCCGCCTCGAAGTCCTCCGCCATCGCTGGCTCACCCATAGCGACAATAAGCTGGTACGAAAATCGCGCGACTGGACGGTCGTCCGTCCCGGCCCCGTCGTGCTTACCACCTGCACCGAGTGGAAACAAGAACTCCCGCCGGTGATCAACACTCTGATGACTTCTCGCGGCCACAATTTGCTAAGTGTCCGTTTCCGTCCCGAGTCCCCGCATCTTGCCGCAACCATCGATCTCGAATCGCTCTCTGACGAGCGCGCCGCAGCCGGTTTCCTCGGAGTGCTTCGCGACCTGGCCGCCGGAGCCTCAACCCACCGCCAGTAAGCCGTATTGCTCGTGTGGGAACGGGCACCCGCCCTAGTTCTTTTTGAACACAGTAACGCCTCCATCTTGCGCAACCGCGACCGCTGAGACACCGTTAGAAATTCGAGGGATGTACGTCGAGCCCAAATATTGGTTCGTGTGGAGCGTGTCGAGCGATAAGTTCGGGATCGTGTAACTCCGGTTTTTCCCCGGATCGGGAAAGACAAGCAACTCTGGCCGTGATCCTTCAGGGGGCGCTAAGTCTCGCTTCAGAATGCCTGGGCTGATGTACCAATTCAGCATAGCGAAGCAATCGTGACTCGCAGAAGTTACCGCATCACCCATAGGTCCAAAATTGTCGGGATGTATTTCACGCACGAGTTGTCCATCCGAGACTCGCATGATTTTAAGGGCGTCGCCAGACTTGTGGCCGGTCCTGTCAATATGCTCGTCCGGACTCAACAGAATTTCATCGTCGCTCAGAAACTTTCCAATGACCCTTCCCGTTTGCACCCTCTCCCATGGCTTTCCAAATTTGTAACCCGAACGTAGTGTTTTGAGCTTTTGGCCTGTGTGCGTGTCAACGATCCCCACCTCCACGAGAATGCTGCTTGTTTCCCAGTCTGATACCGCTGCAAACTTGCCATCTGGCGAGAGCGACTGAGGAATGTCCGCAGATTCCCAGCTTGATTCAACCTGGCCCGCCGCTAAATCTACCAATTCATTGTGAACATGTGGATTCGTCAAGTCGTTGTAACCGGGGATATTCGGAGAGCCTGGCTTGCCATAGCTGGCCAAGAACAGATCGTTCTTGCCAGCGGCCAAAATCGAGAATGGAACTCTTAGTTCATTGCTCTTAGAAGTAAGCGTTCGCGCGATTTGGAAGTTCGTAAGATTTACAACGCGGATATTTCCCCAATCCTGTACGGCCAGCAGTTTTTGATCTCCCGAAAACGCAATGTGGGGCACGTACCATGGTGGAAGGTGCCAGCGATCCGGTCGAGTATCGGTGGGGAGCTTCAGGTCCATCAGCGCCGCACCTGTTCCGACGTTTTCGATTAAAATCCGAAGCCAGCTATCGTGCTGTGATTCCGATTGAAAAAGCACGGCCACGAGTGATCCATCGGGCGATATGTCGAATGCCTGGATTGTCTCAGCCGATACCGAGCTTTTTCCGCTCGTCGCGCCGTCAATTCTACGGATAATCTTGAATGCAGTAGACGACTGCGCCTTCGCAATATCTCCAAAGGCGCAGCAGCCACAAACGAGGGTTAGTAGCCAGCAACAAATTGCGTTAGTTTTCATCGTTAGCACACGGTGCGGAAGTGGCCCGTCCAAGCTTCGCCCGGGGGTGTTCATCGGCTATTTCAGCTTATCCCCGGTTCCGGCACGAACCGATATCCCACGCCACGAACCGTGAGCAAATGCTTCGGTTTTGCAGGATCGTCTTCGATGTAACGCCGCAAGCGGACAATGAAGTTATCGATGGCCCGCGTATCGGTGTCTTCGTGCAGGCCCCAGACTTCTTCGAGAATCGCTTTCCGCGAGACGATCTGTCCGCTGTTGCGAACCAGATGACGCAACAGTTCCGCTTCCATCAAAGTCAGCCGGATGGTGTTGCGGTTGACTCGCAGTTCGAGCTTGGCAAAATCAAGGGTTCGCCCGTCGAATGAGAACGCGTCTGGCGTAGGCGTATGGTTGATTCCCATCCATTCCCGGCGGCGAAGCAAACCTTGCAGCCGGGCCAGCAGGATAGGAAGCTCGAAAGGTTTGGGAAGATAGTCGTCGGCGCCGGAAGCGAAGCCCTTCAGCACGTCCTCGGGCCGGCCGCGCGCCGTCAGCATCAGAACAGGAACAAAATTCTTCGCCGCCCTCAACTCAGCGGCAACTGCAAAGCCATCCTTGCCGGGAAGCATCACATCGAGCACCACGGCGTCGAACTCCTCGCGCTGAGGTTCGCGTTTGCCACGTTTGCCGTTTTCCTTGCCGAGCAGCAACTCGATCGCGCGTTCGCCGTCGCCGGCAACTTCCACGCTGTGCCCTTCGGCTTCGAGATTGAAACGCAGCCCTTGAGCCAAATGAGCCTCGTCTTCAACAATCAGCACGCGGCTCATGCCCGATTCTCCCGCACCGCGTTCTCCCGAGAAACATTTCGCGGAAGTTCGACAACCACCGTGGTGCCGTGCCCCTCACCCTGACTCTGCGCAAACGCGCGGCCTCCGTGCTTCTTGGCAATGGCGCGAACGATGAACAGTCCGAGGCCCGTCCCTTTGATGTGAGCCATGGAACGATTCGAAACGCGATAGAACCGCTTGAAAACGCTCTTCAGCTCCGCCTGCGGAATCCCCACGCCGTGGTCGCGGACGCTCAAGCGCACATGCTTTTCATCGGGCGTCTCAATGCTCACGGAAACATCCACTTGATCTCCTGAATATTTGATTGCGTTGTCGAGCACGTTGGACGTAGCCGTGCGCAACTCCTCCGGATCGCCGATTACGCTGACCCCGGCCTCACCGCTAATCATGGGCTCGAAGCGCAACGCCTGCGGTTGCAAGTGATGCCCGGTGCGGGCAACTTCCACGCATTCGCAAACCAACCTCCCGAAGTCGATGGGGACGCGTTCGCGGCTGCTCTTTCTGTGTCCCGCGACCCCTGCTTTCAGAACCTGCTCGACGGTGCCGAGCAGACGATCGGTATCGTCGAGCATGCGTCTGTAAAACTCCCGGCGCTGAGCTTCGTCCACGTCACGATGCTGCAGAGTTTGCAGGTAAAGCCGGATGGAAGCAATCGGGGTCTTGAGTTCGTGCGTGACCGCATTGATGAAACTGTCGTGTTGCTCGTTGCGGCGAATCTCGCGTAACAGGAAAATAGTATTCAGAACCAGGCCGGCGGTGATGGCGCCGAAGAAGATCACGCCCAGGAAAACTTTGATTCCTTCGCGCCAGTTGAGAATGATCCAGCCAAAACCAACGGCGACTGCCACGCCGGCCAAGCCAACGCCTAGAACCAGGAACGTGATGGTCGCCTTGCGCCGGCTGGTGATGCGCATGGCACGATTCTACTCAATACTGGCCATCCATACGAAAGTTAAGATTGAACCTTTGCGGGCGACCGTTCGTAGTCTTTCGTAGTCTATTGTTGCAGAGAGCAATCCTTATGAACTCTGACAGTGTTTCCCGTATGGACGCTGGCCAATTTCACGGCCATGTGGTCCGCACCAGAGAAGTTGGTGGCTTTCTGCTTACCGAAGACGTCTATCCACGGGACTTGCTCATCCCGCGCCACTCTCACAAATTGGCCTATCTTTCATTTGTGCTTGAAGGCTCCTACATGGAATATGCAGAGAGCCAGACCCGGGAATGCACCCCGGGTACGGCGATTTTCCACCCCGCCTGCGAAACTCACTCGGACCGTTTTCAGCGTGCCGGGGGACGCATTCTCAGCGTCGAGATTGCGCAGGCCTGGACTCAGCGCCTGCGCGATGAAAGCTGCGATACAGCATCTCCGAGAACGTTTGAGCGCGCTTCCATCACCATGACCGCTTCACAACTGCTTCGGGAACTTCGAGACACAGACCCTTTCTCGGCTCTTGCCATCGAAGGCTTGGTGTTACAGCTTCTGGCACAAGTCGGCCGTTGCCGGACATGCCGTCCCGGACCAGCGCGATGGATGACCATTGTGCTCGATCTTCTGCATGCGGAATTCGACCAGAAGCTGGACTTAACTACTATCGCGAGCCGCGCCGGCATTCACCCTGTCCACCTAGCGCGCGAGTTTCGTAAGCACCACGGCCGCACGGTTGGAGACTACATTCGCCAGGTGCGCACCGACGCTGCTTGCCAGCGCCTCTCTCGATCGGATGAACCCATATCCGAGATCGCGCTGCAAACTGGGTTTTTCGACCAGAGCCATCTGACAAGAACCCTAAAGACCTTGACCGGCTACACTCCCTCCCAGTATCGAAAGCGAACTCGCGGACGTTAATCCGGTAATAGGCGCTTCGCGCGTGCAAGATTACTCTTCGTGGTGTATTTATCGTGATGGTATGTCAGCGGAAGAATCTAACCCGTCTTTGCCACTATTCTCGGTCTCGAATGTGCAGCTGCGCGTGTGGCCGTTCGTTGCATTACTGCTGTTGCTGGCGGCCGCGATGGCCCCGGGAGTATTGGCCCTGTTCCTGGTGTCCGCCCATTTACATTTGACACTTGCCCAACTACAGGCTATGCCGTGGCTGCCACTTGCTGCTTCCGAAACTGGATACGTAATTGGGTCCCTGATCTGCATCGGCTTCCTCAGCAAAGGGAACTTCGGGGAATTCGGCATCCGCCTGCCTCGGGGAAAGAGCTATCTCAAAGCTGCATTCCTATGGGGAGTATCTTTTGGTCTGCTGATGATTCTGGTTGACCACCTTCCACAATTGATTGCCCACATTCCTCCGGACGTAGGTTCCCTTATGCGCAGGAACGTCACTGGCCAACTCGTGTTTGAGGG
>Ga0116223_10001527_pt1 | contig 23476 bp, 20 predicted proteins | sample Sb_taG_3_FD_90092 | JGI IMG/M metagenome (GOLD analysis project Ga0116223, IMG submission 90092) | Peat soil microbial communities from Weissenstadt, Germany - Sb_50d_a_PC metaG | ecosystem: Environmental > Terrestrial > Soil > Wetlands > Peat | place: Germany: Weissenstadt | collected 2010-09-21 | reverse complement strand
TGCCGGCGAGCTTCAGATGGGCCCATGCAAAGGGAATGCCGACGATGGTCACGGCAAGGAGGACCGCGGTGACGACGTGCGCGAGCGCCAGCCACCAGCCCGCCAGCAAAAGCCAGATCAGGTTACCGAGCAGGCCGAGCGGCCCGGTGCCGATATCGGACTGGCCGGTGAGGCTATCGCGGCGCACGGCCCTCTGCCCGAACGGCAGTAGCGTATAGGCGGCGATGTTGAACGCGGCCCTTGCCCAGGGCAGACCGACAATGGTGATGGCCATGAGGACCGCGGCGACCAGCCAGCCGAACGCCATCCACAGGCCGCCCGAGAGCAGCCAAAGCAGGTTCAAAAGTATTGAAACGGGTGTCATTTGAACTCTTTGAAAAAGTGACGCGCGAAACGTCAAGCGATCCCAGCACGGATATATGTCCGCTGTCGGCGGGCGATAGCAAGGAAGACCAATAAATTAAATCCGACAAAATGCCCTGCCCGGGCCGCCGGACGAGCGCGGCCGTCAGCGGCGAAAGCGGTCTGGACGCGAATAGGCCGGGCGGTTTTCCTGCGGCGGGCGGCTTGCAAGATTGACGCGCGCTTCGCTGGCAAGCGGAACCGCCCGTTTGAGTTCTTCAAGAAAGATCGGCCTGGAAAAATAAAATCCCTGCGCGTAGCGGATCCTGGTAGCGGCCTGCAGATAGGCGAGTTCCTCGAAGGTCTCGATGCCCTCCGCAATCACGGTCATGCCGAGCGCCTCGCTCAAGGATTCGATCGCCCGCAGGATTCCCTGGCTGCGCGGGCGCAGATGGATGTCGGTGATGAACGACCGGTCGATCTTGATCTCGTCGGCGGTGATGTCGGCCAGCGCCGACAGCGATGAATAACCGATGCCGAAATCATCGATTGAGATCCCGACGCCCAGTTTACGTAAGATCGGCAGAATTTCGGTCTGGAACCGGGTCTTGGCGACGAAGGCATCTTCGGTCACCTCGATCATGAAGCGCCGGGGAAACCCGGTCGCCTCCAGCGCCTGTGCAAACGAGCGCATGAACTCCGGATTGCCGGCCTGCCGGGCCGCGACGTTGATGCTGATGTTGGTGTTTGGCCCAAACGTCTCGTTGATGGGATCGATCGACTTGACGATCTCCGCCAGCACGAGATGGGTCAACTCATCGATCAGTCCCAATTCAACGGCGAGGTTGATGAAAGTGCCGGGAGCCTGAATGACTCCCTCGTCGTCGCGCAAGCGGACCAGCGCCTCGATCCCCCTGATCTCCTTGGTTCGGATGTCGACTTTGGTCTGAAAGGCGCAGCAGAAGCGCTTTTCCAGAATGGCGAGCCGCAGCGACTGCTCGACTTTCATTCGCGCCAGCGCCTCGCGTTCCATGCTGGCATCGAAGAAGGCCGCAGCGCCCTTGCCATCGTTCTTGACCCGATACATCGCGATGTCGGCATTCTGGCGCAACGCGTCGAAACTGCGCCCGTGATCGGGAAACAGGCTCACACCGATCGAGGTCGAGGCGAATATCTCCGATCCGTCGATGAAGAACGGAGCTCTCAGCCGCTGCAGCGTAGCGTGGATATATTCGGCAACCTCGTGCTCGCTCTGGATTGGATTGAGCAGCAGCATGAACTCGTCGCCACTGATCCGCGACAACATGTCGGATTCACGCAGATCGAGCCCCAGTCGCTTTGCCACCTCAATCAGCAGCGCATCCCCCACCGCGTGGCCGTAATAGTCGTTGATGTGCTTGAAGTTGTCGATGTCGAGAAAGGCGAGCGCGAACCGGCTGCGCAGCCCGTCCTGCTGGATCAGGCTCCTGGCACGATGTTCGATGACACGCCGCATCGGCAGATCGGTCAGCTCGTCGAAATAGGCGGCGCGAAACAGATGATCCTCGACGGCCTTTTGTTCGCTGATTTCGGCAGAGCTTGAAAGCAACAGATGACGATCGGCGATGCGAACCGGCCGATGGGCCGTGAGAAAGACCTGCTTGCCTTGAGCGCCAGCGACGCATTCCTCCGCTACCACGGCGCGTCCGGCATGAAGCACTTCAAGCCCGACTTCGCGACGATCGCTCAATTGTTTCGAGCCAACATCGTCCGGCTGTCCGGGAACCATCCCCAGCTGCGTCGCCGCGGCGTCATTGACCAGCAGGAAACGGCCCTGCTCGTCCTGTACCGTGACGCCGGTCGGAAGCATTCTGAGAATGTCCCTCAGAAAGCTCAGCTCGCCCTGAACGGCGAACCCGCCTTCGCCTTGCGTCGCAAGCGGCGGCAATGGGAGTGTGGTGCGGCTTTGCATAGCCGCGGAGGCTGTCAAAGTCTCTTGTAGTTTTGGTTAAGTATGGGCCGGTAATCGCGCGCAGACGCGCTTTGGGCCGCAGCGCTCCCGATCGTCATTAACAGAACGTCAACGGTTGGAATGTGCGCCGGCGGAAGCCGCCTGGCCTTGAGATCGCCCGATCCGGCGAGACAGCTTAACTCGAGGGTATGCGGCATTGCATCGTGCAATGAACGCCGGTCTTCAAGTAGGAGATTTCGGTTTTTCCATCGAACGGCTTGAGCGCAGTATTCAGCAATTTGCTGCCGAAGCCCGCCTCCCCGATCGTTCCGATCGCCGGACCTTCGGTTTCGTCCCAGGCGACATTGAGACGGCCGTCGGTCACCGACCACGACACCTGCAACAGTCCGCGCGCGGAGGAAAACGCGCCGTATTTTCCGGCATTGGTCGCCAGTTCGTGAAATATCAACGCAAGGCTTACGGCAAGCTTGGCGGGCAGAAACAGCCGATCGCCGTTCAAGGTAAAGCGAACATGCCCATAAGGTCCGAGTTCGGACAGCAGGAGATCCTTGATATCGCAGCCACGGCCATCCACCTTCGCGATCAAATCATCGGTCGCCGACAGCGCCCGCATCCGCCGGTCGATACTGGCCCAGACTTGCGGCTGATTTTGCAGGATTTGGTGAAGCACGGCGTGAACGGTCGATACCTTGTTCTTCAACCGGTGCTGGAGTTCGTCGACGACCAGCTTGCGATACGCTTCCTCCCGGATCAGACGCTTGGAAATCTCCCGCTGTTTCGCGGCGACCGACCGATAATGCTCGACGCCCCAGATCGTGATGCCGCACACGATCATAAAGATCGTCAACAGCGCCATTTTTGCAAAATCGTTCGGAGCGCCGCCGAAATTCACGGTTACGCCCAGCACACCGCTCAGGATGGAGGTCGCGATTCCTATTCTGTAACCGCCAAAGGCGGTGGCAAAAAAGACGGCCGGAAAATACGGAGTAAAATAGACGTCCGGCCGAATCATGGACAGACACCACCGTGCCGCCGTCGATATGACAAGGCAGACTACGGCGAAGCCGAGGCTGAAAGGCAAAGATGGCCGGGACGTTCCTTGCCAACCCCGTCGAAACTCGTCGATCAATTTTATCATCGGTCACATCAGACGATCCGCGAATCGAAGGTTAAGCCAACATAGCGGAATTTCCGCGGCCTGCGGCTACAAATGACCGGCAATCCCGTTCAACACCTGGACATCACAAACGATCGGCGACAAGGAATCCGGCTCCCGAACGGCACCTCCGCTTGCTCCCGCGAACGGGCTTGGACCGGATGATTGCGCCGCAACGCGTGACTTGCGTTACGCCGGCAGGCCGGGGATATTTCCAATCCGACAGTGTCAAAAAGGAGGACAACATGGGACGGCTGAACGGCAAGGTCGCGGTGATCACCGGCGCGACAAGCGGCATCGGGCTGCGCACCGCCGAAGTATTTGTCGCGGAGGGCGCGAAGATCGTCATCGCCGGGCGCCGCGTTCCGGAAGGCGAGGCTTTGGCCAAAAAGCTCGGCCCCGCATGCCTTTTTCGCCGGACCGACGTCACGGTCGAGGACGAAATGCGCGCATTGATCGGCGCGGCAGTGGAGAAATTCGGCCGCATCGATTGCCTGTTCAACAACGCCGGCGGGCCGGCGCAGACCGGCGGCATCGAAGGGCTCGAAGTGGCGCGCTTCGACGCCGCCATGGCGACGCTGTTGCGCAGCGTAATGCTCGGCATGAAGCACGCCGCACCCCATATGCGCCGCCAGGGATCCGGCAGCATCATCAACAATGGCAGCATCGCCGGCAGACTGGCGGGCTTTTCGTCCTCCGTCGTCTATGGCGCCGCCAAGGCCGCCGTCATTCACCTCACCAAATGCGTGGCGATGGAACTCGGGGAATCCGGCATCCGCGTCAACAGCATTTCCCCGGGCGCGATCGCCACCGGCATTTTCGGCAAGGCGCTGGGACTGCCGGTCGAGGCAGCAGAGAAAACCCCCGACGTCTTGCGCGAGGCGCTCAAGACCGCCCAGCCGATACCGCGCGCCGGGTTGCCCGAGGATATCGCTTACGCCGCGGTATTTCTTGCCAGCGACGAATCGACCTTCATCAATGGGCACGATCTGGTGGTGGACGGCGCGATCACCGGCGGCCGCAACTGGACCGCGCAGCAGCAGGGCTACGTCGCCATGCGCAAGGCGTTCGATCAGGGCACGAAATAGCAGCTCAAACAGAGACCGGGGCGCAATAACTGCATGGGAGAGGCATCGATGTCTGAAACCTTTGGCGTATTGCTGAAGCGGGCTGAAGCGAGGCCAATTCTTGCGGCGGTTGTCGCGGGACTAGCCTGCGCGTTCGCTGTGGAAAAAGCACTGCCGGTCATGATGGATACCCTTTCGGCCATCGCCGCACCGCTATGCGCGGTCGGCGCCCCCGCCGGGTCGGCGCTCGATACGGTCGAACCGATAACGTCACACGCTCTGCCGAATGTGCCGGGTAAGCGCGTGACCATCGTGCGCGTGTTCTACGGCCCTGGCGGATTTACCCGCGCGCATCGCCATGCGGGCTCAGTCACCGCCTACGTCACCAAGGGTGAAATCCGCTCGCAACTCGCCGGCGGTCCCATAGAGACCTTCAAAGTCGGCCAGTCATTCTTCGAGCCACCCGGCGCGACACATCTGGTGTCGGCGAATGCCAGCAACACCGAGCCGGCGGAATTGATCGCGGTGTTCGTGGCGGATGAAGGCGCGCAACTCACGACATTCATCGAGTAGAGCCGGATCGTGCCGGGACGGCAGCACGGAGCGCAGGCAGCATGAACGCAAGGCTTGAGAGAAAACTGCGGTTACTCGCTGTCATCATTTTGGTCGGGACTATCGCGGGACTTTCGGTCAACCTCGTACAGGGCCGCACCTCGCCCTCCTCGATGGTCGTGGGGACCGCATACGGGCTGCTGCTGTGCGTCGCGCTCGGTGGCGTCGAGCTATTCTTCCTTGACGGGCCGATGCGCGGCTGGCTTGGCGGTCTTTCATTTACGGCCAATCTGATCGCGCGGAGCGCGATCTACGCCGCGATTATCATGCTTATCCAGGGGTTCCATCTGGGTGAGATCATCGCCGGGGTGCCTGTCGAAACTTCACGTCCAGACTTCTGGTTCAGTTTCATCGCTTCCGCCGTGATTGCAGTTTTGATGAATCTGACCTTCGGTATCGCCAACATCATCGGCCCTCGCGCGTTCCTGAACTTTATCACCGGGCGGTATCATTCCCCGGTTGAGGAAAATCGCTCCGTTCTGTTCGTCGACATTGCGGGATCAACGGGGCTGGCCGAACGGCTCGGTGGGATCGCCATTCACCGCCTGCTCGATCGCACGTTCCGCCTTCTGACCATGGCCGTCGTGGATTACCGCGGTGAGGTGCTCAACTATGTCGGCGACGAAGTGATCGTGACCTGGCGGGAGAAGAGCGGCGCGATCGATTGCCGCCCGGTGCGCTGCTTTGCGGCGATGCGCAATGAATTGGCGCAAGCATCGGGCCAATTCGAGCGTGAATTCGGTGTCGTGCCTCGAATTCGCGGAAGCCTGCATTTCGGGCCGGTGATCGTCGGCGAGATTGGCAACGTCAAACGCGCCATTGTTTTCAACGGCGACGTCATGAATACCGCCGCACGGCTCGAAGAACTCAGCCGCAACGTGGAGGGCGGCTTCCTGGCGTCCCGCGCGGCGATGGAACGGTTCAGTTCAACGCCACCGTTTGCGGTCCGCGATCTCGGCCGGCTACCCATTCGTGGACGTGCCGATGGCATCGACGTGGTCAGCATCGGGGCTTCGGTTCTGACCTGATGCGTTCACTTGACCGGCGCAAGCGTCACCCGCAATCCGTCATTTGGCTTCGGGATCGGCCACATCTGCCAGTCCGGCGTAGTGCCGGGCGTCAGCGAGACGCTGAGATTTTGCAGGAAATGCCGGGTAAAGCACTTCGCCTGCATATAGGCGAAGTGCAGCCCAAGGCACATATGCGCGCCGCCGCCGAACGGCACCCAGGCGAAGCGATGGCGGGCGCGTTGCGCCTCGTCGGTAAATCGCAAGGGATCGAAGGTCTCAGGCTCGGGCCATATTTGCGGCATGTGATGGGTGAACAGCGGATTTACCCCGACCAGCGTTCCGGCCGGAATCGGATAACCTCCGAAGCTGAAGTCGCGCGTCGCGCGCCGCGGGATGGAAGGCACCGGCGGCCTGATCCGCATCGCCTCCTTGAACGCCATTTCGGCGAGCGGCATCGCCTCGAGATTGTCGAAGCTGGTGGGCGCGTCGGGCGCGAGGCCCAGCGCATTCACTTCGTCGCGCAGCTTGTCCTGCCATTGCGGGTTGGCGGCAAGCGCGGCCACAAAGGACGTCAGCGACGAGGTCAGGGTGTCGTGCGCGGCCATCATCAGAAAGCTCATATGGTCGACGATATCCTGGGTCGAGAGCAGCGCGCCGTCCTCGTGGGTGGCGCGGCAGAGCTGCGAAAAAAGATCTTCGCCGTCCTTGGCGCGGCGGATCGGTATCTGCTGCGAAAAATACGCCACGATGCGGGCGCGGCCCTTGACGCCGCGCGCCATTTGCGTCCCCGGCCAGGGTTGGCGGATCGGGGCGACCGCAGCCGCCACCATATCGACGAACGCCCGTGTGATCTCCTCGACATCGGGTCCAATGCTGCTGCCGAGAAATGAAGTGGCCGCAAGATCGAGCGTGAGCTGCTTCATCGCCGGATAGAACAGCATCGCCCCCGGCTGTTTTCGCCACTGCGCCACGCGTTCCGAAATGCCGGCATCGAGCGAGGCAAGGTAGGATTTCATCGGGCCGGACTTGAACGCCACCGACAGTGCCCGCCGGTGCAGGCGATGCTCGTCGAAATCAAGCAGCATCAGGCCGCGCGGAAACAGCCGGCCCAGGATCGTTCCCCAACCATGGGTCGAGGAAAAGAGCCTGCTTTGGTCAAACAGCACGAGCTCATTGGCTTCAGGTCCAAGCGTGGTGACGCTGGTTTCACCGAGCACGCGGCTGCGGTAGACGTGGCCGTATTTGGCGGCCATCCGTTCGACTTCGCCCTTGGGGTCGGCGAGGATCGCCAGCGTCCGGCCCACGACCGGCCAGCCCTCATCGCCGGGAATGTGCGCCAGCGAGTTGCGATGGGGCGGCGTCAGCGTAATCGCGGGGGAAGCCACACTTTGCATTGACATGGCGATCGCTCCGTTGGGCCACGAGATCCGGTCAAAATAGTCCTTTGTCTCTTCCGAGCAAAGTATTTCGACCTCATTGGACGAGATTTATATGATCTAGAGTGCCGCGCAAATTCTTTGCGCGTGATAGGCTGGTTTGCAGCATTCCTTCAGAAATCGCTTTCGGCTCTCGGTGTTTATCTGGGTACATCTGGAAATTGATTGAATGAAACGCCGTGAATTCATTGCAGGGTTCGGCGCGGTAACGAGTTCCTCGTTTCTTTTGCCGACGGCTTCGCTTGCGCTGCAATCGGCAATGCCGGTCGTTGGATTTCTCAGCAGCAGATCGCCGGACGAATCCGCGGCCGTCGTCTCCGCTTTTCGTCAAGGCCTTAGCGAGTCCGGATATGTCGTTGGCCAGAACGTAGCGATTGAATACCGCTGGGCTGAAGGCAATTATGAGCGATTACCCGCGCTCGCTGCCGAACTTGTCGGCTTGCCGGTCGCCGCGATCCTCGCGGCTGGTGGGCCTCCATCTGCGCTCGCAGCAAAAAGGGCGACTTCCAAAATCCCGATCGTTTTCTCTGCCGCCGATGATCCGGTCGGCCTCGGACTGGTGGAAAGCCTGAGCCGGCCTGGCGGCAACATAACCGGCATGAGCGTGTTCAACTCCGCTCTTGTCGCAAAGCGTCTAGAACTCCTGCATGAGCTAGTTCCCTCGGCAAAAACCATTGCCTATCTGACAAACCCGTCCAATCCGAGTGCGCGGCTTGAAGTTCGAGTCGCACTGGAAGCAGCAAAGGTGCTAGGTGTCGATCTGCAGGTCTTGAGTGCCTCGACTGATGAGGAAATTGAGGCTGCATTTAAGCGGCTGCTGGAGTCGAACGCCGGCGCCGTCGTTGTCGCCGGTGAACCCTTCCTCGATAGCCGGCGCGCTGCGGTCGTCGAGCACGCCGCAAGACGCGGCATCCCAGCGAGCTACAGCTTTCGCGAAAACGTCGAGATGGGTGGCCTCTTGAGTTACGGCAGCGTCCTCAATGAATCCTATCGCAACTCCGGCATCTATTGCGGACGAATCTTGAAAGGCGAGAAACCCGCCGATTTGCCGGTGATGCAACCGACGAAATTCGAGCTCGCCATCAACCTCAAAACCGCCAAGGCGCTCGGCCTCACCGTGCCTCCGACGCTGCTCACGGGCGCGGACGAAGTGATTGAATGACCCGGCCCGGCGCGACATTTCATACCTTCTGCTGCTTTGCGGCTTCCTTCTGTAAGTCCGGTGCGTTCACCGCGGGGATCGCGACGCGGCCGGGCCCGGTGAGGGAAAGTGCTGCGGCCGCCTTGTCGTTTTCCATGATTTTCGCCATCACCGCCTGCCCTGCCCGCTCGAACACTTCGCGGTTCTCGATCAGAAATTTCTGCGACTTGCGCAAGGTGTCGATATGGCCGTTGATTTCCGGCACCACGTAGCGCGCCACCATATCCCAACTGCGTCTGGTATTCTCGGGGTTGGCCCAGTCATGGACAAAGCCGATGATGCTGCCGACGCCGCCGGACACCTCCATCAGCTTCTTGATGGTCTTCACCAGATCGTCGGGCGTGCCGATCGTGGAAGCCGCAGCCTCGCCACCGGCGGTCTTCTCCACGGCGTCCTCGGGAGAAGTAAACGGTTGAAGGCCCGGCCGCTGCAGCGTGCGGACGTTATATTCGTTGTGCCAGCGCATCAGTCCGGCGCCGGCTTCCGCTCGCGCCTGTTCGCGGCTTTCCGCGATGTGCCAGGAGAGCAGCACGCGCCAGTCGGATCGGCTCACGGTGGTGCCGTGCTTCTTCGCGGCGTCCTCGGCAAACCCCCATTGCGTCGGCAGCGCCATCAAGCCCTGGGTCGACATCGACCCGAGCGAAATGATTCCGATGCCATATTTTCCGGCGAGCGTCATGCCCGACGGCGAGATCTGCGAAGCCACCACGAACGGCATTTCTTCCTGCAAGGGGAGGATCTGAAGCGCCGCGTCGTTCATCGTGAACCAGTCGCTCTTCGCCGTCACCCGCTCGCCCTTGAAAAGCCGGCGGATGATCGCGATCGCCTCATCCTGGCGATCCCGCTGCACCATCGGATCGATGCCGAGCGTGTGCGCATCGGAGGCGAGCGCACCGGGACCGGAGCCGAAGATCGCGCGGCCTCCCGTCATATGGTCGAGCTGCACCATGCGCTGGGCGACGTTGAAGGGGTGGTGATAGGGCAGCGAGATCACGCCGGTACCGAGCCTGATGCGCTTGGTGCGCTCGCCCGCGGCGGCCAGAAACATTTCCGGCGAGGCGATCATTTCCCAGCCTGAGGAATGATGCTCGCCGCACCAGAACTCGTCGTAGCCAAGCGCATCGAGCTGCTCGACCAGATCGAGGTCACGACGGAATTGCAGCATCGGGTGTTCGCCGATCGGATGATGCGGGGCGAGGAAAGCTCCGAACTTGAGGCGGGCCATGGCGTTATCTCCGGACGTTTTTCTTGTTTGCGGGTTGCCAAACTATGGGGTGGAAGGGGCCAAGGGAAGCATAAAGTCGATCCACTTTTTCGGGCTCGCAGAGCCCCCGCGAAGGGGCCAAAACGGGCGCTGCTGCCGAATTTACACGTCTTGACCATTCCGCTAAGAGAACCTTTCGTTTCCGCGTCGAGGTAGGGATGTATCTGAATAAATCCGACTCCGCTGCCTCATTGCAGCTTTCAAGTCAGCGGAAGCGTGACCTCGTCGACCACTTCGAGGCCAATGGCGACGAACTCGATCGCTGGCGCGAGTTCAATGCCGCCTACCACGAAGACGACCGAAAGTTCATGCGGTTCTTGATCCCGCCGGGCAAGCGGGTGCTGGAATTGGGCTGTGGCCGCGGAGATTTGCTTGCCGCGCTTAAGCCGTCCTACGGTGTCGGCGTGGATTTCGGGGCCAAGACGATCGCCAAGGCCAACGAGCTGCATCCCGAACTCTATTTTGTCCTGGGTGACGTGGAAGATCCGGCAACGCTGACTTCGATCAAAGGACCGTTCGACTACATCGTGATTGCTGACACGATCGGGATGTTCGAGGATATCGACGGCACGTTGAGGCTAGTGCATCATTTGTGCGCGCCGTCCACGCGGATCATCATCTCCTATTACTCGCATTTGTGGGAGCCGGTGCTCAAGCTCGCCGAGCTGCTGCATCTACGGGCCAAGCAGCCGAAAATCAACTACATTGCCACCGCCGACTTCCTCAACCTGATTGATCTGGCTGATTTCGAGGTGATCAGTCAGGAGCAGCGGCAGCTCTTGCCACGCCGCTGGCTCGGGCTTGGTCCGTTCATCAATCGATTCATTGCACCATTGCCGGGCATTCGGAAGCTGTGCCTGCGGACTTATCTCGTCGGACGTCCGGTCCGGCAATTTCCCGACCGGAAATTTTCCGTCAGCATCGTTATTCCCTGCCGCAACGAGAGGGGCAATGTCGAGAATGCAATTCTTCGAATGCCGAGATTTGGCACCGCGCAGGAAATCCTGTTTGTCGAGGGAAATTCCGGTGACGATACCTTTGCGGAATGCGAGCGCGTCCGAGATGCCTACAAGGATAGCTGGGATATCAAGGTTCTAAGACAGGACGGCAAGGGCAAGGGCGACGCGGTACGAAAAGGCTTTGCGGCTGCGACCGGCGATGTGCTGATGATTCTCGACGCCGATTTGACGATGCCACCGGAAGCGCTGCCGAAATTTCACGCGGTGATCGAGACCGGCAAGGCCGAATTCGTCAACGGCACCCGTCTGGTCTATCCGATGGAAAATGAGGCGATGCGCCCGCTCAATCTGGTCGCCAACCGGTTCTTTGCCTATCTGTTCAGCTATCTCGTCAACACCCGCCTCACCGACACGCTGTGCGGTACCAAGGTCCTCATGCGCAAGGATTACGAGGTGCTCGCGCGCGAGCGGGACTATTTCGGCAATTTCGATCCATTCGGCGATTTCGACCTGATATTCGGAGCAGCAAAGCAAAATCTGAAAGTCATCGAGACGCCAATCCACTACAAGGCGCGCACATTCGGCGAAACCCAGATATCGCGTTTTCGGGATGGATGGCTGCTGCTGAAAATGGTCTGGTTCGCCTATCGCAAGCTCAAAGCGATTTGACCGTGAGTTTGCCATGACCAAAGATGCGGTCGGTTTGCACCAACGCCAGATTGTTCATCGAGAGATCTGGAACAAGAAGGCCACGATACGATTATTGTATCGCGATTTTCACGAACAGCTCGTCGAAGCCTGCCCGGAGGGCCGCGTGCTGGATATCGGCGGAGGAACCGCACACATCAAGGATTTCAGGCGGGATATCGTCTCCACCGACATCCTGTTATTTCCGGGAATCGACGTCGTGGCCGATGCTCACAGGCTGCCGTTCCGGGACGGTCTCTTCAGCGGCGTCGTTATGCTCGACGTCCTGCATCATCTGGAGCGCCCGATCGAATTTCTCGCCGAAGCATCGCGCGTCCTCAAGCCGGGCGGACGTCTGGCGATGATCGAACCCGCAATGACAACGATTGCCTGGAGGTTCTACGATCGTTTTCACGAGGAGCCCGTGGACATGAATATCGATCCATTCGCTTCGGTTACAATCAACCCGAAGCGTGATCCTTTCGACGCGAATCAGGCTATACCTACCCTCCTGTTCGCCACCCCGCCGGCGCGCAAGCGGGTCGAGGAGCTCATTCCGTCGCTGCGGGTGCGCCGTGTCGAATGGCAAAGTCTGATCGCTTACCCGATGAGCGGCGGCCTGCAGAGATGGTCCCTGATGCCCGCATCGTTGGTACGTCCGCTGCTGGCATTCGAACGGAAAATTCCAGAGCTGCTTCGAAAACATCTGGCTTTTAGAATGATGGTCGTGCTGGAGCGGGTATAGAGACTAGCGACGGTTTCCTTTTGCCTGTCGCAAACTGGCGGCGATCTGAATTTTCGTCGCGATATCCGACTGTTTGCACCGTCGATCGTCGACGCTGCCGCATTTCTGTCATGGACAGGTCACGCGGTGCCGTTGCGATTTGTCAACCATCACAATCCTGTTGAATAGCAGCATACGGTCTTTCCATTTTGCAGTGCAGCAACTATCTGCTGTAGGTGGCGTTACAGATTCGTCGCCAAGGAGCTACCGGTGTCTCTCGCCAAAAATATCGAATTCCTGCGGCATCTGCCCAAGCTGCATGGATTCAGTGCATTAGAAGGCTTCGGACGAGGTGCACGGCGAGGTATCCGCAGTCCCTTGGTCGAAACCGAGGGATTCGGGACCAATCCGGGCGATCTCCGGATGTTTTCCTATGTGCCCGATAGTCTGCAACCGGCGCCTGCTCTGGTTGTCGTTCTGCACGGATGCGGCCAGACCGCCACCGCCTACGATTTGGGCGCCGGCTGGTCCACGCTCGCAAAGCATTATGGCTTTGCGTTGCTGATGCCCGAGCAGCAGCCTTCCAACAACGCCAACGGATGCTTCAACTGGTTCAGTCCGCAAGACAGCAAGCGGGGGCGCGGCGAGGCCAGTTCGATCCGGCAGATGATCGCGCGGATGGTCAGCGACCACAGGATCGACAAACATCGTGTTTTCGTCACCGGCCTCTCCGCGGGAGGCGCCATGACTTCGGTCATGCTCGCCACCTATCCCGAAGTATTTGCTGGCGGCGCGATCATCGCCGGCCTGCCATACGGAGTTGCGAGCAATGTGCGGGAAGCGCTGAACGGGATGTTTCAGTCGCCCGCCCGGCCGGCCCGCGAACTGGGCGACCTGGTGCGCAACGCCTCGAAGCATCGAGGTTCCTGGCCGAAGGTTTCAGTGTGGCACGGCAGTGCGGACCGCACGGTCAATCCCGCCAACGCCGACGAGATCGTCAAGCAATGGCTTGACGTGCATCAGCTGCCTTCGGCGCCGATGTCGGAGGGCATCGTCGACGGCTATCCACGTCAGATCTGGTGGAACGCGGATGGCGAAACCGTCGTCGAATCCTATACCATTACCGACATGGCCCATGGCACTCCGCTCGGAACGGCCGAAAATGACCAGCGCTATGGCACCCAGGGCGCGTTCTTGATCGAAGCGGGAATCTCGTCCTCGTATCACATCGCAAATTTCTTCGGCCTGACCGCAGGGATGCGTCAGCCCGAAAAAATTGCCAAGCCGGCCGCGCGTGCGGCCGTGGAATCACCGAGTGCCAGACTGATTCCGCTGGCTTCTCCGATTTCGACGTCCGTGCCAGGCCTCGGCAAGATATGGTGGCCGTCGACGGCGGCTGACCAGACCTCCAAGCCCTCCCCCAAGCCGCAACCCAGGCAAAAGCAGCGCCGCATGCTTGACGTCGGTGCGGTCATCACGCGCGCACTCACCGCGGCCGGTCTCATGAAATAAGGGCCACCGGCCTCAAGTCCGCTGATCGCGGACGGCTCCTCTCGCCGCCTACATCGCGCCGTTGAGAAATGGATTGGTCAGCCGCTCCTGGCCGATGCTTGAGCCGGGGCCGTGGCCGCAGATGAAGCCGACATCGTCGCCGAGCGGCAACAGCTTGTCCTTGATCGACTTGATCAGGGTGGCGTGATTGCCGCGGGGAATGTCGCTGCGCCCGACCGAGCCGTTGAACAGCACGTCGCCGACATGGGCAAAACGCATCTCCTTGTTGAAATACACCACGCTGCCGGGCGAGTGGCCGGGGCAATGCAGGATGTCGAAGCTCAATTCGCCGATGTCGACCTGGTTGCCCTCCTCGAGCCAGCGATCCGGCGCAAAATCGCGCACGCCGGTCATGCCGAAACGCGCCCCGCTCGCCACCACATTGTCGAGCAGGAATTTGTCGGCGACATGCGGGCCTATGATCGGCACCTTGAGCGCATCGCGCAACTCGGCCGCGCCGCCGACATGGTCGATATGGCCGTGAGTCAGCCAGATCTTTTCAACCGTGACCTTGGCCTGCTTGATCCCAGCCTGAATCTTCGGAACGTCGCCGCCGGGGTCGATCACCACGGCCTTTTTGGTCGCCGCGCACCAGAGCAGGGTGCAGTTCTGCTCAAACAGCGTCACCGGGATGATGATTGCCCCGGCCTTTGCCTGGGTTTCGGATTCGTTTGCCATGGCAGAACAATGCCGATTTTTCGCAAGCCGCCAAGGAAAAGTTTCGTGCATTTGTTTCGAGCATGGCCGCCATGATTTGACAGACCACCGCGGGTACCGCGGCGCGCGGCTCTCCGGCGCGGTCACTTCGCACAACTATTGCCCTTGGTCCGGCCGGAAGGCGCCCTGCTGCATCGCTGTCCCGGCCAAATGCAACCCCGGGCCGGGACAACGTTTTGTGTGCTCGGGGATTAACGCTTGATTTGCGCCTTCAGGGTGTCCTCGACGACGCGGTCGAAGGAGGACACTCTGGCCGGCGACTTGTCGCGTTGTTCGGCGACAAATCGGTCGCGCTTGGCAACCAGCGCAGCAAGCTTCTGGTTCAATGCATCGCGTTGCTGCATCTGCTTGTTGAGCTCTTCCGCGCGCTGCTCAGGCTTCAAGGCGCGCAGATTGTCGGGCAACTCGTCGTCCTTGATGGCGTCAAGCTTCTTACGGCCCGCCGCGACGTCGCTGACGAGATCGCCATCGCCGGTGATCGCTTCCGACGATACCTTGGCGCGCTTGTTGAGATAGCTTGCCATCTCGGAAGCCTGCGCCGGTGCCGCGGCCGCAACTTGCGACAATTGCCGGGTTTTGTCTTCGGTGTGCTTTTGCAGCGCTCGCGGGCCATAGGGGATCACGGTGCCGTTGATCTGCTTTTGCAGGATGATGATGTCCCCATCATAAGGCGTCTCGATGATAACGACCTTTCCGCCGTCCTGCGGGATCGGAATGAAGCGGCCGTTGCCGTTCTGGGCGATGTCGCGCCATACCCGCTCGGTGTCTTGGGCGTTGCCTGCAAGCACCGCATTCACGATGATGTCCTTCTGTTTCGCCACCGCAAGCGTGATCGGATATTTGGTATCCTGCGCATAATCCATATGCGGCGGCGCGTCGCCGACCAGGAACACGATGCGCCTTGTGTCACTGCCGAGTGTCCAGTGCAGTTTATTGACGGCAACATCGAGCGCTTCGTTGACGCTCTCGGGCCAGTCGCCGCCACCGCGCGCCTTCAATTCCAGAAGGTTGGCGTAGAGATCCTGGATGTCGGTCGTGAGGTCGAATGTCTTGGTGACGTAGTCATCGCCAATATCGCGATAGGCGACGAGGCCCATGCGAATATCGGCGTCGGGATTGCTGTCGACAATCGCGGTCGCAATCGACCAGATCTTGCGCTTGGCGCCTTCGATCAGGCCAGTCATCGAGCCCGTGGTATCGAGGACGAAAGCAACTTCGACGGCGGGTTTTGCAACCGCGGTCCCGACGCCCGATGAAAGCGCAAGGCCGGCAAGAGCGAACGCAAGCGAGCGAAAGGCAGGAAGTGTTGGCTTCATGATTCTCCTCCGATGTTCCGTCCCCTGCACGGAAGTTCCCGGTGGATCGCGGTCTGGTTGGGCCGAAATCAGGGCGTGGCGGGGACGAAATTGGGGCAAACCCGGCCCGGAGTACCTATTTGGGGGCTACCGAAATCGGATAAGGTGGCCCGGATGGAATCGCTCTCCCGCCAGGTCAATCTTGTGCCCGCGCCGGACCGCCGTCAGTCGGAGACGGCGCTGGCGATCGCGCGCGGCACCGCGCGGCTGTTGCGGTCGCTTGGATTTGCCAGCATCAGCGAATTGCCGCTGCCATCGGGAAGGCGCGCCGACCTGGTGGCGATCAATGAGCGCGGCGAGATCTGGATCGTCGAAATCAAATCATCGATCGAGGATTTGCGCGCCGACCAGAAATGGCCGGAATACCGGGCCCATTGCGACCGGCTGTTCTTCGCCTTCACCCAGGATTTGCCGTGCGAGATCTTCCCCGGCGAGACCGGCCTGATCGTCGCCGACGCCTATGGCGCGCATATGCATTGCGCGGCGCCCGAGCATCGGCTGCCGGCGCCGACCCGCAAATTGATGACGGTACGGTTCGCGATAGCCGCCGCCCAGCGGATCAATCGTTTGATCGACCCGCAAGGCCACGCGGAGTTTTAGCGGTGCGTCGGGAAGCCCTCGCAGTTAGCTGTGCTTTGCGGCCGCGAAATAGCCGGCGGTGACCTCGTCTTTGTGAGCGGCGAAGGCTGCCAAAACCTCGCCCTTCTCGGGCTTCGGGACCTTGAAGAAATCCAGGGTCCGTCCGAGTTCGGCTGCGACCTCATCGAATTCTGCAGGGGAGATCCGGAGGTTCCGATGGGCCTCCTCGAGGCCGAGCGGCGTCGTGCCGGGCCTGGTCGCCGTGTATTGGAAGGGCCCACCCGAAATGTTGCAAACCCACAGCGTTCGCATGAACTTGAGGCCGGGCAGCCTTCCCAGGTTCTTGGTGTGCCATTCCCGCAGCTGCGGGTTCTTGGACTTCTGGCCGACGATGGGGTTCTTCACGACGGCGTCGCTGAAATGATCCACCACCGCCGCGATGGCGAAGACGCCGCCCAGGCGCTCGTACAGACTTTTCTCAGGCACGGTCTGCTTGGCCTGCGCGTACGCTTTGTCCGCCCCCGCCAATGCCACTGGGGCGGCGGACAGCGCCAGCCCCGCGACCAAGATGCGTCTTGTGATAGAAGTCGAAAGAGCCTGGGCCATTGGTCACCTCCTTGGTGATGTTCCGGAGAGCATTGCCGTCCCGAGCGTGTGCAAGCTGTACTGGCTCGGCGACCGTCCGACGTGCCAACGGGTCCGCCCGCATGCTGCTCGCGTCACTGCACCAGTCTCGTCGGCGCTCTCCGTACTGCCCACCTAGATGGTTTTGAATGGAATAGGTTCCCGCCTAAATTGAACTGGGACGTCCGTGTCCAAAACCACGCCACCGTCTCACGATCGTAAAAAATCCGCAGAGGGTCTCTATCGGCTCGACATCTGCTCCATAGCGAGCTCGGCCTGAAGGTTTGCAAGGTCGCGATAGATAGAAGCGACGGCGAGTACGCGGCCCTTGCTCTTGTATTTCAGCAGGCAGTCCCTGCCCGCGATGTCACCTTCGATGGCAATCTCGTCCCACCTCTCGGCATGGCCGACATAGTTGATCGGCACATCGTAGTGCTGGCTCCAGAAAAACGGTACCGCATCGAAAACTTCGCGCTGTCCCAGCAAATTTCGCGCAGCGGTCTGGCCCTGGCGTTCCGCCACTACCCAATGTTCGACCCTGATGTTCTCTTGGGAATGCGGATCGGGCCAGCGCGCTATGTCACCGGCAGCGTAGATTCCGGCGACGCTGGTTTCGAGGAACGCGCCCACCACAACGCCGCGGTCGATTTTGAGACCTGCCTGTTCTGCCAGGCCGAGGCGCGGCCGTACGCCAACCCCGACAATCACGACGTCGGCCTCCAGCACGCCACCGCTCTTCAGCGTCGCGCGCTTGCCGTCGATCGCTGCGACGGTATCGCCTAGATGAAAGATGACGCCGTGCTCCTGGTGCAGAGCGCGAACGAAGTCGCCCATCTCAGGTCCGAGCACACGCTCCATCGGTCGCTGTTCCGGGGCCACCACATGGACTTCGATATCCCGCGCGCGCAGTGCCGCCGCAGCCTCGAGCCCGATGAAGCTGGCACCGATCACAACCGCGCGGCGTGCGCCTTTTGCGGATTCAATGATCGCCCGGCAATCCGCGAGCGAGCGTAGTGCATGGACATGCGGCTGGTCCGCACCCGGGATCGGCAGCCGAACCGGCTCTGCGCCGGTCGCCAGCAGCAGACGGTCATAGGAAATGGTGCCACCGCCGGCGACGATGACATCGCGTGCTTTGGTATCGATCGACGTGACATTGCTTTTGAGCCGGAGGTCGATGCCGGCCTCCGCGTAAAAGCCGTCCGGCCGCAGCGGCAACCAGTCCTCCGGCGCACTGCCGGCGAGGTAATCCTTCGACAGATTCGGCCGATCCACCGGAGGTGCGGCATCGTTGCTAAGCATCACGATGCTGCCGCGAAAGTCCTGCCGCCTCAGCATGTCCGCGGCGGCAAAGCCCGCCGCACCACCGCCGACGATCACGATTTTGCCCGGCGCTTCGACAGATCTCCTGCCGAGCGGCTTCGGCTGTTCACGCTTTTGCCGAACGAAGATTCGGCCGCCCTCGTGCTCGACCTGCCAGACCGCGAGCGCATTCAACGCGGGGGCGCGCGTAGCTTCCCCGGTGCGCAAATCGAAACACGCGTGATGCCAGGGACAGCGGATGCTGTCGCCGACCACAAGCCCCTCCGCGAGCGGCCCGTGATAATGGCTGCAATGCGCGTCGATGGCGAAAACCTCAGGCCCGGAACGTACCAGCAAAACATCCTGATCGCCGACATGACCGAGCAAGGTCTCCCCGCTGAAGTCGCTTAATGCAACGCCTTGTGCGAGATCCGGCCCGGCGGGTGGGGCTTGCTCTTCAGCCATGCTAACTCCCTCCATCGTACCAGGGGCCCGTGAGCCACATTCTATATCACGTCGCCATGCCAAGGAATTCCTGGCGCGTCAGTGCGTTGTCGCGGAAGCAGCCTAGCATACGGCTGGTGACGAGGTCTGTACCGGGCTTGTGTACGCCGCGGGTGGTCATGCAATGATGTGTCGCCTTGATGATCACGCCAACGCCCTGAGGCTTGAGGACATCGTTGATGGTATTGGCGATTTGCGCCGTCATCTTTTCCTGAATCTGTAGCCGTTTGGCATAAACGTCCACCACCCGGGCCAGCTTGGAGATGCCGACCACGCGGCCGTTTGGAATATAGGCGACCCAGGCCCGGCCGATGATCGGCGCCATGTGGTGCTCACAATGGCTCTCGAAGCGAATGTCCCGCAACACGATCATTTCGTCGTAACCTTCGATCTCCTCGAAGGTTTTTTCCAGAACCTCAGCCGGGTCCTGACCGTAACCGGAGAAAAATTCCTCAAACGAGCGGGTCACGCGAGCGGGGGTCTCGACCAAACCGTCACGTCCGGGATCTTCGCCCGCCCATCGGATAATCGTTCGCACCGCGGTTTCGACTTCGGCTCGGCTGGGCTTTTGGACCTCGGGTTGCGGCGCTTCGGCGCGACGCAGCGCGTGTAAATTTGGACTCACAGGTATGCCCCTCCGTGCGGACGTGGCGGCGACGCCGGTCGCATCGCCTCGTAGCCCTTAAGATGGCCCTGGGGAGAAAAGGTTCCCGGTCTAATCCGGGATGACCGAGGCTGCCGAACGCCTAGTGAGAAGCCTCGACCGCTGGGCGGGAACGTCGCCGATGGAGGGCTGGCGTGGCCCTTGAGCTCGTACGATAGCGTGGTGCTTGCGATCGTGTGGTTTGTCTGTATCGAGCAGCCACAGCGTCGCAAGTCCGAGCGCCTTGAGCGTCAACCAATGCCTCCCGTATGAAAATTGAGCTCATGTGACGACATCGGATTGCTCGGCGGCTCGGACTTCTCCTTGCCGCCCGCCAACAATCCGACCTCAAAGCTTGCGGCCGAGATATTTCTCGACCTGCCGCCGCTCCCAGTCGCCGTTGAGGAAGGGAACACGGTCGAAGACCCGCAAGCCATGAATCAAAAGACCAATACCCCAGCCCGAGGCGGACCAGAGAAACCAGAGATAGTGATGATAGGTCATCAGGTTCACAACCGCGAGGAAGCCGATGACGATACAGTACAGCGCAAGGTGGACATAGAAGCCCTTTAGTTTGCGTACATGCGCTAGCGCCAGGGCTTCGTCGGCGGGAAGGCTTTGGTTCATCGTCGTGTTCATTTCAGGCTCCTTCAAATCGGAAAAATCGATCTCAAAGGCCGCTCCCAGCGCTTTCAGTGATTCGACGCTGGCGGTTTGTCCTCGTTCGAGGCGCTGAATCGTGCGAACGCTCAGGCCGCTCACCTCGGCCAATTGCTCCTGAGACCAGCCTCGTTGCAGCCTGAGCTTTTGAATCAGCATTTTGCGACCCCTTGATCCACCATCCGAAAATGCGCCGAACCCGGCCCGTCGAACACGTCAGCAACCCGTCAACGACCTGACTTCCGCACGCCAGCAGGACGACTCGTCCGCTCGCAAGGCCGATCGGGCAACAAAAACGATGCGATCTTGAGCGGCAGATGGGACTTTTGTCCACGCCCCGGAAGAGGGCTAACGCGGCGCCCGTTTGGCCAGAATTCGCTGCAGGGTGCGGCGGTGCATGTTCAGCCGCCGCGCGGTTTCGGAGACGTTGCGGTTGCACATCTCGTAAATGCGCTGGATGTGCTCCCAGCGCACGCGATCGGCCGACATCGGATTGTTCGGCGGCTCGGATTTCTCGGTGCCGCTGGCGAGCAGAGCCGCAACCACGTCATCGGCGTCGGCCGGCTTGGAGAGATAATCCACCGCGCCCATCTTCACCGCGGTCACGGCGGTGGCGATATTGCCATAGCCGGTCAGTATGATGGCGCGCGCATCGGGGCGCTTGCGCTTCAACGCGGACACCACGTCGAGCCCGTTTCCGTCGCCCAATCGCAAATCCACTACCGCAAACGCCGGAGCCGCCCGGCCGATTTGCGCAAGGCCCTCGGCGACGCTGTCGCAGGAGGTTACCGCGAAGCCGCGGCTCTCCATGGCGCGCGCAAGGCGCTCCAGAAACGGCTTGTCGTCCTCCACGATCAGGAGGGAGCGATCGGCGTGCCCAGTCAGTTCGGCGATGGCGCTCACAATTCGGTTACCCTTGGTGTCGGTCATCTCAACATATGGCGTGGCAGCCGCCGCTGCCAAGGCCACATAAGTCGATCCGGCCACGCTGCCGGCGGCGCGTTAAGGCGGTTCTGCGCTGGGCTCCTGCGCTTCAAAGCGGTTTCGCGGCCAGGCGATCTGAACCACGGCGCCATGGTCCGGAAACACCCGGTTGGAGAAGGAAACCTTTGCGCCCGTACGCTCAAGCAAGGTGCGTGCGATGAACACGCCAAGACCGAGACCGCTGCGCGAGCCCTCCGCCTCGTCCCCACTGCGCCGCCGCGACAGATAGGGCTCGCCGATGCGCTTGAGCATGTCGGGTGCAATTCCCGGCCCGTCATCGGAAATGACGATCTCGACGGTCTCGGCGTTCCACCAGGCGTTCACCTCGACGGTGGTCCGCGCGAAATCGACGCCGTTTTCCAGGATGTTGCCGACGCCGTAAAGGACGGCGGGATTTCGGGTCCCGACCGGCTCGGGAGTGCCCGCAACCGCGATGCGGACCTTGATCGCGACGCCGAAATCGCGGTGCGGCGCCACCGTTTCCTCGATCAGCGCGGACAGGGGCATGCGGTCGAACGGCGCGCCGGTGGAGGAAAGCTGGGTGATCTTGGCCAGAATGTCCCGGCAACGTTGCGCCTGTTCCCGCAACGTCTTGATGTCGCCCGCGAGCTGGCTGTCGTCCGGCAGGGTCTGTTCCAGCTCGCGCGAGATCAGGAAGATCGTCGACAGCGGCGTGCCGAGTTCATGCGCGGCCGCGGCGGCCAGACCGTCAAGCTGGGTGAGATGTTGCTCCCGCGTCAGCACAAGCTCGGTCGCCGCCAGCGCATCCGACAATTTGCGGGCCTCCTCGGCCACCTGGAAGGCATAGAGGCTGGTGACGCCGATGGCGACCACGATCGAGAGCCATACGCCAAACAGATAGATCGGCGGCAACACCAGGGGGTCGTCAATGTCCCATGGCAAAGGCAGATGAAAGAAGACCAGCACGGAGGCGCAGGCGACCGCGAGAGCTCCCAGCGCGATGGTCAGCCGTATCGGCAGCGCGGTGGCGGAGATCAGAACCGGGGCAAGAAACAGAAATGAGAACGGGTTTTCCAGACCGCCGGTGAAAAACAATAGTCCCGCGAGTTCGACGATGTTCAGTGCCAGCAGTGCCGCCGCGAAGGACGGCTCCAGCCGCTGCATCGGGTTGAACCTGATCTGCAGCACAAGGTTGAGCAAGGCGGACAGACCGATAATGGTCAGGCACGGAGCGATCTCGACGTCGAATTCAAGCCCCTGTTCCACGATGAAAATGGCCGCGAGTTGCCCGAGCGCGGCGAGCCAGCGCAGCCGCAAGATCGTGTCCAGGCGGACATAGCGGCGCGGATGACGAAAATCGGAGGCGGCGACGTCAGTCATGCGCGGGGCGGGGCTGTTCGAAGTTCGAGATATTTCGTGGCACCCTCCGATACGGCAAGAAGGCAAAGGGGGCGCCGGCCACCAGCAATCCTGGCACGGCCTGCGATTCGAACTCCCTGCCGTGAGCCTGAGACGACGGCAAATCGGCCGCAATCGACTTTAGCCGCCTTGGACGCCCGCGACAATTCAGCTTTCCCGGCGCCATATCGGAGGTTTGCAAATTCTCGTGGGAGCCTTGCGCTTATGGCCCCGATGCCCCAATGAACAGCCCCATGATGAACGACGGCGCGACCATATCCCGACCCGCCGCGGCCGCTCCGAACCAGGCGGCCGCGATCGAGGTCGCGCGCCTGACAAAGCTCTACAAGACCGCCCGCGCCGTCGACGATGTGTCCTTTCGCATCACGCGCGGGAGCATTACCGGGCTGCTCGGCGGCAACGGCGCCGGCAAGACCACGACCATTGCCATGATCATGGGGCTGGTGCTGCCGAGTTCGGGGCGCATCCGGGTGCTGGGTTATCCGATGCCCGAACAGAGCGCCGATGTGCTCGGCCGGATGAATTTTGAAAGCCCCTATGTCGACATGCCGATGCGGCTCACGGTTCGGCAGAATCTCACCATCTTCGGCCGCCTCTATGCCGTGGAAAACCTGCATGAGCGCATCGAAAAACTCGCCGCCGAACTCGATCTCGGCGAGTTCCTCGATCGCGCCAACGGCAAGCTTTCCTCCGGACAGAAGACCCGAGTGGCGCTGGCGAAAGCGCTGATCAATCAACCCGAGTTGTTGCTGCTGGATGAACCGACGG
>Ga0116223_10001526_pt1 | contig 23491 bp, 22 predicted proteins | sample Sb_taG_3_FD_90092 | JGI IMG/M metagenome (GOLD analysis project Ga0116223, IMG submission 90092) | Peat soil microbial communities from Weissenstadt, Germany - Sb_50d_a_PC metaG | ecosystem: Environmental > Terrestrial > Soil > Wetlands > Peat | place: Germany: Weissenstadt | collected 2010-09-21 | reverse complement strand
CTTTTGCAGTGACGCGTCTTTAAATTGCAGATCTTTAAATTGAAGGTCTGTAACTGAAAGAGCTGTCAGCCCTTCCAGCGGTAGGCCTTGGACTGGGGCAGGCCGATGTGGGCCAGGATGCGGAAAGCGAATTCGCGGGCCATGGCATCCAAGCTGGGCGGGCGGTTGTAGAAGGTGGGGATTAGGGGGAAGACGGTGGCGCCGGCGTCGGCGGCACGGTACATGTTGCGGATGTGGATTTTGTTGAGCGGGGTCTCGCGCACGCACAGAATTAACGGGCGCTGCTCTTTGAGGCAGACGTCGGCGGCGCGCTCGATCAAATGCGAAGCGATGCCGTTGGCAATGCGGGCAAGCGTGCCCACGCTGCACGGGATGACGACCATGGCGTCGGCGGGATAGGAGCCGCTGGCGATGTTGGCTCCGATGTCGGCGTTCGATTGCTGGTGAATTTTACGGGAGGCTTTGCCGAGAAGTTGGCTGACCAGGTTGCTGCGGCCGCGGAGTCCGAGTTCTTCGGCCATGACGCGCAGGGCGCTGTCGGAGGCGATGAAGTTCACGGTGTGGATGCGCGGATCGCGTTCGATTGCGGCTAGCAGGTGTTTAAGGAATAAAGACCCGCTGGCCCCGGTTGTAGCAACAGTGAGGTTCTCGGGCGGAAGGTTGAGCAACGGTTCCTCGAATCTTCTTCTTGTAGAGACTTAGCTGGCTACGTCTCTACAGGCTGAATGCTGAGCATAGGGAGCGGGGGACGAGCAAGTCAAGCAGTAGGCGTTGGTCGTTGGCCAGGGGCTGCCGGACCGAGTTTGGCGAACGACGAACGACCAACGACGAACGACGATTTTATGGCGACTTCGACCAATCTGGGATCCCGCCGCAATGCCGCGCAGATGCACGCGCTGGCTTGCGTCGAACGCGAAGTTCGGGCAAACGATTCCAGCGGACGCCGCAAGTATCTGCGCGACTACACCAATGCTTTTCGTTCGTACGAGTCCGTCATCGACTCGCAAGAATTGATGGCCATGGCCAACGCGGCGGACATCATCCTGATTGGCGATTATCACGCGCTGCCTTCGGCGCAGCGTTTTGCCGCGACTCTGCTCGAGCAGCGGGCCCAACCGGGAGACCGTCAGGTCGTGCTTGGTGTTGAAACGATTTTTTCACGCCATCAGCACATCCTAGACGAATGGTGGCGACGGGAAATCGATGAAGAAGAATTGCGCCAGCGCATTCGTTTCGATCTCGACTGGAGTTATGAGTGGCCCCCCTTTTACGAACTGCTGGTAACCGCCCGGGAACACGCCGACGCCGTCTACGGTCTGGATTGTCTGCCGAGGGAAGACCTGCGCAAGATCCACGCCCGAGACAAACATGCTGCGGATAAGATATTCGAGATTCGCCAGCGGCATTCGAATGCTGTGATCCTGGTTTTGTTTGGAGAATCGCACTTGGCTCCGCACCATCTGCCCCGAGTGCTGCGCGAACGATTACCCGGGCAGCGCGTGTTGAGCGTATTGCAAAACGTTGACGCCCTTTATTGGCAGGCGACCGGGGCGCAAGAGGAGCGCGTTGAGGCGGTGCGGGTACGCGATGACGTGGTCTGCGTGTTCAACTCCACGCCGCTGGAAAAGTATGAAAGCTATCGGCTCTGTCTTTCGCGATGGCGGCAGGAAGGCGAGCAGCAGGCTGACATCGCGCCGACAATCTACAATCTCATTGACAGCCTTGTGCGATTCTTGGATGTTGACCGCTATGCATCGCACAACGGAACGCAGCCTAAGTTTCTGGTTGACCTGTTGCCCGAGGTGCATTGCGGTTCTTCGGATGTGCGCCTGCGGCGCCTGCTTTCGCGCGTGTCGGACGAGGAAAAGAGAATCGAAGTCATGCTGGAGAAGGTCGAATCGCGCGGCAGCGTTTATCTGCCTGCGATCAATGCTTTTTACGTTCGCGAATTTCAGATGACGGGCGCGGCCGAGGAGGCTTCGCGGTTCCTGCATCACGCCTGCCGCGGGTTGCCGCTGCGCCGGAACGGCCACGCCCCCGCCACGGGCGAGCCGATAGACCGGTTCTATGCGCGGACGGTTGAACACGCGCTGGCTTACTTCGGATCACGGGTGTTGTATCCGGCGCGGCCTGCAATCGCAGATCAGGAAGCATGCGACTTTTCGCGGGCGGCTTGTGAGCGGCTTATGCGTGACGCGCTGCGCGGGGACCGGAGTAAATTCGACTCCATCGCCCAGAGATTGGGCTATACGCTGGGCAGTCAGCTTTACGACGCGTATCTTCGCGGATCCGTCAGCCGTAGCGTGCTGCGGCATTTGTTCCTCGCGAAAATCGATGAGCCCTCTGAGGCGCGAAGAATCTGCTTTGAAGTCGCGCGGAAGGTGCGTGGCAGCCGGAAGAAGCCTTGTGCGGCGGCCAAGCCCTGAAGCTAAGTCAGCAAGGTCCGTGGCCGTGGAAACGGTAGTGTCTTAATTAAGGCACCGCCCTGGAAACCATGTCCTTGCGCCGGGCGCTGCAATTCTGCATAATGTCTTGTTTTCTCTTCCCCGGAAACGAGGTGTGATGAAACCAACGGCCTTTTGTATGGCCCGGTTTGTCCTGCTCGCCTGGACTTTCGTTGCTTTGAGTGCGTGCCCTTCAACTGCCGATGACTGGCCTCCGATTTCCCCGGAAGAGCTGGCAATGACCGGCGTTGCCCAGCAGCCGGGTGCAGCGGCGGTGATTCTGCTTCGCCAGGAGACCGACGACGACACGCAGCACTTTCACTCGCTGTATGTGCGTATCAAGATCCTTACCGAAGCAGGCCGCAATTATGCGGATATTCGAATTCCGTACAATCGCCGCTACGTGGCACTCGGCCAGATCAGCGGACGCACCGTGCACGCCGACGGCTCGATCGTGCCGTTTGGAGGCGTCCCATTCGACAAAGTGGTGGTGAGTTCCCACGGAGTGCGCCATCACGAAAAAGTTTTCACCATGCCCGACGTGCAGGTGGGCAGCATTCTCGACTATCGCTACTACGTGCGCTATCCCGACGACAGAGCGTACGCCCCGGAATGGGTCGTGCAAGAAGAACTCTTTCAGAAGAAAGTCATGTTCAAGTTCGTTCCCTACCCCAAGCAACTTAATATCGGACGCGGGCGAATCAGCAACGGTGTTGCGTGGACTCCTTTCCTGCCGAGAGAGTATCGGCTCGTGGTGCATCAGCCGCTGCAGGCCGACGTTATCTATTACAAAAGCTTCGCGAGTTGGGTGGACCTTCAGATTGACAACGTGCCAGCATTCGTAGAAGAACCGTACATGCCGCCCGCGAATCTGTTGAAGTGGCGAGTCTCCTTCTACTACCGGGTCGAGGATAAAAAGGAAGATTACTGGAAGAACGAGGGGAAATTCTGGAATAAAGACGTCGAGGAATTTCTTGACCGTAAGAAGGGAGTGGCAGAAGCCGTTGCCCAGACGGTTACCGCGGCCGATACTCCGGAGCAAAAAACCCGCAAACTTTACGCCTTGGTTACCAAACTCGAAAACCAGGGTTACATTCCGTATCGTTCGCAGCAGGAGGCACATGCACTTGGACTGAAACCGAATGCGGGAGCGGAAGATGTTCTGCGGCAGCATAGCGGCGATCATGACCAATTGAATCGCCTTTTTGTGGCTATGGTGCGGGCAACAGGCAATCCCGCATTGCTGATACGCGTGCCTGACCGGTCCGAAGATCTATTTGTGCCCGATTATCTCAGCACGGACCAGTTCGCCGCCGAGATTGCCATCGTTCTGCTCGACGGCAAGGAAGTATTTCTTGATCCAGGGACGAAGTTTTGCCCTTACGGACTACTGAATTGGCGCTACGCGGGGGTACACGGATTGCGCCAGAACGCGAACAGAGGGACAGAGTTCGGCGAGACACCAGTACCTGATTACAAGAAGAACATGGTTCAGCGCGTGGCTCGCGTGAACCTTACCGAGCAAGGAACTCTGGAGGGAACAGTGACTGTCGGATATTCCGGACTGGAGGCGATGAACAGACGCCGAGACGGTGGCAGGACGGATGAGGCAGGCCGCAAGAAATTGCTGGAAGACGAAATCAGGCGCTGGCTCCCGGGTAACAGTGAGGTGACACTGACCAACACTCCGCAGTGGGAAGAAACCGAGCCTGCGTTGGAAGCAGAGTTCCGGATAAGCAGCCCAGTCGCAACCGGCGCCGGCAAACACTTGATGATTGCGCCAAATGTTTTCCAGACCAACGAAAAGCCTTTATTTCCCTCTTCCCAGCGGTCGAATCCGATCTACTTTTACTTTCCCTCGGGCGAGACCGACGAATTGCATATCACGCTGCCGCCCGGCCTTGAGGTGGAGACGATGCCGTCCAACGACAAGATCCATCTCGACTATGCGATGTACAAGACGGAACGCACGAAGGAATCACCCAGTGGTCTCCTGGTGCATCGCGAGCTGGCGATGGATGGAATCTCTATATCGGCCGACAAGTACAGCGAGGTCAGAGCTTTCTTTGACCACGCCCGAGCTGTCGACAGTCAGCGGATGCTTCTGAGGGCCTCGGCACATGCGGGCGGAAACTAGAAAAGTCGCTGGCTTTGGGTGCGCGGTGCTTTTCCTTTTCTGCCAACCGCTCTACGGAACCACTCCAGACTGGGTACGACAGGCAGCGGCGCAACCGGTTGGTACATACGATGCGGAGACGAACGCTGTGGTCCTCGCAGAGGAAAGAAACTTCAGAGTCTCGGGCCAGCGCCAGTGCGTAGAACATTACCGTCGAGTGGTCCGTATCCTCCGGCCCGAGGGACGAAGAGAGGGCAAGTTCAACGTCACTCTCGATCAGGAAGATAAGTTGCTCTCGGTCCATGCCTGGAGCATTGACAAGTCAGGTCATGACTACGAGCTCAAGGAGAAGGATTTTTCGGAGACGACGCCGTATTCTTATGTGCTTTATGAAGGCACGAAATATCACGTTGCGGAAGTATCGGCCGATCCCGGTTCCATCATCGCATTTGAATATGAGGTTCGCCGCCACCAATGGCTGAACCAGCTAACCTTCTTTTTTCAGGAGGATGTTCCGGTGCGGGAGGCGCACATCACGCTGGCACTGCCGCAGGGATGGAGATACATGGCGTCGTGGGCTGCGGCTGCGCCCGTCCAAGCGGTGGACGCGGGAGAGAGCCGCTGGGAGTGGGTTCTGCGTGATATACCCGCCATTGAGCCCGAAGCGATGGCGCCGCCGCGCGCCGTTCTCTCCGGGCGGATGTCGCTGAGCTATTTCGACTCGACCGGCACGGGCGTGGATTCCTGGAAAGGACTGGGGCAATGGTACGCGGGGCTGACCACAAGCCGCCGCGACGCGACACCAGAGATCATGGAGAAAGCCACCCAGCTGACCGTGGGAAAAACGGATTTCGGCAGCACGTTGAGGGCACTGGCTTCCTTCTTGCAGTCCGAGGTTCGTTACGTAGCCATTGAAATTGGAGTTGGCGGATACCGGCCGCATGCCGCCGGCGATGTGTTCCGCGCGCGCTACGGAGATTGCAAAGACAAGGTGACGCTGCTGAGCTCGATGTTGCAGCAAGCCGGCATACACTCCGATTACGTACTAATCGATACCGAGCGTGGTGTGGTTGATCCGGCGGCGCCGTCTGCCTTATTCGATCATGCGATCCTCGCCATCGAACTGCCGGAAGGAATTTCACCACGGAGCTACCAGAGCGTCGTCGCCAGCAAGAGCGGAAAGCAATATCTGCTGTTCGATCCCACCGATGAATACACCGCTGTAGGAGAGTTACGCTCAGAACTGCAGGAAAGCTACGCACTGCTGGTCACTGATTCCGGCGGGGAGCTGATTCGCACTCCTCGAATGCCACCGGAGGCAAACATTCTGGCTCGAAACGGCCAGTTCAAATTGGCATCCGACGGAACTCTGAGCGGCGAAGTTACCGAGGACCGCAGCGGCAATCATGCGCTTGGAGAACGAGCCCGACTCCTGGCCGCTAACCAGCGTGAGCGATTGCAACTGCTGGAACGGGGCCTCAGCCGTTCCCTGCAAGGGTTCACGCTGCAGCATGGAGAAATCCAGAATCTGGACAATCTTCAGGAAAACCTGGTGCTCAGGCTTAAGCTGGCCGTCCCTCAATACGGCCAGCTCCAGGGATCTCTGATGCTCGCGCGTCCGCGTGTTCTGGGGCAAAAAAGTTTTTACGTTGATCCGAAGCCTCGGCGCTACCCGGTCGAACTAGGCGGGCCATCGCGAGAAACCGACAACTACGAAATCGAGGTACCGCCCGGCTACAAGGTCGAGGACGTTCCCGATGCTGTCAAGCTAGACGTTGGCTTCGCCAGCTACCAGAGTCACACCGATGTCAATGGCTCCAGACTGCGATACTGGCGGGAATATGTGGTACGTGATTTCAGCGTCGGTCCCGAACATTTTTCTGATTGGAAAAAGCTGCAAGGAGTCATCGGAGCGGATGAAGCCGCGGAGGCCGTTCTCAGTCAGGTGCGGTAGGTGCCCAAGGACTGCTCCGCACGTACGAAAGTCGGCGCACCGCAGACTGCCCGGTCCGGGTGGGCAGCAGCTAAAACCAAAGCAGTGAGGAGGAATGCGGTTTTTCTTGTTCGCGTCCGCTATGATTTCAGAGTTGCTCACATCTATGAAACCGGCGACTTTGTTGGCTATGCTGTGGTTCTTCTCCGTTTTCGCTACTTCGTTGTGGAGCGCATCGGACGGCGGAAACCAACCTCCGGGTACCAGTGCCCAGTCTGAGTTCTCGGCGGAGGACTTCGACTGGCGCGAGATAGTTCCCTATCTTTTCGAGGCGGCCGCCCTGCCCGGAGAGCAGGGCATCAAGGCGGTGCTGGAAAACTCCAAGGTGCTTCGCGCCTATGTCAGGCGCGAGATTCGGGTGGTGTGCGGTCCGGCTAAGAGCCCTTGCAAAGCAAAGGGCGACAGCTCCGCGCCAGAGGAGGAAGTGAGCAAACGGATTGACGAGATCGTACAGGAAGGCACGTTCCACCGGCACAAGACGGCAGCCGTGGACTACTCGCTGGCGCGCCAGCCTTTTCCTTTCTCCGAAATTGCAGCGGTCAAAAGTGAGAAGCGCCCCGATGCCTACTTCATGCTTGAACTAGCGGATCGCAGCTACACCGCGGCGCAAGTGCAGGCCAAGTACGGCGCTCCGTATGACACCGACATTGTTCAGTGGTATAGCGTTTTCAAATACCGGCTGGACGCGCCGGACTACACCAGCAAGGCGGTGTTCGAGATTGATCCTGTGGATGGCGCAGTAATCAAGATAGCGATCAGCTTGAAACCCAAGAAAGCCAAGAAGCATCACTAGCCTTCAGTTTTGAGCCGGTAGATTTCCAGCCATTTGCGGACGTCGCTGTCGGTTGGAATCTAATCTAAGATTGTGGGAGCGGTTTCACAAATGGCTTGAGGCCGTAATCCGGGGGCTGGAGTCTCCTCAAAACGCATTTATGAAACAAGCTGTGCGTGCTGAGTGCTTCTTTGAACGCTGAATCCATTCGCAAACTTTTCGAGCAGGTGCGTGCGGGAAAGATTTCTCCCGACGAGGCAGTTCAGCGGTTGCGGCATTTACCGTTTGAAGATCTGGGATTTGCCAAGGTTGATCATCATCGGGCGCTGCGCGTAGGCATGCCTGAGGTGGTTTTCGGGGAAGGTAAAACGCCGGCACAGTTGGCGCAGATCTTTTCGCGGCTGGCGCAACATGAGGGGAACGTTCTGGCGACGCGAGCCAGTAAAGAGCAGTTTGCCGCGGTCAACAAGAAAGTTCGTCGGGCGCAATACCGGGAACTGGCGCGGGCGATTGTTTTGCAGCGCGACGAAAAGAAATATGGCAAGGGAATCATCGCGGTAGTGTCGGCGGGTACCAGTGACATTCCGGTGGCAGAGGAAGCTGTGGCCACGGCCGAAATCATGGGCAACGATGTTGAGCATCTTTATGACGTGGGAGTAGCAGGCATTCATCGATTGCTGGCGAATCGCGGGACCTTGACGCGGGCGCGCGTAGTCATTGTTTGCGCGGGGATGGAAGGGGCGTTGCCTAGCGTGGTCGGCGGGCTGGTTGGCGTTCCGGTGATTGCAGTTCCTACCAGTGTTGGTTACGGCGCGGCTTTTAAGGGTGTGGCGGCGTTGCTCGGGATGATGAATTCCTGCGCGTCGAATGTCAGTGTGGTGAATATCGATAATGGGTTTGGAGCGGGGTATGTGGCGGCGTTGATCAACCGGCTTTGAACGCGGGCAAAGCGTCAGGGCCGCAGACAGCGCGGCTAGCGGCCTTCGTTTTGCCTCGGCTATGCCGAAGCCGGTAGTTGCTGCTCGACATGCGCGTCCTGAAGTTCATTCCAGCGCCTCGCCTGCGCGATCGAGATCACGTGAAGCATAACGAATAGCGGGACGCCGAAGGTGGGAATCAGGCTCATGGGCAGCACCGTCATTAGCGCAGTCGTCGCTCCATGAGGGCTGATCAGCCGGGCGGTGGTCCCAAGGGTAACCGCCGAGACCAGATCGAAAATCCCCAAGATCTGCCAGAAGATAAAGCTCCCCCGGCGGCTGAAGTTCACGAGTTTCGTCGCTACCCAGGGCGCGGTTGCTCCAATGGCGATGTCACCCCAGCCTGCGGGCAGAGCAAAAAAACCCGGCAGGAGCCCGACCGTATAGAGAGCAAGAAACGCCAACCCGGCAATCCTCCAGGACTGCACGACGGTCAAGCTGCGTGGATTCAGAGACAAGGTGAATTCTCGAAATCCCTTCGATGTAGCAAACCAGAATAGAAAAACAACGATTGGGATCAACCCGGCCAGACCAAGCGCCAGTGGGGGGAGCTTGGGATCAGTTTTGAATACCTGGAGAGCCCCGGCGGAAAATGCAAAGGCGAACCATGCAGCGATTAGCCCGGCAGTCAATCTTCCATAATTTGCGTTTTTCATGACAGATCTCCTTTTCTCGTGAGTATGTCCGTAATCTCGTTAGTCAACTGATGAAGGTGGTACCAGCGCTTATCTCCCAGTTGGCGTTTTAATTCCGCCTGCGTTTTTTTCCAGGCCGGAAGTGCGAGGTTGAACTGATTGCGGCCGGCTTGGGCCAGACGCAGCCGTCGTTCCCGGCGGTCGTGGCCGCGGCGCTCTGCGATCCATCCCTCCCGGCTCATAATTCGCAGGGTGCGGGTGAGGGTTGTACTGTCCATGACAAGGATTTGCCCCAGTTGACCTTGGGACAACTCTCCGGCTCGCGATAGCGCCTGCAAAATCGTGAATTGGTTAGCGCGCAGACCCAGGGGCCGGAGCGCATCATCGTACAGCTGAGTGAGAGCCCGCGAGGCGCGGCGAAAGTTTCCGCACATGCAAAACAAGTCTGGAAGTGCGGAGCTGTTGACGTTTTCGCTCATGTAACAATAGATGTATATACATATATTGTAGATTCAAAAAACTAAATTTAAAGCTTCGTCAGAGGCCCGCCGGTTCGTAGATCGGGCGGAGGAAAAGAAAAGGCACGGCCGAAGCCGTGCCATCTTCCAATCCAAGTCCTGCTTGTTACGACTTGCTTGCCACTTCCAGATTGTTGTGTACGGCGAAGGCGCCGAATACCTGACTGGCCCGTATGCCAGCGATTTGCTTGTCCATTGTGCTGCCGACCACGCCGTAGAGGCTTAGCGTGCCGTGATCGACGACAATGCGAATCGGCTTTGCTGGATCAATCGCGTAACGAGCGAGTACGGGATCGCGATAGATTGCCCGCAGGGCACGAACTCTGACGTCGTCATCGAAATTCGAGACCGGGGCGACTTTGGTGTTGTTCACCACGTCTTTCACTCCGGGAGTATTGTCCACCAGCGCCAGAGCGGAGTCGCGGCCAACCCCGGTGCGAGTTTCGCCATTGAGTGTGGCTACGCCGTTCTCGACCGTGGCAGTGACGAAATTAAACGCGTTGTCGTATCCCATGCGGTCGTAATAGAGCTTGCGGTCGAGTTGCGCCGTGAGCTCGGCGTCGGGAACGCTCTTGCCGTTGACCGTAATCAGGTTTCGTACTCCTTGGACGTTTTCCGTTTTGCGGATTTTGTTGCCCGCGTCTGCTTTCTGCTGATAGAGATCCACGCTGCCGCTCAGAGTAACGATGCCATCGTCAACTGTCGCCTGGACATTGTGGAATTGCTTCTTGCTGGCCAGTTCCTGCGAGACCTTGGCTTGAATCGCGGCGTCATAGCGGCTAGCGCTTGTGGTTTGTGCCATCATGCTCACACTTAGAGCGCCCAATCCAACAAACCAGCCGAAACTCCGAAGAAAAGCTTTCATAAACTGGATCCTCCGATCCCCTGCAAGGAATAAACCCAGGGTCCGTCGAAAAGTTTTCATAGCCGTGCCCTTCCCTGCTCTTTACTAACTGGTTAGTTAAATGGAAAGATGCGACGGAAGTTGTGGCCCGGGAGTGTAAAGATTTGTATGGTGTGGTTGGCTAATCCTGCCTGCTTTATGCGCGCTCGGCACAAGTCAGACGTTATGACGACGATTAGGTACGCGCCCGGCTAGTGTCTTCGCGTTGGCCTTCGTTTGGTAGGCTTGCGATTTGTCTCGAAGACTCGCGCAAAGATTTTGTCGATGTTCCTCAGTTGCCGATTCAGGTCGAAGGCATGCTCGATCTGACGGCGCGGCACCCGGCGCGTGATTTCTTTGTCTTCCAATACCAGATCGCGAAAATTCAGATCTTCTTTCCAGGCGCGCATGGCATGGTGTTGCACCATTCGATACGCGTCTTCCCGCGAGACTCCATGTTCAACCAAGTCGAGCAGAAGTTGTCCGCTGAAAACCAGACCGCCGGTGCTCTCGAGGTTGCGCTTCATGCGCTCTGGATAGATGAACATTGTGTCAACAAGGTTGGCAGTTTTTTGCAGCATGTAATCGATTAGAGTAGTGGAGTCGGGAATGATGACGCGCTCGGCGGAGGAGTGGGAAATATCGCGCTCGTGCCAGAGCGCTACGTTCTCGAAGCCAGCCTGCGCGTTGGAACGCACAACCCGCGCCAAGCCGCTGATCTGCTCGCCGGTTACAGGATTGCGCTTGTGCGGCATGGCAGACGAGCCCTTCTGCTTCTCGCTGAAAAACTCTTCGGCTTCGCGGACTTCGGTGCGCTGTAGATGGCGAATCTCGGTCGCCATCTTATCCAGGGTGCAGGCGATGACGGCAAGCGTGGCCAGGTAATTGGCGTGGCGGTCGCGTTGGATTACCTGAGAAGAAACGGCGGCTGCTTTCAAACCGAGGCGGGCGCAGATCTTTTCTTCGAGCTCGGGGCTGAGGTGGGCCAGCGTCCCGACGGCACCGGAGAATTTACCTACCCGCATGTCCTCCGAGGCACGTTGGAAGCGCTCGATATTGCGCTGCGTCTCGGAATACCAGTTGGCCAGCTTGAAGCCGAACGTGATCGGCTCGGCATGGATTCCGTGGGTGCGGCCAACCATGGGCGTATCTTTGAATTCCCAGGCGCGGCGCTTCAGGATTTCCGAAAGACGCTCGAGATCGGCGGCAATCATGGCAGACGCCTGGCCGATGAGCAGGGCCTGCGCGGTGTCCACCACATCGTTGGAAGTGAGGCCGTAGTGAAACCAGCGGGCTTCGGGACCGACGATCTCGGCGACCGCGGTGGTGAAAGCGATCACGTCGTGGCGCACTTCGGCTTCGATTTCGTGGATGCGCTGCAGGTTGAAGTCGGCGCGCTTGCGAATGGCTTTGGCAGCGTCTTTCGGGACCATGCCAGCGTCCGCCAGAGTTTCGGTGGCGGCAACTTCGACGGTCAGCCAGGTGCGGAAGCGGTTTTCTTCGCTCCAGATGCGGCCCATGTCGGGGCGGGTATAGCGTGGAATCACGGTGGCGTCACCTCTTTGGCTATGAGTGGAGGACGGGCGTTTCGCCCATCCGGCCGGGCGCGGACGCCCGGTTTCCATCGTTCGTTCCTAAAATGAAAGGACTAGGGATTCTAAACGGGGAGGAACCTTAATGGCTAGTCCTGCACCTGGAAAGAAGTGGGTTGCGGACGCGAACTTCTCGCGGCGGGTAGGTTTTTTGTCTGTTTTATATATCGTGATACGATGTATTATGATGTTTGTCTTGATACGATATAATTTGCTCCCATGGACAGGTTGCTTACGTTAGCCGACTACGAATCACTGGCGGCGTTGCGCTATCAAATTCGCCGCTTTCTGCACTTCAGCGAGCAGGCTTCCCGTAAAGCCGGGCTCGAACCGCGGCAGCATCAGTTGATGCTGACTTTGAAGGGGCTGCCGACGGGAACACGACCCAGGATCGGAGAACTGGCAGAGCGGCTGCAGATTCAACATCACAGCACGGTCGAACTGGTAAACCGGCTGGCCGCGGGCGGATACGTGCGGAGGCATCGCGGAGGCGAAGACCGGCGCGAAGTGCTGCTCTCGCTGACTCCGAGAGGTGAAAAGGTGTTGCGGGAGCTTTCGCTCCATCACAAGGCCGAACTGCGCACACAGGGGCCGGCGCTGGTGGCGGCACTCAAGCGCGCCATGCAAACCGGCAAGAGCTGGAACGGAGCCAAAGCGCCGTCTACAAAGAGGAGAACAACATAAGCATGTCAGAGGACAGGGTTAGCGGCGGATCGCGTCCCACAATCGCAGCGACCGGGGGTCAAGTCGGAGACATACGCATCGCAGAGCCGGCGCAGTTCCGCATGGTGCTGATGTCGTTTCTTGCTGGAGGCGTTGGTCTGATCGCGGGACTGATCGCGTTTGTGCTCTACAAGTTGATCGGACTGTTCACCAACATTTTCTTTTACCATCGCTTCGTCGCAGAGTTCCTCAGCGCCCGGCACAATCAGCTCGGACTGTGGGTCATTCCGATCCCGGTCATTGGCGGAATCATCGTCGGGTTCATGGCGAAGTACGGAAGCTCGAAGATTAAAGGGCACGGCATTCCCGAGGCTATGGAAGCGGTGATGGTGAACCGCAGCCGTATCGAGCCGCGGGTTGCGATTCTCAAGCCGCTTTCCGCAGCCATTGCGATCGGTACCGGCGGTCCTTTCGGCGCCGAGGGACCGATCATTCAGACCGGCGGCGCGGTTGGTTCGCTGGTCGGGCAGGCATTTCACACGACTGCTTCCGAACGCAAAGTATTGCTCGCCTGCGGCGCGGCTGCGGGCATGTCGGCGACTTTCAACACGCCGATCGCAGGCGTGATTCTGGCAATCGAACTGCTTCTGTTCGAATTCAAGGCGCGTTCGTTTATCCCCCTGGTGATCGCGAGCACGCTGGCCACCGCGGTCCACATGCAGTTGTTAGGAGCGGGTCCGATGTTCAAGGTCACGCCCATGGACTTCGGCATTCCGCAAGCCCTGCCGTTTTATTTGCTCTTGGGATTGCTCTGCGGATTGGCCGCCGTGGGGTTCAGCAAGTTGCTCTACTGGACTGAAGACCAGTTCGAGAAACTGCCGGTGGACGAACTCTGGTGGCCGGCGATCGGAGCGCTGGGGTTGGGCATTATCGGCTACTTCGTGCCTCGAGTTCTGGGCGTGGGCTACGACACGATCGGTGACATCCTGAATGGGAACCTGGCGTGGAAGCTGCTTCTGGTGGTCATGGTTGCGAAGGCGGTAGCGCTGGTCATCTCGCTGGGCTCGGGAACATCGGGCGGACTTTTGGCGCCTATGTTTATGTCGAGCGCCGCCATGGGTGGGTTTTTTGCCATGGGCATGGATCGAATTTTTCCGTCGGCCAATCTGTCGGCGGGAGCTTTCGCCCTGGTCGCGATGGGCGCGGTTTTCGGCGCGGCATCACGAGCCACTTTCTCGTTCATTATTTTTGCTTTCGAGATCACTCGCGATTACAACTCGGTGCTGCCGCTCATGCTGGTCAGCGTGATTGCAGACGGTATCGCCATGTGGCTCATGCCCAGAGCTTCGATCATGACCGAGAAGCTGGCGCGCCGCGGCCTGCACATCCATCAGGACTACGAAGCGGATGTGCTGCAGCAGGTGAGGGTTTCCGAAACCATGGATCAAGATATCCCCAAACTTCCGGCGACCATGAAAGTCAGTGAATTGTCAGACTTGATCGCACGGCGCGATTCTGAGGTTTGCCGGCATCAGGGAATGTTTATCCTCGACGCCGACGGCAAGCTGGCGGGGGTCATCACTCGAGGGGATGTGATGCGTGCACTCGACGCGGACCCGAGCGGGGCCTCGACTGTGCTCGATGCCGGCACGCGCGACGTTGTGGTGACGTATCCGGACGAGACGTTGCACGACGCTTCCTCGAAGATGTTGCGCAATAACGTCGGCCGACTGGCAGTCGTTGATCGAAACGATCCTCGCAAAGTTGTGGGATATCTGGGCCGGCCCGGAATCATGGCCGCGCGCTTGCGGCGTCTGGACGAAGAACACGTGCGGGAGCCCGGCTGGATCAAGGGGTTCTGAGTGGGGGCGTCTTTGCTCTTCCGCGCACAGTATCACCAGTGCGCGCGAGATCCTTCACCGGCCGCCGCCGGTTCAGAATGACGTCTACTCTCAAGGCTTTGACGGAGTCCGGATTCTAGTTACTTGACGTCATCCTGAGTGGCCGGCAGGCCACGAAGAATCTCGCGTGCGTTAAGAGGAATGCGGTCGACGGGCTTGTACAGATCCTGCCAGTCTGCAGCGAGGTCGTGCCAGTGGAGATTGGCGGTCTCGATCAACTTGATTTTCTTGCTGCGAACCCAGCTTTTTATTTCTTTTTCACGTTTGATTGCATCGCCGGGATAGCTGAACATTTCGCAATGGAACAGGCGCGGCAACTTGTAGCGGCTAGTGAAGCCGGGCGTGAGTTTGCTCTTGTGCTCGAATACCCGGCAGGGCAGGTCGCCGGTGATTCCCGTGTAGAGCACGTGTGATCGCTGGTTGTTCGTCATAATGTAGACGTAGAAGTGCTTTGGCTTTGGCATAGAGTATCGTCACCACGCGCGAGATCCTTCACCCGGCCAGCGCCAGTTCAGGATGACGTCGGTCAATTTAGTTTATTTATTGAAAGCTTCTGTGTCAGTGATCTGTGGACACTGGGGTGTTGCTCAGTTGTGATTCATTGCTCTTGGCGGCCGCAGTCTTTGCTGCTGCGATGAGCGGTTTCAGCGCGCGCACGGAAACGCCCAGCGTGCCGCCTGAGAAGCCATCAATATAGGCTGCGTTCACTCCGATTACTTCACCTTGCGAGTTGAAGACTGGGCCGCCGCTGCCGCCGTGGGCGGTAGGCGCGTCGTAAATGAGTTTATCGCCGACAACATCTCCCAGGTGTCCGCAAGTCGAGGACGGTCGAATCAACGAGAGCGCAGCCAGTTCGTTGGCTGCACCTTGATCATCGCGCCGGAAGGCGAGTCGGTCGTACACGGCGGGCGGCGATTTCGCCACCATGCCGAGCACACCCATGGGATATCCGACCACGGCTACGAGTTCTCCGGGATTGGGCATTTCTGCGGCCAGAGGCAGCGGACGAAGTTGATGCACGGCGGGCGTGTCTTCGATATGAAGCACGGCCAGATCTCCCTGGGCGGACAGCGCCACCGGAGTAATGTTCACCGGCGTAGGCAGCCCGGGGAAGAAGGCCAATAATTTTTCCAGCCGCGGGGTCGCACCTTTGCGGATCAGCAACGTCGACTCAGGGTCTTCATACCAGGGCTCGGCGACGTGTCGATTGGTGGCGAGCAATCCGTCGGAAACGACAAAGCCGGTCCCGGAAATGCGCGCGCGGAATTCGGGCTGGTGGCCGGGGAATCCGACCTGGTAAATGCCGAAGACATAGCAAATGGAATTGCGATAGCGGTGCAGCACAACGGCCGGCATGGCTTGCTCCTGCTCCAACTGCTGCACTTGGTGGGAGAGTTGCTGCACTTCTTTTTGGAGGATGTCCTTTTGGAGATCGACCGGCTGTGCGGCCGGGTAGTAGCGGACCATGAGACCTGCGCCGAGGAGCAGGAACACTCCCAGCACGCCTTCAAGCATCCGCTGCCAAGCGGTGCACACCGGTTCTTCCTGCGTTTGCGGATCGCTTTCGGCCATGAGGAAATTGCAGGTTGCACGGGCGGCAATCGGAGGAGAGAAATCTTGTGCCGGCTGACCTGTGAAGCTTTATTCTGCGCCTAGCCCTGCACAGTTCCTACGGTACGGAGGACGATGTCCCTGTGGAACCGAGCAAAATTGTTCAGCGGAAAGGATTTAGCCCAAGTCGTGTAGAGCACGCGGTGGAGGCCTTGCCTCTCACCTCCACAGAACGTCATGGACCATGCTAATATCACGCGGCCGTTTGCGACGAGCGATCGGCTGTCGAGCCCACAGCAACTTCTCTCACAGAGAAGTGTTTTAGCTCATCGCCCAGGTTTTGCTCAGGAGGACACCGTGCGACCCATTTCTTGGATTCTATTGCTCCCAGTGTGTCTGGGAAGTTTAGCTTACGCCCAATACCCGCCGAATAACCCAATCAAGCACGTGGTAGTGATCGTGCAGGAAAACCGCACCCCAGACAATCTCTTTCAAGGTTTGTGCAGCCTGGGGGCTGGCTGCGGTTCACACTCGAACCAGTACGACATCAACTCCACCTACGTGGATGCGACGCGGAAGCGAGTGCCCTTACTGCCCGTCGGGCTAGCCAGCCCTTTCGACCTGGATCACAGCCACAGCGGACCCAACTTGGACGGCACCATCAGCGGGTTCAATTTTGAGTACGCAAATCGCGGCGTTCCAACCAGTCCCGGTGTTCCGGTCCCGCCCCTCTGCGCTCCAGAGGTATTGGGATGCGCAGTTCCCGGCAATTCCCAATTCATGTATGTCTATAATTCGCCAGTCACCAACACCGATGGCAGCAAGGGCGGACTCCTCGATCCTTACCTCCTCATGGCGACGCGATATGGCTGGGCGAATCGAATGTTTCAGACTAATCAAGGACCAAGCTATCCTGCACACCAATTCCTTTTCGGCGGAACTTCGGCGCCCACCGCGAGCGATGATGCGGAAGGTGTGTTCGTCTCGGAGAATGGACCGACTACCCAGGTAGGATGCGCAGCCCCGCCCAGCATTGAGGTTCAACTGGTACGCCCCATCATCCCAATGCCGCCGCAGCCGCCCTACGGCACCGAAACCAAGGGTGACCTTGCGGCTCCCTGCTTCACTCACGAAGCGCTGTCGGATCTGCTTTACCCAAACACTTCCTGGACCTACTACACGCTGACAACGGGGAATTCAAACGGCGGCGCCAATCTCGCTGGCTCCATTTGGACCGCGCCCGATTCGTTGTCCAGTCTCTGCATCCCCGCGAAAGACGGGAACGGCTTTCTGCAATGCACCGGCGCCTACTGGAACAAAGGAATGGCTAACGGCTACGTCGATCTGAACCCTCCGGATGTGTTGGCCGATATTGGGGATTGTCAACTTGCCGCTGTGAGCTGGGTGATTCCCGATGGCAAGTATTCCGACCATCCCATCAATTCGGGTCAGGGACCGGCATGGGTCGCGGCCGTGGTCAACGCCATCGGCAACAGCACGACGTGCGACAACAACACCGGCTATTGGAACGATACCGCGATCTTCATTACCTGGGATGATTGGGGAGGTTGGTACGATCACGTGCCGCCGGTCATCTTGAAGAACACCACCAAGTATCAGGATCAATATGGTTATGAGTTAGGCTTCCGCGTTCCGCTGGTCGTAGTCTCTGCCTACTCGCCGCAGACGGGCTACGTGAATAACGAACTCAACGACTTCGGAAGCATCCTGCGGGCGATCGAAGGCATATTCAACCTGCCGGGAGGGGAAGGCGCGCTCAACTTTGCCGATGCCCGCGCTAAAACCGATCTTAGTAATTTCTTCAACTTCAATCAGGCGCCCACTCCGTACACCACGATTCCGGCGTCATTGCCAGCCGATTACTTTGTGAATTTTCCTGGTCCACCGGAGGCGCCAGACAACGACTGAGGCCGCGCGTGGTCAAGCGGCGACGGCATGATGGAATTTGAGCCGAGACCCTAGACCGAGATACTAGACCGAGATACTAGACGAAGATATCTAGGGACGTTGCGGCGGGATACGAGTCTCGCACCCAGGCATCGCGGATGGCTTCGGCCGATTCCGCCGGTACGATTGTTCCGACGATTGCGCTGCTTTTTTTCTGCGCTGAAGAGCGACGCGGATGCTCGACGAGAAGTTCTTGGCGATGGGCCGCAGGTCTTGTTCTCTCGATGTCGGCGATGAGATCCTCCAGCCTGCCGTACCCGCCAGCACTCATGCGCATGAACTCCATAGAGATTCCTGAGCGTTCACGAACCGCTCTTACGCGGCCGGTGGCGCGGAAGAACCACGAGTTCACTTCCACCAGCATTTCGGTGCGATCCCCAAGGTCGAACGGAGAAACTGTTTCGATTCCTTCAATGCAACATCCGCCCAAACCCAAGTCGCGGAGCCTGCCCCGAAGAACACTTCCGCTCAGAGGAAGGGCTGTGATTTGCACCTGGCCGCTACAGGAATAACGCGGGATGCGGCGACGATCGCCGGTTGCGCCGCTCAATTCGTATTGTGTCGTCTCCGCAGGCATCGATGTATGCAATCGTATCTCGAATGGTGCCGGTCACCAATGGCTGGAAAGTACTTAGTATTTCGGAACAGAAGTAACCGCTTTTCTGCTAAAGTGGCGCGCCCACTAGGGCTCTTTCACGCCCAGGCGCTTGGCCATCTCTTCGTATAGAAAGCCTTCGCCGGGACGGTAAGGCTGCACCCATTCGCCGTCAATCACGAATTGCGGAATGGCGCGCTTGCCGGTGCGTTTGACCACTTCCTCTGCGGCTCCGGGCGTGTTTTCGATATCGATGTCCTGAAAAGGGATGTTGTGCTGATTCAGGAAGCGCTTGGCTTCGCGGCAGTCCGGGCACCAAAACGCGGAATAGACGGTCACATTCATCGTGCGATGTAGATGCTGACTGCAGGGCGAAGGTCGCAACGTGTCCTTGCTGCGCGGACGAAGCGTCCGGGCTACGCGCGCATGCCGCGGGTCACTCGATCTTAGCCACGCCCGGCGCGACATTCGGAAACTTGGCAATGACTGCGGGGTCGTGTCCGGGAATGATGAGCCCGGGACTGGCTGCGAGTTGCTTCATGCGGTCCTGCGCGCGCAGGTTGGACGCGGCATCAAACGTCTCGGCAATCGGTACATGCCTCTCAAGGTTCTCGTAGAGATACATGTTGTCACTGGCCAGCACGACGGTTCCCGCCTTGGTGCTTACGCCAACGTACTGCGAAGCGTAGGTGTGGCGGCCGCCGGTGTAGCAGGTGATGCCGGGAAGAATTTCCTGGGCGTCGCCATCGACCATGCCCACCCGGCCTTGCGTATTCAATTTCACCAGCGTAAGCACATCGTCGGGATCAATTCCGCCATGAGTATCTTTCGATTGCCACGCCTCTCCGGCGTAGTACTGCAGCTCATCTTTCTGAATCCAGATGCGGGCGTTGGGAAACAGGTCCATTCCGTCGGCATGATCCCAGTGCATGTGGCTGATGATGACGTCGGTGATGTCCTCCGGTTTCACGCCGAGGGGCTTGAGAGTGTCGGAGGGCTTGATGAAATCGTTGACGTGCCATTCCTTGAAGAAGCGGTCGTGATAGAAACCGGAGTCGACGAGGATGTTGTGGCCGTTGCCGCGAACCAGCCAGATCATCATGGCGATATCGATTTTGCGCGCCGGATCGGCGCCGGCCACCAGCTCGCCGACCGGGAAATCGGGCAGCGTGGCATAACGGATGGCATAGACCTCGTACTGAGGTTTGGATTGGGCGCTTAGGGAAGTGATCGAAAGCGCTGCGATCACCAGCGACAGAAGAACGCGATTGAATCTCATGAAGAATCCCTCGGCTGTTGCGGAGAACAGCTATTCTCGCACAAGAAACACTCGACTGAGCAATGCGCGCAGAGCCACAGAGCAGGCAGCTTCTGCTGTGACGTTGCCTAAACTCGCTCCAATTCGCGCAGGGTTCGCTCGTTGACCACGTTCCCCGTGTTCAGCGTCGAAGCCGGTTCAAAGAGCAAAATCCAGCACTCCTCATCCGCCACCGGTCGGTGCTCAACCCCGCGCGGCACCACGATGAATTCGCCCTCTTCCAGCCAGACGTGGCGCTCGCGGAATTCCATCCGAAAGCGGCCCTTGACCACCAGAAACATCTCGTCTTCATTCTCATGATGATGAAAAACGAACTCGCCTTTGAGCTTGTCGAGCTTCACGTGCTGCCCGTTCAGTTCAGCCCCGATGTAGGGCTTCCAGTATTCCGTGATCTGGGCAAACTTCTGGGCAATATTTACTTTTTCCATGGTGCTCCCTCGGAGGAATTTGTTCCGCTGCTTCGATTACAAATACTGGCTAATAGATGCGCTGCCCGGCATTTAGCTGCGATATTTCCCATGAAACATGGCAGGCAAAGGTGGGATAACGAGTACTCGATAACGAATTCTGAGGTTCCTCGTCTAATCCCATACAAGAGGAGCATCCCGATGGGTTCCGAAAAAGCGTTGTACTGGATAGCGGTGGGCGTGCTGGCGATCTTTGTCACCAATAACTTCGCCGCTCGGCACGAGGACGGAGTCCGCTGCCTCGCGCGCCGGTCGCTGGCGGCCGTGGAACAGGTTTCCGCGCATGCTACGAATTTTATGGCTCATTCGGAACTGGTGCTGGGTCGAGGTGAGTTCCGCTGCGTCCGTACCCAGACGGCGCTGGCTGGTGCCCAGGCCCGGCTGGCTTCGCTGCAGGGCGTGCTCGCGAGTCACGAGGCCATCCTCGCCCGGGTTGAGGCAGAGCATGCTGAAATCGTCACCATGCAGCGGCTCAACAGCCCCACGATCTGCCCGCGCCAAAATCTGAGAATCGTAACCCCTCAGCCGTTGCAGGACGGAACGATCTAAAGTCGCGCGGCGCAGTTCGCTCGCAATACCTAACTTTCCGCATCCTTTTCCGCCTTAGAGAGTCAAAATCAATGTTCCCATTCTTTGCAGGAGGATTTCATGCAGGAAACCCCGCAGCACTACATCCAGCGCATTCTCGGCCACGCCGAGGGCAAAGACCCGCTGAAGGTACAACGAGAGACCCCGAAGAAGCTGCAAAAGCTCATAAAGCCTCTAAGCAAGAAGCAGCTAACCCAACGGCCGGAACCGGACAAGTGGTCAATCGCTGAAATTCTCGCCCATCTGGCCGATACTGAACTGGTCGGCGGCTGGCGCATGCGCCTCATCCTCGGCAACAACGGGGTGTCGCTGCAGCCCTTCGATCAGGACGTCTGGGCCAAAACGCTGGGCTATTCGAAGCGGGACGCCGAGGTTTCGCTCGAGACTTTTCGGGTATTGCGGGAAGCCAACCTCGCCATGCTGAAATCGTTGCCCAAGAATCTTTGGGAAAACTACGGCATGCACCAGGAGCGCGGTAAGGAGACCATTGCCCACATCGTCCGCATGTTCGCAGGACACGATCTCAACCATACGGCGCAGGTGGAGAACATAAAGAAAGGTGGCCGAAGCAAGCGGGCAGCTTGATCTGGCGCTGCTTCGGCCTGGAAATTAGCTGTTATTTCACATAGCACGTGGCGGCGTTATAAAGCAGCTGCTCGTCGTCCGTGCCTCCGTTGTATTCAGGAAAATTCGAGATAAACACGCCGTTGTACTTCGCCGTGCTATACAGGCTGACGATTCCCACGCATGAGTCGGAGTCGGCCACGGCAGTCTTGTTTGCCAGATGGCCACTCCAACTCCCAGTGGCGGGCGCTTCGCTGTACGGGTAGCCGTCGGACTGCCAGGAGTTTCCCTTGATTCCCGTGAAAAGACATTCCTTCGCCTTGGTGTTGTCCCAGGAGTTCTTTTCGAAGAGGTTGGAAATACCGACTTGCGAACTGGTGTATTCGATCTTGGAATCCAAACCGAAAATCGGCGCCAATCCACGGTTGTCGGTGTTCACCCACTGAAACACTATGTACGTCCCGATAACGGTGTGCCCTTCCTTCGCATACCTGGCCACGGCCGCGATCTCTGCTGGCGAATATTGTTTTTCCCCGCCTGCGGGATTGCTCAGGACGATCACATCCGCCTTCGATTGGACAAGGTTCTGGTACGTGAAGTCGCTGTCGATGTACGTTGTGTCGTCCACCGTCACCGGCCTTTTTCCAAAATTTCCCCAATTCGTGTTCATGTCTTCCCAAATGCTGGTCGTGCCCCACGAATTGAGCAGTAAGACTTTCACAGTCCCCCATGGGGCAACGTCGGTAGTTGCACGCTGGTCGGCGTGCATTACCTCGGTTCCCTTCGGGGGAGAAGTGTCCTCGGCGGAAAGTTGAGCGACGAAGAAAATCGCTAGTGCGAGACAAACGATGGATGGAACTGCCTTGCGCATATCGAACCTCCTTGGGGTGGGCTGGGTGTAGGGTTTGAACTTCGGAGGAGCATTTTACCCCAGATCATCTGCATTTGGAATCAGGCGCAACCCTCAGAACAAAGTTGTCAATTGTGCAAAAGAAACCAACTTTCATCTACCTCAATTCACCAAAAGCATTTATAGTTAATCCCGCTCAGCGATTCACTGACGACAACTGACCTGGTTTGATGGCGCGAAAAAGCGGTTCCACCATCTCGCAGGAGGAGTTGTATCCACCAGCCCACGAGCCCGCGCGCCCCGCGTCTGCCGACGCTCTCGACGATGCGCGCATGCTTGACTTGGACGTGGAACAGGAATCGCCCTTCCTGCGCGGGCAAAAGCGTGTCTCCGTCCGCCGTGGTTCTCTGCCCAAAAGGGCCGCTACTGGCCTGACTTGGGGCATCGTTGCCCTGGCCATCGTATTTCTTGGCAGTGCGGCCGTCGCCGCGCTTTACCACTACGGCGAACACTCGTGGCGTTTCCGGGTCGAGTCCAGCGATGACATCGAAATCGCCGGCTTGCAGAACGTAAGCCGCTTCCAGATCATGGAAGTGATGGGCGGCGACATCGGTCGCAACATCTTTTTCGTTCCGCTCACCGAACGAAAGCAAACTCTCGAAAAGATTCCCTGGGTCGAATCCGCCAGTGTCATGCGGTTTGTTCCCAACCGCCTGAGGATTGAAATCCATGAACGCACGCCCGTCGCGTTTGCTCGCGTCGGTTCGAAAATCCTGCTGGTTGACTCCGTGGGCACGCTCATGGATCTGCCGGCCGCGGGCAAGAAAAAGCACTCTTTCCCCGTGATCTTGGGAATGAATTTAGGCGAGCCCGCCTCGACTCGCGCCGCCCGCATGAAAATCTACAACGACCTGGCGAGCCAACTCGATGCCGGCGGAACGCACTATTCGCAGGACCTCAGCGAGGTCGACCTGTCTGACGCCGAGGATGTGAAAGTGGTCGCCAGCGACCCGCAGGGCGAAGTGCTTGTCCATCTCGGATCGTCCAACTACCTCGAGCGCTACAAAGTTTACGTGGGCCATGTGCGCGAATGGCG
>Ga0116223_10001519_pt1 | contig 23581 bp, 25 predicted proteins | sample Sb_taG_3_FD_90092 | JGI IMG/M metagenome (GOLD analysis project Ga0116223, IMG submission 90092) | Peat soil microbial communities from Weissenstadt, Germany - Sb_50d_a_PC metaG | ecosystem: Environmental > Terrestrial > Soil > Wetlands > Peat | place: Germany: Weissenstadt | collected 2010-09-21 | reverse complement strand
GCTGGTGGTGCCCGGGGCCAGCTTCATTTTGCGCTGCCACGGTTCATAGCCCTTCTTGCTCACCACGATGACGTGGTCGCCGGCGGCAAGTCCAATCTCGGCCGGCGCATTGCCCATGAAATTGCCGTCAATCTCGATGTCGGCCGATACGGGGAGGGAAGTAATCGACAACCTGGGGAGATCAGCGGCTGGCGCGTCCGCCGCAGCTGCGGGCGCTTCCTTGTCCGCCGCAGGCGCGGGTGCCTCTTCGACGGGTCGGTACATTGCAATGGAGTCAATATGTGCGTCCAGAACGGCATGCATCCTCGTATACAGGGTGTCCATTGATACTGGATTGGGTGTGGTGTCAAAAAGCGCTTGCATCGGAATGGCTTCCCCGGTTAGTTTGTCCGACTGCCACACAGAGCCGCCTTTCGCCTCTGACAGCGACATGATTACGACGTCCCCGTGCATAACCGCATAGTCCAGAACTAATGTAAGCCAAAATCGCGAGTTGTTCTGGTCTCCAATGGTTATGCCCTTGTACTTCAGATAGGCCTCGGTGTTTCTAACAATCGGGGGGATTGCCCCCGCGCCGGCGCGCTTATCCCAATGTGCGGTTGTCCTCACAAGAATTGCGACATCCGCCTTAGCTCCTGGCGCCGTCGCTTGGGCCCCTTGAGCTTGCGCCACGGACACTGAGAACAACAAAACAAAAGCTGCCAAAATTGCCAAGAAAAATTTCGCTTTCATCCTGATCCTCCGTATGCATCATTAGCCACTAGCGTGGCCATTCGCCCGCGATGGCTTTCCTTGCCACGCGGGTACCTCTCCGCGGGCGGCCGCCCACAGCCGTCCGGAGCGAAACTCTATCGCGCGCCTGCCGGGCCTGGATTCCTGCTGGCGCGGAGCTGCTCTTCGTTCTGTGTCACCGGCGCCTCGCGTTCGGGCGTCGGCGGCGAATTGGCGCACGCACTTGTCCTGCGAGCTGCACGTGCGTTGGGCCGCCTCTGTCGAGCACAATGTGTAAAGGGTTGTTTCGCGCTAACCCAGGTTCGTGAAGCTGCGGGCCAGCTCTCTCGTGCCGCAATCCTCGGCCACACCAACCGCCGCTTATGCCAATTCCGCCCCAGGCCGGCGGGCATCGACAGGAGTATTCTTTGGCTCGGCTAAGAATGTTTATATAGTACGTTCGTTTATCTGTGCTTAAGGGACACTGCTGGTGCCGTCGTCGGGCTCGATCGACGTTGAACCTGCAAATCAGGTGGATTGCCTTCTCTCAGCTGGGCCCGAATCGTCCACCCCCACAAGCACTTTCCTTTCCGGGTAAACAACCGGGGCATCTAATATCTTAAGAATTAGCTTGACAGTTCGGAAGTCCGAGGATATGTTGCGCATCCCTAGCCCTCCTGAACTGGAGGCCTTTATGTTTACGAGGACTCGGCCCCGCACTCTGGTAACCCTGTTGGTCCTCTTCGGAGCCCTGGCTGCGCCACTGGGCTTGCTTGCCCAGAAACCCGGCGGCACCAAGGGGAAAACTCCTGGTCAATTGAAAACGCCGGTGTTCACCGATCTGGCGAACCACCCAACGGAGCTGCCCGCCATCACGAACATGGTGGCTCTGGGCATAATCCCGCCAGTCGGGGTCGGCGTCTTCAGCCCTGACGCGGTGGTCACCCGCGGGGATTTTGCCGTGATGGTGCAGAACCTCTTCAAGCTCACGGCTCCGCCCAAGGCGGCCACTTTTTCCGATATCAAGCCCACCGATCCGATCTTTGGCGCCGTACAGGCCGTGGCGCCGTTCATGAACAGGCAAGCCATTTGCTTCGGCTGCATGCTCAGCACGAATTTCTCCCCGAATGTGGCTGTCTCGCGCGAAGAGTCCAGCATCATCCTTGTCCGGATTATGGGCGCGAGGAACCAACTGCAAGCCTTGAGCGACCAGGATTTGCAAACCTTTCTGAATGCCACACCCGACGCGAAGAATTGGACGCCTTCTGCCGCCCCGTATATCGCCGTGGCCGTCAAGAGCGGGGTCATGCCGCTGCTTGCGGGGAACAGCTTCCAGCCCGCGCAGAAGCTGACTCGTGCTGACACTGCCGTGCTTCTGGACAATGTGAACAGGCAGTTCGTCAACCCCCCCGTAGTGCTTCCAGTGAACCCCGTACGGCCTCCGTTGCCGGTACGGCCTACACCGCAACCAGTGCAGCCAGTGCAACCCCCTGTACAACCGAATTGATTTAACCCGGGTAGCTATTTCAACGGCAGAGTTGACGAAGCTCGTAAACGTTCGACGGCCCTGAGAGGAGTTTTCAGTGACAAACCATACGCAGTGCGTTGCGACCCTTGGAATTTGCGGTAACTCCCTGGCGATGCCGGCCCGGTGTACTTGGCGGCTTCTTACCTTGCTATTTCTCTTGGCGTCGGGCCTTGCGCCGGGCCGCGCCGGAGCTCAGACCAACCTGTCCGAACACGGCGGCCCGATCATGTCCACGGTGAACGTCAACCTGATCTTTTGGCTGCCACCCGGATCGCACTTTGTCTCTCCTCCGGGCGGCAGCGCCGCCTCCGACCTGGTGTATCAAAACACCATCACTAATTTCGTGAACGGTCTCGCGCAAACAAGCTACTGGAATATCTTGACGCAGTATCCTGGGCAGTGTTCGAGCACGGCGTGTACCGCTCCGATAAATGCCGCCGGCGCGGTTTTGGTTGTCAGGACCTTCAATGATTTCACGCCCTATCCGCAATCTCCTTTGCAGGATTCCGACATCCAGAACGTGATCCAGAACACCATCACCCAGAATGGATTGAGTTTTGGCTTGAATGCGGAGTTCTTTGTCTTCACTGCCGCCGCGATCCAGGAATGTAACGGACTGACCGGCTGCACCAGCACCGATTTTTGCGCATATCACAGCGAATTTGATTTCAACGGCGGCAAAGCCATCTACGCTTTTATGCCCAACGCGGATTCCCTGCCGGGATGTTCCGAGGGCATCGGCGCCTCGCCCAATCAACTCGCGGCAGATCGCGAGACCGCCGCGCTCTCCCACGAGCTCTTCGAGTCCGTGACGGATCCGCTCCCCTTTGGCACTTCCCTCAATATCCTGAATCCCCTTGGCAATACCGCCTGGTGGGACAGCGCCAACATTTTTTCCTCCTCCTTCGGCCAGGAAATCGGCGATAAGTGCAACCAGCAACCCGCCAATGTGAACTTCAACGGGAAACCCTTCATCGCCCAGCAACAGTGGAGCAACGACACATCCAGTTGCGTTTCCGCCTTTGGCCCCTCCATCGAATTCGACGTTTCCACCGGCAGCGACGACCTTCGCGGGGATAGTTCCGCCACCGTGGGCCTGCAATCGGGCGCATCTACTTTTCAGACCGTGACACTGAAATCGCAAAGCCAGCCATCTTGGGGCAACAACACGACCAACGAAGTTGTTTTTGGCTTGGTGCCGCCGCAACTGCCTTCCGCGCAAACGCCCCTGGACGACGTGCTCGTCACCTTGACCTCGCACAATTCCTTCCTGGAGACTTCGGATAATTGGAACATTGAGCATCTCAACGTCAAAGTCCTCGATCCCACCGGCAAGACCATCTGTCAGGTCAGTCTCGGCGGCGATCCGCTGGTGCGGTTGACGGCCAACCAGCCCTCCGACGCGTTTGCCATACCCAACTGCCCGAACCAGACCTCCGGACCCACGTTTAGTCAGCTTGAGTTTGTCATCGTTACGGGAAGTGATGACCTGCGGGGAGACAGTTCCGCCACGGCAACGATTAACGCGCCCAACGGTTCTACGGTTCAAGTGATCAACCTCAAGGCGCAAAACCAAGCCGGCTGGAACAACAACTCCACGCACGACTTGGTCTTCGCGCTAAGTCCGCCTCAGCCCTTGTCCCAGCTTCGGAACATCCTGATCACCTTGACCTCTCATGATGCCCCATTCGAGACGGACGACAACTGGAACGTCCAGAGCGTCAATATCACCGCCTTCAACCCGGGCCAGCCGGCGCAGTGCCTGATCAACAGCGGTGGCGATCCGCTTGCCAGGCTGACGAACAACGCTCCGACTCTTACGCTAACCACCCCGAGTTGCGCGGCACCTCCTCCCCCCACGGCTAAATTCAATCAAATCGAATTCAATATCACCACCGGTGGCGACGATCTTAGAGGCGACAGCTCGGCTGCGGCTACGCTTCAGGTGAACGGCGCCACCTCGTCTTTCACCTTGAAAGCGCAAAGCGATCCAAGCTGGGACAACAACACCGACCACGACAGGATTTTCCCCTTGAATACCCTGCAGCCCCTGGCGGCGTTTGGAAACGTCGTGATCACGCTGACGTCGCACAACGGTTTCGCGGAATCCAACGACAATTGGAATATTCAGAACGTTGTCCTTACGCTCTCGGACTCGGGCAGCAATCCTGTTTGTTTCGCCAATGTCTCAGGCAATCCCTTTGCCCGGCTCACGGGCAGCGCGCCGAGTGTCACCCTGACGCCCCTTCAAGGTTGCCCGTAACAAGAGCGTCACGCGCCCTTTCATAATGTGCGGCCCGCTCTCCGGTGGGCCACACGCAGGCCCTAGAATAGCCGAATCCTCCACACGCAAAACCAACGCGTGGGGCACCCGAATTCTTCTTTACTGCCACGCCCGGGCCACCTGCCAGCAAACATCACCTCGGGAGAACCATTGAACCAGGGTGCATACGGGTTGACTCGGGCGATGGAACGGGTGTATTTGAACTGCGCTTCCATAGCCAGGCGCGAGGGAGGGAAGTGTTCGATCAGGATGGCCGATGCGACGCGAAGCAGGTCATCTACTAGGAGAGAGACACAAAATGGAAAAGACGGAGTACAAGCTCACTCAGGTGAGTGTCGTTATGCTGGGAGTTCAGGATGTGGCGCGGGCGCTGGGCTTCTACCGCGACAAACTGGGCCTGGAGGTCCAGCGTGAGATTCCTGGGTTCGCTTTCCTGAACGGTGGCGGGATCACCTTGTGGCTCAGCGAGCCCGCAGTCAAAGCGCGTGGGCAGGTTGCCGGCGCGGGCGAGGTCGTCTTCTCTGTGCAGGACGTAGGTGCGGGATATGAGGCGTTAAAAGGAAAGGGAGTCCAGTTCACGCACGAGCCGCGAAGCATCACGCCCACCGCGCGGGTCGCCAACTTCGATGACCCTGACGGGAATCACCTCTCCATCTATGGTCCTTGATTGAGCGGGCGCGTGGCACAGGCTTAGCATGTTGCAGCGGAATCGAGTCAGCAGAATCGTGGCGACCGGGAGAAAGCGGTGCGCTATAATCGGGCAGCGCAGGGTGTCCGCTACAGATGAAACCAACAGGCGATAGCGTCTCGCGCATCATTTCCGGCGTTCCCGCAGCCACCATCGACAAATCCAAGCGGGACTTTCTGCGCGCGGCCATGGCGTTGCTCGCCGGCCTGAATTTGCCCAGAACATCCTTTGCCGGCGGTGGCCTACACGGCGCCGGCGGCTCCGGGCAGCGCGTGGTGTTGGTGGTTTTTGGAGGGGTGCGTCGCGCCGAAACCTTTTCACCGCAGGGACTGGTAAACATTCCGCACTTGTCCGGCGACTTGCTTCCCCAATCGTTGTTCTATCGCGACGCCCGCAATGAAGGCGTGACCGCGCATTTCAACGCCATTTCCAGCATTCTGACCGGCAACTGGCAGCGCGTGGATGACTGGGGCAAGCTCGCGCCCACCACGCCCACGCTGTTCGAGCAGTTTCGCAAAGGGCTGGGCGCGGCGCAGAGCGACACCTGGGTCGTGGCCAGCAACAAAGCGCTCACCAACCTGATTGGCGCGAGTTCGGCCGCGGATTATGGCCCAGGGTACGGCGCCAACGTGGTGTTCCCGAAGCAGCTCATGGTGGCGGCGGTGGCCAACGCCCTGCGCGCGGGACGCAGCCGCAACATGGCGGATCGCGAAAAGATCGAGGCGGAATTGCAGAGCATGCTGGAAGCGGGCAACTACGAAGGCCTGGGATGGAGCGTTTTCGACGGTGCCGAGCGGCTGGACCCGCGTGTGCGCGGCATCATCGAGGAAGCCATCACGTCCTTTGTGCGCAGCGGCGGTCCCACTTCAGGCGACGAACTGACGTTCCTGGTGAGCCGCGAGGTCATGCGGAAATTTTCGCCGCGCCTTCTGGTGGTCATCTTTTCGGATGTGGAAGTGGCGCACTTCGGTTCGTACGCAATGCACGTCGGAGGCATAAGGACGGGCGACCGGCTCAGCTACCAGATGTGGCAGGAAATCCAAGCCAACTCCGAATATAAGGGCAAGACCACCATGGTGGTACTGCCGGAGTTCGGGCGCGATCCGGATGGCTCGACGACCAACGGCTTCTTCAACCATCGCGGCGATACCGACTCAACCCGTGGCACGTGGATGATGGCGTTGGGCGCGGCGGTCGAGAAGCCGCAGATTATTGAACGGCCCATACGCCACGTGGATCTCTGCGCCACGCTCGGGGACTTGCTGGGGTGCCCGCCGATGGATTCGCTGGGCGTGCGGCTGAAGGAATTGCGCGGCTAATGAAATTTGCAGGAGGAATGTTCCATTGACGCGAAGGAAAAGCAGATTCATCGCACAAAAGGCGTGCGATGGAAAACCGTACCTCGCTACGCTCGGAATGACAATCTAGGATATTACTGGGGAAAGGTCGCGGAGTGACGACGCAGGTCCAGGAAAAGTTGCCGGAGAAACTCCAGGAGGCTTTGAATAAGGGCTTGCTTAAGCGCCTGCCGATTACTTTCCAGCCCGTCACCCGGCAGCAACTGCGCGAATGGGACGTCCTATTTCCCTACGAACGCCAGTCGATTCTGCGGTTGCTTCTCTATCTGGCCAGTTTGAACGAACAGCAGCTCGCGGAACTTTTCCGAGAGGTGGTGCAGCTCGAGGAGAAAATGGGTGTGCGCGGCTGGCAGTTCTCCACCGAGGAGCAGACCATCCTGAACGCGTCGCTGCTGGCCCGCTCGCGCTACTACCAGGATTGGCGCAAAGCGGTGCAGAAGGTTTTCGACGCGGCCGAGCAGCATGCCGAGGCAGAGAAGAGCGGCGACACCGGGGGCAATCGGCTCATTCTTTTGATCATGCCGCAGGTTCTCCCGCTGGACCGCGCAAAGGTTTGGGAAAGATGGCAAGGGATGGGACGTCCCGTGCGGCTGGATCTGGCGATGTCCCGCGAGACGCAGAGTGCCGCGGATGCGCTTCTCGGCGCAGGCAGCTCGGGCGACGGCGATCAACTGTTGGAAGTGGTGTCGCACCGGGCCAACGCTTCCCCCGCGGACATCTGGCTTGTGGACGCTGGGTCAAAACTCGTGGACTGTGCACTGAGGCAAGGGCCATCCGGCACAGGCATCGCATCCGCCACACTGCTGAGCCATGAACGGCTCGCCACGCTGCGCCAAAATTTCTCGCGCGAAGTGAACTCCATGCGCAAAGATTTGGCGGACGCCGACGCCGTGTTCGATCGTCTGCGCAAGGCGGACGTTACGGCGTGGTGTCCACCGGAAGTGGCGCAGGTACCGGTGATTCGGGAATTCCTGCGGTCGCTGTACCTGAGCGGCAACGGCGCGCTGATCTTTTCCAATTCTTTCGTCGAGTGGAGCGCCTCCGAAGCATTTCGCCGGGCGCGGCCTGCTTTCGTGATGGCGCAGTTCGGGGTGCGCAGCAAGCCGAAACCTTTCACCAGCGTGGCTGTGTTTGACAACCCGGATGAGGTGAACCCGCTTCCGGCCGTTGACGATTTGCCGGGCAGCGCGTTGGACGCGCAGGTTCTAGCGTTGTATGTGTGGCTGGCCGCGAGCCGCTATGACGAATACCGGCGCAACACCGCGTGCCTGTGCATCGCCGAGAGCTTGTCCGAAGCCTATGTCGTGGCTCCGCCGGAGTTTGCGCTGTGGCGCGAGGCTGAACCCGTCACTCTGGACCGTCTGCGCGCCACGCTGACTCACTGGCTGGCATGAGTAACCCGTCTGACGCCGGCAGCCCTCTGTTTTCCTGTGCAGAACGCTCTTCTCGCTAACTTGCCAAGTTCTTAAGGGTGACGCTACACTTCAAACGAACTTGAAATTTGAAGTTGCAGAGAGATTCATCGCACAAAAGGCGTGCGATGGAAAACCGTACCTCCGTTGCGGGACGGCCAAAAGCGCCGTCCCTCCGGTCGGAATGACAGATTTCGGGATCAGGATGATGAGAAACGAATGCGTGAAGGAGGAATTTTTATTGGCGCCGCCAATTACGTCAAAATAGTTTTGCTCAGCTTGTTGCTGATCTCTCCTAAAGTCTCGGGGCAGGGAATGGCCTCAGGTCCGCCTCCGCCGCCCAGCGCCAAATCGGTCAAGTGCAAAGACCGCGCGATTCCGCAACTGGCGGATGTTACGGAGAAGGCCGGCATACATTTCTTCCACACCTCGGCTCCCGAGAGCCGCTACATCATCGAGTCCATGAGCGGCGGCGTGCTGCTGCTCGATTACGACCGCGATGGCTGGCTGGACATTTACTTCACCAATGCGCCGACGGTGGAGATGGCGCTCAAAGGGGAAAAGTCCAAGGGAGCGCTATATCACAACAATCACGACGGCACGTTTACCGACGTGACCGACAAAGCCGGGATCGGTACGCCGTGTTTCGCCATGGGCGGGGCGGTCGCCGATTACGATAACGATGGTTGGCCGGATATTTACGTCACCTGTTATGGAGGCAACGTCCTTTATCACAACAACGGCGACGGCACGTTCACTGACGTGACCAAGAAAGCCGGCGTGGCCGATGGACGCTGGTCCACGGGTGCTGCGTTTGGCGATTACGACGGCGACGGTTTTGTGGACTTGATGGTCACCAATTATGTGGACCTGGACATTCACAACCCGCCGGTGTTCGGCAGCAGCGTTACCTGCAAATTCATGGGAATTGATGTGCAGTGCGGTCCCCGCGGGCTGAAAGGGGCGGGCGATTCTCTCTTCCACAACAACGGAGACGGCACGTTCACGGACGTTTCCAAGAAGGCCGGCGTGGATGATCCCGCCGGCTACTACGGCCTGACGGCCGTCTGGGCCGACTTCAATAACACGGGGCGCCCGGATATTTATGTCGCCAACGATTCGACGGCCGGTTATTTGTATCGCAACGACGGCAACGGGAAATTCACCGACATTGGCCTGGAATCAGGCACGGCTCTCGGCGAGGATGGCCACGAACAAGCCGAAATGGGTCTGGCTGTAGGAGATTACCTGCACACGGGGCGGCCCGCGCTGGCGGTGACGGATTTCTCCCAGGACAACACCGCGTTGTATCGCAACGATGGCAATTGGGATTTTCAGGAGGTCGCTTACGCCGCGGGGATCGGCTTGCCATCTGTTCCGTGGGTGAAATGGGGAATTGCGTTTGTGGATCTGGATAACGACGGCTGGCTGGATCTGGTCACGGTCAACGGTCACGTCTATCCGCAGGCAGACAAACTGGCCTCCGGCGCGAAATATCGCGAACCGAAGCTGGTCTATTTCAACCAGGGCGATGGCACATTCTGCGATGCCAGCGAGCAGTCCGGCCCGGCGATTGTTAGGCCCAACGTATCGCGAGGCCTCGCCGTCGGTGATCTTTTCAACGACGGCAACATGGATTTGGTGGTCGAAGAATTGACGGGGACTCCGCTGGTGCTCCGAAATCCCGGAATTCCCGGGCGCCACTGGGTGAGTTTTGAACTGGCGGGCACGAAGAGCAACCGCATGGCCATCGGCGCGCGCCTGAAGATTGTTGCCGGCGGAATGACCCAGACCGAAGAGATCCACAGCGGCGGCAGCTACATTTCGCAAAGCGATCAACGCGTGCACTTCGGTCTGGGCAAAGCGACGAAGATCGACAGCCTGGAAATTCGCTGGCCCTCCGGCAAAGTGGAAACCATCAAAGATTTGGAGGCCGACAAGTTTTACAGCGTTCTGGAAGGCGAGGGCATTGTGCCGCGAGCCAAGATTTTGCCCTCCACAGGCAAAAAGCAGTAACGACGAGGCGGGGTCCGTTTCCGGCAACCGCTTATCAGGCATGTAGCTATCTGCTGGTGAATCAGCACAAGAGAATAGTGACAACAGGAACCCCATGCGGTTTCATCACTCAGACTCTCAGATTGCTTATGGCCGGGGAAGTTCCGTGAATCGGCTGCGAATTGTGACGCGACTAAAATAGTAGAAGGGGAACGCCATCACAACAATCACGGGGATAGCATAGATTTCGAACATTTTGAAACGAAGTGCCTTGTAGAAAAAGTCCAGTGTGCAGGTACAGACAGCCAGACCAGTAAGGAACAGCGTTGCCAGTCGCGCCCAGGGTTTGAGTCTCCAAAGCCCAACTCCGATAATTCCTATTGCGAGAAACTCAATGCAACCCATCGCCATCATTCCCGCGCCACCAAAATATCGCGGAATCCAACCAAACAGTCCAGGATACCGAGCGAGAGCTTCAACCGCCTTAGGCGAAATAGGGTTGATTAAGAAAAACGGCGCTAACAATCCACACAACATGAAGTATGCCGACAGAAGTGTTACGAAGATTGGCCGACGCTGACTGTTCATCTTGTAAGCAATCTACACCATTTGGGAACCATTCGCTGCCAACTTCGTCCCAGTACCCGTTTGTCCGGCTTGCGCGTTTACCAAGACTTGGGCGCTGCTCTGGGGAGCGGGCCGGTAACTTTGAAAGGCCTATCTCCGTATTGACCTACAGGAACCCCTGTGGTTTTTCTTTCCAAACGGGAGTAGGTGCGGTTGGCGAAAAAGGATGGGAGATGATGGGAGGTTGTAGAAAATAAGGGACTTGCCAATGCAACGACGGCTCAGGTCGTTGTGGTCCGTTTTCGCGCCAAACGGGAGTAAAGGTCGGAACTCGCACCGAATCTAAAGGACTTAGGTAAAGGTCGGAACCACAAGGTCGGAACATACTAGTACCACGTCGGAACTGCTAGTACCCCTAACATATAGCGAAGAAAAAAAGGCCTCGGGGATCGGCTTGGATTGGGATGGATCGGGAGGGGCAAAACAGGACCGCTTTCAATGCGCAACTGATGGCGGAAGTGTGCACGCTGACGCCATGCGCGGCGGCAACGGAACTGGCCACACCTCGCCGAGTCACCGCGCCTTCGCAGGGAAGATTAGATGGAGGACGGTGGGCGCATCGCCCAACCGGCTGTAGGAACGAATCAGCAGAAGACCTTCCTTGTCATAACTGCAAGTCACGGTGTGCCCATCTATATCTTGTCTGTCGCTGCGCCGATCCTCTCGGCCCAGCAACCTCAATCGTACCGGCGAGTCCGGCCGCGTTGCCTCGTCACCCATGAGAAGGCGCGACTCTCCCGCCAGGTATTTCGCCATTCCGTCAAAGAGAGCGATCTTTACAATTCGCTGTTCTTCGGTTCTCAACCCGATCAGCTCGGCATGTCCGTCCTTCTCGTAGACGCTGAATGCGTCGGCAAAATGCGCGGGCACCAGCTTCAGTCCATATCGCTCTACGCTGGCCTTCGCAGCGCTCAGCGAATCCCCTAGTTTCACTCCGAAAACCGAGAGATCCGTTGAGCGAATCGCGACAAGCCGAGTGAAGTCACTTTTTGTGATCTCCGTGCCCGAGACGCTTGCATCCTGATTCGAGGGCTGAGCGCCGGACGCAAGCACTAAAACGGCAGCGGAAGAAACCAGTGTGAAGAACAGTACAAATATCAGTCTACGCACCATGCTGCCTCCTTTTTTCGCGGGGAAGGGCCACAGTACCACTTATCCGTACTCACCGCTGGGATATCCGCGCAGCGCGAGCCCCGCAGTCCCCTCACACCTGCGAATGCGGCAGAGTGTCGCACTCTTGCAGGCAGGCGTCGGCGATGCGCGAAACCAGCTCACGCCGGCCCATTTCGTCCCAGAGTTTGCAGAGGCCGAGTTGCTTGAGGCATTCAGCCGGATCGCACATTGCCTCCATCACCGCCCTGAACTTCCGATTCTTCTTCAGCCAACACGCACGCATCCCGAAAGCGTCAGTGATGGACGCAAAACGCTGGCCTGTTTCAAAGATGTCGTTCGAGTCATCTAAGTGCTTGTCGGCCCAGAATCCTGACTTGTAAGCAGCGTCAGCCAGGAGGATGCTGGAGCGAACTCCCGAACATTCCTGCGCCGTGCGCGCCGAAAGCAGGAAAAAGGAGAGGAAGCGAGCCACGGCGAGATGACCTACCACTGTGCGCGGCATAAGGCCGCGTTGAAGGCAGACCTCTTCGATCTCTTCGGGAATGGGGGCCAGCACCGCTTTGAACGAAGGCATTATCATAGTGTCGATCGGCGGCGGTTCCTGCGCGTTCACCCCACCGAAATCTCCATACAAGCCCTCTGGCAGAGACCTTTTTCTTTCGTTACTCCGGCGCGGGCTCTTCATCGCTCTCTTCAATCCACCCGCACGCCCAGCGAGAAAATTTTGTGTGTTTTTCATGTTATCTCCTTTAGAAACGTATCATCTATAAATCAGAAGAAGGAATCAGCCCCGCACGGCAGGGGTGGCGCTTCTGCACCTTCAGCAGCAATCGCACTCTTGCAGATGGTTGCTCACGATCGTGGCGATCATGTTCTGCCGCGTGTCTTCGTCCCAAAATTCGCAGCTTTTCAGTTGTTTAAGAGATTCGGCACGGTCATCTTTAGCGAGCCAAACCGGCTCAAAAGTTTTGTCGGTCGCCAGGCGAACAGCATGCTCAAGGAACGATGCTCCAGCGCTCAAGAGTCGGACACCGGCTCGGAAAAAGTCATTCTCAACGTCTGGGTCCACTTCCGTGCCAGATTGCTCCACGCACTCCGCCAGCAAAATGCTGGCGGGCACTCCCGTGATTCGCTGGGCCGCCCACGCCGGAATCAGTGTGCGGGACAAGAAATACGACATAGCGAGCCCGTCCAGGAGAACGGAAGGCAATCGCTTATCCCTATTGATTGGCTCAAGCAACTCGAAGTCGATTGGTCGCGCGAGTACAGCTTGAAGGTGCTCTGTGAGGTGCTCCTGATAACCCCCCATGGCATATAGGGAGTAGTAGTGGAGAGCAAGAGGGATGATCTCGTGGGCGCCCCGACACCCATGGTTTCCGAAATAGTTCAAGGCGATTCTTCTCCGCTGTTCCAAGTTCCTGCCTCGAAAATCCGGCAGTTTGACTTGTGCGAAGTCTTCAGCCTCATCCGAAGTGACCAGAGGAGCGGTCGTGCGTGGTGGCTTTTCTTTTTTCAGTTGTTTCCCTACTATCGAGCTTGATCTCATGAGGAGTATCCTTCCTTTTGGGATTCTACGAAACTTTTGCCATGCTCTCTTCTCCGGGTGCGCCACTCGCGCGGCGGCGAAGCATTCCTCTGAGAGCCCAGATCACGCGGTTGGTCTCACTGAGCGTGCGAAGCCCGCTACTTTTTACCGGCGACGATTTCGAATGCAGAAACGAATCGAACCGCTCGCGTGTCCAGCCGAGCTGCACGAGCAAACGGTCGAGCAGCGCTAGGGTTGGTGCGTCCACCAGCGCGATTTCGTTCGAGGTCTCGTGGCGCCGCCCCGCCGTTCCGTAGGCGTGCGCCAGATCGCGGCCAGGTCGCTGGCGGCGCCCCCTACCTGAATTAACTTCTTGCCCGAGCGCCTTCTTCATCAGCTCGATCAGCCGCGCCGCTTCGACTGCGCGCAACAGGGAGAAGCTGCTTATCTCGCGCCCGATAATCCCCGAAGCCCACGCCAGGCGCGCGGCCCGCGCATCGCCTCCCGAGGCGTCCAGAAAACGCGGCGCGTAGAGATGAAAGAGGCAGTGCAGGGCCGTCAACTGGGTTGGCGACAATTGGCCGTGGTCTTTCAACGAAGGTTCTTTCGTGGGCATGGCCATTTTCCTTTCTTCCCGCCGAATCACGAGACGCACTCCGCGAGCACGGACTTCACGCCCTTGCGCTGCTGCCTGAGATATTCGAGCAAGCGGCGGCTGGAGTAATATGGCCGCGGCGGAATCGCGAAGGTGTCGATCACCGTGCAGCGCTGTAGACACGATTTTTGTTGCACTTCCGTCAACCTAGCGACTTTGCCATTCCCCAAGGCGCGCGCCGCGAGTTTTAGGACCTCTTCCTCGGACATTCCCGTCAACTGAATCCGGTAGCTGATCCGGGAGAACCACATTTCGAGCCCCGCTCTCCGGCTCGACCGGTCGAAGTCGCGATACAAGCCATGAGAGCCCGCCAAGATGACTCCGCAGCCCTTGCGCCCGGCTCTGGCCGTGCGGTCATGCAGTTGGCGAATTGTTTCTAGCGATTCCATCGACAAACTTTGTGCTTCGTCGAAGACCAGTGCCGGCGGCGTCTTTCGCGAAAGAAATTCCGTGCGCAGCGCGTGCATGAACGGCTGGAAATAGTTCGAGCGGAGCCAGATCCGCGAAGCGTGGGCGATCTCCCGCAGGATCGCCGTCGGCGTAAATCGCGGTCCGCAGTAGGTGTACACGACGTGCTGGCCGGCTTTACAGAACTGCGCGCACAAACTTTCCAACACATAGCTTTTTTCGCTGCTTGGCGGCCCGTAGATGATCGAGATTGCGCCCTCTTCGATCGCTTCCTCCAGGCACTCGCGAATCTTCCGGTAACCGCGCGTTTCTAGAAGTTGCGCGGTTTCTGGCGCTTCCTCTTTCGGCATGTGGGAAGTGATGAACGGCCACACGCGGGCGGAAATGAACTGCGTATCGCGCGGCGCGCCATTCGCGGTTCCGTAGCGGCCGTAGATAAACTCGCGGAGCGTGGATTCCCCGATGCCCAGCCGGCAAGCCACGTCCTGTGGCGTGAGTCCCGTGCGGGCCAGAAATTCATTGGCCTTTGCGGCCACGGTCTGGTAGTCCGGCGTTTCGACTTCCCGCAGTTTCTCCATCAGCTCTACCGGTATGCGCGACATCAGTCCTCCAACTCGATCTTTTCGAAGATCCCCGCGGCGCGGTCCGCGTCAGCACCGTCCGAAATCCACTGCGATGATGCCGACGGCAGCCGTCGCTGCGCCGATGCGCAGCTATCTGCGGACACGACCGGGGCACTTTCCACGGCTGGGGTGCCTGCAAGATTGAGCGGGCGTCCCGGCGGTAGTGCGCGAATTCCGTCCGTGCCCGTCGCGCGGAGAGCGTCCTCCCCGAGAAAATCGAATGCGCCCTCCGGTCCGTGATATCCCCTTTGCAATTGCTCGAAATACAGGCGGCAGGTCTTGGCCGCGCGCCGTTGGTGGCGCATCTTCGCCCGGATCGAGTTCTGGTCCGCACCCCAGGCAAGCAATTTCTTCGATTCGAGGGCGCCCAGGCGCTCGCCCGTCTGCGGATCGAATGCCACGGCATTTCCCAAATCGTGCGAGTCCGCGGCAACCAACACTTCCCTTCCCACGCAAGCAAAGAGGCGGCCGAGGCTCTGTGGATCTGCCGGTTCAAACTGCTGCCCGAACATTTTCACGCAGCCGCCATTGAAAACCGTGCGAGTCTCGCGGTGGCGGAGAAACACGTCAAGCGCGTTAAGGTCGAGCTTCGCCAGGGCCTCTTGCCGTTCAGAATCCGGGTAGCCACGTCGAAACACCTCTTCCGGCGTTCGCCGTCCCATACCCTGCCCGGAGTGGTGATGCTGCCGGTTGTACCAGGTCTTGATCCACCAGACCGTTGCCCTAATCGCTTCACTCGCGCGCGGCAGTGGAGACTGTTCCCTCTTCCCGAGCAGAAATTGCGCGTGCTGTTTGAGCAGGTCTGCACAATGATCGGGCCGATCCGCTGGACGCCGGCCGCAGTAGGACGGAACCTGTGAATCAAAGCGCGTGCGTTTCGTTCCGAAAAGCCGCTCTATTGGCTTCGATTGAGGATGTTCGCCGATTGAAAAAACGATTCCCCCACTCTCTCCCCATGCCGCTTCGATCAGACGCCGGAAAGCGCCCTGGGCCTCCTGGGGCAGCTCCGGTATTTCCTTACCCACCTTTTTGAAGTCTTCGCCGCGATCGATGAGCCCGAATTGTGGGGCGCGACCGGTATGCAGGATGGCCATCCGCAACGCGGAACAAATCGCATCCGAATTCGGAATGGCACAGACGGTGTAGCCCAGGATGGCGCGCGAGCGAGCATCCATAGTCACTGTCCACCACATCCGCAATTGCGCGTCGCGCGGGAGTTCCGGGAAAGCCGAGCGGTCAAGCTCTGCGATGTAATCGTTGCGGACGAAAAAATCATCTTGGCCGTGATCGAGCACCCACCACTGCATCACTTGACAGGTTGTGTAATCCCGGAGCACATAGGGTGCGCAGCGGTCGTGAAAATTCTTCGCGCGGCCGTTTGACCACAGGCGGAGAGGTGTGGGGAATGTCTTGTAAAACCTGTTCACCGCCGAGTAGGACGGCTCCTCTAGAAGTCCAAGTTCTCTATGCTCGCGCGCGAGAGTCTCCGTTGCCATCTGAATGTTTCTCTTCTCGATCAGCACAAGTTCAGCCAGGCGTTTTCCTGCCGGCGTCATCCGCTGGAGTTCGCCGGCGATATTGTTCTCATCGTAGAAGTCGAGCGTGCGCGGAGCCTGGCCGAAAATCTTGGACTTCCCCGCATTCGCGGCGGGGGCATCCTGCAACGCCGCTATGCCCGGCGCAAGTTTGCTCGCCTCCGTTGACTTGCCGTTTTTGTACCAGCCCAGCCAGCGCCACAGTTTCTTGAACGTAACCTTTAGATGTGCGTCGCGTTTCGCCGTTCCATGCGCAAGCTCCGCGTCGATCACGTTCCAGTCCGCGAGGCAAGCGTGGCCCCGCGCTGCGAGTTTGTAGTCGCGGGCGAGCGCCTCAACGAAGTCGGATTTCACCCTTATGAGAGTGCCGTGAACGCTTTGGCCTTCCCATTTGCGCCACGCTTCTCCAATGCTGGATTCGATCGCGCGGAACCTTGCGCGCGCGAGCGGCAGCGCACGCTCCGGGATTTCGTGGACCTCCGCCGTGATCGGCTTTGGAAAAGGCAGGGCAAGCGGCTGTTCTTCGGTCGAGGACTGTTGAAGAACCGGGGCGGCATGATGTACGAGCGCGAGGTGCTCCTGGCTGTCGCGTCCGGAATACCGTTCAGTCGCGGCACACAAAGATGCAGGCTTCACTGCGTCAGGAAAATCTTCGGCCAAAAGCGAGTAGTTGAATTCAGAAAGCGCGCCGCCGTTGCTGGTGATTTGCCGCCGATAACGGTCGCCCGTACCGTTCACGCCATCGACTAAAATGTTGAGACGTTTACGCGCTGCGCGAGCAGAAATCCCCTCGACATCGGCGATTTCTGCCGCTGTCAGCCAGAGCGGCGCGCATTTCGTGTCCTGAACGGCTTGCTCGCGCGCGTTCATGGTTGCGCGCCTTCTGGCGGCGCGCTTGCGCTCGCTCTGGCGATGACTGGAAAGGCGGATCGGATCAAAAAGGCCACATTGACGCGAGAGGGGGCGGGCGTGCCGGGGGAAAGCAGCGGCCAGACTTCCACGACCTCACGGGTGATCTCACTTATTGAGCAACCCTCGGCATGCCGGAGAAGCACAAGAGCCACACCGGCGGCGCAGTTGTGAAAGCGGCGGCTCTTACCCTTATCCTTCCGCACCGCTTTGTCGAGCCCGCTCACTCCACCTTTTTCGAATCGCGGCAACCAGCGATACATCGTTGACGAGCACACTCCAACATTGCGGGCACAACGAGCCAAAAACCGATCCCAGTTGGTTGACGGATGGAGGCCGACCTGGAGATTGAGCGCCTGGCGTTCTTCCGGGTTTGCCGAGCGGAACTCAAGTGGCAGCAGAATCGCGCGATGCCGGTCCTGGGCTGTCCGCTTCGGGCGCTTCCTGGCGTCGTTGGGGCGTTGAAGCGAATTGGCGTTCCTAGGCTTCAAGAGACCACTTCCCTTTTTTCAGCTATCCCCCCACCAGCTTTTCTTCTCACCCCTGTTCTACACGGGGTGTGTTGCGCCACACCCCATCGAAAACGAGCATCCCCGGTAGATCGCCGACCGCAAGTGGGGCATTTCCCCTTCGCGGCAGCCGCACGCCTTAGTTGGAGCTTTTCAAGGTCGTCCGCCTTACGGCACGGTGTGCTGCAAAATCGGCGTCGGCCACAGTCGGGCGAGCCGTCCTTCTTTACGAGGGCCGTGCCGCATCCTTTCCGAATGCAAACCCTAGGCATGGCGCGCGCTCCCCTTCGAATTCAGTTTGGCCAACCGTTTCCTTTTACCCGCGAGCGATTTCAATCCCTTCTGCGCAGCTTCGTCCAAGACCAGTTTCGCGATCTCGCCTAGCTCCAAGGTCTCGCGATTGCATCTGCCGATGACAAGCCGTTCGAGCCCGTCGTCGGTCACCACTTCACTAAAAACCCGTATCCAAGCGGCGGGGAACCTCGCCCCTCTATTGCTCATCGCAGTGAATGCGTTCAACATCGCGGGCGTGATATGCTGGCGCAAGCGTAAGCTCAGTTCTTCGGCGATCGCCTGCCGCTTTTTGGGGCATCGCCGGATTATTTCGGTTATGAGTTTTCGGAGATCGGCATCGCAGTCGTCTGTGATTCGCTGGTGGCGGCTTTCGATTTCTGGTTTCACTTTTAGCCCCTGGAATCGAATATCAACTGGGTCGTAAAGTATAATACTATCTGGATTGTACGGAGTCAAGAGCCGATGAATGGTGATTTCCCAGGCGTTGCTGACAGGATTAGGAAGCTCAGAACCGCTCTAAAGCTGAACCAAGAGCCGTTCGCGAGACTCCTAGGAGTGAAGCAGAGCGCGGTATCGGCATGGGAACAGAGCGACTCTCAGCCCAGCGCCGACAACTATATGAGACTTGCCGTTCTCGCGGCGAAACATGGCCTCGTCGCCGAAGCAAAATGGTTCTTAAAGAAGGCGAAAATACCACTGGCCGACCTAGCGTTGCTCGTTCCTGAACTTGAAATCTCTCTCCGGCGCTATGCAGAAGGTCTGTTTGTCCCGCCGAGTGCTGCAGTCGCGGAGATGCTGGCGCTGCCATCGTTGGATGATTCATTCTTCCAAGGCAGCCCCGAAGATTTGGTAGCACGTTTAAACGCATTGGGAATGGAGGAGCTTCCCGATTCGCGCATCTTCTTTCCTCGGGACCTTGTGCCTCACCCTCGCGAGACTGTCGCAGTTCGCGCGCCGGATGACCATATGCGGCCGCTTTTCGGGAAGGGTGATTTCGTCGCAATTGAGATTCGTCACGGGATGGGGACTGGCACGGATGTCTTCGCTGATCTCGTCGGAGAATTCGAATACGGTCAGATTGCCGCAGTCTACTTCACGCCGAAAGAGCCACCTTCCCTTGACGACTATCCCTCTCGTATGCACCCGAATGGGATGAAGGCGGGCCTCAATCTGAGATATCTGAGGGCCTTCAGCGGAGACACGGACAAGAAGGTCTCTCTTGAAAGCGAAAAGAGTCGTTCATCGAGCGCGTTGCGCGATCTGCTCGAAGCACATGGAGAGAAGTTAGAAGCTCCGTTCTTTTATAAACACGTAGACATCACTGGAAATCCAGAGTATTCGATCTTCGGACGCGCCATCGCGTGGCTCGGCTCCGCGCAGGCAAGGACGTAGGAGCGATGAAAAAGGCGGACCTCATTCAGCTTGCCAAGCTGCGAGCCGAGCAATTCCGTCTACCACCAGAGCTTGTCTGCGCTGTGATCGAGCAGGAATCCCACTGGGACGAATGGTCAGCCCGCTATGAGCCAGCATTCCAGACCAGGTATATCGAACCTCTCAGATTGAGCGGCCAACTGAAGACTTTCGGCGCTGCGAAAGACACTGAAGTCGTGCTGCGCTCTTGCTCCTTCGGCCTGATGCAGGTGATGGGACAGGTCGCTCGCGAGCACGGTCTCGAAACTCCGTTTCTCACTGAGCTTTGCAATCCTGAGCGCGGGCTGGAAATCGGCTGCTCGCATCTGGCAAAAAAGCTTGAGCAAGCTGGAGGTAACACCGCGCACGCTTTGCAGCTCTGGAATGGTGGCGGAAATTCCAATTATGCGGCCGAGGTTCTCGCTCGCGTCGGCGGTTATCGATGAGGCGAGAATCAGTGACGTGCCCATTGCTGTCGGCGGAGTGCGCTGTGGCGAAACTCGCTTTTGAACTCTTGGATTTTGGAGCGAAGCGCGCCGACTCCGTGATTCAGCTTCAATGGGCGCTGGAAATTGCTTCGGCGATCCTGGCCAGCGAGCCTGGACAGCTCGGCGAGAGATTCAGGAGAGAGCTGCTCCGGTCCGCCACTGCTCGGGGGCCGTCTCGAACTCTCCGCCACATTCTGGGCAAATGGCTTTCAGAAGCGCCTTTCCGCGAAAAGGCTTGCCGAACGCGCATTCCCAAAGAGTCACGGCCTCGAAAAGTACAACCTTCTTCGAACACAAAGGGCAGCGCATCCAAAACTCCGCGACGAAGGGTCTTTCTTGTGCCACCTCCGGAGCCTATCACGCGGAAGCAGGGTGGCCAATGACGACCAGACCCAGCGTAAGCGATGAAACGCAGGCCGCGATGGACCGCTTTTTCGGCGTCAAGGAACCGCCAGCGGTTGCCGTGAGCACTGGCCAAGATGACGTTGCCCGAGATCGAGCAGCGGCACGGCTCACTGACCGCGCGCAACGCGGTCGCAACGGCAAATGGAAGTCCGTATTTACGCAAGCTCTCATCGAAGCGCAAACGCTCTTCCCGGATGACGGCGTTGCCCGGCATCGCTACGCCGAGCGCGACGCGGATCGCGTTATGCGCGTGAGCGCCAGCAAGGCTGCCTCGCGGAAAATCCTTGTTGACCAGGCGTTTCTCGATGTCTTCGGCGCGGACGATTCCGCTGGGCTTGGACCATTTCTAGAGATCGAAATCTTTCCGGATCACGTCGTCGCTCGCGGAGCGGACGGCAAGATCCACCGCATTAACTACAGTTTGAGCAAGACTGGCGGCGTCACCTTTGGCCAGCCGCAAGAGATCGAACAGACTGCCGACGGCACACCTCGATGACACCGGAAGAAATCGAACGCGCTGAAAGGATTCGTCTTTACAAGCGGTACGTCGCAGACGGTGAACCGGCTTTGGATGCGATGGGGCATGTGTTTTCGACGCTGGCACTGCGGGCGACCGCAATTAGAAAGGCAGAGGATTTCGCCATTCAACGAGTGCGGCTCGCGGTGGTCCAGGCCCAGTGCATGGTTTTCAGCGTGATGGCGAGTGAGGCGTTGGTTGCTGAATCGGTGCGCCGCGACGAACTGGACAGGGAAAACGTTTTGCGGGTGGCCGCGCTCGCGGAATATACGGCATCCTTGGCCAACGGCGTGAACAGCATGCCTGCAGCCCGTGACGGTTGGATCTGGCCAGTGCGGGTTATGGAATCCGGGTGGCCTTGTGGGAGCTGCGAAGACCTTGCCACCGGGCAACGTACCGAGACACCGCATTACCTGCCGCCCGAATTCATGCCACAAGTCGCGCGGTCTGTAAATGGCGCGCGGTTCAGAAGAAGGCATCCGGAGTCCGGCGATGGTTATGACGAGCCGGGGTTGGTTGCCGGGTGGCTGTCAGATGGACGAGTGGAAGGTTCGGCCGTATTTGCGACCGTTCACTTGCTGAAGAGCGCGGTTGACGTTCGGTCCACCTTGATGGCCGCGCGGGCCGCGAAGAAACTCGATTTGTTTGGCGTTTCGGTTTTCGCGTATATCAGCTACCGGAGAACGCAGATCGACGGGAGGTCTGTCCTGGTGGCCTTCGCACTGGACAAACTGGTTGGCGTGGATTTGTGCGCTGAGCCAGGCGCGGGCGGCCGTTTCGTGGAAGGGCCGGATTCGGGGCGGGATGCGAGCGCCACCATCTCCGCACCCGCATTGAAGAATTGAGGACGGGAATCGACGAATGATCAGTGCACAGATCAAGCGCGGGCTTCGCGGCGAAATGCTGAAACTTCTTTACGAGAACCAGGAGTCGCAGCAAATGTGGCTGGATGACGTGACGCTCTTCGGCGTCCTGGAGCGCCTCCATTTCGATGTGCATCTGAACCTGGTGCGTGAATTGTTGAAGGACTTGAGCGAGCGCGACTGCGTGAAATTCGACGAAGAGAAAAACCGGCGCACCGGCGATGTGACGATCCGCAAGATTCAGATTTTGCCTCACGGACGCGACATCATCGAAGCAACGGCCAAGGAACCCGCCGTGGAAGTGATGGACCAATGAGCTGCCGGAAGATGCCGAAGACCGGGCAGCGGCGAAAGACGCGTCAATCTTTCGCTATCGACAAATTGCCGTCCGCGTGGCGGGACCGCATCATCGAAGCGCGCGCGAAGTGGATGACCTGGGAGCAGATCGAACAGGAAACCGCCGCGTGGAAATGGGATGAACTCAGCGATGAACAGCGAGCGCTTTTCGCGGAGCGGCGCATCCCCCATAGCACGCTGCACCGCTGGTACGACGTGCAGGTACAGCAAAAGTTGGAAGAGATCGCCACGGAGCGGCTGGCCTCGCTGGCCATCGCCACGAAACTCGGCGCCGGCGGGTACGAAAAACTGGACCAATCGGTGAAGAACGCTCTGGCCGATGTGGTGTTCAGCTACGCGAAAGATTCGCGCGACCCGGACTTGTTCCGCAAAGCGCTCAACGAAATGGGTTGGCTCCTGGCGCGGAACAGGCAGCTCGATATCGCCAAGATGAAGGTGGATGTCGAGAAGCAGAAAGTGGACGAACTGATCGCCAGAACGGAGAAAGCCACGAACGAAGCTGCGAGAAAAATTGGAAAGGGAGGAAGTCTCACCCTTGACGATATCAACCGTCTCCGTGAGCGCACGTTTGGCCTCCCGCCCATCGAGCATCGAGTCGCCGTTGGTGCGAGCGCGTAATGGTTGAGATTTGCAAAGACCGAGAAGGCCTTCGCCATGCGGCGCTCGAAATGCTGGATGAAATGCGCGAACAGCAGCGGGAGCGCGACCAAAACTCGGGAGACCGGGTTGACGACCGGGCGACACTCTCCCCCGCGACCAAAACGAGGCGCACTCTTTCTCCGGGGTACTACATGTTGCTTGGCCGAGTGATGGACGAGGCCGATGCGCAGCTTAAAGCCGGAATTCCTCACTCCGAAATCGCCCTCGATGAGGACGACCTGCTCGCATGGAGCATCCTTGAAGAGCTTTGTGCAGAATTTGTGAAGAAATATCCCGCATGCTCGATGTGTGGCGCGCCGCTTCGCGATTGGCAGGAGGGAACTTGCGCCGCATGTGGCGAGGCCCTGAAATCTTCAAAGGGCAGGAAGAACTAAATGGCGGCGACCGCTTCCATCATCATTGAGGTCAACGATCAGGGCGCCACGCAAGCGTTCCAGCGGATCAACGCCGAGGCTGCGAACGTGGGGAACAACCTGAAGCCCATCGGCGGACTCTCAAATGACGCGTTCGGCGCGATGGAGAGCAGCACGCGGCGCGCACGGGAAAGCGCGGCGCTGGTCAGCGAGGAACTCGGGATACACATTCCACGCGCGATGCGCGGCGTGATCGCGGGCATGCCGGAAATTGCCTCGGCCATGAACGCCGCGTTCACCGGGCTGGCCATCGTGGGATTCATCGAGATCGCGAAGAGCGCCGGCGAGGCCATC
>Ga0116223_10001518_pt1 | contig 23595 bp, 15 predicted proteins | sample Sb_taG_3_FD_90092 | JGI IMG/M metagenome (GOLD analysis project Ga0116223, IMG submission 90092) | Peat soil microbial communities from Weissenstadt, Germany - Sb_50d_a_PC metaG | ecosystem: Environmental > Terrestrial > Soil > Wetlands > Peat | place: Germany: Weissenstadt | collected 2010-09-21 | reverse complement strand
GCCTCCGGCAACTGCGGCGCCAGCGCCGCCAGGGCCAGCGAGCGGTACAACTCGTTCCCGATGGCCCGCGCTGCCTGCAACGCTTCGGCCAGCACTGCCTCCGGCAACTGCGGCGCCAGCGCCGCCAGGGCCAGCGAGCGGTACAACTCGTTCCCGATGGCCCGCGCTGCCTGCAACGCTTCGGCCAGCAGCGGGCCGCGCTCCGCCTCCGGCAACTGCGGCGCCAGCGCCGCCAGGGCCCGCGAGCGGGACTGACGGTCCCCGATGGCCCGCGCTGCCTGCAACGCTTCGGCCAGCACTGCCCCCGCCAACTGCGGCGCCAGCGCCGCCAGGGCCCCCGAGCGGGGCCACTCGTTCCCGATGGCCCGCGCTGCCTGCAACGCTTCGGCCAGCAGCGGGCCGCGCTCCGCCTCCGGCAGGATGGACACGATGGCAGCAAATGCACTAACCCTCTTGTCCAGCGCCGGGACACGGCGGGCATAGGCCAGGGCTTGCGTTACTGGCCACGCCCCCTGCCGCACCAGGGCTACCAGCAGTCCCGGAGAAACGTTCCCCGCCAGGCTGTTCAGCGAGGCGGTCACCAGAGCGTAGCGGCATCGCAAACCCAACCCGCCGGGTCGGCCTGTCAAGAAAGCCTTCTCCGCAAGCCGATCGGCCCGTGCGACATCGTTCGCGAAGGTCGCCGATTGCCCCAGCCGCTCGTTCGCCTCGAACCAACCATTGCGCCCCTCCGGTGTCTCTTCGCGCAACAGGGCGTGCAACCCGTCCTCATCATCAGCCTGCTCCAGGTGCCACGCCAGGTGATCGTGAACGTAGCCATCCGGCGGCAGCGTGTGCCACAGCCCGTCCTGCGTGCGCCGGCGGTAGCGCTGCAACAACTCGCGGTGGGCCTTCGGCAAGGGGAACCCCAGGCCGGCCAGGGCGCCAGCCCGCCCCGGCTCCCGGGGTGCAGTCAACAGCCGCCGTGCGTGATTGTGCAGCACGTCGTGGACGCGGTAAGTGGGAGACCCGTCCTGCCGAGCCGGTCCTGCCTGGAGCAGGGCCTTGCTGCGCAGGTAGCGGAGCATCTCCTCGGCCGCGTCCTCCGTCCGCGACCACAGGACCGACCCCAGTCCGACGGTGAGAAGGGCATCGTCGGGCAGCACCCCCATCCAGGCAAAGCACTCCCGCCGCTCCGCCGGCAACCGGCCCACGGAAAGGTTGAGCGAGGCCGTCAGGCTCAGCCGCTTGCGCTCACCCTCGCTCTCCACGTCCTCGGCCCCGACCTGGTCCAGCTTCTCGAGCCGGGCCACTTCCGCACGCAGGGCATCCAGCAAGGCGGCCCACGACTGGTCGTCGGCCACCTGCGCGGCCACCAGCTCCAGGGCCAGCGGCAGGTAGCCGACCTCCCGGGCCAGTTCCCGCGCCAGCGCCTCGTCGGCGGGCGGCAGGTCCCGCCCGCGGGTGTGCAGATACTTCCGCAGCAGCTCGACCGCCTGTCCCGGGGTCATCGGGTCCAGCTCGATCGGACGGGCGCCGACTTTCCGGGCGATGAGGTCGTCGCGCGTCGTGATCAGCATCCGGCAGCGCGGACCACCCACCCGAAACCACTCGACGTCCTCAAGGCGCCACGCATCGTCCACGACCAGCAAGACTTTCTTGTCTTGCAGTAGCTCGAGCAAGCGGTGCTTCGCCGCCTGCGGCTCGGAGCCCTGGAACTCGTTGTCGCCCAGCTTCTCGATCCACGAGCGCAGCAGCCCGCGAACTTCCGGCTGCTGGCCGAGGGTCACCCACAGGATGCCGTCGGGGAAATGGTCCTTCACCTCGTAGAGCAGGGCGCCGGCGAGGGTGGACTTGCCCACGCCGCCCAGCCCCCACAGGACGCTGACCGGCATTCCCGTCCCGGTGTCGGGGGCGAGGACGGCGGCTTTCAGCCGGTCCATTTCTTCCGGGCGGCGGACGAAGTGTTCCGGCGGCTGAATGTCGCGAGGGAAGGGGGCGCCTCCCGGCAGGCCGGCGACCAATTCCACAAGTCGGGTGTGAACGCGCCACACCAGCCGCTCAATCTCGTTGGAAATCCGCGCGTCTTGCGTCAAGGCCGCTCGGTCCCGGGCCGACTGTCCCAGGAGACGCGGCAGCCAGCGGGTCCCCCACGGCCGCCGTCGCCGCCAGCCGCGCACGTCCAGGAACTGCCGGCGCTTGAGGTCTCGCCGCCACTCATCGGACTCCGCGGGCGACCCGTAGGCGGCATCGGTCTCCAGGTAGAGGGCGACGATGCGGTTGGGGCGATTCCGCCGCTCCTCCTCCTTGCAGAATTCCTCCCACTCCTTGCGGCACCACTCGCTGCGGAAGTAGGCCGGCGACATCAGCGCGAGCATCACCCCGGCCGAGCGAAGCCCCTTGCCGATACGCTGCTCCCAGTCGTCCATGAGGCGAATGGCGTGCGCGTCGAAGAAGACCCGCCAGGGCTGAGATTTATCCTTGTCCGCCTGGATGGTCTTCAACACTTTCACCAGTTCGGCAATCCAGCCGTCGCGGTCGTCGGCATGGGCGTAACTGACGAACAGGTCGAAGGTCTCATCGCGGGGAGTCGGCACGGCCATCTCTCCTGTACCTCGGCCGACGCGGGAAAGTCACGGGATGGGCCGGAGACAATCCGGCAACGAGGATCAAGGCGATCCGGCGTCCGGCGGGAGGCACGGCATGCCGAGGACTGCGGCAGACAATCCCCTGACCGTGTCGGAACAGTAGTCCGGGGGCGCCGCGACGTGTGCCTCGGGAACCCAGCGGAAAACGGTCCCCGCCCGGTCCAGGGCGGCCTCGAGTCGGTTCCCCGGCAGGTTCAGGTCCTCATCCGGAAAGAGGGTCCGGCAGAGGTGGAACGTGTACCGCCGCTGCCCCAGGTGGCGCGTCTGCTGCTCCATCCGGACCACCAGCTCCGGCTCGACGACGATTTTGCCCGTGTAGTCCGCATCCAGCTTGAACTCGTAAACGATCAGCCGCTCGGCCGGAACCTCGTCCCCCATGCGCTTGGCCGGGAAGAAGAAGCGCCCGTGGCGACTGAGGGTCATCAGGTATTCGCGACCGCCGTCGGTCTGCCGGCACACGACGGCCACCGCGGCCTGCTGGTCCTCGAGCAACCGGGCGAGCACGGTCCACGTCGTCCAGCTCAGCACGCGCTCGACGTGGGCCGGGTGCCGCGGGTCTGCCTGCAGGATCTCTTGCGCAGTCAGGTAGACGAAACGGCCGGCCGGCGTTTCGGGGGGCAGGGGATGGACGAGTTGGGCGGTCACCACGTCGTAGACGTAGCGAACAGACTGTCCTGTCCGCCCGGAGACGCCGGTCACCTCCAGACGATCCATCCAGTGGGCCTCGGCGACCTCGCCCAGGGTCGGGCCGAGGTCCTCGCGGAGCGCCTGGCACGCCGTCTGTTCGCAGAGCCGCCGCTCTTCCAGCGGGTCGTACACGACCTGCGCCGGCCAGGGGCGCGTCGGAAAGGTATAACCCGGCCAGCGCGGGTTGTAGGCGAGCAGGAATCTGTCGCGGTCACGGTCGTAAACAACCGCCACGACCACGCGCCGGGTTCGCTTACCCATGCCAAACATGACCACCTCCCCTGGATCGCCCGGTCATTGCGCCTGAGATGCAGTCGCATTCTATCCAGACGCCGACCGGGCAGAGACTGGAAATGACGCACAGACGGAGACTTTTGCAACGCCGGTGAGGGAACCCGACCCCTGCCGGCTTGCCCGGCAGGTGAAGCAGGTCGCAGGCTAAAAGGTCGTGGCGCTCCTGCCTTCGACCCCTGCCGGCTTGCCCGGCAGGTGAAGCAGGTCGCAGGCTAGACCAGGTGCAGAGAGAAGGCGTTTCCGCGCCGCTGTTCTAGCCTGCGACCTGCTTCACCTGCCGGGCAAGCCGGCAGGGGTCGAGGGCCGATGTCCTCTGCGCCCGGTTAGCCGGTGACCTGCTTCACCTGCCGGGCAAGCCGGCAGGGGTCGAGCCGCCTCACCGCTGATACTACAGTGTCCACAGCCGCCTCGTCCCTCGATCTGCTCCTTCACACCGTAGCTGTTGACAATAGAATCAAACAGCAATATAAATGTTATAAGGAATTCATGCAAGGCCGCTTCACGGGCGGGCGGCCGTCGGGCGCGGCAGAACGGGAGAGGGTCGCCGGGGACCGGTCTGAGCCCCGCGTGAAGGACCGGAGTTGGGCGGGGGAGCGTCGCTTCCCTACATGGCCCTTTGCCGGACGGGGGAACTGCTTGATGAACCGCGAGGCCCGGCCGCCTATCGCAGAGACTTCCACGATCTTGTGGAGGTCGAACGGGGAGAACGACTCATGGGAAGCGGGGAAACCTTACCCGTCATCTGGACAATCCAGGCGCGCCGCCATCTGCGGCGCAGTCTGTACTCGCCGGATGCGTGCCGACCCTCTTCTGCGACACCGAATAGTTCGCGGCCCGGCGCACCGGCGGCGGAGTGTGCCATGACGGTCGAGCAAGCCACCCAGCAACTCAGGCCGCTGCTGGCCCGCTGTTTTCGCGGCTGCCACCTGATCGTCCAGGATGAGATGTTCGGCTATCGCCTCAAGGCGGGGCAGCACATCTTCCTCGTCGAGGTCAGCGACTCGGATGGTGATCGGCAAACGGGCTCCTACGTCGTCAAGATCGCCGCGCCCGAAGCGCTTCGCAGGGAGTTCGACGGCTATCGCTCGTGCTGGCCGCCCGCGCTGCGGCATGACCTCGTCTTCCTGCCGCTGCGGGCCTTCCCCGAGGACAATTCCGGACCCATCGAGGCCCTGATTTACGGCGACGCCCACCAGCTCATCGGCGTGCCGCAAACCTGTTCGCTCGAGGAGGCCATGCTCGATGCCGTGGTGCATGGCCAGCCCACGATCGCTTCCATCCGTGACGTCCTCGTTCAGCTGTACGAGCGGGCCGGCCACCTGTTCTACCACGTCGGCCGAGAAGACCTGCCTCTGCGCCCGGGCTATTCCCTGCACGTCCCGGGCACGCCCGGCCCGAACCGACCCAACCTCGCGCTGCAAGAAGCCCTGGACGATTGGGGCTCCGCGGAACGCCTGCAACAGCTGCGGCTCGAGGTGGACAACCTGATCACCCGCCTGGCCCGCTCGAACACAGACGACGTCCCCTTGCGCCGCTACCTCGGTGCGGTTCCCTATCTGAAGCAGGTGATGGAGGTACTGGCCTCGCCGGCACGGCCGGGCCAGGGCACGCCGCCCTTGACCGATTTCGTCCCGGGCATGTTGCGCGGCCCGGCCCACGGAGATTTGCACGGCCGCAACGTGCTTGTCGGCCGCATCCGCGATCAGGTACTATGGCCAGCCGTGTTCGATTATGAGCACATGAGCAACTGTAACCTCGTCGGCTGGGACTTTGTGAAGCTCGAAACCGAGCTGAAAAGCCGGGCGTACGACCTCATCTACCCCCGGGTGGAGAAGGGCCTGGTCAAGGAGGTGCATGACTTCGAGCTGGACCTCGCCGATAAGACCGAGAAACACAACAAGGCCGGCGACTGGCCGGCTGGCAGCGACGGGGAGACGCGGCAGGAGCGCCTCAGGGCCCTGATACTGCAGATCCGCCACCTGGCGGCCGTCCACCTGGGTCATAACCGCGGACGGCCGCACCGCTGGCTGGAGGAGTATTACTTCCTGCTGGCCTGTTACGGCGTTGTCAGCGGGCGGTTCGAGAACGTCACCCACCGACAGTTGCTCTGCAGCCTCCTTTCCGCGGGGGTGGCGACCTCGCGCCTGTCGTTGCCGATCCGGCAATTCAAATTGGAATGGCTGGAAATCCTGCGTTGACAGGGCCGAACTTCCTCTTGTCTGGATGAGATACCGATCATGCCCACCGCGAAAGAGCTGCTGGACCGGTTTACCATCGACTACGATGTCCTCCTCGAACGGGCACGGCGCTGGCGCATCTCCAATGTCCCCGAGCAGGCCGTCGAGTTGTTACGCGGGCTGCAGGGGCGCTATCCCCTGGCGCTGGAGATCGGCCAGGAACTGGTCCTGGCCCTGATCGATGCCAACAAGCGCGATGAGGCCCAGGTGGAGATGCACAAGCTGCAAAGCCAGCTGCGCAACCCCAACGAGGAGCTGCTGAGCCGCTGGGGCCGGCTGTTCAAGGAGGACGGCGACCGGCTGAATCCTCACCTGCCGGACGAGCTGAAGGGCCGTTCCACGGACGACCGGCGCCCCAACGATGCCGAGTTGGCGGATCGCTTCTACGCCGATTCGCAGCAGAAGTACAATCAGGCGTATCAGGTGCGTTTGGGGCACTACCCGGGGATCAACAAGGCCACCCTGCTGCTGGTCCGGGCTAGCCTGGCGAGTGCGATGCAAGACAGTGAACGCGCCAGGGCCTTCGTGAATCAGGCCCAGAGGCTGGCCGGGGAGCTGCTCGAGCGGCGCCGGCGCAACGACTGGCCGGACGACCAGCCCGACGATCACAAGGTCTGGCATCCGGCGACCGAGGCGGAGGCCCTTCTGCTGTTGCGGGAGTGGAAGCGCGCGGCCGACTTGTATCGCTCGATCCCGATGACCGCCGGGCACCGCAGCAGCATCGTGAAACAGATCGAGCGCATTCTCGCCGCCTGGGACCAGCTCGGGGCCAAGAAACGGGACGAGTGCCAGAGTATCGAGACAATCTTCCCCAAGCAGGAGGGCGATTCCGCCCATTGACGCCCGTTCACACAAGAGAGATTGGCAATCCCGATGCGACCCTGGCGAAGCCGCGGCCGCCCTGTCATAATACACACGGCCTCAATCCCATCCTTCTGGGGGCTTGCCCATGTCCGCCCCGGATCGGCCCGCCGGCCTCCAAGGAGGTCAAGCGACACTTATCGCCTCAGCGCATTGCGTCGCTGCCGCGCCGCGGCCATAATCCAGGGAGTGCCAACGGGGGCAATCTCGGCTCCCGCGCCGCCACGGAGCGCCCCCATGCCAACCGTCTTCGTCAGCAGCACCACCCGCGACCTCGGCCCCTACCGCGAGGCCGTCCTGCTCGTCTGTCGCGAGCTGGGCCTCGCCGCCATCGGCATGGAGGACTTCGAGGCGATGGGCCTCGGCGCCACCGCTGGCTCGCTGGCCAAGCTCGACCAGGCCAACGTCTACCTCGGCCTCTTCGCCCACCGCTATGGCTTCATCGAGCCGGGCCACGACCGCAGCGTCACCGAATGCGAATTCGATTACGCCGGCCAGCGCAGCCTCGAACGCCTCTGCTTCGTCGTTGATGGCAAGTATCCCTGGCCGCCCGACGACATCGAGTTTGACCAGAGGGCGCGGCTGGACGCCTTCAAGCGGCGGATCGCCGGGCTCATCATCAACTGGTTCACCGACGTGCCGGACCTCCGCCACAAGGTGCATAAGGCGCTGGTGGCGTGGAAGCAGCGGTTCGAGGAGGAGCTGTTGCGCCGGACCTCAGCCGCGGCGGTGAAGGGGGTGGAGCCGCCCCGGCAGCTGCCGCGGCCGCCGGCGGACTTCGTCGGCCGCGACGACGTCTTCGCGCGGCTGAACGGGCAGGTCGCGGGCGGAGTCGCTATCTCCGGCATCCACGGCCTGGGCGGCATCGGCAAGACGGTGCTGGCGCTGAAGCTGGCCGAGCGCCTCGGCGAGCGCTACCCGGACGGCCACATCTACCTGGACCTGAAGGGCGTGGACCCGCGGCCGCTGATCTGGCAGGAGGCGATGGCCCACGTGCTGCACGCCTTCCACCCCGAGGAGCGCCTCCCCGCCGGGGATGCCGAATTGGCCGGCCGCTATCGGTCGGTGCTGAGCGGCAGGCGGGTGCTGCTGCTGTGGGACAACGCTGCGGGCCGGGAGCAGGTGGAGCCGCTGCTGCCGCCGGGCGGCGACGCCGTGGTGCTGGTGACGTCGCGGCGGCGCTTCCACCTGCCGGGGCTGGCCGCCTGCGACCTCGATGCCCTGCCGCCGGCCGACGCCGTGGCGCTGCTGCGTGCGATCGCGCCGCGGCTGGACGAGTCGCTGGCGTCGGCGCTGGCGGAGCGGTGCGGCTACCTGCCGCTGGCGCTGCGCCTGGCCGGGGCGACGCTGGCCGAGCGCGATGACCTGTCACCACAGCGGTACTTGCAGCGCTTGCAGGCGGCGCGGCTGGCGGAACTGGACGGCGTGGCGGCGTCGCTGCGGCTGAGCGAAGAGCTGCTGCCGGAGCCTTTGCGGGTGCGCTGGCGCGAGTTGGTGGTCTTGGTGGGCGACTTCGAGGCAGGGTGGGCCGCAGCAGTCTGGGGCGTGGACGAGGCGACGGCCGACGGCTACCTGGGGGCGCTACGGTGCGGCAGCCTGCTCGGCTGGGACGGCGCGGCGAGGTTGTACCGCCTGCACGACCTGGTGCGCGAGTACGCCGGTGAGCGCCTGGATGGGACGGCCCGTGCCGAGGCCGAGCGCCGGCATGCGCGTTACTTCTGCACGCTGATCGCCGACGCGGATGATCTCTTCGAGAAAGGCGGTGATGCCACCGCTGAAGCTCTGTGCATATTTGACAGGGCCTGGCCCAACGCGCAGGCGGGGTTTGCCTGCGTTCGGGACCGCATGGAGGAGGATGAGGAGGCCGCTCGCCTGTGCCGTGACTATGTCAACCGCACCTCTTACATCCGCGACCTGCGACAACATCCGCGGAATCGGGTCGTCTGGTTGGAGACATCGGCGGAAACCGCACGACGGCTTGGCGACCGCCGCGGCGAAGGCAACGCCCTGGGCAACCTGGGCATCGCCTACCTTGACCTGGGGCAGCCGCAGCGGGCCATCGACTTCTACCAGCAGCAGTTGGTCATCACGCGGGAGATCGGCGACCGCCGCGGCGAGGGCGCCGCCCTGGGCAACCTTGGCCTGGCTTACGCCGCCCTGGGCCAGCCGCAGCGGGCCATCGAGTTCCACGAGCAGTACCTGGCCATCGCGCGAGAGGTCGGCGACCGCCGCGGCGAGGGCACCGCCCTGGGCAACCTGGGCCTGGCCTACGCCGCCCTGGGCCAGCCGCAGCGGGCCATCGAGTTCCACGAGCAGCAGTTGGTCATCACACGGGAGATCGGCGACCGCCGCGGCGAGGCGATTGCGTGCTGGAACCTGGGCGACGAATTGGTCAGGCAGGACCGTCTGGCGGACGCGATCCCGCTGATGGAGATCTGCGTCCGCTTCGAGCAGGAGATCGGCCACCCCGACGCCGACAAGGACGCCGCCCGCGTCGAGGAACTGCGGCAACGACTGGCCGGCGGCTGACCGGAGGGTATCCCACCCCTGGGTGGCGCGATTCGCCCTCGACTCGCTGACGGGTTGCTTTCTCCATCGGACCCGCGCGACCTGCCGCCGTCGTATAATGGGGAGCAGGCGCGGGAAGATCGATCGCACCGGTCAGTCCGGCCTGCGGGAGGGAATGCCGATGGAAGTCTTTCGGAACCTGTTCATCCGGGGCACGCGCGACCAGCGCGCGTTGCTCCTGGACGCGATCGACGGCTCCCTCTGCGACGGCTGGACGCGCGACCGGGCCACCGAGCAAGAGATGCGTGCGCTGCCGCCCAGGGCCGAGTTCATGCGTTGCTACGCCTATGCCGGGGATGGCCGAAACCCCGCGGCCACGCTCTTTCTCACCGAGGCAGGGCGCGATACGCTTTCCATTCCAAACATTGTCCCCCGCGAGCGGGGCCGATTGTCGTACGGCCAGTACAACGGTCTGGTAACTGACTTCTTTGAGCGCTTCGTGCAACCACATGCCGACAAGGCGGGCGTAACGGCGGAGTTGACGGAAGTCCAGGCCGACCTGGAGCACTGGCTCTCGCACGACGCCGCCGAAAAACTGCGACGATTCTCCCGGGTCGCGAACAGGGGGACCGGTGCCTCTCACCCCAGCGACCGCCAACGCTGGTTGGAATTCCTGGTGACGGCTTACCAGGAGGGCAACCACCTGGACGCGGTCACGCTCCAGCGCTGGCTCATCGAGATCGAGGGCTGGCCCCCCGAAGTCGCCTGCCAACTGGCCGTCGAGTATGAATTCGGCGGGGAACTCATCGCTTTCGTCGGCCAACGCCGGGGGGCCTGAGCGCCATGCCGGGCCTCGCCACGGTTGCCGGGCAGGTCGTGGCGGCCGGCGTCCCCGTCCTGTTCCCCGACACCTGCATTCTCCTGGACATCATCCGCGCCAGCTATCGCTGTCTCGGCGGCTGTGTCGAGAGAGCCGTCGATCTCTTGAAGATGACCACGGCCGCCCCGTCAGGGTGCTTGCTGGTTGTCTCCTCCATTGTCCCGATCGAGTGGAACACGCATTCCCCGGAGGTGGTCGAGGAGGTCAAGCGACACCTGGCGAAGATCGAGGATCAGTCAGCGCATTTCCACGACGCATGCCAGGCCCTCGGGATTGCCCCGAGCTTTGGGCGAGCGACCTACACGGGACCAGGGTTGGCCGACCGATTGCGGCATCTCTGCCAACAGCTACTCGCCGCCGCCGTGCCCCTCGATCCCGACGACAACAGCAGGGTCCGGGCCGTCGGCCGGGTGGTGAGTAACACGCCGCCCGCCCGAAGGGGTGCGGAGGTGAAAGACTGCACGATTCTCGAAGAGTACCTGGAGGTTTCCCGGCAGGTGCGCCAGGCGGGCTTCGCGAAGAAGTTGGTCTTTTGCACCTCGAATACGAAAGACTATTGTCAGACCGGTGGGGGCCTGTTTCCCGCGCTGGCAGCCGAATTCCAGACCGTGGGACTCGTATTCACGCATGACCTTCCGTGGGCAGCGCATGAGGTCCAACGGTAGCTGCCACGGCCTCGTGCGATTCCCACCCGCTCATTCGCCCCCTGGCAAAGCGCCGTCTTCCCTGCCATAATCCATGCGGCCTTCATCCCATCCTCTCGGGAGCTTGCCCATGTCCGCTCCGGATCCGCCCGCCGGCCTCCAAGGAGGTCAAGCGACACTTATCGCCTCAGCGCATTGCGTCCCTGCTGCGCCGCGGCCATAATCCAGGGAGTGCCAACGGGGGCAATCTCGGCCCCCGCGCCGCCACGGAGCGCCCCCATGCCAACCGTCTTCGTCAGCAGCACCAGCCGCGACCTCGGCCCCTACCGCGAGGCCGCCCTGCTCGTCTGTCGCGAACTGGGCCTCGTCGCCATCGACATGGAGGACTTCGAGCCAATGGGCCTCGGCGCCACCACCGGTTCGCTGGCCAAGCTCGACCAGGCCGACGTCTACCTCGGCATCTTCGCCCACCGCTACGGCTTCATCGAGCCCGGCCACGACCTCAGCGTCACCGAATGCGAATTCGATTACGCTGGCCAGCGCGGCCTCAAACGCCTCTGCTTCGTCGTTGATGACAAGCATCCCTGGCCGATCGCCGATGTCGAGTTCGATCAGAGGGCACGGCTGGACGCCTTCAAGAAGCGGATCGCCGGGCTCATCATCAACTGGTTCACCGACGTGCCGGACTTCCGGTACAAGGTGCATAGGGCGCTGGCGGCGTGGATACCGTGGCCTCCGGTGCGGCCCCGGCAGCTGCCGCGGCCACCGGCGGACTTCGTCGGCCGCGACGACGTCTTCGCGCGGCTGGACGGGCAGGTCGCGGGCGGTGTCGCCATCTTCGGCATCCGCGACCTGGGCGGCATCGGCAAGACGGCGCTGGCCCTGAAGCTGGCCGAGCGCCTCGGCGAGCGCTACCCGGACGGCCACATCTACCTGGATCTCAAGGGCGTGGACCCGCGGCCGCTGACCTGGCAGGAGGCGATGGCCCACGTGCTGCACGCCTTCTACCCCGAGGAGGGCCTCCCCGCCAGCGACGCCGAATTGGCCGGCCGCTATCGGTCGGTGCTGAGCGGCCGGCGCGTGCTGCTGCTGTGGGACAACGCCGCGGGCCGGGAGCAGGTCGAGCCGCTGCTGCCGCCGGGCGGCGACGCCCTGGTGCTGGTGACGTCCCGGCAGCGCTTCACCTTGCCGGGGCTGTCCCCGTGCGATCTCGATGCCCTGGCGCCGGCCGACGCCGTGGCGCTACTGCGTGCGATCGCGCCGCGGCTGGACGAGTCGCTGGCGTCGGTGCTGGCGGAGCGTTGCGGCTACCTGCCGTTGGCGCTGCGCGTGGCCGGGGCGACGCTGGCCGAGCGCGATGACCTGTCGCCCGCTCAGTACCTGCGGCGCTTGCAGGCAGCGCGGCTGGCGGAGCTGAACGAGGTGGCGGCGTCGCTGCGGCTGAGCGAGGAGCTGCTGCCGGAGCCGCTGCGGGCGCGCTGGCGCGAGCTGGTGGTACTGGTGGGCGACTTTGAGGCCGGGTGGGCGGCGGCAGTGTGGGGGACGAACGAGGCGACAGCCGACGGCTACCTGGGCACGCTGCGGCGCGGCAGCCTGCTCGGCTGGGACTGCGCGGCGGGGTTGTATCGCCTCCACGACCTGGTGAGGGAGTACGCCGGGGAGCGCCTGGATGGGACGGCCCGTGCCGAGGCCGAGCGCCGGCATGCGCGCTACTTCTGCAAGGTGATCGGCGATGCGGACGATCTCTACCTGAAAGGCGGTGCTGCCATTGCCGAGGCCCTGCGCGGGTTCGACAGAACCTGGCCCAACGCCCAGGCGGGATTTGCGTGCGTGCGGGACCGCCTGCAAGACGACGCGGAGGCGGCTCGTCTATGTTGCGACTACGCCAATCGCACGCCGTATCTGCGCGAACTGCGACAGCATCCGGAGAAGAGGATCGTTTGGGAAACGAAAGCGGTCGAGTCGGCACGGCGACTCAACGACCGCCCTGGTGAGGGTCTGGCTCTGCGCCACCTGGGCTGGGCCCATCGAAGGCTGGGCCAACCGCGGCGGGCCATCGAGTGCGACAAGCAACACCTGGCCATCGCCCGCGAGGTGGGTGATCGCAAAGGCGAGGGCCGCGCCCTGGGCAACCTCGGCCTCAGTTACGCCGCTCTGGGCGAGCCACAGCGGGCCATCGAGTTCCACAAGCAGGACCTGGACATCGCGCGGGAGATCGGCGACCGCCAAGGCGAGGGCTACGCCTTGGGCAACCTGGGCATCGCCTACTACTCCCTCGGCCAGCCGCAGCGGGCCATCGAGTTCTGCCAGCAGAACCTGGCCATCGCGCGCGAGGTCGGCGACCGCGGCGGCGAGGGTAACGCCCTGGGCAACCTGGGCTTGGCCTACGCCGCCCTGGGCCAGCCGCAGCGGGCCATCGAGTTCTACCAGCAGCAGTTGACGATCACACAGGAGATCGGCGCCCGCCGCGGTGAAGCGGATTCGTGCTGGAACCTGGGCGATACGCTGGCCAAGTTGGACCGCGTGGCGGAAGCGATCCCGCTGATGGAGGTCTGCGTCCGCTTCGAGCAGGAGATCGACCACCCCGACGCCGAGAAGCACGCCGCTCAGGTCGAGCAACTGCGGCAACGACTGGCCGATGACCCTCCGCTCCCGGCGGAGGCGCGGCCGCTGCCGGACATCGTCGATCAGCGGGCGAATTCCTACCTCATGGTGAAACTCGGCGACGCCCTCGCGATCGAGCCGACCGGGGCCCTGTCCGTCGAGGGCAACGTCCGCACCTGGCACGTCAAGGTCCGCCGCAAAGCGGACGGGCAGTTGAGGGGGGAATTACACGTCAGCGAGGATGGGCGCAACGTCGCGTGGACGCCGGCCTGAGTTCGTGCGGGGGGAGCCGATGTCAACCGCACGGGAAGCGGTGGAGGGCTTCGGCCAGGGAACGGATTTCACCTGCGCCGTCGCCTGTGCCCGCTACCTGCTTCACCGCGAAGGGGTGGAGTGTACGGAAGCAGACTTCTGTCGCCGGCTCGGCCCCTACCTTCGTCCGGGACTGGTGCCCCAGGACGGTTACGATGACGACCAGGTCGGTCGCGTGCTCGAGGACTTCGGCCTCCTCCCCGAAGTGCGTTGCCTCACCGGCGTCGGCGGGGATTTCGAGCTATTGCAGCGTCCGCCACGCGAGGGGACTGCGCCGGCGTTGTGGGACTGGTTGCTTCGCACGACCTCGTCTGGCAGGCCCGTCAAGGTCTGCCTCGACATGACCCGGCTCGCTGACCCCTCCGCGGTCGCACCGCGCGTCCCGCATTCGGTCGTGGTGCTGACCGTGCGGGATGGGCTCGTGTACTACCTGGAGCCCGACCCGCCAGGTCAAGTGTCCTATCCCAAGAGGGGTGAAGTCCACTCCGCGCCCCTGAGCCACTTCAGGGCGGCGTGGCAGGCGCTCAGTTGCCTGGCCCTCGCCGTCGAGCCGCTTCCTTTCTGGCGCCGGTTCCTGCGCCGGCTTGGGCTGGCATGACGAACCACGGGGTAGGCCCGTAGCATTCCCAAGCGGTGAAGAACAAACAACTCTTCTTCTCCGCCGTCTGTGGCAGCGACCCTAACCACTCACGGGGCACGCCCCTGGGATTCAACGGTGCCCGACCCTGGCGAACCCGCGACCGCCCTGCCATAATGCACACGGCCTCCATCTCATCCTTCGGGAGCTTGCCCATGCCCGTCGATCCGCCCGCCGACCTCACCGACGTCTTCCTGTCCCATCACTCCGCCGACAAGCCCTGGGTCCGTTCCCTCCTCGACGAATTGGTCCGCCTCGGCCTCAGCGCCTGGCTGGACGAGCGCGTGCTGCCCCAGCAGGACAACTTCGTCGAGGGGCTCAGCGACGCCGGCCTGTGCCGCTGCCGCTTCCTCGTCCTTGTCGTCACGCGCCAGTCCCTGGGGCGGCCCTGGGTCAAGTGGGAGTGGAGCACCTTCATGGCCCTGTCGGGGCCGCTGGGTCGCGTCATCCCCGTCCTGCTCGAAGACGTCCCCCTGCCACCCGCCCCTGGCCGCCACCCAGGCGATCGCCGCCGCCGGCCGGCCCGTGGCCGAGGTCGCCGCCCTGGTCGCCCGGCGCGCGGGGCGACTGCGGGAATTGCCCGAACACGACCTGCGGCGGCTGGCCCTGGGGCAGATGCTCGCCTTCGACCTGCGCCGCGACGGCGACGGCCTGCTCGTCGTCAGTCCCGACGGCAGCGCCCGCCCCGTCGCCTCGCCGACGGCCGACGCCCGCTTCGTCGCCCACCTCGGCGCCTTCCGCCGCCTGGTCCGCACGCCGCCGGCCGGCGACGCCGACCGGGCCGACCTCACTCGCGCCGCCACGGCGCTCGGCCGCGCCCTGTTCGACCTGCTGTTCGACGAGCCGGGCCGCGAGCGGCTGCGGCAGGCGCTGGCCCCCGGCGACCGGGCCTTGCTTCTGCTGCGGGCCGGAGACGAACTGCTGGCGCTGCCGTGGGAATTGCTGCACGACGGTGACGCCTTCCTCGTCCGCGACGGCCGGCTCGACCTGGTGCGCTCGACCCCCGGCGAAGTGGCCGAGGCCGCCCTGCTGCGTCCGCCGGTCGGGCCGTTCCGGCTGGTGGTCAACGTCTCGGCACCGGCCGGCAGCCCCGGCCTGAACTACGAGGCCGAGAGCTACCGCCTGGCCCTGGCCCTGACCGTGTACTGTCCGCAGACGCCGACCGAGCTGGGCACCCTCGACGACCTGGTGGCCACGGTCGCGCGGGTCGGGCCGACCGGGGTCCACTTCAGCGGCCACGGCGGCCCCGGCACGCTGGTCTTCGAGGACGACGACGGCGGCGCCTGCGCCGTGCCGGTGGCGGAGTTGGCGGAGCGGCTGCGGCGCGAGTTGCCGGACGGGCGGCTGCCGTCGTTCTTCTACCTGGCCTGCTGCCACGGCAACGACGTGGACGAGGCGGGGGCGGAGTCGGCGGCAGCGCGGCTGCACCGGGCGGGGGCGGCGCAGGTGGCCGGCTACTCCGGTCCCCATGCAGGACGACCTCTCGACGCGGGCGGAGGAGGCGCTGTACGCGGCGCTGGCGGCGGGGCGGACGACGCGGCAGGCGGTGCGCGAGGCCCGCAACGCCTTGCTGCGGCCGGCCGACGGCCCGTTCCCGTTCGCCTGGTCGCAACTGGTGCTGTACCACCGCGGGCCGGACTTCCCGCTGGGCACGGCGGCCACGGCCGAGCAGCGCCGCCGGGCCGAGCCGCCGCTGCGGCGCACCTTCGACGGCCGCGGCCGCCGCCGCGTGCTGAAGACCGGCTTCATCGGCCGCCGCCGCGAATTGCACCGCGTCCGCCGCCACCTGCTGCGTCAGGGGAAGCGCGTGCTGGTGCTCCAGGGGCTGGGCGGCCTGGGCAAATCGACCCTGGCCTTCCACGTGCCGCCGCTCTTGGGGGCGGCGCCGGCCGACGTCTGCGTGCTGTGGTGCGAGGCGGTCGAGACGGACGCCGACCCGGTCGAGGCGCTGGTCGGCCAGTTGCTCGACTACTGCCGCAAGCGCTTCGGCGTGGAATGGGAAGGCGTGGTGCAGCAGGTGGACCGCGGCGTGGAAGGGGCGGTGGAGCGGTTCGCCGCGTTCCTGGAGGCGCTGCTGGCCAGGGTGCCGCGCCTGGTGCTGATTTTGGACAATATGGAGTCGCTGCTGATCGGCCCCACCGAGGCGGCGTCGGAGCGGCCCGACGAGCGTGCCTTCGGGGCCTGGAAGAGTGAGGAACTGCGCGGGCTGTGGCTGGTGCTGCGGGAGATGGCGAAGGAGGGGAGCGACAAGCTGTTCTTGATCGCGACGTGCCGCTACCAGAACGAGGACTTCCTGGACGTACTGCTGGCGGTGACGCCGTTGCCGGCGGAGGCGCTGCTGCGGCTGACCGGCTGGTTCGAGACGTTGCAGCAGTTGGCGGGGCCGACGCGGGCGCGGCTGGCGGATCGGCTGGACGGCCACCCGCGGGCAGTGGAATACGCGGAGGACCTGGTGACGGCGGGTCTGGCGCGGCGTCGGCGGGCGCAGGGCGAGTGGCGTCTGCCGCAGCCGCCGAGTGACGCCGACCTGGAACGGGAGTGGGCGGAGGTGGTGGGACCGGTGCTGCCCGGGGTGCGGGACAAGCTGTGGGCGAACCTGCTGCTGGCGGCGATCTGGGACAACGTGCTGGACGAGCGGCAGCGGCGGATGCTGTACTGTATGACGCTGCTGCGGCGGCCGTGGGACTGGAGTCTGATGGCGCACCTGGGGGAGACCGGGGAGGACGCGGCCGTAGCCGAGGAGACTGCGGAGGAATTGTGTCGCACGTCGCTGCTGGAGACGGCGGAGGTGGGGGACGTGCCGCACTACACGCTGCACCCGGCGACGGCGGCGTATGTGCGGGAACGCTATCCGGACGACGCGGGGCTGCGCCTGGAGACGCATCGGCGCGTGGGCGCGTACCTGGAGGAGCAGGCGAAGACGTCGCGCGGGATCGAGACGGACCTGGAGGCGGGACACCACCTGTTCGAGGCCGGGGAGTACGACCGGGCCTGCGAGTTGCTGGAGTCGGCGTCGGACTGGTTGCAGGATCACGGCCGGATCCGCGAGGGACTGCGGGTGCTGGAGCCGTTTCTGGCCGAGGGAGTGCGGCTGCGCATGGGCAGGCCGTTGGTGGGCAAACTGCTGGGCACGGTCGGGTCTGCCTCTTTTCGGCTCGGTCAGCTGTGGCGGGCCATCGAGTTCTACCAGCAGCGGCTGGCCATCGCGCGGGAGGTCGGCGACCGCCGCGGCGAGGGCAACGCCCTGGGCTGCCTGGGCAACCCCTACGCCAACCTGGGCCAGCTGCAGCGGGCCATCGAGTTCCACCAGCAGTATCTGGCCATCGCGCGGGAGGTCGGCGACCGCCGCGGCGAGGGCGCCGCCCTGGGCAACCTGGGCATCGCCTACAAGAACCTGGGCCAGCCGCAGCGGGCCATCGAGTTCTACCAGCAACAGTTGACCATCACCCAGGAGGTCGGCGACCGCCAAGGCGAGGCGATTGCGTGCTGGAACCTGGGCGACGAATTGGTCAAGCAGGACCGTCTGGCGGAAGCGATCCGGCTAATGGAGATCCGCGTCCGCTTCGAGCAGGAGATCGGCCACCCCGACGCCGACAAGCACGCCGCCCGCGTCGAGGAACTCCGCCAGCGACTCGCCGGCGGCTGACCCGCAGCACCCCGCCGCCGTCCACCCTGAAGAACGCCTTCCGCGGCCTGGTTCCGGATGCGGCTCCTGGGGGTGCCAGGACGGGCCGAGGGGCGGCACGGGATCGTGTCCGGGCGGTGGTCCGCCGAGGATGCTGTACGCTGGAATTGTGCTGCCTCAGCCGCGATAACATGCAATGATGGAGGCTGGAATGCAACGTCCGCGAGCGCGAAGAGTGAGCCGTCCCATCGAAGGAGGAGCAGTGCCCATGACCGCCGCCGTCGTACCGCGTGTCCTGGCACCTTCTCCGGGGTACGGCCCGATCGTCATTTCCGGGGTGCGCTGGCAGACGTACCAGGCCCTGCTCGACGACCTCGGCGACCGGCGCATCCGCCTGACTTACGACCGCGGGAACCTCGAAATCATGGCCCCCCAGTTCCGGCACGAGAGCTATGCGGGCGTCCTCGGCCAGTTGGTGAAGGTGCTGGCCGGAGCGGCGAAGGTGCGTGTGAAAAGTGCCTGGTCCACCACGTTCCGCCGCGAGGACCTCGAGCGGGGGTTGGAGCCGGACCGCTGCTTTTACATCCGCAACCTGGGCGCGGTCCTGGGGAAACTCGAGATCGACCTGGGCACCGACCCGCCGCCCGACCTGGCGATCGAGATCGACATCACGAGCAGCTGCCTGGACCGGCTGGGGGTCTCCGCGGCGCTGGGCGTTCCCGAGGTGTGGCGCTTCGACGGGGAGCAGTTTGAGGTGCTGCTGCGCCGCGACGCCGGCGGCTACGACCGCGCGGAGGCGAGTCCGACCTTCCCCGTCCTGCCCGTCGCCGAGGTGGCCGCGCTGCTGCACGAGGTCGTGGCGCTCGATGACGCGACCCAGGAGCGCAGGGTCCGCGCCTGGGTGCGGAAGCACGCCCCGGCCCCGGGGAGCAAACGCGGACCACGACGGACGAAAAAGTAGGAGACCACGTCGTCGCCCCCCGCCTTGACCCTGGCACAAGCGCGGAGAAGGAGTCGCAAGTGTTCCCCCCGTTTCTCACCTCGCGGCGGCAGTTCTTGCGTTCCGGTCTGGCCCTGGGGGCGTTCGTGCTGCCGGCGTCTTTCCGGCCCGCCGTGGCCACTCCCGTCAAGCCCGGAAGGGCCCGGGGCGTCATCGTGCTGCTGCTCGAAGGCGGCATGAGCCATCTGGAAAGTTGGGACCCCAAGCCGGAGGCGCCCCGCGAAATCCGCGGCGAGTTCCGGGCCATCGCGACCAGCGTGACGGGCCTGCGCGTCTGCGAGCACCTGCCGCTCCTGGCCCGGCAGGCCCACCTGTACAACGTCATCCGCTCCGTCCACTGCGACGCGCGCAACGACCACTCGCCGGGCATGCACCTGGCCCTGACCGGCTACGAGAACGTGGGCGCGGGCGTGGCCCTGGAGCGGGTCAACCTGCGCCACCCGTCCCAGGGGTCGCTCCTGGCCCACCTGCTCGGCGTGACGGCCCCGGGCGGCATGCCCCGCTTCGTGGCGGTCCCGCGCCGGAGCCAGCTCGGCGGCCAGGTTACCTACGCCGGCCCCGCTTTCCTCGGCCCCGCCCACGAGGCGTTTGAAACGGGCAGCCTGCCGTCGTCGGCCGTGCAGTCGGCCCCTCCGCCGCCGGCCTTGCTGGTGCCGCAGGACGTGGGCGTGCGCCGCCTCCAGGATCGTCTGGCCCTGAAAACGACCTTCGATCGGCTCAACCGGACCCTGGATCGCGAGCCGGGCCCGGGCCGGCTGGACGCCCACTACCAGCGCGCCTGGCAGATGCTGTCCGGACAGCGGCTGCTGCGGGCCCTCGACCTGGGCCGGGAGCCGGCGGCGGTCCGCGAGCGCTACGGCGACGGCGCGGTCGGCCAGGCCCTGGTGCTGGCCCGCCGGCTCGTGGAGGCGGGCGCGACCTACGTGCTGGTCAACCCCTACAGCGGCAACGGCTGGGACACGCACTCCCAGAACTTCGCCGGCCACAAGGCCCTCTTGCCGCCGATGGACCGGGCCGTGGCGGCCTTGCTCAGCGACCTGGAACAGCGCGGGCTTCTCGACGAGGTGCTGCTGCTGGTGATTAGCGAGATGGGGCGCACCCCGGTCGTCAACGCGCAGGCCGGTCGCGACCACTGGACCTCGGCTTACTCGGTGATGCTGGCCGGCGGCGGGCTGACGCGCGGCCGGGTGCTCGGCAGCACCACCGCCGGCGGCCAGTACCCGGGCAGCCGGCCAGTCACCGTTCCCGAGATCGTGGCCACCGTCTATCGCCAACTCGGCATCGATCCCGAAACCGTCATTTCCGACCAGGAAGGAAGGCCGTTCCCCATCCTGCCTCCGGCGAAGCCGATTGCCGAGCTGATCGCCTGATCGGCGGTGAGCACGCGCTCGGCCCCTTGCGAAAACGTCAACGCACCCAGACCGGGGGAAGCATCATGTCGCGAAAGGCCAAGGCGCCGAGTCTGGCGTGTCTGAAGGCGCTGCTCCTCTTTGCGGAGAAGAAGGAGTCGAAGGCGGTGGCGAAAGCGATGGGCCGGAACCCCTCGGCGGTCAGCCGCTGGCTCGGCGAGTTGCGCGTCCGTTACGGGCTGCTGGAGAAGCGGGGCAACGTGCAGGCGCTGACCCCGCGGGGGAAGGAAGCCGTCGTCGCGATCCGCGCCCTGCTGCGGCAGTACGAGCACCTGGCGGAGTGGCTGGGGGAGAAGCAGGTCCGGCCGCAGGTGTTCGTGGTGGCGACCGGCGCCCTGACCGCGCAGCTCTACCTGCCGCGGGCCCTGGCGGCGTTCGCCCGGCAGTACCCCGAATGGCAGGTCCGTATCCAGGTACGGCGCGGCCGCGAGCGCATCCTGGGCACCTTCGACGGCACCTTCGACCTCGCCGTCGTCAGCCACGACGCTCGCCAGATCCACGACCTTCTCACCGCCGAGCGGGGCGAAGGGGCCCGACTCGGGGCAGAGGACCTGGCGCGGGAGTGCCTGTGCCTGATCGCCCGCCAGGGCACCCCGGCCGGGAGGCGGCTTAGCGGAATTCTGGAGAGTCAGGCGATCCCCCTCGAGCGCCTGGCGGACTTCGACCTGGTCGGGCTGGACGGCGAGTCGGGCCTGCGGCGGCAGCTGGAGCGGCGCTGCCCCGAGCGGCCGCTGCGCTTCCTCGTGGAGGGGGGCGGCTGGGCCGCCGCCCGGGAGCTGGCCCGCCGCGGGGTGGGCGCCGCCGTCGTCCCCCTCTCCCTGCTCCATCCCGACGACCGCAGAGACCTGGTCATCCGCCAGCTCAAGAGCGACGCCGGCGTCACGGAGCGACTCGTCTCCCGCCCGGGGAACGGCGGCCCGGAACACGAGGCCCTGCGCCAGGCGGTCCGCCAGGCCGCCCGCGATCAGCAGAGGGAGTCGGAGGCGCGCTGGCACGGCAAGCTGTTCCTGTGAGGTCCGAAAAACATTCTCACCGCAACGCGTAGAGAAATGGACGGTCCGGCCGGCGATTTTGCGTGCGGCCGGGGCGGACTTTGTGTAGGCTTTGTTTAGCCGCGACCCTCCGGGGAACGCTTGGGACAAGCGTTCCCCGGAGGGTCGCCGCTAACCTCGATGGCGTACCACGGGGTAGGGACGCGAGGAAGAGGCCACCACGAAACACACGAAATACACGAAAAAAGATGAAGAAGGAGGCGGGAAGAGGGGGAAGAAGTCCGGCGGAGCGGACAGGAAACGCCCCGGGTCGTTCTTGTCTTTCTCTTGTGTCTTTTTTTCGTGGTGGCCTCCGTCAGCCGACGACCAGACGGTGTGCAATTCGGGCTAAACGCGAGGACTTCGCACATGAGCGCCCCGACGCTCCCTTCCCGGCCGCCGCTGTTCCTCAGCTACGGCCACAGCGACGCGACCGACCTGGCCCGGCGCCTGCGCGCCGACCTGGACGCCGCCGGCTACGACGTCAGGCTCGACCGGCAGCGCATCCGCACCGGCCAGCCGTGGGGCGAAGAGGCCATCCGCGACGGCCTCGACGGCGCCCGCGCCGTCGTCGCCCTGCTCAGCCCGCACTCGACGCGCCTGGCCACGACCAGCCCCGACCGCCTCACCAGCGTCTGCCTCAACGAGATCTACCACGCGAAGTACACCGCGCGCATCCCCATTCTGCCGGTCCTGGCCGCGCCCTGCTCCGTGCCGCTGATCCTCAACGAGCTGCATTACACCGACCTGAGCGACCCGGCCCAGTACGCCCTGCGCCTGCCGGGGCTGCTGGAGGACGTGGCGGCGGCGCTGGACGGCAAGCCGCGCTACCGTGCCGGCCACGACTGGCTCGACCCGCTGAGCTTCGACGCCGCCCTGGAGAAGCGGCAGGGCTTCGTCGGCCGCCGCTGGCTGTTCGACTGGATCGAGGACTGGGCCAGCAACCGCCACGAGCGGGCCGCGGTCATCTACGGCCCGCCGGGCGTCGGCAAGACGGCCGCCCTCGCCGAGTTGGCCGTCCGCAACCCCGGCGGCCGCGTGCTCGCCTGCCACTTCTGCGATGCCGGCAATCCCGATAAACGTGACCCGGCGCGCTTCGTGCAGACGCTCGCCTTCCAGCTGGCCGGGCAACTCGAGCCTGTCGTCTTTTCCGACCGGCAGCATTTTTTCTTATTGACAACGAACAATAATCTGAGAAAATCCTGATAATTCTACTTCAGGCGGGATTGGGCGGCACGTAGCTCAAGAGGGCAATCAGAGACCTTAAGAGGTTGTGCGCCGGAACATAGTTGGCACGGCAATAACACACTCATCGCATCCATATTGGAGATAAGCGATGGCCACATCCCCCGATTTCGACCTGCTTCTTTCGTTCGCGGGGACAGAGCGACGGTACGCACAGGCCATTCATGCCATTTGCGCCGCGAACGGGCTCCGTGTTTTTCTGGACGAGGAGTTCCAGCACGAAATCTGGGGGGCCAACCTCGTTGAGTATCTTGATAAGACGTACCGAGAGAGAGGCAAGTACTGTCTTGTGCTGATGTCGAAGTCTTATCGGGAACGTGCGTACACCAGGGTGGAGAGGCACGCCGCGCTAGACCGGATGATCGAGGCGAACGACCCCTACCTTCTTCCCGTTACTGTCGATGGCGACTGGATCGACGGACTGCCCCGAAGCACGGCGTACTTGGACCTTCGTGTCCACGGCGTCATTGGCATTTGCGAAATGCTGATGAAGAAGATATCGCCTGGAACCAGCAGCCGGCTGGTTGTCCCCGACAATCTGGCAGTTCCTCGGGTTCCCTTAGGAACATTGCCAGCTGAACAACTTTCTGCCTTTCTGCTCGAGTTGTGCAGAAAGCAGCCGGTGGCAGCATTCGGGGCCTTGATCTACAATGAGGAGACTGTTGAGTTGAGGAAGCTACTCACCGACCAAGACTACTGGGACGCGCTGGATGCTGCTTCTGGACCAGAGCTTGAGGTGTTTGCTCTGCGCGACGAAGTTAGAGTCAGTGTGAAAGGTGGCATGCCCCCCAGCGAACTGGAATTGATGCGACCCTTTGTAGCTCGCCGGGTGGAGAGCAGAGCCACATTCTTTTCAAAGTTGTTGCGAAACTATTTGGGCGTAACCGGTCGCCCGCTCTGACGTAATCAGTTCTCGGCAGCGGAGTTGCGGCCGCCCGGCGGGTAGTCAAATGGGCCTCCGCGGGATAGGGTGGTTTTGCAGCTGACACCTTAT
>Ga0116223_10001501_pt1 | contig 23690 bp, 16 predicted proteins | sample Sb_taG_3_FD_90092 | JGI IMG/M metagenome (GOLD analysis project Ga0116223, IMG submission 90092) | Peat soil microbial communities from Weissenstadt, Germany - Sb_50d_a_PC metaG | ecosystem: Environmental > Terrestrial > Soil > Wetlands > Peat | place: Germany: Weissenstadt | collected 2010-09-21 | reverse complement strand
CGGGAGGAATGATGAGGCGTTCACCTTCCGGCATATTAACGCTGGGAAGCTCGGGAACTCGCCTTGCCACGGATGTTCCTCGGGGTTTGGTTCTTTGAACATATACCAAAAAAGAACAAAAAAAGAACTTGGCAGATGAGAACAAACGGGGTACATTAAATCTCGGGTTGCGGCCCGTCGGGCTTCGGCGGTGCCGCAAATTTCAGGCTCACGTTGCACTTTTCATGTTGCCCGTGTCAGAAGGATCACGTCGATGACCCAAGCGAATCTTCGCCTTGTGGAAGGAACGTCAGTGGACAAGATCAAGGCGCTCGACGCCGCCTTGTCGCAGATCGAACGCGCCTTCGGCAAAGGCTCGATCATGCGGCTCGGCAAGAGCCAGAAGCCCGTCGAGATCGAGACCATATCGACGGGCTCGCTCAGCCTCGACATCGCGCTCGGCGTCGGCGGCCTGCCGCGCGGCCGGGTCGTCGAGATCTACGGGCCGGAATCCTCGGGCAAGACGACGCTGACCCTGCATGTGATCGCCGAGGCGCAGAAGAAAGGCGGCATCTGCGCCTTCATCGACGCCGAACATGCGCTCGATCCGATCTATGCGCGCAAGCTCGGGGTCAATCTCGACGATCTGCTGATCTCGCAGCCCGACACCGGCGAGCAGGCGCTCGAAATCACCGATACGCTCGTGCGCTCCGGCTCGATCGACGTGCTCGTCATCGATTCGGTCGCCGCTCTGACGCCGCGCGCCGAGATCGACGGCGAAATGGGCGACAGCCAGCCTGGCCTCCAGGCGCGGCTCATGAGCCAGGCTCTGCGCAAGCTCACCGCCTCGATCTCGCGCTCCCATACGATGGTCATCTTCATCAACCAGATCCGGATGAAGATCGGCGTCCTCTACGGCAGCCCGGAGACCACGACCGGTGGCAATGCCCTGAAATTCTATGCCTCCGTGCGGCTCGATATCCGCCGGATCGGGTCGATCAAGGAACGCGAGGAAGTGGTCGGCAACCAGACCCGCGTGAAAGTCGTCAAGAACAAGGTCGCGCCGCCGTTCAAACAGGTCGAATTCGACATTATGTATGGGGCGGGCATTTCGAAGACGGGCGAGCTCATCGATCTGGGCGTCAAGGCGGGGGTCGTCGAAAAATCCGGCGCCTGGTTCTCCTATGACAGCCAGAGGCTCGGGCAGGGCCGCGAGAATGCCAAGGCCTATTTGAAGAGCAATCCCGAAATCGCCGCTCGGATCGAACAGGCGATACGAGAGAATTCCGGCCTCATCGCGCAGCGCATTCTCGATCCCGGCGAAGCCGAGGAGAGCGGCGAAATGGACGCGTGAAGGCGGTCCGATGGCGCTCGACAGGCTGAATTGCGGAGGCTAGAACAGCGAGCTCCCTTTCGGCCTGATCGTCGCGGCATTCGCCGCCCGCGCCACGGATGCAAAGCTCATGAATGGCGTCAACGAGATCAGGACCGCGTTTCTCGAATTCTTTGCCCGCAACGGGCATGAGATCGTCGGCTCCTCGCCGCTCGTTCCGCGCAACGACCCGACCCTCATGTTTACCAATGCGGGCATGGTCCAGTTCAAGAACGTTTTCACCGGTCTCGAGAAGCGGCCCTATCGGCGCGCCGCCTCGGCGCAGAAATGCGTGCGCGCCGGCGGCAAGCACAATGATCTCGACAAGGTCGGCTATACGGCGCGCCATCACACATTCTTCGAGATGCTCGGCAATTTCTCCTTCGGCGATTATTTCAAGGCCGAGGCGATCGAATTCGCTTTCAGCTTGATCACCAAGCATTTCGATCTGCCCAAGGACAAGCTTCTCGTCACCGTCTATCATGATGACGACGAGGCCTATGATCTCTGGAAGAAGATCGCCGGCTTTCCGGATTCGAAGATCATCCGCATCGCGACCTCCGACAATTTCTGGGCGATGGGCGACACCGGCCCTTGCGGTCCTTCGTCCGAGATCTTCTTCGATCAGGGCGAAAAGATCTTCGGCGGTCCGCCCGGCAGCCCCGACCAGGACGGCGACCGCTTCATCGAATTCTGGAATCTCGTGTTCATGCAATATGAGCAGGTGAGGCCGGGAGAACGGATCGCTCTGCCGCATCCTTCGATCGACACGGGCATGGGGATCGAGCGCATCGCCGCGATTCTTCAGGGCGTGCCCTCGAATTACGACATCGATCTCATGCGGGCGTTGATCCTCGCCGTCGCCGCGGCGACCGGCGTCGATCCGGACGGGCCGCAGAAGGCCAGTCACCGGGTCATCGCCGATCATCTGCGCGCCTCGGCCTTCCTCGTCGCCGACGGCGTGCTGCCCTCGAACGAGGGGCGCGGCTATGTTCTGCGCCGGATCATGCGCCGCGCCATGCGCCATGCCCAGATCCTCGGCGCCAAGGAGCCGCTGATGTGGCGCCTGGTGCCCGTTCTGGTGCGCGAAATGGGGCAGGCCTATCCCGAACTCGTGCGGGCGCAATCGCTCATCGTCGAGACTCTGCGGCTCGAGGAGACAAGGTTCAGAATTACGCTCGCGCGCGGCCTCGCCATTCTCGACGAGGCGACCGGCGGTCTGCCGCGCGGCGCGATCCTGCCGGGCAGCGTCGCCTTCAAGCTCTACGACACGTATGGCTTCCCGCTCGATCTCACCGAGGATCACTTGCGGGCGCGGCAGATCGGCGTCGATGTCGAAGGCTTCAACGCGGCCATGCAGCAGCAGCGGGCCGAGGCGCGCAAGGCCTGGGCGGGCTCGGGCGAGGCGGCAACGGAATCGATCTGGTTCGGCCTCAAGGACAGGCTCGGGGCGAGCGAATTCCTCGGCTACGAGACGGAAGCTGCGGAAGGCATCATCGTCGCGCTCCTGAAGGACGGCTGCGAAGTGGTGTGGCTCGGGCGCGGCGAAACCGGCCAGATCATCGTCAACCAAACGCCGTTCTATGGCGAGTCCGGCGGCCAAATGGGCGACACCGGCGTGATCCGCGCACACGGCCTCACCTTCCGCGTCACCAATACGCAGAAAAAGCTCGGCGACCTCATCGTCCACGAGGGTGTCGTCGAGCAGGGTGAAGCGCGGGTCAACCTCGTGGTCGAGCTTGAAGTGGATCATCGGCGGCGCCGCGCCTTGCGCGCCCATCATTCCGCGACCCATCTCCTTCACGAGGCGCTGCGCCAGGTTCTCGGCGATCATGTCGCCCAGAAGGGCTCGCTCGTCGCGCCCGACCGGCTGCGCTTCGACTTCGCCCATCCAAAGCCGATCGGCCAGGAAGAACTGGCGCGGATCGAGGATATCGCCAATCGCGCCGTTCTCGAGAACGCGCCGGTCGAGACCCGCCTCATGGATGTGGAGGAAGCGATCGGCTCCGGCGCGCGCGCCTTGTTCGGCGAGAAATATGGCGATCAGGTTCGCGTCGTCTCGATGGGCCATGCCGTTCTGGGCGACGGAAGCAACGGGTCGAGGGCGAATGCGCCCTTCTCGGTCGAACTCTGCGGCGGCACACATGTCAGCCGGACGGGCGACATCGGCCTCATCTCGATCGTCTCCGAATCGCCGGTGGCCGCCGGGGTGCGGCGCATCGAGGCAAAGACCGGTGATGAAGCCCGCCATCACCTCAATGCCCAGGCGCACCGGTTGCAGGAGCTCGCGCATCTGCTCAAGGCGCCCGAAGAGGAAGCCGGCGAGCGCCTCGCGCATATCCTGGAGGAACGGCGAAAGCTCGAACGCGAGTTGACCGAGGCGCGCAAGAGGCTTGCCATGGGAGGCGGCGCGACAGCGCCGGCTGTCGAAGAGATCGGCGGCGTGAAATTCCTCGGCAAGCAGGTCTCCGGCGTCGAAATGAAGGGTCTGAAATCGCTCGCCGATGAGGCGAAACAGAGCGTTGGGTCGGGCGTCGTCGCCATCGTCGGGATCGGCGCCGACGGCAAGGCGGGCGTGGTCGTCGGGGTGACGGAGGATCTCGTCGGGCGCTTCGACGCCGTAGCGCTCGCCCGCATCGCCGCGGCGAAGCTCGGCGGCAGAGGCGGCGGCGGCCGGCGCGACATGGCCCAGGCCGGCGGACCGGACGGGGCGGGCGCGCCAGCGGCGCTCGCCGCGATTGCCGCCGCGCTTCGCGAAACAGCTGATGCCGCATGAGGTTGCGCGTTGCGGCCGGCGGCCGGCGCTTGGCGCGCGCGCCTTGTTCGATAAGGCCGAAGCGTCTGTTTTTGGCTTCGAGCCCGGCTCAGCCGGTCCGAGCCGGTGTGCGAATGAGGCGCCAGGCGGAACCCGAGCGGCAGCATTTCCGTTGAAGTGAGCCATCGCTGACGCTGTCTGCGCGAACAAAGCGGAGAGATTGGGAGCGACGCTCGAGCCAATAGGGGGTGCATATGAATTTCGGCAATCTTCTTCACTGGGCATTGATATTTCTCATCATCGCGATCATCGCCGGGGTTCTGGGCTTCGCCGGCATTGCCGGAACGGCGATGGAAGGCGCGCGTCTTCTTTTCTGGGTGGCGATCGTCCTGCTCATCCTGTCGCTGGTCTTCGGAGTTTTGCGGCGCGGATAGCTTTTCATCGCGAACGAGCTGTCGATCAAACCTCGCCGATAGGCTAAGCTAGGCGATTACCCGTACCTGCGGGCGCAGTGGCTTAGGAGGACGCGATGGAGACTCGGAATTCGGAGCCGGCCGCTGCCGGCATCGACTTGGCGGCGAGCGGCCTTGCGGCCGCGGCGCGAAACCTTCAAGTTTTTACTGAAGAAATCGGCCGCATATCGCGCCTTTCCTTCGCGCAGAACGCGAAATTGATCGATGAGCTGAGCGCGGCGCGCGACATCGGAGATATCGTCGCCATCCAGACGAAATTCATGACCGGAATGTTCGAGACCTTCCACGAGCAAGTCCGGCTGATGATGTCCCGCTTGGCCGATCATGCCGCCGGCATGACCGATCTCGCCGCGAAACTGTCCGAGACCGGCGTCGATACCGTGGAATCTGCAGAACAGGCCGCCAGCGCGGCGGGACAGGCGGCAATGAGCGCCACCGAGACGATGCCGGAGTCCTACGCGGCCGGCTCGGAGGGCGGGGCGGCGACGGAGATCGCGGGCGAGGCCGCGCCGGAGTCGCAGCTTGGCTCGGACGACGCGCCGGCGAGCGAGGCCGCTGCGGTTCACCCGCCGGTAGGCGGGACTGCGCAGGAATCGCAGGGGGTCTTCGATGAGGAGTCGGCAAGCGGCGCGGCGGATGAGGCCGTGGACTGGCAAGCTCCGTTGAACGAGGCGCTGGAAGTCGCATATCGGACCCTTGAGGTCGCCGTGAGCAGCATGCAGTCTGGTCTCGAGGCGCGCGTGCATGTCGCACAAGCCGGCATTGATGAAGCGATCAAGGCTGCCGAAGCCGCAGCCGGTGTGGAAGCCGCCCCCTCTCTTTCCGAACGGTCGGACGCGCCGGCACGGCCAGCGGCCGGTTGCGCTGATGAAGAGTAGTTCTTTCGCGAGGCATGATCGGCAAAGCGGGAACCTGCTTTGCAAAAGGATCAGGCGAACGAAGGAAGGACGGACCGAAACCAGCCTGGCGGACATCGCGGCGCTTCGGTTGTGCCGAATGCGGGCGTATTAACGCGACGTGATGGCGTTCCTCAGCTCAAGCGGATGCGCGATGTGCTCGAGCTGCTCGATGCTTGCGCCGGTGCCTTTTATGTCGACGGTGCCATAGCCGAGGATGCGGCCGAGCAGCGATTGGTCGACATCGACCGATTCGACCTTATCCATGTTCATCTCGGCAGTGTGGCGCTGGATGAAGCCGCGCTTATAGATCACCCGTGTCGTCGTCACCGCGATCTCGGTCGTGAAACTTTTCCACCGGGCATGAATCGCAAAAACAAGCGTGAGCAGTCCTAAGACGATGACGAGAGCGAGCGATGCCGCCCAGCGATATTGCGTGTCGCGGAAATGGATTGCGGCGGCGCCGGCAATCAAGGTGCAAATGAAGCAGAAGATCGCCTTTCCATAGATGATCCAGTGCAGGTGGCCATCGAAAACGACGCGTTCTCCCGGCTGCAGGATGTGTTTCAGATAGCTCACAACGGCACCTCGCGACAAACCCGCCGCACTCTTACCAGATTACATCCGGAAGCGGCAGGCCTGCTGGACCCGCCGACCTCCGCCGGCGGAAGGGTCTGGCAAAGTCGGAGCGGCCCCTGGGTTGTCCATCGAGGTGTGTGCGCAATGATTAAAAATTGCCATTCAAGCTATTGTTCCGCCGTAATCTTTTTGCAAAAATATGAGTCGCATGGATGGCTTGGCTTGACCGATCGCGGCGGCGAAGCTGCGGGCAATCCCGCTTGAGGAATCAAAAGATGGCTTTCGCACCCCGTCTCGTGGTGAAATGCCATCCACCCTCAACCAAGTGAGACCATGATGCAGGAAGCCCATACGACCTCGCTCGAAGCCGCCGTTTTGCGCTCGGCCGAGATGGCGCTCGATCGAATCGAGGCGGCGCGCAAAGCCATCGGCGAAGTCATCTTCGGGCAAGAGCAGGTCGTCGAGGAAGCGCTGGTCACTCTTCTGTCCGGCGGTCACGGCTTGCTGGTCGGCGTCCCAGGTCTTGCCAAGACCAAACTGGTCGAAGCCTTGGGCAAGGTGCTCGGCCTCAATACACGCCGGGTTCAGTTTACCCCGGATCTCATGCCGGCCGATATTCTCGGCTCCGAAGTCCTCGATGAAACGGCCGAACATCGCCGCAGCTTTCGCTTTGTCAAAGGGCCGATCTTCGCGCAATTGCTGATGGCCGACGAGATCAATCGCGCCAGCCCCCGCACCCAGTCCGCCCTCTTGCAGGCGATGCAGGAACATCACGTGTCGGTCGCCGGCGAACGTCACGACCTGCCGCATCCGTTCCACGTGCTCGCGACCCAGAACCCCCTCGAGCAGGAAGGCACCTATCCGTTGCCCGAAGCTCAGCTCGATCGCTTCCTCATGCAGATCGATGTCACCTATCCCGATCGCGCCGCCGAAAAGCGCATCCTCATCGAGACGACCGGCGATAAGGATGCCGAAGCCAAGCCGGCGATGACGGCCGACGATCTCATCGCCACCCAACGGCTCGTGCGGCGTCTGCCGGTGGGAGAGCAGGTCGTCGAGGCCATTCTCAATCTCGTCCGTTCGGCGCGTGCGGGGGAAGGCGATTTCGCCATCACCCAGCACATCGCCTGGGCGCCGGGGCCTCGCGCTGCGCAGGCCCTGATGCTCGCGACCCGCGCCAGGGCGCTGGTCGACGGCCGCCTCGCGCCCTCCCTCGACGACGTGGTCGCGCTTGCGGCGCCGGTGCTGAAACATCGCATGGCGCTCACCTTCGTCGCACGCGCCGAGGGGGAGACGGTGCCCGGCGTGATCGCGCGCCTGACCAAGCATCTGGCTCATTCATGAGCGATGTCCGGCTGCTCGATTCCTCGGAAAGGCAAGTCTCCTCCGCCACCGAAGGGGCCGCCCTCGATCTGGCCGCCCGGCTGCCGAGCCTCATCGTCGCCGCCAGAGAAATCGCGTCGAGCGTGATGCACGGCGTGCATGGCCGACGGGTGGCGGGTTCAGGCGAGACCTTTTGGCAATTCCGGCCCTTCGTCGCGGGTGAATCGACGGCCGGAATCGATTGGCGGCGTTCGGCGCGCGACGACCGCATCTATGTTCGCGAACGCGAATGGGAGGCGGCCCATACGGTCTGGGTCTGGATTGATCGATCTCCATCAATGGGTTTCGTCTCCAAGCTCGCGCTCCAATCGAAGCTCGACCGCGCTCTGGTGCTTGGCCTCGCCGCCGCCGATCTTTTGGTGAACGGCGGTGAAAGGGTCGGCCTCATGGGGCTGACACGGCCGATGGCGGCGCGCGGCATCATCGCCAGATTCGCCGAAGCCATGGTCGCCGAAGCGCGCGCGCCCGGCTTTGTGCCGGCGGAGCTTCCGGCAAGCATGACCTTGCCGCCGCGCACCCAGGCCATCCTGATTTCTGATTTTCTCAGCGACCCGGCCGATATCGCCGAGAAGATCGGCGTTCTTTCGGCCCGTGGGGCGCGCGGCCATCTCGTGATGATCGCAGATCCGGTCGAAGAGACCTTCCCCTTCGCCGGTCATACCGAATTCGTCGATGTCGATTCCGATGCACGCTTGCGGGTCGGGCAGGCGGAGACATTCCGAAGCGATTATATCTCGCGGCTGGCAGCGCATCGGGATGCCGTCATGACTGCTGCCCGGCGGCGCGGCTGGAGCTTTCTGCCGCATCGGACGGACCGGCCGGCATCGGAAGCCTTGCTCGCCTTGCGCATGCGGTTCGAAGCCGATCTTGACGGACAATTTGCGAGAGTCACCGGCTGATGTTCGGATTGCCGCTCGCCTTCACGATCCCAGCCGTGCTCGTCGCGCTCGCCGGCTTGCCGGTGCTTTACTACCTGTTGCGGATCACGCCGCCGCGGCCGCGCCGGGTGCCCTTCCCGCCGCTACGCCTCATTCTCGATCTGCGGCCGCGCGACGAGACGCCGGCGCATACGCCTTGGTGGCTGCTTGCCTTGCGCCTGGCGATCGCGGCAGCAATCATTCTCGCGATGGCCGGTCCCATCTTCAATCCGCTGCCGGCCGGGGAGAGCCGCGGCGGCCCCTTGCTCCTGGTGATCGACGACGGCTGGCCGGCGGCACCGACCTGGGATCTTCGTATGGCGGCGGCGACCGAGCGGATCGGGGAGGCGGCCCGGCGCGGCGAGGCCGTGGCGGTCATAGCAACATCGGATGCCGGCCGCGAGATCATCGCTTCCGATGCCACGCGCGCGCTCGAACGTTTGCGCGCCGTCAAACCCCTGCCTTTTATTCCGGATCGAGTGCCTCTGCTGACGCCCATCGCGAATTTCGTGGCGGCGCAGCCGAAATCAACGCTCGTCTGGATTGCCGACGGCGTGGAGCGCGGTCATGCACGGGAATTTGCCGAGAAGCTTGCCGCGCTGCTGCCGCACGCGGTGCTCGCCACCAACCCAGAGGCGGTACGTGCGCTTGCCGAACCGCAGAACGAAGGCGGCGGCCTCTATGTTCGGGTTCTGCGCAGCTCGACTCTGGGCCCGGCGCAAGGGATCGTCCGGGCGCTCGATCTCAAGGGCCTCGGCCTCGGCGAGGCGCGATTCGATTTCGCCGGGAGAGGCGCCAAGAGGGCAACCGAGACCAAAGCCAAATTCGATCTGCCGACGGATTTGCGCAACGAGATCGCGCGGCTCGAAATCCTCGACGAACATTCGGCTGGCGCGGTTTCGCTGCTGGACGAACGCTGGAAGCGCCGGCGGGTCGGCGTCGTCAGCGGCGAGACGGCGGATCTCTCTCTGCCTCTGCTCGCGCCGAACTATTATCTCGTCAAGGCGCTCTCTCCCTTCGCCGATGTCCGCGAGGCGCGGCCGGGAACGCCCGATCCGATCGCCACGCTCCTCGACGAACGCGTGAGCGTGCTGATCCTGGCCGATATCGGCAATCTTTCGGCGACCGACCACGAGCGGTTGAAGCAATTCGTGGAGGACGGCGGTATCCTGTTGCGCTTCGCCGGTACGCGGCTCGCGGCGGCGGACTCCGACGATCTCGTGCCGGTGCGGCTGCGGCGTGGCGGCCGCATTCTCGGCGGCGCGCTCTCATGGGAGAGCCCCAAGAAGCTTGCGCCCTTCGAACAGCAAAGCCCGTTTTTCGGCCTCGCGGTTCCCGACGAAGTGACGGTGCGGCGCCAGGTGCTCGCCGAACCCGACGCCGATCTGCCGGCCAAGACCTGGGCGCATCTCGTCGATGGCACGCCGCTCGTCACGGCGAGCCAGGACGGCAAAGGCATGATCGTTCTCTTCCATGTGACGGCCGATACGACCTGGTCCAATCTGCCCTTGTCCGGCCTGTTCGTCGATATGCTGCGCAAGATCGTCTCGCTTTCCGGTGAAACGGCGAAAGCCGACCAGGCGAAGGCGGGCCAAGCGCATGCGAAGGTGGAGAGCGTGCCGCCGACTCGAACGCTCGACGGGTTCGGCTTGCTCGGCCTGCCGCCACCGACCGCAAAACCCGTTCCCGCCAACTTCGAAGCTGCCGGCGACGCTGACCATCCGCCGGGTTTCTACGGGCCGCCTGACCAAATGCTCGCCGTCAATGCCTTCCGCGCCAACGATACCTTGGGCGCCGCGGATTATTCGGGCATGGGCTTCGTCAATGAAGCCTTGCGCCGGCCCGCGCCCGTCGATCTTCGACCGCCGCTGCTCGCCATCGCATTCCTGCTGTTCATCGCCGATGCGCTCGCTTCGCTTTGGCTTGCCGGCAGCCTGCCGCGTCGGCTGGGCCGCGTGGCCGCGGCGCTTGCCCTCATCGGTCTTGCTTTCAGCTTCTCGCCAGGCTCCTTGCGGGCCGATCCGAAGCCGGATCAGCCCCTCTCGCAAAGCGATCTCCAGTCGGTTTTGAACACTAGGCTCGCCTATGTGGTGAGCGGCGATCCTGAAGTCGATGACGAGAGCAAGAACGGCCTGACGAGCCTGTCGCAAGTGCTTGCGCAGCGCACCGCGCTCGTCCCCGCCGACCCAATCGGCGTCGATCCGGGGCGCGACGAACTTGCATTCTATCCGATGCTCTATTGGCCGATCGTCGCCGGCCGTCCGCAGCCGTCACCGGCCGCCATCGCCAAGATCGCGGCCTATATGAAACAAGGTGGGACGATCATTTTCGATACGCGCGATGCGCTCACGGCCCATTCCGGCGGTCCGCCGACGCCGGAGGCGCAATGGCTGCGGCAATTGCTCGACGGCGTCGATGTGCCCGAGCTCGAGCCCGTGCCGGCCGACCATGTCGTGACCAAGACCTTTTATCTCATCGACGGGTTCGTCGGCCGCTACGGGATCGGACAGACGTGGATCGAGGCTCTGCCGCCGCCCAATCCCGCCGACGGCGCGCGGCCGGCGCGCTCCGGCGACGGCGTCTCGCCGATCATCATCACCTCGAACGATCTCGCCGCCGGATGGGCGAGCGAGGCCGACGGCGAGAGCCTTTATCCGCTGGTGCCGGGCGGGGCGCGCCAGCACGAGCTCGCGTTGCGCGGCGGCGTCAACCTGGTGATGTACACGTTGACCGGCAATTATAAGGCCGATCAGGTCCATGTCCGCGATCTCTTGGAGCGCTTGGCGCATTGAGGACAGTTTCCCGGAACGCCGGAGTGAGCTCTCCCTCTCCCCATTCGCTTACGCTCATGGGGAGAGGGGAGCCCGCAAAGCCCTCACGGCTCTTTGTTCGGCTTCCACTCGGCCGCGAGCCGCTGCGCTTGCTTGATCTGCTCCGGCGTCATTCTGTCCGCCATGATGTCGCGATTCTTGGCGGCATTGTCGCGGTAGTCGGCGTTCGTGGAACCCGACGCCGCCAGATTGAACCACTTGTAGGCCTGCACATAGTCCTGCGGCGCGCCTTGCCCGTTGGCATAGAGGAACCCGAGGTTTGTCTGGGCAAAGGAATCGCCTTGCTCGGCCGCCTTGCGGTACCAGGCCGCCGCTTGCGCATAGTCCTGCGGCACGCCTTGCCCTTTCGCATAGAGGAGCCCTAGGCTGCTCTCGGCAAAGGAATCGCCGCGTTCCGCGGCCTTGCGGTACCACTTCGCAGCTTCGGCGTAATCCTGCTGCACACCCTCGCCTTTGGCGTAGAGGAGCCCGAGGTTGCTCTGCGCGGCAACGTCGCCTTGCTCGGCCGCCTTGCGATACCATTTCGCCGCTTCGGCATCGTCCCGCGGCACGCCTTGCCCCTTGGCGTACATCAGCGCGAGATTGCTCTGCGCGGCAACATCGCCCTGGTCCGCGGCTTTGCGATACCACTTGGCGGCTTCGGCATCGTCCCGCGGCACGCCTTGGCCCTTGGCGTACATCAGCGCAAGATTGCTCTGCGCAGCGACATCGCCCTGGTGCGCAGCTTTGCGATACCATTTGGCGGCTTCGGCGTAATCCTGCGCTACGCCTTGGCCCTTGGCGTACAGCAGCCCGAGGTTGGTCTGCGCGGCCACGTCGCCCTGTTCAGCAGCTTTTCGATACCATTTGGCCGCTTCGGTTGTGTCCTGTGACAGGCCCTCACCTTTGGCATAGAGGAGGGCAAGGTTGCTCTCTGCGGCCACATCGCCTTTGTCTGCCGCCTTGCGGTACCATGCTGCCGCCTGCGCATAATCTTGCGGCACGCCCTCACCTTTGGCGTAGAGCAGCGCGAGACTGCTCTCTGCGGCCACATCGCCTTTGTCTGCTGCCCTACGATACCATGCCGCCGCTTGCGCATAATCTTGCGGCACGCCCTCACCTTTGGCGTAGAGCAGCGCGAGATTGCTCTGCGCGCCGACATCGCCTTGCTCTGCGGCCTTGCGAAACCATGCCGCCGCTTGCGCGTAATCCTGCGGCAGGCCTTGGCCTTTCATGGTGAGAAACGCGAGATTGCTCTCTGCGCCGACATCGCCTTGCTCGGCCGCCTTGCGATACCAAGCCGCCGCTTGCGCAGTGTCCTGCGTCACGCCCTTGCCTGTTGCATAGAGAAACGCGAGATTGCTCTCTGCCGCAACATCGCCTTGCTCGGCGGCCTTGCGATACCAGGCCGCCGCTTGCGTGTAGTCTTGCGGCACGCCTTTGCCTGTTGCATAGAGAAACGCGAGGTTGCTCTCCGCGGCGACATCGCCTTGCTCGGCCGCCTTGCGATCCCAGGCCGCCGCTTGCGCATAGTCCTGCGCCACGCCCTGGCCTTTGGCGTAGAGCAGACCCAGTGTGCTCTCGGCATAGGGGTTGCCTTGCTCGGCCGCCTTGCGATACCAGGCCGCCGCTTGCGCAGAGTCCTGCGCTACGCCTTGTCCCTTGGCGTAAAGCGAGGCGAGATTGATTTGCGCCGCAAGATCGCCTTGCTCCGCTGCCTTGCGATACCAAGCGGCAGCCTGGGCATAATCTTGCGGGACGCCTTGCCCCTTCGCATAGAGAAGCGCCAGGCTGCTTTCGGCAAAGGAATCGCCGCGTTCCGCCGCCTTCCGGTACCAGTTCGCCGCTTCCGCGTAATCCTGCGCCACGCCTTCGCCTTTGGCGTAGAGGAGGCCAAGGTTGCTCTGTGCCGCAACATCGCCTTGCTCGGCCGCCTTGCGGTACCAAGCCGCCGCCTCGGCATAATCCTGCCGCACGCCTTGTCCGCTGGCGAGGAGTTGGGCGAGACTGGCCTGCGCAAAAGAATTGCCTTGCTCGGCGGCCTTGCGATACCAGCCGGCTGCCTCGGCATAATCCTGCGGGATCCCTTCACCCTTCGCATACATGAGGCCGAGGTTGGCCTCGGCAAAGGCGTTGCCTTGCTCGGCCGCCTTGCGAAACCAGCCCGCCGCTTGCGCATAGTCCTGCGGCAGGCCTTGGCCCTTCGCGTACATGAGCCCGAGATCGGCTTGCGCATAGGCGTTGCCTTGCTCCGCCAAAGGGCGCAGCAGGATCAGCGCCGTCGCGTAATCTCCATGCGCGTAAGCGGCCGCGCCCTCCTGAAGCGGCTCGGCGGCAAGCGGCGCAGCAAGGCTCAACGACAGGGCAAGAGTCACAAGCCCGGCCTTGATGCATTCTCTCATGCTCACCTTCCTCCCGCTCATCTTTTACTCTGGCGCCGGACCAGTGGGTTCCTTGATTTCCGCCGCCGCGCGCGGCGCCTTGCGCCGCAGACGACGTCCATGCGCCAATTGTGCGGCGAAAGAACCCGACATTCGCGGTGGCGGCAAGCATTTTTGACGAAGGCAGTTCTGCGGAATTCGCGCAAGCCGGATCGGCAAGGCCAATGTTGCAGGCAGCGGCGCGGTACGAACATGTGAACGCGGCAGCGAAAATGTCGCGCCAAGGCCGCGTTTCGCTCGTTCGCCTTTTGCACGCAAGGAAGACGCCATCTCCCAGTTTGACGGGGTCGCGGGGGATCACTTTGCCTGCAAAGCTTCGGCGAGTTCGCGAAATGCGTCCTTGCTCGGCGGCGAATCCGGAGATTGCACCAGCGCGTCGTAAAGTTTCGGCACCAGCGCAACGATCTGGTCGAGATCGCTATCCTGGCCCTGCTGGTAGCCGCCCATGAGGCGCAGGTCGCGGGTATCTTCATAGCGAGCGACCATCGCTTTCAGTTTGATGACGAGCACCTGCTGTTCTTTCGACCAGACGTTCTGGGCAAGCCGTGAAATCGACGAGAGGACATTGACGGCGGGAAACCGGCCCTGATCGGCGATGGCGCGGTCGAGCACGATATGGCCGTCGAGCGTTCCGCGGATATTGTCGGCCACCGGATCGTTGTGGTCGTCGCCGTCCACGAGAACCGAGAAAATGCCGGTGATGGACCCCTGTCCTTCGGCGCCGGGACCGGCGCGTTCGAGCAGTTTCGGCAGATCGCTGAACACGCTCGGCGCGTAGCCGCGGGCAACGGCAGGCTCGCCGGCCGCGAGCGCGATGTCGCGCGCCGCATGCGCGAATCTCGTCACCGAATCGATGATCAGCAGCACGTTCTCGCCAAGATCGCGGAAAAATTCCGCGATGGTCAACGCCGTCTTCGGCGCGAGCCGCCGCATCATCGGGCTCTCGTCGCCCGTCGAGACCACTGTGACCGCGAGCTTACGATTGGGCCCGAGCGAGTCGTCGAGAAATTCGCGCACCTCGCGGCCGCGTTGGCCGACGAGCGCGATCACCACGCAATCAAAGCCTCTCGATCCCGCCATCATGCCGAGAAGGGTCGACTTGCCGACCCCGGAGCCGGAGAAGACGCCGATCCGCTGGCGGCGCAGATCGGCATGAAGAGGTCGATCACCCGCACGCCCGTCTTCAACGGCTCTTTGACGCGGCTGCGATGCAAGGCCGAAGCTGGATTTTTCCTCCTTTCCGACCATCCTGCTCGCCGCACCAAGCGTTGTCCACCGATCGACAGCCTCGGCACCATAATTTCGAGGCCGATTTCTCGGTGGATTTTACCACCAATATCGCCGAATCTGATTTTCGGTATGTTATTCGGCGTGTGCAATTTTGGCTCTGACGCACTTTTGGTGCCGGGAGCTCGCTGGGCTGGTCACTCTGTGCCGGTCAGTCGAGCTATCGCTGAATCTTGGTGATGACCGGGGTCAGGCGGCAGCGGCTTGAGCTTGCGATTTGATGACCTCGATTCCCTCGCTGAACTTTACACAGGATGACTTTCGGCAACAGATTGAGGCCGCGCAGACGATACCAACTCTTCTCGGCGGCTTGCGCGAGCTTGTAGATCATGGCGAGAGCGGTCTTGTTGGAAAGACATCGCCTCGATCTGACCGTCCCATGCCGAACCGTCGCGAATGGGTCGGAAAACGTCCCTGGCTGAGACAGCTCGACGATATGATTCTGGGCCACGTCACTCCTTCGGTGGAGAAGGGGAGGCGTCGAACACCCCACGCCGCCTTACCCCTTCACGCCGTCACCAACTTCCGCGCATAACTCTCGCGATCAGTCCGATCAGTCCGTCCTCTGCATCAGCCGGCCCGCGGCGGCGCGCGCCTCTTCGGTAATCGTCGCGCCGGCGAGCATGCGCGCGATCTCTTCCCGCCGCGCTTCCTTGGCGAGATGGGAGACGCGGGTTGCAACCCGCGCGCCTTTGTCGGCCGCGTCCTTGACGATGCGGAAATGGCCCGCGGCCTGCGCCGCCACCTGCGGCGCATGGGTGACGGCGAGAACCTGAACTTCGCCGGCAAGGCGCGAAAGGCGCTGACCGATGGCATCGGCGACCGCGCCAGCAACTCCGCTGTCGATCTCGTCGAAGACCAAGGTGGGGGCCGAGCCGCGATCGGCGAGCACGACTTTCAGCGCCAGCATGAAGCGCGCGAGCTCGCCCCCCGAGGCGATCCTGGTCAGCGGACCCGGGTTGGTCCCGGGATTGGTTCTCACCCAGAATTCGACCTGGTCGGTTCCTTCCGGACCGGGTGCGGCGGGTTCGGGGTGAAACCTGACGGTGAACTCCGCGCCTTCGAGCTTCAGCGGCAAAAGTTCGGCATTGACCGCGCTTTCAAGCTCCTGCGCCGTGCTCTTGCGGGCTGCCGACAAGTTGCGCGCCTCGCTGTCATACGAGCAAGCCGCCGCCTTCGCCGCTTCGCCGAGGCTCTGGAGGCGCGCTTCGCCGGCATCGAGAGCGGCGAGGTCGGCGGCAATCTGCTCGGCCAAGACCGGCAGCGCATCGACGGGGACGGCATATTTTCGGCTGGCGCCGCGCAGCGCGAAGAGCCTCTCTTCCACGCGCTCCAGCTCACCGGCGTCATAATCGGCGGCGCGCAAGGCGTGCTCCACCGCCTGGCTCGCGACATCGAAGGCAGAAAGCGCTGAATCGAGCGCCTGTACGACCGCGCCGAGCAGATCCGGCGCCTGCGCCTGCCTTCGCTCGAGACGCCGCAAGGCGGAAGACAAGGCCGCAAGCGGCGCACCCTCGCCGGCGACGGCGTCGGCGGCGTCGCGCAGCTCGGCGCTGACCTTTTCCGCCTGCATCATGGCGGCGCGACGCTCGGCATGCTGGGTTTCTTCGCCCGGCTTCGGCGCCAGCGCAACGAGCTCCGCGTGAGCGTGGCGCAGATAATCGGCATCGGCACGCGCTTTTTCGAGGCGCGTCTGCTCGGCCGCGAGTTCCGCCTCGACAGCGCGCACATGCGCAAAGGCGGCGCGGACGCGATCGCGTTCGGGACCAAGCCCGCCGTAGGCGTCAACGAGCTGGCGATGAACATTGGGATCGATCAGCGCGCGATCGTCGTGCTGACCATGGATTTCGACGAGATGGCGGGCGATCGTCCGCAAGGCCTGGGCACTCACCGGCTGATCATTGGCGAAGGCGCGGGTGCGTCCGTCCGCCATCTGCACGCGACGCAGAATGAGTTCGCCCTCGGTTTCGATGTCCTGCCCGCGCGCCGAAGCAATCGCCGGATGATCGAAGGGAAGCTCGAAAACCGCGGTGACCTGGCCCTGCGCTTCACCTTGGCGGACGAGCGAACCGTCGCCGCGCGCCCCGAGGCTCAGGGAAAAGGCATCGAGCAGGATCGATTTTCCGGCGCCCGTCTCACCGGTGAGAACGGTGAGGCCGCGGCCGAACTCGAGATCGAGCCGATCAATCAGCACGATGTCGCGAATGGCGAGCTGAACGAGCATGAGGCGCCTTTCGCGCGGACGCCGAACGGAAAGACGAAAGAGCCGAGAAGACGCGATCAGAACCCCGAATCACGCCGGAATCAAGCAGTCAGTGGCTCAGAAGAGCAAATGCATGCTCCTCAAATGACGCCTAGCCGAGGTGGAAAGCCTTGGAAATCCAGGATGTTGGATCCTCCTGAGGCTTCAATCCGCCTTCCTGCAATTTGGCATAGGCATCCTTGTACCAGGGTGAGTCCGGGAAATTATGCCCGAGCACCGCGGCTGCGGTCTGCGCCTCATTGGTGACGCCGAGCGCAAGGTAAGCCTCGGTGAGCCGCAGCAGCGCCTCCTCGGCATGGCGGGTCGTCTGATATTTCGCCAAGACCTCGCGGAATCGGTTGATCGCCGCGGTATAATTACGCTGGTTCAGATAGTATCTGCCGACCATCATCTCCTTGCCGGCGAGTTGGTCGCGGGTGACCTGCAGTTTGTAGCGCGCGTCATCCGCGTATTGGGAATTCGGAAACTTATCGACGATCTGGGCGAAGACAGCGGCGGCCTTCTCCGCCCGATCCTGATCGCGGGAGACATCCGGGATCTGGTTGTAATAGGACATGGCCTCGAGATAGTAGACATAGTCGAGGTCCGGCGCGGAGACATAGCGGCCGATGTAGCGTTGCGCCGTGCCGATCGCGTCGTCGAAACTGCCGTTTTGATATTGGCTAAAGGTCTCCATGAGCAGCGCTTTGCGCTCCCATTGCGAGAACGTATATTGCTTCTCGAGATCGGCGAATTTCTTGCCTGCCTTATCATAATTGCGCTGGTTTATATCCGCGAGGCCCTCGTCGTAGAGCATTTCAGGAGGCGTATCGGGGATGAGCTTCGTCTCGTATTTTTCGCCGCCGAACAGGTGCATCGGATTGAGCGAATCGAGAGAATCGAACGAGGAACAGGCCGCGACGGGCAAAGTCAGGCCGACCGCCGCTATCAGCCGCGTGAACCTGCGCAGCATCGCGCCACGGTCGTATGAAGCTCGGACTGGAACCAGGGCAAAACACATGCGATGCGACTCGACCTTGGTCCGACGAAGCGGCGATTGATGCGGATCGCGCTAGCTTTAGCGCAAGACGCCCGGATGCTACGGCTCGATAAGGGGCATTTCTGTGGCGGCTGCGCTCGGGGGAGACTAGCCGAGGGTGGCACGGCCGAAGGGCGCGGCATAGGCGGGAAGCGGAACATGTTCGGCATGCAGCCGTGAAGAAAAGCCATGTGCCGCTTCGACACACTCGAAAGCGGAGCGATCGCAGAACAGGGCTTTGAGGACGCCGATATTCAGCCGGTGGCCGCCGCAATGCGAACGGAACAGCCCGAGAATCCGCGCTCCGGCAAGCGCGAGGTCGCCGACGGCATCGAGCATTTTGTGCCGCACGAACTCATCCCGGTAGCGCAGACCTTCGGGATTGAGGATGCGATCGCTTTGCACGGCAATCGTATTTTCGAGCGAAGCGCCGCGCGCGAAGCCGGCTTTCCAGAGCCGTTCGACATCGGCCAGAAAGCCGAACGTGCGAGCCCTGGCGAGGTCGCGGCGAAAGGTTCTCGAGGAAAGATCGGCCGCTTTCGCTTGGCGCCCGATGGCGGCACTCGGGAAATCGATGTCCACGTCGAGGCGCAGCCCCGACTCGTGCGGGCGCAGTTCACAGAAGGCGTCCCCGAAATGGACCCGCACCGGCTTCAAGACCCTGATATAGCGGCGTGGCGCCGAAAGCGTCTCGATGCCGGCCGCATCGATCATATCGACGAATTCGGCGGCGGATCCGTCCATGATCGGAACCTCGGGCCCATCTATTTCGACAAGGACATTGTCGACGCCGAGGCCCAAAAAGGCGGCAAGCAGGTGTTCGACCGTCGCCACGCCCGCCTGCGCGCCATCGCCGATCGTCGTGCAAAGCTCGGTCATGGTCACGCGCGACCAGTGCGCCGCAACCGCCGCGCGCGAACCGCCGGCCAACCCGGCGCGCTGGAATAGGATGCCCGTCTCGGCGTCGGCCGGATTGAGAATGATGGTGGAGGCGGCATTCGAATGGACACCGACGCCGGATGCGAACACCCGATTCTTGAGCGTCGTCTGTCGCTCGAAATTCATTCGTCCAGCCCGCTCGTCACATGAGCTTGCGCATTGCTGCGGCCGAGAAGCCCCGGCTCATCGACGACGCGGACCCTACGCCCACGCCAAAAGGGCACCAAATCAAGCTTTCTTACGCTCTGTTACACCTTTTGGATTGCATCTCGGGCGTGTTCGTCAGCGGATCTCGTTCGATAACAAGGGATCTGGAGCAGGATCGATTCCATCTGAAACGATCCTGCTCTCGGGCTTGCCAACCTTGCCCTTTCCTTCGCTAAACCGGCATCAGCTCGACTGCCGGCGCAAAAAGGCGGGGATTTCGAGTTGATCCTCTTCCTTGCCGCGCGGAACGATTCGGCCCTGCGCGTCGAGGGATTGCTGGCCATGCCGAACCGCAGAGGGTGCCACGCCCCTCTTGCCGTATTCGGCGTGAACCGAATTGGGCTGCGCGGTCCGCGGGGCTTGCACCTGCAAGGGCATCTTTGTCTCGCGCCTTGCGGGCGTGCTCGGCTCCTCATGGCGGCTGACGCCAAAGGCGGCGAGCCTTTCGAGCAAGGTCCGCCGCTTGGTCTCATTATGTGACTCAGCCGGCTGTTCGCCTCGGTGGGCGCGGATCTGTTTCTGCGCCGGGACGGGCAGATCCTCAATTTGCAGCATGCGCTGCGCCCGCACGACGGGCGATTCCGGCGCCGGCGGGATGAACGGGCCCGGGTTGTAGGGCTCGGTCTCACGCGGAGCCGCCGCGCTTGGCTCTGCATAATGATGCGCTTGCCGAGCGACCGGCTGGAGATGCACGCCGCGAATCGCGCCGGCCGGAGGCGCGGCTATTGCGGCCGGGTCGGGATAGGCATGGGCAGCGATCTCCGGCTGAAGCTCGGATTGGCCGATTGGGTCGCGTTGCGCATGCGAATCGGCGCGCGGCGCCTGAGCGCGTAGCCTGTCGGCAGCTTCGCTGATCCGCGCCTGGGCGGAGTCGAAATCGCGCATCTGCGCGCCGTCTATCCCGGTCGCGACGACCGATACGCGGACCGTCCCGTCGAGATTCTGGTCGAAGGTCGCGCCGAGAATGATGTTGGCGTCTTCGTCGACCTCCTGGCGGATGCGGCTTGCCGCCTCATCGACTTCGTAGAGCGTCAGATCATTGCCGCCGGTGATCGAAATCAACAGGCCGCGGGCGCCCTTCATCGAGACCTCGTCGAGGAGCGGATTGGCGATGGCCGCCTCCGCAGCGAGCACGGCCCGTTTCTCGCCGCTCGCCTCTCCGGTCCCCATCATCGCCTTGCCCATTTCGCGCATGATGGCGCGGACATCGGCGAAGTCGAGATTGATCAAGCCCTCTTTCACCATCAGATCGGTGATGCAGGCGACCCCGGAAAAGAGCACCTGGTCGGCCATGGCGAAGGCATCGGCGAAGGTGGTCTTTTCATTAGCGACGCGGAACAGGTTCTGATTGGGGATGACGATCAGCGTATCGACCGATTTCTGCAGTTCGAGAATTCCGGCCTCGGCGACGCGCATGCGGCGCACGCCTTCGAATTGGAACGGCTTGGTCACCACGCCGACCGTAAGGATGCCCAGGTCGCGCGCGATGTGGGCGATGATCGGCGCGGCCCCCGTGCCGGTGCCGCCGCCCATTCCGGCGGTGACGAAAACCATGTGAGCGCCGGAGAGATGATCGCGGATTTCCTCCAGCACTTCCTCGGCCGCGGCGCGGCCGACGTCAGGCTGCGAGCCGGCGCCGAGACCGCCGGTCACCTGCAGGCCCATCTGGATGAGGCGCTCGGCGCGCGAGGACATGAGCGCCTGCGCATCGGTGTTGGCCACGATAAAATCGACGCCGATCAGACCGGAGACGATCATGTTGTTGACGGCGTTGCCTCCGGCGCCTCCGATCCCGCACACCATGATGCGCGGCTTCAATTCCTTCAGTTCGGGCGCTTTGAGATTGATCGACATGGTCTGGCCTCTCGACGTTGGAGCGCCGGTCAAGGTCGCCCACATGTTGTGATCGCGTTTGAAAGACGAATCAGCCGCCGCGCTTCTCCGTCTTTCTCATATTATTAAAAACTTTCCCTCAACCATTGCCCGACTCGGGCGATATAGCCCCCTGTTCCGGTTGCCGCTTCCGCCATGCGCCGCCCAGGGCGAAAATATTCAATTCTGGCCGCCTGCGGATAGACGAGGAGGCCGACGGCCGCCGAAAAGCTTGGATTTTTGGCCGATTCGGGCAGGCCATGAATGCCGAGCGGCCGCCCGACTCGAATTTGGCCAGCGAGGATGTGCTTGGCCGCTTCGGTCATGCCGGTGAGCTGGCTGGCGCCACCGGTGAGAATGAAACGCGACGCCGAATTCGCCGCCAATCCGGCGCTTTTCAAGCGGTCGCGCACCAGTTCGAGGATCTCTTCCACCCGCGGCCGAATGATGCGCACCAGCTGCGATTTGGGCACATGCGTCGGGTGATCGCCGTCCTCCCCGGCAAGCGTCACCGCGATCGTCTCGCGCTCGTCGGAGACCGAGGCGAGGCAGGCGCCGTAAAGCGTCTTCAGACGTTCGGCATCGGCAAGCCGCGTGTTGAGGCCGCGCGCGATGTCCAATGTGATGTGGTTGCCGCCGAGCGCCAGCGCATCGACATGGACGAGGCTGCCGCCGGCGAAGACGCCGATCGACGTCGTCCCGCCGCCCATGTCGATCAGGGTGGTGCCGAGCTCGGCTTCGTCGTCGACGAGCGCCGAAAGCCCCGCGGCATAAGGCGTTGCGACCATGGCTTCGACCGCAAGATGGCAACGCTCGACGGCGAGCATCAGATTGCGCGCCGCGGTCGCATCGCAGCTTACGACATGCATGTCGGCGCCAAGCGCGTCTGCGATCATCCCTTTCGGATCACGGATATTGCGCGTATCGCCGAGCGAAAACCCGGTCGGCAACGAATGCAGAACCGCCTTGCCTTGCGCATGGGTGCGCACCGCGCAGGCCTCGAGCACGCGGTGGACGTCGGCTTCGACGACGCCGCGTCCGCCGAGACCGACCTGGGCATTGTAGAGCTGCGAGCCGATCCGGCCGCCGGTCACATTGACGATGACGCTTTCGACCTGAACGCCGGCCATGCGCTCGGCCGCGTCCACAGCGCGTCGGATCGCGGCTTCCACTTGATCGAGATCGACGACGGTGCCGCTCTTCATTCCGGCCGAGCGCTGATGACCGATGCCGAGAACGCGGCAGCGATGCGTGCGCCCGTGCAAGCTCTCGGAGGAGTCCATCGGATTGAGACGCGCAATGAGGCAGACGATCTTCGATGTGCCGATATCGAGCGCGCAAAGCAGCGCGCTCTTGCGCGCCGAAAGGGCTCGCATGCGCGGCGGCAGCATACGCGCGCTCATGTCTGGCCGCCTTTCGAATTGGGCTTAGGCGCGGTGAGGGCGGAGCGGGCACGGGCGGCTTCATCCGGCAGGCGGGCGATGAGCCGTCCCGGAAAGCGCAGATCGAGCGACACGATGTCCTTGTCCAGCACCCCGAAGTCATCTTGCAATCGAGCGAGCTCTGCGACCGCCGCGCCCGCTCCGGTCTCGGGCAGCGCGACCTCGACTCCGTTCGTCATCTTCAAGGTCCACCGCCGCTGCGCGATCAGCATGCCTGCCTTGATCCGGGGGCGCAGATCGCCCGCCGCATCGAGCAGCGCTCGATACTCGGCGATCCGCGCATTGGCGCCGTCCCCGACCACAAGCGGCAGGTTGATGAAGCGAGCCTCGTTCAGGGCAGTGATGGGCGTGCCGTCGGCGGCGATGATTTTTACCGCGCCATCCTTCTGCCACAGCGCGAAGGGCTGGCGCTCCTCGATCTCGATCATGACCCGGTTTGGATAGAGCTTGCTGACGCTCGCGTCCTTCACAAGCGGGAGGGATAGCAATTTGTCGCGCAATTTCGCGACGTCGAGGAAAAGCAGCGAATTGGTGCGCCCAATGCCCATGACATCGAGGATCTCATTCTCCGAGAGGTCGCGTGCGCCGGAAATTTGCACCCCCTTGATGCCGAAACCGAGCATCCGCGCGACGAAATCCGGAATTCCTCCTTCCGATTTGGCGAAGGCTGCGTATTGCCCCCCGAGCATCGCGCCGTAGAGGCCGATGCCAGAGAGGAGGGCAATGGCAACGATCGCTCCTGCGCCGGGCGCGGTGAGGAACATCGCGAGCCGGGCGAACCAGGAAAGGGGACCGCGCAACGCGCAGGTTCGACGGCCGCGATGGGCGACGTGCCTCGCAGCGTTCGACGGAACTATGTTCGAAGCTCCCACATAGGCCGGCAAGGAGGGCTGGAAACCTTCGAAGACCTCCCTCACCGGTCGCAGGAGGCGTCTTCCACCATCCATTTGACGAGCTCACCGAACGACAGGCCGGCATGCGCCGCAATTTCGGGCACGAGGGATGTCTCGGTCATGCCGGGTTGCGTATTGACTTCCAAGATGACGAGTTCGCCCGT
>Ga0116223_10001500_pt1 | contig 23694 bp, 17 predicted proteins | sample Sb_taG_3_FD_90092 | JGI IMG/M metagenome (GOLD analysis project Ga0116223, IMG submission 90092) | Peat soil microbial communities from Weissenstadt, Germany - Sb_50d_a_PC metaG | ecosystem: Environmental > Terrestrial > Soil > Wetlands > Peat | place: Germany: Weissenstadt | collected 2010-09-21 | reverse complement strand
GGGAAGAGTGATGTCCTCGCCTTCCCGCATGTCCCACCGGCCCATGATCGGCCGCCGCAAATAGTCGATGATGTAATCGGCAATGGATCCTCCGCCGTTGAACCGTTCATCGACGACAACCGCTTCCTTGCCCACCTGGCTGAAGAAGTACCGATTGAAATTGGCGTAGCCGCCGTTCGAAGTGTTCGGCAGATACACATATCCGACGCGCCCGCCGGTCATCTGCTCCACCTTGCGCCGGTTGTCCTCGATCCAGGCCAGGTTACGCAGGCCGGTCTCGCCGGCCACCGGAACCACCGTCACTTCGCGCGAATTCGCGCCGCCCGGATCAGGGCCAACGCGGATCACGATCGACTTCCCCGCGGTCTGTTCAAAGAAGCTGTGCAGGTTGGCCGGCGGCCGCACGTCGCGGCCCTGGACCGCCAGAAGATACTCGCCCGCCACGACGTTGACGCCCGGCTGCGTGAGCGGCGCTTTCAGATTGGGATTCCAGTTCTCGCCGTTGTAGACGCGCGCGAAACGATAGCGGCCGTTCTCCACGGTGTAATCGGCCCCCAGCAGCCCTCCGCTCACGCGCTTGACATCCGGTCTGTCGCCCCCGCCGACAAACATGTGCCCGACGGTCATCTCGCCCAACATCTCCTCGAAGAGGTAGTTCAGGTCGTCGCGGCTGGCGATGTTGGCGAGGTACGGCTCGTACTTCTTCTCCATGGCTTCCTTGTTGACGCCGTGCAGGCCGGGGTCGTAAAAGAAATCGCGCTCGTCGCGCCACACCTGGTGGTACATGTGCTCCCACTCCGCGCGCGGATCCACCCAGGCTTCCATGGTGTCGAGTTTGAGCGGGCCGCCGCCGGTCTGTCCAGCCGGAGGGGGCGTCGCGGGCGCTTTGCCGGCCGCGGCGATGAAGTACTGCTGGCCTTGGCGGTAGAGCATTTTCTCGCCGTTGGCGGAAAGAACGAACCCGTTGATGCCTTCCCGAATCTTGTCGGTCTTTCGAGTCTTCAGGTCGAAGATGTCGAGCGTCAACCCTTCACCGGGTCCGGTCATGGACGGCACCATGGGCGCTTCCGTCAAGAACAATGTGCCCGTCTTTCCGGCCGACAGCGATGTGTAGTTCCGCGCCGGAATGGGCAGCGCGAGAATGCGCTGGCCGATGTTCTCGAAGTCGATCTTGACCGCGGTGTCCTTCTTCGAGGCTGCATCGGGCTTCTTCTCCTCCGGCGCGGCCGGCTTCTCCTCATCGCTTTCCGGCGCCAGCGGAGATGGCTGGTCCTTGGTGAGCACCGCCAGGTACACGCTCCGCGTCACCGGGCGCTGCATGCTCGACATATCCAGCCAGCCGTTGCTCAAGGCGGCATCCGTGCTGGCGGTGAAGTACAGGTATTTGCCGTCCTGGTCGAACTGCGAGTTGGCCGCGTCGCTCATACCGTCGGTGAGTTGGATCGTCTTGTTCTGCTCCAGCGAATAGACAAAAACGGCGTGCAGATGGCTTTTCAGTTTCTTGGTGTAGGCGATCCACTGGCTGTCCGGCGACCACGCCGGGTCAAGCGCCATCGGGCCGGCATAGGTGTCCGCGTCAATCCGCACCGGCGCGCCTTTCTCCAGATCCACGTAGGCGACGTTGAGTTTCTTGTCGGTATACGCGATCTTCTTGCTGTCCGGCGACCAGCGGGGCGCATACGGGAACGCCGGCGGATTTCCCAGTCCGATCCGCCGCGGCTCGCCCAACCCGCTCTGATCCCGAATCTCCAGCGCGTATTCGCCGGAGGCGTCCGAAAAGTAGGCGATCGACTTGCCGTCCGGAGACCACGCCGGATCGCGCTCCTCGGCCGCGGGCGAGTTGGTCAGGTTGCGGATGTCGCCTTTTTCCGCCGGCACCGTAAAGATCTCGCCGTGGGCCACGAACAGGGCCCGCGCGCCGGTGGGCGAAATGCCGGCGGCGCGTATTTCGTTCGGCGCGAGTTTGCGGAAATGCGGCCGGATTTCGGCCAGGTCGCCCGTCAGTTTCACGTTCAGGGCGCGCGTCTTTCGCGTCTTCAGATCGTAAACCGCGAGCGCGCCGAACTGCTCGTACACGATAGCGTCCGGTCCCGCGGAGGCCGACTTGAAATCCAGGCCGTCGTTCTTGACCACCTCGGCGACCTGCTTGGATTTCGTGTCGTAAGCGAATAGCGCCACCGGCCCGTTGCGGTCCGAGAGGAAGTAGATGGTGTCGCCGACCCACATGGGATTAAAATCATTCGAATTGTTGCGCGGGATTTTGACGATGCTCGAATCGGCGAGCGTAGCGATCCAGATGGGAGTGGTCTGACCGCCGCGATAGCGTTTCCAGGCTCTCTGCCATTGGTCGGTCGGGATGTAGGCGAGCCTGGCGCCGTCGGGCGAGTAGGCGCCTGCGACGGCGCGGTCCAGCGGAAGCTCGGTCTCGAACCCGCCCTCGGCCGGCACCGTAAACAGCCGGCTGAAATTCGAGTAGCTGGTGCGGCCGGACGAAAAAAGCACCTGCTTCCCGTCGGGTGTCCAGCCGATGGCGCGGTCGGGCGCCGGATGATACGTCAATCGCCTGGGTGTGCCGCCGGATGCGGGCATGACAAACACGTCGATATTGCCGTCGTATTCGCCGGTGAAGGCGATCTGCGATCCGTCGGGCGAGAAGATGGGGTCCGCTTCCATCCCCACGCCGGTGGTCAGGCGCACCGCGTCTCCGCCGTCGCGGCCGACGATCCAGAGGTCGTTGGCGAAGCCGAAGACGATCTGAGTCCGGCTGATGGTGGGATGACGGAGGAGTAAAGGCTTGTCCGTCGAGATGGCGATCGAGGCGGCATAGGCCGACCAAGTGATTAGCACAGAGGCGAGTAGCTTCATGCGGCGCTGGCTCCTTGGGGGGCATTATATCAGCCACTCTGCCGTTCACACTTGCTTAGCGGGGCGGTCCCAGGTCGAACCTCTCGCGCGCAGACCGGCCGCCGTCACCCCCAGCGATCCATTGCTGCTGCTATTCGACCAGCCGCACAGAAGGGTGGCGGCCTTTCCCGGCCCGGAAGAGCCGAAGATCCGCGGTCAGAACCGGACAGTCGTACTCCAGGGCGAGAGCCAGATAAACGCAATCCCACAAGGACAACTGGTAGCGCAGGGAAAGATCGAGCGCGCGGAAAAGTCGTGGGTGCGTGTCGAACAGCCGTGGTGCGCACTTCGTCATCAGGCCGAAGGCCTCGCGAGCTTCGGGCGCCGACATCTCTTTTCGGCGGTTCCGCTTCGCGATGAGGCTGGCGAACTCCGCCAGCAGAATATCCGGAGCAATGAGCACTATCTCTCCCGACGCATAGCGCTCGAACAGCCCCAGGGCCGGCTCCCGGCCGGGTTCGGGCAACACCCACTTGGCCGCCACGCTGCAGTCCAGCACAAATGTATCCGGCATCGGCTAGCGCTCGCGGTCCCGGCGAATCAGGGGCGCACTATCGTCGAGCGGCGGCAGGGAGGCCGCAAACCGGTCCAACTCCGTCCGTAAATTGCTCAACTGCCGGCGCCGCTCCGCATCGCCCGCCTCTGCCTCCAGCGCCTGGATGATCTCGGCATTGAGACTCCGCCTGTTCCGCTTCGCCTCCCGCTTGATAACGCGGTAGACCGAATCCGGCACATTCTTGACGGTGATGTTCATAGAACCATTTTGGAACCGTTCCCTCTTCGGTTGCAACGGGCGCAACGGGCGCGCGCCGATCCCCACGCCCTACGGAGTTTTCTGGCCGTGCGCCGCGGCGGTCCGCAGGTGCGCGTAGAAGCCCAGGTCGGTTCCGGTCAGCAGCTTGGTGGCGAAGATGATCTGTCCGGTGTGCATGGAAAAGTGCTCCACCACGTGGTAGATCGCCTCCATCACCGACACCGCGTAACCCTGAATGGCCAGCCTCTCGGCCATGCGCTCGCCGGTGACCGCGCGGATCACTGCCGCGGCTTCCTCGACAGTGGCGCGCAGGCGCTCCACCAGCTCGGCGATCGATACCCCGGCGCGCGTCGAGAATTCACGGTCCCGCTCACGAATGTCCGGCCGGGCTCCCACGCTCGAAACGATCCATTGCCGCACATTGCCGCACAGGTGCAGCACCAGGTTGCCTACGGCGTTTTCGTTTTCGCCGCCGCGCGCCCACACCTGTTCTTCGTTCAGCATGCCCAGGCAGGTTTCGATGCGCCCGGTGTATTGCCGCAGCTTGTCGGCGGAATGGTCGAGAAACTGGCGTTGGAGTGCGGCGTCCATATCTGCCAGTATAGTAGGACGGGTCCGATTTGTGCTTGAGCCCATATCCATCATTGGCGGTGGCCTGGCCGGCACCGAAGCCGCGTGGCAGATCGCGCGGCGCGGCCTGCGCGCGGTGCTGTTCGAGATGCGCCCCGTGCGGCCCACCGCCGCGCACCAGACCGATCGGCTGGCCGAGCTGGTGTGCAGCAACTCGCTCAAGAGCGAATCGGAAGACACGGCGCCGTGGCTCCTGAAGGAAGAGCTGCGGCGGCTCGATTCCCTGCTCCTGAGTGCGGCGCAGAAGGCGCGCGTTCCCGGAGGCCACGCGCTCACCGTGGATCGCGAAGTGTTTTCCGCCGAAGTGACCGCGGCCATCGAATCCGAACCGCTGATCGAAGTGCGCCGCGAGGAGGTGACGGCAATCCCCGACGGCATCGCGATCGTCGCCACCGGGCCGCTGACCAGCGATGCTCTGGCCCGCGAAATCTCGCGCCTGACCGGATCGGACCGCCTGTATTTCTACGACAGCATCAGCCCCATCGTGGACGCCGACACGGTCAATACGTCCGTGGCATTTTGGGCCTCGCGCTACGGTAAATCGACGGACGGCACCGACGACTACCTCAACTGCCCGCTCGACCGCGAGCAGTACGAGAGGTTCGTCGACGAGCTGCTGAAGGGCCAGAGCGTCCCGGCGCACATCGCGGCAGACGACACGCCGTACTTCGAGGCGTGCCTGCCCATCGAGGAACTGGCGCGCCGCGGCCGCGATACGCTGCGCTTCGGTCCCATGAAACCGGTGGGGCTGAGCGATCCGCGCACCGGGAAGCGGCCCTGGGCCGTGGTGCAGCTTCGCCAGGAGAATCTGCGCGCCCGGAGCTTCAACCTGGTCGGCTTTCAGAATCACCTGCGGTTCGGCGAGCAGGCGCGCATCCTGCGCATGATACCGGGGCTGGAACGCGCGGAGTTCCTGCGCTTCGGGCAGATTCATCGCAACACCTACATCAACGCGCCCGCCCTGCTCACCCCCACGCTGCAACTGCGCGCGCGGCCCCCCGCCTTTTCGCATGAGGTGCTGTTCGCCGGGCAGATCTCGGGTGTGGAGGGCTACGTGGAAGCCATCGCCACCGGGCTCCTGGCGGGAGTCCATGCCTCCACTCTGGCGGCGGGTGGCCAGCCCCAGCCGGTCTCGCGCGAGACTGCCCTGGGATCGTTGTGCCACTACATTTCGGGAGCCGATCCGTCCGACTACCAGCCGGCCAACATCACTTTCGACCTGCTGCCGCAACTCGACGAGCCAACGCGGCACAGGCTCCGGCACGATAAGAAAGCACGCCATGCCGAGGTCTGCCGCCGCGCCCTCGAGGCCCTGGAACCGTACCGTCATGCCCACGTCTGAGCTGGCCGGACAAATCGAACGGTACTTGCAAGAACTGGCCCGCATCAGTTCTTCGTCCCACACCCTGGACGCCTATGGCGCCGATCTGCGCCAGTTTCTGGAGTTCCTGTCGCCGCCCGGCTCGGACCCGCCGGAGCCACAGGCCATCGACCTGCTTACGCTGCGCGAGTGGCTCGCCGGACTGTACCGCGACGAGCTCACCGCGGTCACCATCCGCCGCAAACTGGCGGCGGTGCGCGGGCTCTTTCGCTTCATGCTCCGCGAAGGCGTGGTGCGGATCAACGTCGCGCGACTGGTACGCACGCCTAAGGCGCCCAAGAAGCTGCCGGAAGTCATGAGCGCGGAGCAGGCCAACACGCTGCTCGACGGCGTGGCGTCGCGCAAGCTGGAGCGCCCGTTTCCGGCGCGCGACCGCGCCATCTTCGAGCTGCTCTACGGCTGCGGCGTGCGGGTGAGCGAGCTGGCGGGCCTGGATCTGCAGGATCTGGATCGCGCCGAGCGGTGGCTGCGCGTGCGCGGCAAGGGCCGCAAGGAGCGGCAGGTTCCACTGCCCGGCAAAGCGGCCGATGCGCTGGAGCGCTACCTGGCCGAGCGCCCCGTAGTGCGCGATGAACGCGCCGTCTTTCTGAACCACCGCGGCGGGCGGTTGACCACGCGCGGAATCTCGGGGATCGTCAAGCTCTACGCCACCTACGTTAGCGGCGACCCCTCCATCCATCCGCACAGCTTCCGGCACGCGTACGCCACGCACCTGCTGGCCGATGGCGCCGACCTGCGCGCGATTCAGGAGCTGCTTGGTCACGCCCGCCTTTCGACCACGCAAAAATACACGCAGGTTTCGCTGACTGACCTGATGGCGGTGTACGATAAGGCCCACCCGAAGGCCTGAAGAGCGGGATTTGGGGATTGGGGGTTGGGGGTTGGGCTTGGGATTTAGAAACTTAAAGCGGGAGGTTCGTCCCATGCTCGCGCTGGGCGCGCCGCTGGCCCTGGCGGAGATGGGCTGGATGGCCATGGGGGTGGTGGACACTATCATGGCCGGCCCGTTGGGCGCGGGAGCGGTGGGCGCCGGGAGCCTCGGCAACATGGTGTTCTACCCGGTCGCCACCTGGGGGGTCGGCGTGCTGCTGGGGATGGACACGCTGGTGTCCCAGTCCTTCGGAGCGGAAAACGTGCAGGATTGCCGGCGCACCCTGGTGAGCGGCGTGTGGCTGGCGCTCGGCCTCGCGCCATTGCTCGCCCTGGTCGTGTGGGGATTGATTCCGTTGCTGGGCGCGGCCGGCGCCAATCCCCACGTGATGCTGTTGCTCGCTCCTTATCTTAAGGCCCTGATCCCGGGCGTCCTGCCATTGCTGCTCTTCACCGCCTTTCGGCGATATGTACAGGCGGTCGACATCGTGAAGCCTGTGACCTTCGCGCTGGTCAGCGCCAACCTCGTGAACTTCGCCGGCAACTGGGCGCTGATGTACGGCCACTGGGGCGCGCCGGCCATGGGCCTCGCGGGCCCGGGCTGGTCCACCAGCATCGCGCGCGCTTATATGGCGGCGGTGTTGTGGGGATCGATCGTCCGGCACGGGCGCAAGTCCGGGTCCCGGGTCTTCCATCTCCCGTGGAGGCCGGACATCGCGCGCATGCGCCGGCTGATCGGGCTGGGGCTGCCGGCGGCCGCACAGATGGGGCTGGAGGGCGCGGTGTTCGGCATCGTCTCGGTGCTGGCCGCGCGGCTGGACGAGGCCTCGCTGGCCGCCCACGGTATCGCGGTACAGGTAATCGCCACCACCTACATGGTGCCGTTGGGAATCAGCTCGGCTGCGGCGGTCCGGGTGGGGCAGGCGGTGGGGCGCAAGGATCGGCAGGGCGTGGCCGTATCGGGATGGGCGGCGCTGCTCCTGAGCAGCCTGTTCATGGGCGCGGCCGGCCTGGCGCTATGGACGGCGCCGCGCTCGATCGTCCGCATGTTCATCGGCGACCCGGCCGTGATCGCGACCGGCGGCGTGCTGTTGCGCATCGCGGCGTTCTTCGAACTGTTCGACGGCGTGCAGGTGGTCGCGACCGGAGCGTTGCGCGGGCTCGGCGATACCCGCACGCCCATGCTGTTGCACTTCGCCGGCTATTGGCTGGTCGGCCTGCCGGTGGCGTACGTGCTCTGTTTCCGGTACGGCTGGGGCGCGGCCGGCATCTGGGTTGGGTTGGGCGCGGCGCTGATTCTGATCGGCGCGGCGCTGGTCGCGGTGTGGAGACGCCGGGCGATCCGGTTCGGACAAGACACCCCCGGATAGTAATGGTTATGGCCGCATTACTGTCCAGGTACGGGGCGGACTCGAATCGCATTTCGGTTTGCCGTGAAATGGTCACATGGCACCCATTACGAACACACTCTATGCTCTTTCATTGTTCGCTTTTCTCTGTTCGCTGCTGAAGTGGATGGGGCAACGCGGCTGAGACAGTCCAGTCCGGAGCGGCATGGGACAGATGCTAACCAAAGTTAGGATGGCTCAGGGTCATTACTCTCATGTCTATTGGGGTATTGTCCAACGCCGCGACGTTCCGGTACGCTTTTCTAGAATTCAGATTTTGGAGCAACAGTGACAGACGATTGCCGAACCCTTTCCCAATACCTCGCCGCGGGCAGGATGCCAGTCTCCGAAGCGTTGCGTCATGCCACGGAATTGGCTGACGCCTTGCGCCGCACCCATGGCGAAGGCCGAGCCCACGGGGCACTGACGCCGGACTCAGTGCTTCTCACCGCTACCGGACTCCAGTTGCTTCCGGCTCAACCGGACACCGCGGCGCTGACCGCGTACGTCGCCCCGGAACAGATCCATGGGCACCAACCCGACACGTGCACCGATATCTTTTCCTTCGGCGCAGTAGTCTATGAAATGTTCACCGGCCGGCGTGCGTTCGGAGGCGATACGGCCGAAGCCCTGGCTGCCTCGATCTCCGCCTCGGAGCCCGCGCCCATCGGGCAGGACGGGTTCGACCGGTTGGTGTCCACCTGCCTCTCCAAGGACCGCGCCGGGCGTTGGCAGCGCATGCAGCAGGTGGTCATGGAGTTGAAGCTCCTGGCGGCCTCTGCGCGCTGTGCCGAAAATGGCGCCGCCACGCGCCACAGCCGGATAGAGGCCTCGTTCCGCGCCGAAATCGAGCGCCTAGATGGATCTTTGTCGTCCCGGTTGGAGCAGCATGAAAAAGCCGTCGCCGCGCTCTTGCGGGCGGCCGACGAGGAACTCTGCAGAAAGCAGGCAGCGACGCTGCAGGCTGTCTCCGAAGAGCTGAACGCCGCGGGTGCCCGGTTTGGCGACATGGACGGCCGGTGTGAGGCGGCGCGGCAGCGCGCCGAGCAGTTCGCCGAAGAAGCGCGAAGCGAACTCGCGAGCCTGCGGGCAACGGTGGCCGGAGAGATCCAAGGACTTAAGGAGACGGTGAAGGCGCAGTCCCAAGACATCGAAGCGGCTCGCTCCGCCACAGCGCGGACCGACGACCTTGTGGAGGGCGTCGTGGATGCGCTGGAATCTCTGCAGAGCACCGTGTTCGAGCAAGCCGAAGAACACGCCTTGGCCGCCAGGTAGCTGGTTCGGAGCCTTCGCCAGAGCGGCACGATTGTCCGATGCCGCCTGGCCGCATTCGGTTACAATGCCAGAGACGGCAAAGAATGCGATGTCTCCGTCCGATAGCGCCTCAGCTTCGAGCTTAGCGGAAGAGGCGGTCTTTTTCAGCGGCGATGTTACCCGCATGGCCGGCGTCAGCCGGCATCAGCTCCAATGGCTGGATGAGCGCCAGGTAGTATCGCCGCGCAAAGAGGGCCGCCGCCGCAAGTATGTGCCGCAACAGGTCCTGGAGATTCTCACCGTCTCCTCCCTCCGCCGGAAGGGACTGTCCCTGAAAAAGATCCGGCGGGTTCTGCGTCTGTTGCGGCGCGAATGGGGGCAGCATTCCGCGGCCATTTCCGCCGGCCCTGCCAAGCTCTACCTTCTCACCAACGGCGATTCCATCCACTTCGAGACACAGCCGGAAGGCATTCTCGATCGGCTGGCCGGCGCCAAGACCGCCATGTACCTGGTCTGCCTGAGCGATTTGTCCAGGACCATCACATCCGAAAAGCCCACCCGGCGGAGCCGGACCCGGCAACTGCCGCTGTTTTGAGGAAGCCGTGAAAGCTCTTCCTCCCACCACTATCGTCGAGCCGCCATTCCACCGATATCTTCCATGTGCAGCCGGTCCGGACTCAGGGCATGTCCCTCGGCAGTAAGCTGGCGATCAGCTTTCTGGCTATAGTGGCGCTCGTTGTGGCGCTCAGCTATTCATCCGTCAACGCCATCCGCACTTTGGGTGGGTTGCTCGATATCGCCGCCAACGTAGCGGTGAAGAAACTGGATCTGGTTGGGGAGATCCGTGCCGGTTTCCAGGAAATGGGGGATCAGGCGAAGCGCGCGCAGTTCGCGCACGCGATTCAGACCCTGGAGAAACGCCAGGCGGGGGGCGAGGCTGCCTGCTCCGCCTGCCACACCCTCGCGTCCCCGGAGGAAGATCAGCGCGCTTTTGAAGCCGCGGGGCTCAAGCTGCAACGGAGGATCGCCGAAGTCCGCTCACTAATAGTAGATGCGGGCGGCCGGGCGGAACTCGACGCTATCGAGAACGACGTCCGGCAATGGACCGGCTTGTATCGCGAATATCTGGGGAAAGCAGGCGGCAACGACTTCGCCGCGGCCCACGATGTCATCACACAAAAGATGCTACCCATCCTGGGGGACATCGATCGGTCCACCACGGTGCTGGCCGGCCAGCAACGAGCATTCCTCGATGATGCGAACGCACGCGCCCGTATCACCACCAGCCGCAACCTCTGGCTGGCACTGTTCCTGGTCGCGGTCGGCCTGGTGGTCATAGCTGGGGTGGCCTTCGCGGTGCGCCGGACCAGCGGGGGCTTGCGTGAGCTGGCTTGGGAGCTGGGGCAGAAGGCCGGGCAGGTTGCGGACGCCGCGGAGAGAGTTTCCAGCGCCAGCCACGCGCTCGCCCAGGGAGCGTCCGACCAGGCAGGTTCTCTCCAGGAGGTGTCCGCTTCCAGTGCCGATATCAATTCCACGGCGCAAAAGAACGCCAATAGCGCCCGCACCTCGGCCGAAGTCAGTACCGAAGTCAGCCGCAGCCTTTCCGAAGCCAACGGCAGGCTTGACCAGCTAATGTCCGCCATGCGCGAGATCCAGGCGTCCAGCACGAAGGTAGCCAACATCATAAAGGTCATCGATGAAATTGCCTTCCAGACCAACATTCTGGCGTTGAACGCCGCTGTGGAGGCTGCCAGGGCCGGTGAGGCGGGTTTCGGTTTCGCGGTAGTCGCGGGCGAAGTCCGAAGCCTGGCGCAACGCTCCGCACAGGCCGCCGGGGAAACAGCGGCGCTCATCGAGGAGTCCATTGCCGCGGCGCGGCAGGGTGTGGCGAAACTGGGCGCTGTGACCGATGTTTTTCAGTCCCTCACGCGGGGCGCGGACACCGTCACCAGGCTGGCGGGGGAAGTACAAGCGGGGAGCATCGACCAGGCCCGGCGCATCGAAGGAATCGGCGGCCGAATCGAGGACATGCGGCGCGTGACCGGAAAGACCACGGCCGGCGCGTTGAATAGTGCCGCGGCCGGGGAGGAACTCACCGGCCAGGCCGAGAGCCTGCGCGAAATTGTCGACCGGCTGGTGAGCATTGCCGGCGCGGGCGGAAGAACCTGATCCGAGCCGGGCGCCTTCCTGCACTACCACCTTTTTCCAACGATCCGCCCCACTACTCCGTCCAAAGATTGAGTTTGAATGGAAAGCGGAGACAATGGTGGGGGACTCGCGCTTGGCGAGCCTGACCAACTGGCCCTGGACAACAATTTGGCACGACGCGGGCAGATGCAGGCCACCGAGTATGCCTCCGAGGCGGACCTGCTGGCGGCTTGCCGGCGGCAGGACATCCGTGCGTTCGAACATCTCTACCAGGCGCACGGGGCCCGTCTCAAGAGTCTCGCCTACCATATCGTGGGAAACCGGCAGGACGCCGAGGACGTGGTGCAGGAAACGTTCTTGAAACTCTATCGCGCCATCCATGGGTTCCAGGGGCAGTCGAGCATCGGAACCTGGCTCTGCCGGATTGCGATCAACGTGTGCTACGACCTGGGTAGGAAGCGGCAGCGGGAGGCGGAAGCGCCGTCCGAGGATCGCCCGGCACCGGGCAGCCAGGTGACGCTGCGGGTGGCCCTCGAAGACGCCCTGCGGCGGATCAACCCGCGCCACCGCATAGTCTTCCTGCTGTTCGAGGTCGAGGGGTTCAGGCACGCGGAAATCGCATCGATCCTGGAAGTGCCGGAAGGAACGTCCAAGGCATGGCTCTTTGAAGCCAAGAAGGAGCTGAAACGGCTGTTGACGGAGGCGCGACGATGATTTTTCAGTGCAACGATTTGGAACGGGCGCTGCGGTCTCCGGAGCTGATGAGGGATGCGCGGGAGCACGCCGAGCGGTGCCAGCAGTGCCGCGAGCAATTGTACCTGTGGTCGGAGATCTCGCGGCTGGCGCCGGGTCTGCACGAGGAGTGGGATAGCCCCGCGCTGTGGCCGCGGATTCGCGCGGATTTGGCAGCGGCGGCCCCGTCCCGCAAGCCGATTCCAATGTGGCGTTGGGCGCTGGCGGCCGCGGCTTTAGTGACGCTGGCGGTGGCGCTCGCCGTGCCATGGCGCGGCGGGCAGCCGAGCCGCGACTTCCTGACGGAGGACGCGCTCCGCGAAGTGCAGAGTGCGGAATCGGCCTACACGCGATCGATCAGCAAGCTTTCGGCGGTCGCCGGAGCCGGATTGCAGCAGTCGCCCGCGCCGCTGGCGGCCGCCTACCGGGAGAAACTGGCGGTGCTGGATTCGGCCATCGCGGATGTCAAAGCCAACGTGGACGGCAATCGCTACAACATTTATTTGCAGACGCAACTGGCGTCCCTGTACCGCGAAAAGCGGAAGACGCTCGAGGAGTGGCTGGAAAATGCGAAACGGAATTAATCTCTTACTGATCTGCTGCTGCACGCTGACCGCGTTCGCGCGCGAGGAATACCGGCGCGACTTCCGCAAGACCGTCGCCTTGCCTGGCGGGCGGAGCGTGCGGATCGAAAATTCCAACGGCAAAGTCAATATCCGCACCCAGAGCAAAGGCGAGGTCGAGATTCAGGCGACCATTCGCTGCTCGGCGGGCACGGCCTCCGAGGCGCGCAGTTTCGCCGAGCAGATTCAGATTGTGGTGAGCGATGCCGGGAGCGTGTCGGTCCGAACCCAGTATCCGTCCCACTACAACAGCCGCAACTTGTCCTACGGGGTGGACTACGACATCACCATACCCGAGACAGCGCCGCTGGAGCTCCGCAACCGCTTCGGCTCGGTGACCGTGACCAATCTGCATGCGCCGGGCACGATCAATAGCGGCAACGGCGGAGTCTATTTTTCCGGCGGCCGAGGGCGCCAGGAGATCGAAAACTCTTTTGGAGACGTGGAGGTTCGCACCAACGATGGCGACCTGGTCGTCCGCAACGGCAACGGCGCGGTGACGGCCAGCGACATCAGCGGCGCCGTGGAGATCACCAACCGGTTCGGCAAGGTGCGGGTAACGAACGCCGGGCGGGGCGTGACGATCCACAGCAACAACGGGGAAATCGAGGCCGCCAACGTGGGGGGCCCGGCGTCGATCTCCAATTCCTTCGGATCGGTAACGGTCACGGATGCCAGGAGCGATGTTATCGTTCAGAATCAGAACGGCGAAGTGCGCGCGGCCGGCGTCACGGGGTCGGCCGAGCTGCACACGACCTTCAGCAAGGTGAGCTTCTCGCGCATCGGAAAGACGCTGACCGTGCGCGCGTCGAACGCCACCATTTCGGGCGATACCGTCGGCGAATCCGCCACCGTGGAAACGTCGTTCGGAGGCGTGGATCTGCGCGGTGTAAAGGGCAGCGCGCGCGTGACCGCTGGCAACAGCTCGATCCGTCTCAGCGGCGTCGGCGGCGAGGTCTACGCGAAGACGTCATTCAACGGGATCACCGTGGCTGACGCGGCTGGACCGGTCACGGCGGAAAACCAGAACGGCTCGGTGACGGTGGAGACGAAGCCCGGCCAGAAATGCCAGCCGATTTCCCTGCACACCAGTTTCGGTCCCATCCGGGTGGCGATCCCTGGCGGCGCCGGCTACAATGTCGCCGCCCGGACGTCTTTCGGCCACATTCACTCCGATGCCGACATGACGGTATTAGGCGACGTCGGGGGAGACGAGTTGAGAGGCAAGATCTCGGGCGGCGGCTGCGAGATGCGCCTCACCAATCAGAACGGCAGCATCGACATCGTGAAGTAGCACAGGCATTGACTCTGTGGCTTGGCTTTGGGGCTGCGGTAGAATAGGAGCGTCGGCTACCAATGAGTCAGGTCACATTTTTCATACCGGATGAGATCCTGCTTGCTTTAAAGGCGACGCCGGAGGTGCTAGCGTCCAGGATTCGTCTTGCTGCGGCCGTGAAACTTTACGAGATGGGCCAGCTTTCATCGGGGGCCGCGGCCCAGCTTGCGGGCGTGCCGAAACCCTATTTCCTCAGCCGCTTGGCAGATTATGGTGTGAACACGTTCGACCTCAGCGAAGAGGAGCTGAGCCACGATCTCAAGAGCGCGTGAGGCGATCTGCGATACGTCGCCGATCCAGTACCTGCACCAGATCGGTTTCCTGCATTTACTGACCGAATTTTACGCCCGGACTCTGATTCCCCCAGCCGTTGCGGATGAGTTAGCGCGCGGCAAAGCGATTGGTGTCGATTTGCCGGACGTCCGCACACTGCCCTGGCTGAAGATTCAGGCCCCGGAAGGGTTGGACAAGGTGCCCACGGCGGCGGACCTGGGTGCCGGGGAGAAGGAAGTGCTGGCGTTAGGAATGCAGATTCCAGGCGCCGTGGTGATCCTGGATGAGCGACTTGGGCGACTTCACGTCGAGGCATTGAAGCTGACCTTCACAGGCACGCTGGGAATCCTCTTGCGCGCGAAAGTGGAAGGCCGGATTCCCAGGATCGAGCCCTTGATCGAACATCTCGGTCGTTTAGGATTTCGCTTATCGGCGAAAACGCTCGCGGCAGTCCTCAGGCAAGCCGGCGAATGAGGTTGGGGCCTTTCTTATCAGGTGACCGCTTTGACGCGCCTTCGGGCCCTATGCATACACCGTCGCCTCACGTATTACGCGCCCCGGTCTCCGACCGCGTGATGTTGTGCTTTGCGGTGACTCCACTCCCTTACGGTCGTGGCTCCGATCGGGGCCGCGCGCGTCAGCCAGCGGTTTTGCGGTAGCACCGAATCTTCGAGTGATCTCCACGCTTGCCCCTACTGCGCCGCGGGCGTCGTCGTGGGAGCCGCCGGCGGCTTCAGATACTTCGCGTACCAGGCCAAATACCGCTCCATGCGATCCTTCTGGTAGCTGGGGCGCGTGATGCCGTGGTTCGAATTGGGATAGACCACCAGTTGCGTGGGCACGCCCAGGCTCGACAGCGCCTGGTACATCTGCTCGCCGCCCACCAGCGGAACGTTGAAGTCCTTTTCGCCGCCCATGAATAACGTGGGCGTCGAGATCTGGTCGGCGTGCAGGAAGCCATACGAAATCCGGATCCACGGATCCAGGCCCACCTTCCACGGTGCGCCGATCTCCTCGTCGTACTGAACGATGTACTGGTCGACTCCGTAGAGCCCCAGCGGGAATGCCGTGCCGGCGCCGCTGGTGGCGGCTTTGAAGCGGTGGTCCTTGGCGATGATGGCATCGGTGAGGATGCCGCCGTAGCTCCAGCCGCCCACGCCCAAACGGCCGGGATCGGCCAACCCGATGGAGACCACGTAATCCATCGCGGCCTGCAAATCCAGCACCTCTTTATTGCCCCAATCGGCGGAGATCGCCACCTGGTATTTTTCGCCGCGGCCCGAGCTGCCCCGGTAATTCACGTTCACCACCACGTAGCCGTTGGCGGCGAACAACTGGCGCTCGAAATTGAAGGCGTGCGCATCCTGTCCGTTGGGACCGCCATGGATGCGCAGCAGCGTCGGGTACTTCCGGCCGGCCTCGAAATCCGGCGGCTTGGTCAATAGGCCGTGCACTTCGTTGCCGTCTTTCGCCTTGCAACTGAACTCTTCGGCGGCGCCCAGTTTCAACTCCGCCATGAGCTTGTCGTTGTGGTGCGTGAGGGGCCGTAGCTCGCCGTTCTCCAGCGCGTGAATCTCGGGATGCGTCGTGTCGCTCCCCGCCAACACGGCCACGCGGCCGTCACGACCCTCGTCAACGCTGGAGATGACGCCCGGCCCTTGGAGCATCCTCCGGACTTCGCCGCCGTTCGCCGGGACCAGCGCGGGGTACTCCCAGCGGTCGTCCGCCACCAGGAAGCGAATGGAGGCGCCGTCGCGCGTGAAGCGCGGCCCCGCGGCCCCGCGATCCAGCTTTTCCGCCAGGATTGCCGGAGCGCCGCCGGCCACCGGCGCCACCGCGATGCGGTTCATGTTGTAGGCGTTTTGCTGCGAGCCGGAGCTTTGCAGATAGACCAGGCGCGTGCCATCCGGACTCCACTCCGCCCGGCCGCGCGATGCCGACGAATGCAGGCCGTCATAGTGCGTGATCTGCCGCGGCGCGGCCCCTGCGCGCGCTTCCATGACATACACGTTCCACGTGTTGTAGCGGTCGGCATCCTTGCCCTCCTTGCCCAGGAAGGCGATCGACCGGCCGTCCGGCGACCACGTGGGCGAGGCCGCCTCGATCGTTTCGGCGGTCAGCGCCTCGGCCTTCTTGGTGGCCACGTCGTACAGATAGAGCCGCGATGGACGCTGCGTCAGGTAGCCCACCACGTCCTGCTTGAACTTGTAGCGGTCGATGACGATGGGCTTGGGGGCGGGAGCGTTGGCGCCCGCGCCGCCGCGTCCGCCAGCGCCCGGTTCGTCGGGCTCGCCCGGATCGCGATCGGCCATCACCAGCAGCAGGCGCTTGGAGTCGGGAGACCAGTCGTAGGACGAGAGCCGGCCCTTGACGTCGGTGAATTGCTGCGCCTCGCCCCCCGTGCGGTCCAGCAGCCATACCTGATTGCCGCGCGCTTTGCCGGGACGGCTGGAAAGAAACGAGAGATAGCGCCCGTCGGGACTCCAGCGCGGAGCGTTCTCGTTCTCCGGGCTGGAAGTGATCCGCACCTGCTGCTGGCCGTCCCAACTGGCCATCCAGATGTCGGTATCGCTCTTGTCGTCCGCCACATCCACGGAGCTGACGCTGTAGGCCACCCATTTGCCATCGGGCGAGATCTGGACGTCACGCACGTCGTGGAAGGCGTGCATGTCGTCGATCTTGATCGGCCGTTTGGCGGGAGTCTGGGCGAACACCACAGACGCCAACATTACGGCTGGAGCCAAACTGCGCAGTATTGTGCTCGTCATGGTATCCGAGTTTAACAAATCGCGTGCCTGCCAGCCCCTGGGAGCGCCAGCCGCGTCCGCCGGTCAGTTGGCCGCGGTCGCAATTTACAAACTTGCGCCGGGACCGATTTGACAGCGGGGCAGGGATCGTGATAATCAAGATCAAATACCTTCGTAGCTATTCGACTTTGGCAAGAGACATCAATGTGTACATTTAGTTGACAGAGCCAGGCCGATTTGTCAATCGATAGACCCTGCGCCATGGGGTCTACCAAAAAGGGGAGAGAAAGTATGCGAAACGGATTTGGCGTGGTCGTAATCGCGTTGCTTTTTGCGGCGGCTGCATTTGGTCAGACGACTTCATTGACCGGTTCGGTTGCCGATCTGAGTGGCGCCCTGGTGCCCGGGGCGAATCTGACGCTTCGCAACGTCGCCACCGGTGTCGAGCGCACGGTCGTATCCGACGCCGGGGGCCGCTACCTCATACCCCTGCTGCCGCCGGGCAAATACAATCTCACTGCGCGGGCGTCAGGCTTCTCCGACGAGGTCGTGACCAGCATCGAGCTCCAGGTGAATGAGCCCGGCACCTTGAACGTGGTCTTCGAGAAGGTGGGAGACACCAAGACGACGATTGCCGTCGAAGCCTCCGCGGTGCTGGTCAACACCACCGACGCTTCACTGGGCAATGTGATCGACAACCAGGCAATCACGGAGCTACCGATGTACGGGCGCAACATCGTGGGATTGCTGGCGGCGCAGCCCGGCGTGACGATTTTTGGCTCGGCCGGCCAGGGAGCCAACGGCACCAACAATCTGGACTACCGCAGCGGCTCGGTGAACGGAAGCAAGTCCGACCAGGCCAATGTCACGCTGGACGGCGCGGACGTCAACGACCAGAACTTGCGCACCGCCTTCACGTCGGTGCTCCGCGTCACCGTCGATTCCGTGGAGGAGTTTCGCTCATCGACATCCAATTTCGACGCGGCTGGCGGGCGCGGCTCCGGCGCCGATGTGGCGCTGGTGACCAAGTCAGGCACCAACGACTTCCACGGATCGCTGTACGAATTCCGGCGCGGCACCGAAACGGCGGCCAACAGCTTCTTCAGCAATCGCTCCGGCGTCCCGAGGGCTCCGCTGTTGATCAACCTTTTTGGAGGCACCGCCGGCGGCGCCATCAAGAAGAACAAGCTGTTCTATTTCATCAACTATGAGGGCCGGCGCGACCGCAGCTCGGCCCAGGTTACACGGACGATTCCCACGGAAACGTTGAAGCAGGGAATCATCCTTTACCACGACGCCAATAAGGTTCTCCAGCAGGTCGGTCCGTCGCAGATCCAGCAGATCGATCCGGCCGGCATTGGAGTCAGTCAAGCTGCCCTGAAGGCCCTGCAGGCCTTCCCGGTGGGAAACGATACGGCGCTGGGCGACGGGCTCAACAGCACCGGCTACCTGTTCAACGCTCCGGTGGCGTCGGACCAAAACACGTATATTGCCAAGTTCGATTACAAGATCGACCAGGCCGGCAAGCATTCCATATTCTGGCGCGGCAACCTCCAGAACGATTCGGCCAACGGCACTCCGCAGTTCCCGGGGCAGCCGCCGAATTCGGTGACCCTCAACAACAGCAAAGGGTTCGCCGCCGGCTATACGGCGGTGCTGAGCCCCTCGGTGGTGAGCAGCTTCCACTACGGTTTGACCCGCTATGGCAATCAGGCGACCGGCGTGCTGACGGCAAATTACGAATGGTTCCGCGGTTACGATACACCGTACGGCACCAGCACCGGTCTCACGCGCATTATCCCCACCCACACGCTGAGCGAAGATCTTTCGTGGAACCACGGGGCCCACGACTTTCGCTTCGGCGGAATCGTCCGCCTGATCTCGAACCAGTCGCAGAGCTATTCCAACTCCTACAGTAACGCGAGCTCCAATCCGTCGTGGCTGAGCGGCTCCGGCAACGATCTCACGGGCACGCTTTCCATCGCCTCGGGCGATCTCAATACCTACGAATACGCCATGGGCGCGCTGCTGGGCCTGGAGGCCGAGGGCAACGCCCATTACAACTACCTGGTGAATGGAACGGTGATTGCGCCCGGAGCTCCGGTCAGCCGCGATTTCGTGAACCACGAAGGCGAGATATACGCGCAGGATACGTGGAGGGCGACCCGTAACCTGACGGTAACGGCGGGGCTCCGCCTGGCGCTCGAGCCGCCGGTCTATGAGGCCAACGGCCAGCAGGCTTCGACCAACATTCCGCTCAACGCATGGCTGGCCGACCGCGCGAACCTCGCGGCGGCCGGCCAGTCGCAGGCGGGTGCGCCGCTGATCCAGTTTATTCCCTACAATGCCTCCGGGGGACGGCCGATGTATCCGTACCACAGGAACTTCTCCCCGCGTTTGGGCATCGCATACTCGCCATCGGGGGACAGCGGGCTTTCCAGGTTCTTCTTCGGCGGTCCGGGCAAGAGCTCGATCCGCGCCGGTGCCGGGATGTACTACGATCTCGTCGGCCAGCCCTTGGCGCAGTCGTTCAGCAGCTCGCAGTTCGGCCTTTCCAGCTCTTTGACCAACCCGGCGAACATCCTGAATTCCGCGCAGGTGCCGCGGTACACCTCGTTCTATGCGCTTCCCCCCGTGCTCCTGCCGTCGGCGCCTCCCGGCGGTCTGCCGGTGACGTATCCCACCAGCGGGACCGGCTCGTTCGCCATCACCAACAGCATTGACGACAATCTGAAGGCGCCCTACTCGATCAACCTGAACTTCAGCATCGGCCGCGAGTTCAGCAAGGGATTCTTCGTCCAGGCTGCCTATGTGGGCCGGCTCTCCCGGCACTCCCTGATTCAACGCGACCTGGCCATGCCAACCGACCTGATGGATCCTAAGAGCGGCCAGGACTATTTCTCGGCCATGACCCAATTGGCGACGGAGCTCGACTACCAGGGAGTGACGGTTTCCAACCTTCAAAAGATTCCGTTCTTCGAGGATATGTGGGCGGGGGCCGGAGGCTCCAATCCGGCGTATCCCGGCCTCGTCTTGAGCCCCACCCAGGCCTGGGCTCTGGACTACCACGGCGATCCGACCAAGGGCATCAAGGCGAACAGCAATCCCGGCGACTTCACCAACACGCTGAACAACGCCGACAACGCCGCCAACTGCAGCACCACCGGCACCAAGTTCAAGTCCACCGGCGCGGTCAGCCAGATGTCTTGCGGCATCTTCGGGCCGTGGATGATCTTCAACCCTCAATTCTCCGCGCTCTCGGCCAACAGCTCCATCGGCAAAGGCGATTATCACGCCATGCAGTTGACGGTCCGGAAACGTATGAATAACGGGCTCCAATTCGATCTGAACTACACGCTGTCGAAGTCCATCGATCTCGCTTCGACAGGCGAGGGCGGCACGTTCACCGGGTTCGTCCAAAACACGTGGAACCCGAGCCAGATGAGGGCCGTATCGAACTACGATACGCTGCAACAGGTGAACGCCAACGTTGTTTATCGGCTCCCGTTCGGCCGCGGCCAGCGGTTCGGAACCAGCGTCAACAAGATCGTGGACGCCTTTATCGGTGGCTGGGAGATCAGCGGCCTTTACCGGCAAACCTCCGGTCTGCCGTTCACCGTCATCAATGGCCAACGCTGGCCGACCAACTGGGAGGTCGACGCCAATGCAACTCCCAACGGCCAGCCCATTCCGGCGGTCGTGAGCACCGGCAACGGGACTGGCATTGCGGGGCCCAATCTGTGGCAGAATCCGGCCGCGGCTTTCGCCGGCTACAACGAGACGATGCCCGGCCAGTCCGGACTCCGCGACAATCTCCGCGGAAATGGATTGTTCGACATCGACAGCGGCCTCTACAAGAACTTCACGATGCCCTATTCGGAACATCACAAGCTCCAGTTCCGGTGGGAGACTTACAACCTGACGAATTCGGTGCGCTTCGATCCGTTTACGCCCCAAAGCAGCGTTCTGATCGCATCCAGCTTTGGAAAGCTGTCCAGCCAGCTCGGCTCGCAGCGGCAGATGCAGTTCGCGCTTAAGTATATCTGGTAGGGCGTCTGGGAGGAGGCAAGCCTTTCAGGCAAGCACGGGGACGGCCTTCGGGCACGTCCCCTTTTTTCTTTCGAGACCTTCGGGCGCATCAGGAAACCGCTCCCTATGGTCACGGCCCTGAAACGGAGCCGCGCGCGTCAGCAAGCGGTCCCGCGAAACGTTTGGTGAACTGCGGTTTTTCGCCACACGACGTTCGTTCCCCCTGCCAAGATCGGCGAAGTCAAGGCTCAAAAGGACTAGTCGGGGATGGCCCGGATGAGCGCTGTAATGCCGCCCCCATTTGCACCCGCCAGTCGATAATAGAGATAATATCGATTGCTTTGTCTCTCTGATGCGACGACCGCTTTCGGGGACATCGCGAGGCGCGCAACGAAATCCTGCGGGTAGCGACATGAAAGAGCCCAGTCCTCCAACCATGGAGCAAGGTACAATGATTGCGTCTCCAGTGACGGAATCACCAAAACGGCGGCGCTCAGGCGCACGATGGTTGTGGCTGCCGGTTCTTGCCTTATTGGCCACCGGTGCGTGGTATGTCCGGCTGAAGGCCGGCTCGACCCCCTCCACCTCCACCACTGCGCTCTCAACGGGCGGAAAGAAGGGGGGATCGGGTGCTATCCCTGTGGTGGCGGCCAAGGCCCGGCGGGGAGACATCGGGGTTTATATCACCGGCCTCGGCTCGGTGATCCCCATTTATACGGTGACGGTGAAGAGCCGTGTAGACGGGCAGTTGATGAAAATCCACTACAACGAAGGCGACCTGGTAAACGAGGGCGACCTGTTGCTCGAAATCGACCCGCGGCCCTTCCAGGTTCAGTTGGAGCAGGCCGAAGGGCAATTGATACGCGACCAGGCCATGCTCAACAATGCGCGCGTCGATCTCGACCGCTACCAAAAGCTGCTGGCGCAGAACGCGATTCCCGAGCAGCAACTGGCCACCCAGCAGGCGACTGTGGCGCAGTCCGAAGGAGTGGTGAGGACCGACCAGGGACAGATCGACAGCGCCAAGTTGAACCTGGTTTACTGCAACATCCGGGCCCCCATTACCGGCCGGGTCGGGCTGCGGCTGGTGGATCCGGGAAATATTGTGCATGCCACCGACACCAACGGCCTGCTGGTGATCACGCAGATCCAGCCCATCAGCGTCATTTTTACCGTCGCCGAGGACGATCTTCCAGTCGTGCTCCGGAAACTGGCCGCGGGGCAACATTTGCAGGCCGATGCCTACGACCGGGCGAACACCACTAAAATCGGCACTGGGACGCTGGCCACGGTGGACAACCAGATCGATCCAACCACCGGATCGCTCCGCCTGCGCGCCAATTTCGATAACAGCGCCAACCTGCTTTTCCCCAACCAGTTCGTCAACGTGCGCTTGCTGGTGGAGGAAAAACGCGGCGTCACCCTGGTGTCCAGCGCCGTCATCCAACGAACCACCAGTTCCATCTACGTCTACATGGTGAATGCCGACAACACCGTCAGTGTTCGCCAAATCACGGAAGGCGTCACCGATGGCGGTGACACCGAGATCACCAGCGGAGTCGCCCCCGGCGACGTGCTGGTCATGACGGGTGTCGACAAACTGGCGGAAGGGACCTCGGTCACCGTTCAAATAGCCGACGACCAATCTCTTGGCAAATCCCAGGCCGGCGGCAAATCCGGAGGGAAGAAGAAGTGAGTCCCTCCCGGACTTTCATCCTCCGGCCGGTTGCGACATCCCTTCTCATGATTGGCATCCTGCTGGCCGGAGCTGTGGCCTATAAGCAGTTGCCCGTCTCCGCGTTGCCCGAGGTGGACTATCCCACTATCCAGGTCATTACGTTCTATCCCGGCGCCAGCCCGGATGTAATGGCGTCTTCCGTCACCGCGCCCTTGGAGCGGCAGTTCGGCCAGGTGCCGGGGCTGCAGCAGATGACCTCCACTAGCTCCGATGGAAGCTCGGTCATCACCCTGCAATTCAACCTCAGCCTCAGCATCGACGTTGCCGAGCAGGAAGTGCAGCAATCCATCAACGCTTCCGGAACATTTCTTCCGTCGGACCTTCCCATCCCTCCGATTTACGCCAAGACCAACCCGGCCGACACTCCCATTCTGACGCTGGCCCTGACTTCCAAGACCGAACAACTCTCCCACGTCGAGGATCTGGCCGACACCCGCCTGGCCCCCAAAATCTCGCAACTGCCCGGCGTGGGCCTGGTCAGTATCAGCGGTGGACAAAAGCCGGCCGTCCGCATCCAGGTGAACCCCACCCTGCTGGCCTCCTTTGGTCTCAACCTGGAGGACCTTCGCAGCGCCATCGTGGCCGCCAATGTAAACCAAGCCAAGGGCAACTTCGACGGCCTGCACCAGGCCTACCAGATCGGCGCCAACGACCAGTTGCTCTCGTCGGACGACTATCGGCCCATCATCGTGGCTTACCGCAACGGCGCCCCGGTGAAGCTCACCAAGGTCGCCGACGTGATCGACGATGTCGAAAACGTCCGGCAGGCCGCCTGGATGAACGAAGTTCCGGCCGTGATCATGAACATCCAGCGGCAGCCCGGGGCCAATATCATCCAGGTGGTGGACCGCATCAAGCTGTTGCTGCCCCTGCTCACCTCCACGCTG
>Ga0116223_10001498_pt1 | contig 23699 bp, 15 predicted proteins | sample Sb_taG_3_FD_90092 | JGI IMG/M metagenome (GOLD analysis project Ga0116223, IMG submission 90092) | Peat soil microbial communities from Weissenstadt, Germany - Sb_50d_a_PC metaG | ecosystem: Environmental > Terrestrial > Soil > Wetlands > Peat | place: Germany: Weissenstadt | collected 2010-09-21 | reverse complement strand
TGCGCGCCCAGCGCCAGGCGAATGCCGATCTGCGCCCGATTGGCCGTCACCGTATACGACAGAACTCCGTAGAGCCCTACCGCCGCCAGCACCAGCGCCAGCACCGCAAACGCGCCCAGCGTTTCCATCTGGAAGCGCTGCCGCGCCAGAGACTCGGCCAGCACGGCGTCCAACGTGCGCGGCGTCGGGGCGGAATCCGGATTCACCGCGCGGATGGCGCTGCGCACCGCACCGGCCACACTCGCGGGATCGACGGCCGTGCGCACCACCAGGTTGCCGCCGGAGAGCAATCCCGCGATCTGCTGCTGGGTGTAGAGCGCGTATAGCGCTGGGAACCCGGACTTCTGTGTCAGGCTCAACTGGCGCGTGTCCCCCACCATCCCCACGATCGTCAGCCAGTTCTCCTTTGAGCCGAAACTGTCGAACCAGACGCGCTGCCCGATCGGGTCCGTGCCGGGGAAGTAGACGCGCGCCATTTCCTGGTTGATCACGGCGACGTGCTGGCTGTTCGCAGTGTCGCGGTCCGTGAAGTCGCGGCCGCGCAGCAGCGGGATGCGCATGGCCCCCAGGTAGCCCGGGCTGATCATAGTGTAATCCGCGTCGGCCGACTTGCTCTGCTCGCGCCTGCCCTCAATATAGAAGTGACCGTCGGGATGAGGCCCGGTGGTCGGCAGAGTGCTCGCCGTTCCCGCAGCCGCCACGCCCGGAATCGCGCGGACCTGGTCCAGCAGCTCGCCGTACTTGGTAACCACCACCGGCATCCCGGCGTTGGGAAATGAGGCGTCCGACACCAGCACGTGATCCGAGCGGAAGCCGGGATCGACCGAGCGGAGATGCCAGAAGCTGCGCGCCAGCAGGCTGGCGCCCGCCACCAGCACCAGCGAGAGGCAGACCTCCGAAACCACCAGGGCCGATTGCGTCCGCTTCGAGGCGTGGCCCGCGGTGGCCGAGCGCGAACCCGATTTCAGCGAGTCGTTGACGTTCATGGCGCAGGCCCGCCAGGCGGGCAGGAATCCGAACAGCAGACCGGCCGCCGCGGAGACCGCCAGCGCGAAGGCGATCACGCCCCCATCGATCTCGATGGTGCTCAATCGCGGCAATTCGGCCGGCAGCAGCACGCGCAACAGCTCCATCGACCCTGTGGCCAGCAGCAGTCCCGCCGTACCGCCCGCCACCGCGAGCAACAGGCTTTCGGTCAGCATCTGGCGAACCAGGTGGCGGCGCCCGGCTCCCAGCGCGGTTCGCACAGCCAACTCGCGCGACCGCGCGGTCACCCGCACCAGCAGCAGGTTGGCGACGTTGACGCAAACGATCAGCAGCAGGAATCCCACCGCGCCAAACAGCATCAGCAGCGCGGGGCGTACTTCACCTACCATGTGCGCCTGCAGGGAGACCACGGCCGCGTCCTTGCCCTGGAACGGCGAAGGGTACTCCTGCTTGATGCGCCGCTCGATGGCGCCAACTTCGGACAGCGCGCGCGCGAAGGAAACGCCTGGCTGCAGCCGGCCCACCACCCGCCAGTTATGACCGGTTCGCACGCCGCGCCCCGGGTCGCCGAAGGAGGTGATCGGCAGCCAGATTTCGGTTTTCTCGGGCCAGGCAAATCCGGGCGGCATGACCCCGATGATAGTGGGAGTGACGCCGGAGATGCGAAAGGTGCGGCCGATCGCGTTCGGATTGCCGCCAAAGGCGCGCTGCCACAGTCCGTAGCCAATCACCGCGACGGGCCCCGCGCCTTCCGTCACTTCGCCCGGCGAGAAGGTGCGGCCGATGCGCGCGGGCACGCCCATGACACCGAAGAAATCCTGGTCGGCCATGGCGCCGTGCGTGCTCTGCGGCAGGTCGCCGCCGGCCACGATCACCGGGAAATCCGCGAATGCCGCCATGGAGGCAAAGCTGTGGCTCTGCTCGCGCCAGTCGAGGAAGTTCTGGTAGGCCACCTGCGTCTCGCGGCCCTTCTCGTTCACTTCCGCCAGCCAGGCGAGCCGATCAGGCTCGGCGTACGGCAGCGGATTGAGCAGGACGGCCTTGACGACGCTGAAGAGCGAAGTGCCGGCGCCCACCCCCAGCGCCACCGTCAGGATGGAGATCGCGGTCAGGCTGGGAACTCGCAGAAGAGCTCGAGCCCCGTGTCGAACCTCTTGCAGCAGCATGCTGGATAGACGTGCAATCGGCGCCCCTCGTTAGGCGATTGACTCTCCGGAAACCCTTGGACAACCCACTGATTTCTAAGCGCGCTTTTGTGGGGCAGGCTGGCAGCCTGCTGGCCGACTGGCAGTCGGCCACGCTTCGAGTCGCAAAGTTTCTGCCCTCAGAGACGCTCCGAAAGGACCGTCCCGCGCTCATCGGGACGCTTTTTTCGGGTCCGGTGGCGGATGGGCCCGGGCTCTAAAGAACTGAGTGCGGGCCGGTAAGCTCGAGATGAGGCCGGCTTCGTTGATGATGCCGCGAAGCTCGTCGAGCATCTCCGGTACGGGTATCGTTTCAGAGTACTGATCCGGGACTTCCTGAGAACCAAAGAAATAGCGAACCGAATGCTTAACGGTGTCGCAGAACTCTTCCCAACTGCTGTTGTAGCGCTCGACTCCGGTCAAGGAGTATGGATTCCGATCACACCATAGTTCATCACCCAACGATTCGACGACAGCGTTTAGGACTTCCTCGTTTTCGCTGGGCGCAGGAATCAGGTCATCGTGTACAAGGTCCCACGAATCATAAGTCGTCCCGAGATAGCCACCTTCTGCGCTGCAGTAGCCCAGGCAATTCACGGCGCGGTCAAAGTACTGCGAAACCGCGCCTCCGATTACTTCCATCACGTCATTGAAGGGGATGCTGATTGGGGTTTTCCGGCTCGACCTCCCACAGAAACTGCAATCGAGTTCGCTCGCCCGGGTCCGGACCATATCGCGAAGGTACGGATCGGAGATGCAACGATCGCACACATTGCCTTCGCGAAAGCACCATCCCTGCTCCTCCTCCTGAATCATTCGATCTTTTTCATAGCCCATGGCCTCTTCCATTATACGGACTGTCCCATGTAGGATCGGCAAAACAGAATTTGGTCCAAAGGAGGCTTCCGAAAGTCCCGCGCAGAGCTTTCGATTGGCTCCCACCCGATGGAACTTTGGCGCCTGCTGGCCTTGAGGGGCGCGGCTAGCGGGATCATGGGCACGACTTATCCCACGCGGCAAGTTTCTCTCCTCGTGATCCATGGTAGCGCCGGTATCGCCGGTATCATTATCGGAAAGCGTAGATGCCGTCTCGAACGAGGCGGTCGGATTTGCCGTGAACCAAGCCATCAGGTTCTTCGATAACGCGTCGAAAGTGCGAGGTCTGTCCCGATACGGGGTATTGTTTGAAGAAAGATAGCGGTTTGCCACATCCGAGAACGGATCTTTCAGCGCCACTGCTGTGTTTCTTCCGGTTACCGTCCGGGTAACGACGTTTGATACAGGAAATACGCATCTCCCGCGAGTTCGAGGAATTTCGAGAGCCGGTCGAAAACTGCACGCTGGGCGCGGCCCTCCGGATATCTGATCGTCAATGAGGTTGTACACAACCTTGATCATGAACTGCGCCGGCCAGTTCCTGACAACATACGTCTGCCCGCCTGGGAGGATCTTCATCTGGCGAGCCGGCCACGCGCCCGGTTCGCTCGGTTTGACTGACACCGTCTCGAAGGTCAGTGGAGTCCTTCCTTCGGTCTGCCGCTGCCCGCGAGTTTGCGAGGGGATCACGAGGCTGATGGCCGGGATCATCGCAGTGAATGTCAAAATGCGCGCGATGCGTTTCATAAAGCCCAGCTTCCGCCTGCCGACCCCGGCTATAAGTGTTCCCACCCATTCTCGCAACTTCCGGGGCGCACCTGTATGGCCCCGCCCTGCCATCAACTCCAGCTCCCAACCCCCAACCCCGGTTTTCGGGAGGCGCAAATTGTAAAAACGACCCCGAATTTGCGCCTCCCGATTTCGACCCATCGCCGCAGCCCATAGAAACAGAAGGGGTTAAAGCGTCATGAAAAATAAACTGACACAGCCGCTAAACTTGCGCCTCCCGGCCCCCTCGGAACAACACCGCCGCCCCCGGTGTCCAACGCCCATGCTCGAAGTCCGCCTCTTGACCAAGACCTACACCGGCATCCCGGTCGTCGACCGCGTGAGCTTCTCCATCCAGCCCGGCGAAATCCTCGGCTACCTCGGACCCAACGGCGCCGGCAAAAGCACCACCGTCAAAATGCTCACCGGCCTGCTCGAGCCATCCTCCGGGCACATCTACTTCCACGGCCACGACGTTTTTCACGGAAAAGCCGTCCGCGAAGACCTGCTCGCCTACCAGCGCCGCATCGGATACGTCCCCGAAGAGCCGCATCTCTATCCGCACCTCAGCGGCCGCGAGTATCTCCAACTGGTCGGCAGGCTGCGTGGACTGCGCCGCCGCGCCCTCGAACCCAAAATGGACGAGCTTCTCCGCCTGTTCGGCCTCTGGGAGGACCGCCACTCGTCGCTCGCTTCTTATTCCAAGGGAATGCGCCAAAAAATCCTGCTCTCCGCCGCCCTGCTCCACGACCCCGAACTCCTCATCCTCGACGAGCCCTTCTCCGGCCTCGACGTGAATGCCGCCATGATCCTGCGCAGCCTGCTGAAGGCGCTGGCCGAAAAGCAAAAAATGGTGCTCTACAGCTCGCATGTCCTGGAGGTGGTCGAGAAGGTCTGCAACCGCGTACTGATCCTGCGCAAAGGGCAAGTCGTGGCGCATGACTCAGTGGCTCGCTTGCGCGAGATGATGTCCGAGTCTTCGCTCGAAGGAGTCTTCTCGCAACTGACCGAGGCCGAGGACACCGACGCCGTCGCGCAGCGCATCCTCGAGGTCGTGGCCATATGAGAGACCGCATCCGAGCCTGGCTGCAGCAAACGCTCGATGAAACGCACTCCGCCGGCTTCGAGCTCGTGCGCCACTTTCTCGGCTGCTCCTTCGACAGCGAAATGTTCGCCGCCCAGGGCGAGTGGCAGGCGGTGGCGATCAGATCCTTCGCCGCCCTGGTCTCCGTCGGTACGCTGATGTTCCCATCCTACTGGCAGCGATACCGCTACCTGCTGTCGTCGCCGCATTACCACCAGGGCCTGCGCGACGATGTCGGCACATTCGTCGCCATCGCCATGTGGATCACCGCGCTGCTCACCGCCGTCGAGTGGCAGTCGCTCTTCCCCAGCCGGCGCGATTACCTCGCGCTGGCATCCCTGCCCGTCCGCCCCCGCCAGATTTTCACCGCCAAGTTCCTCGCGCTCCTCATCCTGATAGCCGGCCTGGCCCTCACACTCGCCGTCCCCACCGCCGTGCTGTTCGGCATCGTCAGCTCCGGGCAGGCAGGCCAGGCTCTACCGTTTGCGTCCAACGCGCTGGCCACCTTCTGCGCCATCGGCGGCGCGTGCCTGTCCGTGTTCTTCGCTCTGGCCGGTCTGCAGGGAATCCTGTTGAACCTCCTTCCCGCGAACTGGTTTGCGCGAATCTCCACCACCGTGCAGGGGCTCGTCTTCGTCCTCACCCTCGGGGTGCTGCCCTCTCTCGGCAAACGGTTGCTTCCGCCGGAATGGTGGCCGCCCAATTGGTTTCTCGGATTGTGGGCCGCGCTCGCGGGAGCGCCGGATGCCGCACCGCGCACCGCTCTCCTCGCCCTCGAGTGGACGCCCGCGATTGCCGTGCTCTCCTACCTGCTGAGCTACCATCGCTACCGCCGACTGCTGCTCGAATCTACGCAGAAGCCAACACAGGCAAGAATGCCTGTGCCACCAGTAGCACAGGCATTCCTGCCTGTGTCTCTTTTCGACCGCTTCATCCGCGATCCGCGTGAACAGGCCGCCTTCACCTTCATCTGGAAGTCGCTCCAGCGCAGCCGCGGCCACCGCCTGGTGCTTCTGGCGTATTTGGGAATTGCGCTGGGCTTCCTGCTGAAGGGCGCCTCCCTATCCACGCAAGGGCTGCATGCCTCCTCGGCTTCCGCCCGCTTCCTGGTGGTCCTCGGGCCCGTCTGCGCCGCCATCTTCGTCACCGTCGGGCTGCGCTACCTGTTCTCTCTGCCCCTGGAGCTTCGCGCCAACTGGATCTTTCAAATGACAGAACGCGAGGGCCGCGCCCTGTGGATGCGTGCCGTGCCGCGATTCGTCGTCTGCTGCGGAATCGCACCGGTCTTCCTCTGCACGCTGCCCCTCGCCGCCGCCGTGTTGGGACCCGTGCGCGCCGTGGCCGCCGGCGCCCTCGGATTCACCCTGGCCCTCGCCGTGTTCGAAGTGCTGTTTGTGCCCTGGAACAAGCTGCCCTTCACTTGCTCCTATCTTCCCGGCAAACGCAACCTGCTCCAGACACTGGGGCCCTACGCGTGGTCCCTCCTCGCGCTGGCGGTGATCGGCCAGTTGTACCTCTATAGCGCTGGTGAGCCGCGCGCCTTCCTCTCGGTCTTCACGTTCCAAGTAGCTGCCTGGTGGCGCCTGCGCAAGATGCGGCAAAAGGCCTGGGCCACCCGGCCGCTCACCTATGAGGAAGAGCGCGAACCCGAAGTCATCTCCCTCGGTCTGTATACAGAAGTGGGGCTGGTGGGGCAGGCGGTTTCGCCTGCCAGGCGCTCTGGCCCCGACCTTACCATCCCCGAATTCCAATCCATGTCCCCCACCTGGCTGCCCACCGAAGACCGCGGCAACGCGCTCTACTGGCTCGAAACCATCTTCGAAGACGTGCGCTACGGCCTCCGCCTCATCCGCAAGAACCTGGCCCTCTCGGCGGTCCTGGTCCTCACCCTCACCATCGGCATCGGCATGAACGTCAGCGTCTTCACCCTGATCAACGCCATCGCCCTTCGTGCCCGCGTGGACCGCGATCCCGGCAGTTTTGTCGCGATCGTGTCCAAATACCTGGGCGGCGGGCGCTCCTGGTTCGGCGAAGTCTCTCACCAGGACTATCTCGCCTATACCAGCCGCACCCACGCCCTCACCAACATTTCCGCCTGGAGCTTCGCCTCTGTCTCGCTCGAAAAGAACGACCCGGGCACTCGTGCCCTGCTGGTCTCCTGCAATTTCTTTGCGGTCTATGGTCTTGATCGCCCGCGCCGCGGCAGACTCTTTCGTCCCGACGAATGCAGTGTTCCCGGCCAGGCGCCCGTCGCGATAGTCAGCGAAGAATTGTGGCGCGACCGCCTGGGCGCCGACCCGCACCTGGTCGGCAAAGTAATCCAGCTCAACGAGCAGGCCTTCACAGTGGTCGGCATCGCACCCGCCGGATTCTACGGCCGCATCAATCGCGCCGCCCTCTGGATTCCCTACACCGCGCAACCGCTGCTGGAGCCCGAGCTGAACCGCTTCCAGACCCCGGATGCTTCCTGGCTGGTCCTGAACGGGCGCCTGGCGCCGGGTGTTTCGCGCTTCACCGCGGAGGCCGAGTTGGCCATCATCGCCCGCCAGCAGGATCGCCTCAACCCGGGACGCCGCACCACCCTCACCGTGACCAACGGCTCTATGATCTCGCAACTCGACGCGCGCGGGCGCGGAGCCGACGCCTGGTGGCTGCTGGCCTTCACCATGATCGCCATGAGCCTGGTGCTGCTCATCACCTGCGCCAACGTCACCACCCTGCTGCTCTCGCGCGCCGTGGCGCGGCAAAGAGAGATCGCCGTGCGCCTGTCGCTCGGAGCGGCCCGCGTGCGCTTGCTCCGCATGCTCCTCACCGAGAGCTTCCTCATCGCTGGCTTGGCCGGAGCGGCCAGCGTCTGGATGTCCTACCGCGTGCCCGCTGCGCTCTTCCAATACCTCGCCAAGCAGCCGCCCGATTTCCCCCTCGCTCCCGACTGGCTCATCTTCGCCTACATCGGCGGCGTGGTGCTGGTCGCCGGTCTTCTCTCCGGCGTCGCGCCTGCCGTCGAATCGCTCAAAGTGGATCTCACCGCGTGTCTCAAAGGATGCGGCAGCGTCCTCGGCAGGGCCGCCGCGGGCGCCGGGATGCACGGACTGCTGGTCGGCGCGCAGGTCGCCATGAGCCTGGTGCTGCTGGTGACTGCCGCATTTTTCGGACAGGCCCACTGGAAGATGTTTCACACCGAACACAGCTTCCCCACGCGCCGGATCCTGGTAGTCCCCCTGCGCTTCCCCGTCCGCACCACGGCTGCGTTGGCGCGGAGTCTCTACCGCCGCATCGCCGAACCGCTTGCATCCCTTCCCGGAGTCCAGTCTGTCACTTACGACGGCATCGTGCCGCTGGTGCTCCCCAATATCGTGAAAGTCACCCTGGCCGGGCAAGGCGATGACGCGGCGCATCCCGTGGACGTGCAGTTGGCCTCGCCCGCCTACTTCCGCACCATGGACATCCCACTGGTAGCCGGCCGCGAATTCCGCGACCGCGGTGCCGCCGGCGAATTCGCCACCGCCCCCACCCCCGCCCTCGTCTCCGAGAGCTTCCTCCGCGTCTTCAATCTCCGCGGAGACCCACTCGGCAAAACCCTGGCGATCGCCCAAGGCCCCACCATCGAAATCATCGGAGTGGCCCGCGATATCACCGGCGCCAGCAGTGTTTCCGGCGTCCCCATGGCCTACACCGCCGGAGGACTGGACCCCTGGGGAACCAACCTCCTCATCCGCTTCGACCGCCCCGCGGAAGCCTACGCCGACGCCGTCCGCACCCTCATCGCCAACGTAAATCCCGATCTCAAAGTCGCGCCGCGATCCCTGCAAGCCTTCATCGATGACGCTGGCGCCGACGTCTGGCGCGTGGTCGAGCTGGTCCTGATCCTCGGCGCGACCGCCTTCGTGCTGGCGGTCACCGGGATCTACGGCGCGGTGGCATTCACCGTCACGCAGCGCACCAAGGACTTGGGAATCCGCGTGGCGCTCGGCGCACAAAGGCTCGACATCATGCGCGAAATCCTGGCCTCGGGAGGAAAGCCGGTAATGCAAGGACTGGCGGTAGGCCTGTGGTTCTCGCTCGCGGCCGCCGCGGCCACGGCCGAGGCGTTTCGCTTCACTCCGGTGCACCTCGATACGGCCAACCCGTTGATGTATGCCGGGTCCGCCCTGCTGCTCGCCGTGGCAGCGCTCGCAGCGATGCTCGGGCCCGCTCGTCGTGCGGCCTCAAGCGACGCCCTCAGCGCACTGCGGTCGGAGTAACCAGATGCACCCAGTTCTGTACCAGGGTCAGCGGTGCGATGTCGGGCCGCTGCGCCAGGGTCGGCATCAGGAATCGCTGTCCGTCGGCGGACACCTCATATCCGCGGCCGGCTCCGCCGACCGGTCCGAATAGCGGCTTCACCACTCCGACCTGGAGGGAATCGCCCTTGATGAACACCTCCGCAGCCATTAGAACCCCACCCGCCGAGCCGAAGAAGATCTCCTTGCCGTCCTGCCGCCACCGGGACGCGCCGCCGCCTGTCACCGAGATGCGCCACCGGCCGGCGGGATCTCCCTCGCGGCCGTTGAAGGAAGCCACCGAGACCTCGTTGCGCCCCGATTCATACGACTGGTACGCCACGAAGCGGCCGTCCGGGGAGAACTGCCCGTCGACATCGTTAACACCCTTGGGCAGGAAGCGGAACGGTTTTCGCTCGGCACCCTCGTGCTCGGGCGCCATCGGCAGCACCCAGATGGCCTCCCGCGCGTTGGGATCACGAACGTCACCCGGCGCATTGAACAGGATGAACCGCCCGTCGGGAGACCAGCTCGTGGGAGTCACGCTGCGATCGCCGCGATAGACCAGGGCTTCGGGCCCGCTTCCGTTCGCTGCTCTCTGGTTGAGGCTGCCGCTCGCGTCGAAGACCACTGTTTTGCCATCGGGTGACCAGATCGCCGCCGAGGACGCACTTGGTCCTCTGCTTCCCTCGCGTGGGGGCTGTGACAGAAAAGTGAACCGGCTGCGAATCTGTCGGTCGACGTCAAACATCCACAGGTCCCACTTGGTGGTGGCGGGGTCTTGCATGTCGACCGCCAGCGTCTTCCGGTCCGGCGACAGATGAGGCCGGCCGTAAGAACCCGGATCGCCAAGTGTGCCCACGGGCTTGCCGGAACGGTCGAACCAGGTCAGGGTCCCGGGGCCGGCCCCCGCGCCGGTCTGGTAAACCAGCAGGCCGTTGCCGGACACCGAGAACACGCCGCGGCGGTTGAGCCCGACACTGCGGATATCTTCGGCCACCGGCACAGGTTCGCCGGTCATAGTCAGGGAGGCCGTATCGAACGGCTGGGCCATCAGGTTGTCTTCCCGGAGGTAGAGCAGGTAGCCCTGCGCATACACCGCGTTGGAGTTTTCCTCGATCAACGGTTTCGAGGGACCACCCGCGCGGGGGCCGATCGATCCGACTCGAATGGACAGCCGCGTGCGCCCGCCACCGGCTTCATCCCCGGCGGTAAAGAGGAAATGCCGGCCGTCGGGGAGGAACCAGGGGAAACGTCCTTTGCTTTCGCCGTCCGCCGCGCCGTTGGGCAGCGGCGTCGAGGCGCCGCCCGAGGCGGAGACGCGATGCAATCCGATGGCGTTGGGTGTGAAGACGATGACGCCTTCGCGGCTCCAGCTTCCGCCGCGGGGTTGGAGGGCATCGCACAGGGAGAACGCAGGCCCTCCCGACGCGTCGATCTTTTTGAGCTTGCCGCCGGCGAAGAACCCGATGTAGCGGCTGTCGGGCGACCAGAAGGGGTGAATGGCGCCCTCTGTTCCGGCGAGAGGCTGGCCGCTCAAGCCATCCAGCGGGCGGACCCAAAGGGCGGTCTTGCCGTCGCCTGAGCGGGCCGCGAAAGCGATACGGCTTCCGTCCGGAGAAAGAGCGGCGACGCCCGCCCGTCCAAGCCCCGGGCCGATGTGGTAAACGGTGCCCTCGGGCGGCGGGAGGAAGCTTCGGATCACCGGGGCCGCCGGCGGAGTCTCGCGGAAGTGCACGAAAGATACCGCGAACGCGACGAGCGTTGCCACTGCGGCCGCGGCCATCCACGCGATCGGGCGTCCCGCTGACGGGGGTGGCGCCTCGGCTGCGGCACCGTCTTCGAGAGCGACCCGCGCCTCTCCGATGTCGCGGAGGCGCTTGCGGACGTCGCGGTCGAGGCAGCGTTTCACCAGCGTCCGCAGCGCGGGTGGCGTATCGCGGGGCAGCCGGCCGAGATCGATTTCGCCCTTGAGCACATCGGCCAGAGTGTGCGAGACGGTCTCGCCGCTGAACAACTGGCGGCCGGTCAGCATCTCCCACAGCACCACGCCGAACGCCCAGATGTCGGCGCGCCGGTCCACCGGCTTGCCCGCGGCCTGCTCGGGACTCATGTACGCGGCCGTGCCCAGGATCACGCCGGCCTGCGTGGCGGCCATTGTGAGGGTCGGCGAGTTGGCCGCGTCGGCAGTGGATTGGGACGACGGCGCGGTGATCGCGGCCAGTCCGAAGTCCAGCACCTTGACCACGCCCGCGGGAGTGATCATGATGTTGGCCGGCTTGAGGTCGCGGTGCACGATGCCCTTCTCGTGCGCCGCTTCCAGGGCGTCGGCGATCTGCCGCGCGTAGTGGACCGCGGTCTGGCGATCCAGCGGGCCGGCGAGGTTCGAGCCCTCGACCAGCTCCATGATGAGCGCGCCCTCTTCGAGCCCGTAGATCTGCGCGATGTTGGGATGGTTCAGCGCCGCCAGCACCTTGGCCTCGCGCTCGAAGCGCGCCAGCCGCTCGGCATCCTGCGCCAGGCGCGCGGGCAGGACCTTGATGGCGACGTCGCGGTCGAGCCGCGTGTCGCGGGCGCGGTACACTTCGCCCATGCCGCCCGCGCCCAGCGGCGCGATGATTTCGTAGTGCCCGAACTTGGTGCCTGGTGTCACGTCAGGTTCTTCTCGAACAGCGCCAGGATGCGTTTGTATTCGTCGGCCCAACTGCTGGCCTCGACGAATCCGTGGTTCTCCACAGGATACACCGCGAGCTGCCAGTTTTCCTTGCGCAGCTCGATGAGCCGCTGCACCAGCCGCACGGTGTCCTGGAACTCCACGTTGGTATCCACCATGCCGTGGCAGATCAGCAGCGCGCCCTTCAGGCCCTCCGCGAAGAAGATCGGCGAGGACTTGCGGTAGGCTTCCGCATCGCTCTGCGGAAGGTTCAGAATGTCCGAGGTGTAGCCGTGATTGTACAACGCCCAATCCGAGACCGGCCGCAGAGCCGCGCCCGCCGCGAAGACGTCCGCCTGCGTGAACATGGCCATCAGGGTGATGAACCCGCCATAGCTGCCGCCGTAGAGCCCGATCTTCTTCGGGTTCACGCCCTGGTCCGACGCCAGGTACTTGGCCGCGTCCACGATGTCGTCGAGATCCTTGCCGCCCATGTGCTCGTAGACCGCGGTGCGCCAGTCGCGGCCGTATCCCGCCGAGCCGCGGTAGTCTACGTCGATCACGGTGAAGCCGCGCTCCATCAGCACGTGCGCGAACAGGTACTCGTGATAGTAGGTGGACCACTTGCGGTCCACGTTCTGCAGGTAGCCCGAGCCGTGCACGAAGACCACCCCCGGTCCGCCGGACCGCGCGTTGGCCGGTTTGAACAGGCGCGCCGGAACCTTGGCCCCGTCGCGCGCCGTGAAGGTCACAATGGGCACGTCGAGCCACGGATACTTTTCGAAATCGGGCGAGGGCGATGCGGTCAGCTTGGTGCTCTCGGCCCGCGCACGGTTCGCCTGCACGTACAGCTCGGGCGGCTTGTTGGTGTAGGAGTAGACGTCCGCGATCCACTGGTCGTCGGGCGAGGGGATGGCCGCGTGCTTGCCCGGCGCCGCCGTCAAACGGGTGAGCGGTCCGCCGTCCGCGCTCATTTCGTAAAGCTGCTGCTCGTAAAGCGAGTCCTTGCTGGCGGTGAGGTAGAAGCGCGACTTGTCGCTCGATTGCCTGACGTTCAGCACCTCCCAGTTGCCCGAAGTCAGTGCCCGCGGCTCGCCGCCATCGAAGGGCACGGCATACAGGTGCGACCAGCCCGTGCGCTCGGATTGGAAGAAGACCTCGCGGTCGTCCTTCATCCAGCCAAGCGTGTTCGCGCCGGGGCCGGCCACCCACGCGTTGTCGTGGTCGCTGGCCAGCACCCGGGTCTTGCCTGTCGCGGGGTCGAGCGCCAGAATCCAGCGGTCTTTGTTGTCCGCGGCCCTCGCCCGGAGCACGGCCCTGGTCCCGTCTTCCGACCAGACCGGCTCGGAGAGCTGGACGTCGCGCTCCTGGGGCGCGGGGGCCCGCACGGAGGGTGCGCCGCCATCGCGGGCGACGGCCGGCGGCGAGATCCTCTGCCCGTGGTCCACCCACTTGACCTCGCCCGACGTGGCATCGATCAGGGCCAGCCGCGTGTGCGCCTGGGTGTCGCCCACGTTGGCCCGTCCCGGGATGTCTTCGGTGTAGGCCGACTCCGTGACATAGTTCGGGACCACCGTGTTCTTGGCGTTGGCCGCGGCATCGATCATGGTCGCGACGACGTACTTCTCGTCCGGCGAAAGTTGCAGCGCCGCGACCGTCTGCCGCGCCTGCAAGGTATACGGCTTGCGCGGATTGTCCTTCTTCCGTTTGGCGTCGTCCTCCTCGCGCCGGGCCACCCGTTCGCGGATGGCTTCCAGAAGGTCCTTCTGTTCCTTCTTGAGGTATTCCTGGCTGTCGGTTCCTTTGGGCGGCTCGTCGGTGGTGGGTGGCGGAGCGCCCCCGCGGCCGCCTCGTCCGCCAATCGCGGCAGCAGCGCCGGGAGCACCGGGGACGGGCGGCGTCCGGATGTCGGTCATCTGCACCAGCATGCCGGTATCGAGCGACATCGCGTAGAGGTTGTTGGCGCGCGTGAAGGCGATCCGTCTTCCGTCCGCGAGGAAGCGGGGATTCAACTCCGGGTCGGTGGTCCGGGTGACCTGCTGCGTCCCCCCCTTGCGGTTGTCGTAGACGAAGATATCGCCATCGCGCGCGTAGACGCTCAGGCCCTTGTCCCTGGAGGTATCGCCGGCCGCGGGCGGGGCCGATTTCGCCTCGTCGTCGGAGAGCCTCCGCAGGCCCGAGCCGTCGTGGCCCACGACGTAGGTGGCGAGCGGCGCGTCTTCCTTTTCAGACGCCTGCTTCCACTGGAAGTAGATCCGCTGGCTGTCGCCCGACCAGCGCACCTGCGCCGGCTCGTATCCCACGAGCCCCGGCCCGCGCATGATGTTGTCGATGGTGAGGGCGAGCCGATCCGCGGGCTGGGCCTGCAGAATCAGAAATGCCAACGCGAAGGGAACCAGTAGTTGTCGCATCCCTGGAAATCATAGCGTAGGCGGAGGCTTCGTTGCTGCCCAGCATTTCTTCAGGGGTCCGAAGAAATCGTGCCGCGACGCCGCCTTGCCGATCGGCGCCAGTGCCTCGTTGGCGATATGGTAACCCAGTGCGCGGTAACTCTCGAACTGCGACTCGTCGGACCATTGGTCCGCCGTCGATTCGTGCGGGAACAGCGGCACCTGGTTGTGGTATCCCAGCACATCCGCCGGCTCGTCTCCGGTCAGGGACGACTTCAGATAAACCAGCGTGCCCGTCGTGCCCTCCGCATAGCCGATGGCGCCGATCGCATAATGGCACCCGGAGAAGTTTTCCGGCTTGTTATCCGGCTTGCGCTCGATCTGCGAAAGGTCGATCCGGATCTCCGCCCCGAAGTCGGTGCGGCACATGCGGATGGCCGTCGAAATACCACCGAAGGCCAGATCTTGATCCTGTTCCGCGTCGCACACGATGATGTAGCGGCACCGAGAGGTTGACGAAAGCGCTCTCGGAAGGTGGTGGTTCCGAACAACTCGGCCAGCGTGTAGTCGAGGCCGAAAGTGGCTCGCAGAGGCCTTGAGTCCGGCCGGGTTGCCCAGCCACCATCCCAGCCGCACGTTGAGCACGGTCATCAAGAATGCCGCCGCACGGGAATTGTAATACCCCTGGCCGGGATCCGCCCCAGCCCCGGAAATTGCCACCGTCGTTCCCAGCAGGATGCCGTCACTCCCCAATCGGGACGCCGCGCCGGGTTCGGCCGTCTCCGGCACACATTTGGTCTTAGCCACCAGGTGAGTGGGGAAGTATCCCGCCGCCCACACGCATGTGGCGGCCTGCGGAAGTGCCCGAAGCATCCCGCCCCGTGTCATAGCCGCTGTACAGCGGCGTAGAAGCCTCGCAGCTTGGGCGCCTGGAAGTAGGTGTTGGCGACGTTGCCCTCTTCGTCATGCCGCCGGGCTTCATCGAGAGGGCTTCCACCGTCATCTCGAGCGAGGGCTGCGGGCAGGCGAGCCCTTTCAGGTCGAGACTTTTCATTGCCATCGGTTACTCCTTGGCCGATTACAGTCTTGGCTGTATCAGTCACCTTACATACCGGCCGGGTGGGAGGAAGCTTTTCAGGCTGCGCGATCGGGTTAGAATCGGTGGAAGCTTCATGCCCCTTTCCACTGGCGTTCGCATCGGCGCGTACGAGATCCTGGCCCTGCTGGGGACTGGAGGGATGGGCGAAGTGTACCAGGCACGCGACACGCGCCTGAACCGGGTCGTCGCTTTGAAGGTGCTGCCGGCGGAGAAGGTCGCCGATGCCGACCGGAAGCGGCGACTCCTGCGGGAAGCCCGGGCCGCGGCCAGTCTGAACCACCCCAACATCGTCACGATCCATGAGATCTCCGAGGAGGACGGCGTCTGCTTCATCGCGATGGAGTATGTTCCCGGGAGAACGCTGGAGCAGGTGAACAGCGGCGGGGGCCTGCCGCTGAAGGACGCGATGAAGTATGCCTCGGAGATCGCGGATGCGCTGGGGGCGGCGCACTCGTCCGGCATCGTCCACCGCGATCTGAAGCCGGGCAACATTATGATCACGCAGGATGGCCGGGCCAAGCTGCTGGATTTCGGACTGGCGCAATTCATCGAGGCGGCGCCGCCCGCGGGCGAGACTGCGACCCTGCGCACGATGCCCGGGGCGATTGTGGGCACGGCCGCCTACATGTCGCCCGAGCAGGCGGAAGGGCGGACGGTGGACGCGCGGTCCGACATCTTCTCCTTCGGGCTGGTGCTGTACGAGATGCTGTCCGGGCAACGGGCATTCCGAGGCGACACGTGGATGTCGACCCTGGCCGCCATCCTGCACGCGGAACCGCGGCCATTGCGCGAGATCCAAGCGTCGATTCCGGGCTGGATGGAGCAGCACGTGGCGCGGTGTCTGCGCAAGGATCCGCTCGAACGCTTCCAGACGATGCGGGAAGTGAAGCGGGCGCTGGCGGAGGCGTTGCCGGACGCGACTTTCCCGGAGGCGACTTTTTTGGACAGCAGGGAAGATACCGGGTCGATCGCCGTGCTGCCCTTTGTCAACCTGAGCGCCGATAAGGAAAACGAGTACTTCGGCGACGGGCTGGCCGAAGAGATCATCAACGCACTGACCAAGGTGCCGGAGCTGCGAGTGATCGCCCGCACGTCGGCGTTTGCCTTTCGCGGCAGGGAGCAGGATCTGCGCACGATCGGTCAGCGGCTGAAAGTCGCAACGGTTCTGGAGGGCAGCGTACGCAGGGCGGGCAATCGCATTCGAGTCACTGCCCAGCTCATCCGGTTAGCCGATGAATCGCATCTCTGGTCGGACCGCTACGACCGCGAGATGACCGATATTTTCGCCATCCAGGACGAAATCTCGCTGGCGATTGCGAATGCCTTGCAGGTGAAACTGGCCGCCCCTCGGCGGCAGACTGGGAATGCCGAGGCGTTTCAGAGCTACTTCAAAGGACTCTACTGGTTTCAGCGCTACACGGCGGACAGCCTGGCGAGAGCGAAGGAGTCATTCGAGCAGGCGCTGCGGCACGATCCGGGCTATGCTCCGGCGCACGGCGGGCTGGCGACATTCTATTTCGGCTTGGGCGCGCTCGGCATCGATCGCATGGTGGAGATGGCGCCGCTGGCCAAGGCTGCGGCGCAGAGCGCGCTGGAGATCGACCCGACGCTGAGCGTGGCGCACAGCGTATTGGGACTGGTGGCCGGCGCGGTGGAGTTCGATTGGAAATCGGCGGAGCGTCACTTCCAGGCAGCGATGGCGGCGGAGCCGGTCCCGCCGCTGGTTCGCGTGCAACACGGACTGTATTTCCTGACACCGCTGGGGCGGTTCGATGAAGCGGTGGCGCAGTACCGGCGGGCGCTCGAAACGGATCCGTTGTCCATGATGGTCCACTTCGCCCTGGCGTTTGCTTACTATTGCAAGGGCCAGTATGACGATGCGATCGAGCACGCCGCGCGGGCGGTGGATCTCTATCCCGACTACTGGCTGGTTCATTTCGCCATGGGTCTGGCCCTATATCAGAAGGGCTGCGTGGAGCAGTCGATTGCCAGCCTGGAAACCACCCTGCGGCTTTCGCCCTCCTTTGTTCAGGGGACTGGCATGCTGGCCGCTGCATATGTACGATCCGGCAATCCGGGCCGCGCGGAAAAGCTAATGGAGGAAGTCCGGGAGCGAAGTTTGAAACGCTATGTCATACCAACGTGCTTTGGCTTCTACCATGCTGCTATCGGTCAAGGGGACCGTATGTTCGAGTATCTGGAGGCTGGCCTGGCAGAGCGCGATCCTTACTTGACGCGTATGGACGCGGAGCCTTGTTTTGCCCCTTACCGCTCCGACCCGCGCTATCGCGACTTGCTGGCGAGGATGAATTTAGGTTGAGGGCGGGCCGGACCAGGGAGTGCTCCGAGGCTCGCCAAGTTCAACTCACCGCCGAACGTCGCTGTCCTCTTGGGCGCCGGGGGATAGACGGCCGAAATTTGAACCACTCCGTACTGCTTCCAGCCTCGTGTTTTTTTGGCCCTTTCGGTGCTGATTTTGCGCTTAAGGAAATAGGCAAGGAAAAAAGCATCCTGACAATTCCCGGCAAATGGAACCGCGCCTTCGTTTCGCGGAAGGGTGCTGCGTCCGTCTATGGTGAGTGGACTACTGGGCCGTACCGTGCGCCCGGCCAGGAAGATTGCCTGGGGAGTCCTTAAACCTGACATCAGGCTAACTGAACAGATTCAAAGAGCGGATAAACATAATGCGACTGATCTGGACATTCCTTTACTTCGGTTCGCTACTTTGCGGACAGAGAGTCATCTACGACGCGGGGCTGGACAAAAAAGGCCAGGACGCGGCCGCCGCCGCGAAGCTGATCGTGAGCGATTCGGTGACGGCCAATGAGAATGCCAACTTGGCGGTCATCGAGAGGCAACAGCTCGATACGGCGCTCGAAGCGTCATTGAATACAATGCGGTTGCAGATCCACAGCTTCGACCGATGGAAGAATGTATATGACGCCCTGGGAGACGTTTCGGAAGCTATCAAAACACTTCGGCAGATTACTCCACTCAGCGAGGAGCTGACCAAGCGGAAGAATGAGATCGAGGCCAGCGCCGAGGAACTCAAGAAGGCCGTTCGGGGAAAACAGAAAGAGCCGGGGAAGAGTGGACTGTCGGTGACGGCGGGCCTCCTGGACAAGGCGGTAGGGCATATCTCGGACGTGAACGATCTGCTGGGACTGGCCCAAGGGATTCCTGGCTTGAATAACCTGGCGGGTTCAAAAGCCGTTAACGAGATCGAAGGCGGGCTAAAGGAACTGGACGATCTCCTGAAGTCCGCCACCGCGGCCATCCAGGCCGCCAAGGCTGTGAGCGTGAATCCGCGCAGTCTCATGCCCTCGCAGGATGAACTGATGCTCTCAGTTCTGGCCGCGGAAACGGATTCCTTAAAGGAACGCATCGCGATCCGGGCCCGTTTTCAACTCGAAACGGGAGACATAATGAAGCTGGTTGCCGGCACCAAGGACCTGCTGCAGCGAATCGACGACTGTGTCCAGCCTTGCACCCCGCACAAGCTATCAAGCAGCGATCGGCTGGTGTCCGACAGCCTCGCAGAGGGCGACACCCGGCGCAAAGAGAATTTGCTGGGAGTGCTGTACCAGGCGGCAGCGGTGGCAGCTCAAAATCAGACACCGGCGGATGTCGCGGCAATCCGGGAAACGATTGCGTGGCGAAGGTTCGAGATTCGACGGAACGCCATCTACAACGGCTCTTACGAGCAAGCCCTGCAGGTGGCCGGCCAGCGGCTCTCGGCCTACTACGCAACGGGAATCAAGCCGAGCCAGATCGCTCAGTTCCTGTACTATCTGTCCGGAATCGTTTCGCTGCCAGCTATCGCATTTTGAGGACTGGAGATCCACATGAGAAGAATACCCCTGATTTTGCTCCCTCTGATCCTGACCCTGACCTCCTGCGATCAGAAAGCGAGGGATTTTGCAAAGAGCGCAAAGGCCTTGCTCGACGAGTACGCATCCCGCATCGATGGGCAGATTCAGATCGAATCGCAGTACTACCAGCGTGACGCGGTGCTCGAAGCGAAGCACCGGCACGAAAATCTTCTGAACAGCGCGACCGCCGACCGCAGCGAGCGGTTCTCGGAAGTGGCGGCGTCGATCAGCCAGGGCAGCAAATCGGCGCTGCAATTCCGCACGTACCTGGGGGACTATGCGCAGTCCGAATATACCAGCCGGCGAGGTGACTACTACGGAGAGGCGGATACCACGCGGCCGTACCTGGCAAAGCTGCAGGCGCTGCAAGCGAGCAAGGATCGCATTCAAGCGCTGAGCAAGCTGCTGGATGGGTTGTCCCAGAAAGTCAGTCTGACCGACGAGGTAGGCGCAATCAAGCAGACCGTCAGCGATACCAAGACGGACTTCGACAAGTTAATCTGCGACGACATCGCAACTAAGCTCAAGACGGCCACCGGCAAAGACAAGGACACCCTTACCAAGCTCCAGACAGATCGAAAGTGCCCCACAAGCGGAGGAAGTAAATGACACCAGACGGACAAATCGCAGAGCTACAGCGGAGAATTGCCGAGATCGACGCGCAAATCGCGCAGCTCCAGACGGCCCATGACGAGAGCGTGGATTTTTCGGAACGGGGGAGGCTGGAAGCGCAGATCGCCTCGCTCGTGCAGACGCGGCAGACTTTGGAGAATGCCCTCAGCAATCTTCAGCCATAGAGAACACGGGCTGCCTTCATATAAAACTCACGTGGATTTACCAGTATTTTTCCGCGGGAGGTTCCGGCGTAAGCTTAAAGAGGGCGATCGAATCGTTAAGAGTTTAAAGTCGACCATAATTATCACGGCGGAACTCGCGCGTACGTCATGTCACTAAAACCCGGTAATTCGCTTGGATAGTGCGATACCTGGAAGGGCCGGTTTTCGACGGACTGCACGTTGGCGATCATGACCGGCTTGGCTTGCTCGTCGAGGTACTAGCGCGCTCCTGGATATCGTGCACAGCCTGATCCAGGCGGGCCTGGGCCCTTTTCAGGCGCGTGTCGGCGGTGGCTTCGGCTTGGCGCGTGTCCTCGCGGCGCTGGACCTCGTAGGCGCGGGTGCGCGCCTCCACGGCTTCGATCGTGCGTTGCCTGGGCTGCCGCTTGCGCAAGGCGATGAAGGAAGGGCCGCCGGCCAGTTGGTCCACGGCCTTCAGCAGGAACGTCACGTTGTCGAAGTTGAGGTTCTCAATGCCGCGGCGGCGCAGCTCGAAGAACTGCTCGCCCATGAGGTCGACGCCGGCGAGGATCACGGCGTTGACCGGACCCTCTGAGCCGCGGCGAGTAACCGCCTTACCGCCCCATCGAGAGGCGGTCGGCCAGAATCGCCGGCAGGCCCGAATCGCGGATCTTTCGCTGGGCGCCCTCCACGTCGTACGGCGTGCGGCAATAGGTCACCAGGTGCTCATCCGAATCGTAGAGCGCGTATCCCGCGCGGGGGTTGCCGTCGCGCGGCTGGCCGACCGACCCGGGGTTGATGAGATACGCGCAATCGGGATCGATCTTCATGAATTGCCGGTCGGTGCGCGCGGTGCAGAGAATGGTCTCGACGCGCGAGTGGTTCCACACGAAGCCGCCCTGCACGTGGGTATGGCCGAAAAACGCCAGCCGGCACTCCAGGTAACCGAAGGCCTGGCCGGCTTCGTCGGCCGCCAGCACGTATTCGTCCTCGTCGAAAGGGGAGCCGTGCACGAGCTGGAACGCGTCCTCCACCAGCGGGCCTTGCGGCAGGCCGCGGATGTAGTCGCCGTTTTCGGCGGTGAGGTTCTCCAGCGTCCACAGCGCCGCGGAGCGGGCCACGGGGTTGAACCATTCCAGGTCTTCCTGCCCGGTGCAGGCTTTGTCGTGGTTGCCCCGCACCACGAGGGCGCAGTTGGCGCGCACCCAATCCACCACCGGATTGGGGTCGGCGCCATAGCCGACCAGGTCGCCGCAGCACAGGGCGCGTTCGTAGAGGCCGTCGGTTTCCCGGACAACGGCCTCCAGGGCTTCCCAGTTGGCGTGCAGGTCGCTCAAGATGATGTAGCGCACAGGACCGCGGACTTATGCCTTTCTCAGTCGTAAGACGGATATCTCAGGAGGGGCCCCTATGCGGGCCGGAATCCCGATGGTACCAATTCCGCGGGTGACATAGGCGGCGGCAGCTCCGGAGCGATACAGGCCGTGAACGAAAGGAGTAAAAAAACGCGCAGGATTGATTCCCTGCTGTAAAATCTCGATGGTAACTTGCCCGCCATGCGTATGTCCCGCAAGCAGGAGATTATAGCCCTGTTGGGCCGCTAGTGGGAAGACGTCGGGATTGTGGGAGAGCAGAATGTTGAAAGCGCCCGGCGCCACCATGCGCTCGGCGCCGCGCAGGTAGCTTCTTTTTTCGGTGAGGGACTGGTAGTCCACGCCGGCCAGGTTGATGACGGCCGTCCCGAAGCGGAGCTGCCGGGACTGGCTGCGGAGGAATTGAATGCCGGCTCGCGCGCCGGCTTGAGCGGTGTAAAGCTCTGCTTTGGCATAGCGCTCGTGGTTGCCCATGCAGCCGAAGATGCCGGCGTCGGATTGGAGGCGCGCCAATTGCCGGATGCCGGCATCCAGCGGATCGCCGGGACCGGAGATGAGGTCGCCCGTCATTACCGCCAGGTGCGGCCGGAGCTCGCGGGCGGCATCGATCACCCTGGCCAGCTCGGCCTCGCTGAGGAATGCGCTGAGGTGGATATCGCTGAGATGCAGCAGACGGAATCCATCGAGATCCTGCGGCAGGCCGGGCAGCGGAACATCGATTTCGCGCACCCGAAAATCCGTGCGCTGGATCAGCGCGCCATAGCCAAGCACCGCGAGCGGCGTCGCCATCAAGGCGCTGCCCGCGGCGTTGAGCACGCGTCTTCGCCCGGGGTCCAGGTCCGCCGCCCAGCGTTTTCGAACAGCGTCGACCACGGTGTGCAGTGCCAGCACCGCCGTGGCGGCCATCAGGTAACACAGGACCGCCCCGCCCATCACCGCCGCGACCGGTTCCGGCACCTCCAGGCGATACGCCAAACCGGTGTAACTGAAGATTACGCCACCGGCCAGCACCACGTCAATGACATAGATTGCGCGTCGTGGGGCCACGCGTGCCGGCCATCTTCGGCGCGCCATACGCAGCCAGAGCACGGTAATTCGCCACTGTGCGAAAAAGAAAATGACGCTTAAGATTCGATCGAGCGGATTCACTAAGAGTCGGGATCCTTCATTCCATTGTAATGTGAGTTGGTTGAAACAGGGGGTTGGGGGTTAGGTGGCCGCCCGGCAGGGCGGAAGAACATAGCCCACGGCGTGAGCCGTGTGGTTCGGGCGCGGCACACGCCGAGCCCTGGCAAGGGCGGAAGATCGGGCAGCGCTCTTACGCCCCGGTCGGGGCTGCCGGTAGCTTTTGACTGTTTCCCATGGCTCACGCCATGGGCTACTTTCTGTCGCCCTTACGGGCTTGAGAGCTTCAAGTCATCCAGGCATTGGTCACCACCGCGATGGCCGCCATACTGGCGGTTTCCGCACGAAGCACCTGGGGCCCGAGCGAGACCGCCAGCCAGCCTGCCCGCTGGGCGGCTTGCCGTTCCGCATCGGTCCAGCCGCCTTCGGGGCCGGCCAGCAGGGCCACACGGTCCGACGCGGTCCGGCCCGGCGGCAACACGTGTAACAGCGGGGGCGCCTGGCTCTCTTCCAGGAAGTAACGGTAGTCCGCGGCTTCCTCGAGACCGCGATCGAAGCGAACCGGCGGCAGGATTTCAGGCAGGCGCACGCGCCGGGACTGCTGGCTGCTTTCGCGCGCGATGCGCACCCAGCGCTCCGTGCGCTTACGGGCGGCTTCGAAGAGCCCCTTCTCGCTGCGCGTGGTTTCCACGGGGAGGATGCGTTCCACGCCCAGCTCGGTGGCCTTCTCGACCATCCACTCGAAGCGATCGAACTTGATGAGGGCCGGGCAGAGAGTGATGCGGACGGGCGCGGGCGGCGAGTCGAGCGGTTGGATGACGCGGAACACGACGCGGCCGCCGCGGGCCTCCGCGATTTCCGCGAGGTACGCGGTTTGATTGTCGGAGATTTCGTAATGCTGGCCGGCCTCGGCGCGGAGCACGCGCGTGAGATGGCGCGCGTCGTCTCCCGCGAGTTCCGCCATGCCGCCGTGGACCCGGTCGACAAAGAATCTGCGCCGCATTGATGAAAAATCCGGGCTAGGCCCAATACTGTTCACTTAACTTCGTGGCGCAGGCTGTCGAGCCTGCTGAGCCGAGATTCATCTCGGCTTTTTTTGTCGCGCTCGACCAGGGGTAGTCTTCCGCGTTGGCCACGAGTCCGGCTTTCACGGGATTAATCTCAATGTACCCTTTGATGCGGTCTGATTCCCGATCGTCGCGCACCACGTGGTCGTAGGATTCCGCCTG
>Ga0116223_10001497_pt1 | contig 23709 bp, 14 predicted proteins | sample Sb_taG_3_FD_90092 | JGI IMG/M metagenome (GOLD analysis project Ga0116223, IMG submission 90092) | Peat soil microbial communities from Weissenstadt, Germany - Sb_50d_a_PC metaG | ecosystem: Environmental > Terrestrial > Soil > Wetlands > Peat | place: Germany: Weissenstadt | collected 2010-09-21 | reverse complement strand
GAGTCGGATGGCCTCGCGGTATTCCGCCTCCGCCTCCTGGTACTGGCTCCGGTTGGCCAGGGCGAGGCCGAGGTTGAGGTGCGTCTCGGGGAAGTCGGGTTGGAGTCGGATGGCCTCGCGGTAAGCCGCCTCCGCCTCCTTGTGACGGCCCTGGCTCCCCAGGGCGAGGCCGAGGTTGAAGTGCGCCTCGGGGAAGTCGGGTTTGAGTCGGATGGCCTCGCGGCAGGCCGCCTCCGCCTCCTTGGGCCGGCCCTGGCCGTTCAGGGCGTAGCCGAGGTTGCTGTGCGCCTCGGCGAGGTCGGGTTGGAGTCGGATGGCCTCGCGGCAGGCCGCCTCCGCCTCCTTGGACCGGCCCTGGTCGTTCAGGGCGTTGCCGAGGCCGGCGTGCGCCTCGGGGGAGTCGGGTCTGAGTCGAATGGCCTCGCGGTATTCCGCCTCCGCCTCCTTGGGCCGGCCCTGGCTCCACAGGGCGTTGCCGAGGTTGGAGTGCGCCTCGGGGAAGTCGGGTTTGAGTCGGAGGGCCTCGCGGTGTTCCGCCTCCGCCTCCTTGTGCCGGCCCTGGCTAGACAGGGCGTTGCCGAGGTGGTTGTGCGCCGTGGGGTCGTCGGGTTGGAGTCGGATGACCTCGCGGCAGGCCGCCTCCCCCTCCTTGTGCCGGCCCTGGCTCAAGAGGGCGTAGCCGTGCCGGAAGTGCAGCCAGGGGTTGTCCTTCCTCTCCGTGAGGAGCCGGTCATAGAGAGCGAGCCCCTCAGCCACCCGACCGCTCTTCACCAGCGTGAAGGCCAACTCCTCCCCCAGTTCGGGCCGCAGCGCCCGCGCCACGGTGTAGCACTCCACCGCCTCCGACCAGCGCGGCGGTCGCTGGTCCGCCAGCAACTTCCCCAGTGCGTCGTGCAGCACCACCTGCTGCGGCCGCGCCCGCAACGCCGCCCGCAACAGTCGCTCGGCCCGGTCGTCATCACCCGCCACCCGCAGCGCCCGTGCCAGCGTCAGCAGGCCCAGCACCGGCTCGGTAACGGGGTCGGTCTGCTCCGCCAGCCGCCGCAAGTGATTCCGGTCTTCCCCTGGCCCGGCGTCGAACGGCACCGGCACCGGACGCAGCGCCATCGCGAGTACGCCCAACGCCCGCTCCTGCCCCAGCCGGCCGCGCGCCAGGAGGTCGCGCAGCTCGCGCCGCCGGGGACCAGGCTCCTCGTCCAGCGCGGCGGCCAGGTCCGCAAGGGGCTGCCACTTCGCTGGGGGCATCCCCGACCGGCGCCGTTCGCTGGCCCACTCATCCAGCGCCGCGACCACCTCCGTCACCACCGCCGAAGGACGAGACTTCAACCGCGCCGCCAGTTCTTCCGTGGGCACATTGTCCACGTCAAAGGTCGGGTCCCACACCCGGAACGCGGACTGAAACTGCTCCTCGGCACTCGGCTCGGCCACCAGGCTCATGAATCCCTTCTCGTTCGTCCGAAACGTCGGCCCCCCCCCGCGGCCCACGCACTTCCAGCAAAGCCCGCGACAATTCATGATCGCGTTTGGCGGCTTCCGCCTTCGCTTCCAGCGACCGCGCCAGGTCCGCTGCCTGCTCTTTCACCGCCTCGGAAGCATCGCCATTCCGGGCCAGATCGTCCGCCTTGGCGGCCGCGTCGCGGGCCTGTTCGTAGAAGTCGGGGATGTTCTTCCCGGAGGCGTTCCAAGCCTGATCCGAGAGCCGCTGTGCGTCGCTCATCAAGCGACTGACCCCGTCCTCGGTCGCCTGCCGCTGGCGGGCGACCTCCTGTTCATGCACCAGGCGCTGGTGCTGGAAGAGCCACGTCCCACCGCCGCCGGTCGTCAGCAGCAGCAGCACCGCCAGCGCCAGCCCGACCGTCCGCCGCCGTGCCTTGCGCTCCGCCGCCGCCGTGGCCTTCGCCTCCTCCGCCCGCGCCTCGGCCGCAGCCCGCTCCAGTTCCGCTTGCCGCAGCCGTTCCTGTACCCGCGCCTGATACGCCGCCATCCGCGCTGCCACTTCTCCTGCTTCACGCGGGCGCTGCTCGCGCGCCGGTGCCAGGCACCACTTGCAGAGCGCTACCAACTCGGCATCGGCCCCGCAGCCGTCCAGGCGGGCGAACGCCTCCGCCACGTCGCCGGCCGCCGCCTGGCGCATCAACTCCTGGCGATCCGCGGCGGTGTACGGCGGCCGACCCGTCAGGATGACGCATAGGATGGCGCCCAGGCCGAACACGTCGGCGCGCTCATCGACCGCCTCGACCTCGCCGCGCGCCTGTTCCGGCGGCATGAACGCCGGCGTACCGACCACGCCGGTGCGTCCGTCCTCCTCCGCCGTCGAGCCCGAACGCACCGTGCGGATCAGTGACCCGGCCGTGGTGGCCTCCGGATCGGCGTCCTTGCGGGCCTCCAGCACCTTGGCAAGTCCCCAGTCCATGACCTGCACCTCGCCGAACGGGCCGACCATCACATTCGAGGGCTTTAGGTCACGGTGGATCACGCCCTTGCTGTGGGCATAGGCCAGCGTCTGGCACACCTGCTCGAAGATCGTCAGGATGCGCGGCCGGTCGTGTTCCGCATTCGGCCGCTCCCTGAGCAACTCGGCCAGGGTGCGACCCTTGACGAGCTTCATCGTGAAGTAGGGCCGACGGTCGGGGAAGCGGCCCAATTCGTAGACGGGGACGATGCCGGGGTGCTGCAACTGCCCGCCGATCTGCGCCTCCTCCACGAAGCGCCGCCCCACGGTGGCGTCGTCGCGGTATTCCTCGCGCAGCACCTTCACCGCCAGGTCGCGGCGCAGCTCGGGGTCGCGGCCGCGCAGGACGCGGCCCATGCCGCCGCGGCCGATCTCCTCGTAGAGCAGGTTGCGGCCGGCGCTGTCGGCGGGGGGCATGGTCGAGAAGTCCTCCGCCGCAGCCGCCTCGCCGTTGCGATGGCCCCGCACGCCGGGCAATGCGGCGAGGGATTGTGCCACGTCGGCATCGGCCAGGGAGGCGAGGGCGCCGCGGGCCTCGGCGCCAGTAGCCGCGGCCAAGCTGGCGCGGGCGTCGCCGCCATGCTTCTTCAACTTGAACTCGATGAGTTGCTCGACAACGCCCCTGCCGGCGGGCGTCAGCCACCCCTGTGCGACGAGCAGATCGGCGATGGGTGTGTCCTTGCGCGCCGTCCAGAGGGTACACGCCTGGACGAACTGGTCACGGTCGAGGAGGTCGGCCTGGAGCGCGAGGACGGCGAACAGCAGGTTGCGGTCGGTGTCCATGAGGGGCGCCTCGCAGTTGCGGACGTGGGATCGGGAAAGTCTCGACACTCTAACCCACGGCGGCGAGGGTTGCAACAGCCTGACGGCCTACACGGGCTGCGCCCCGCTTCCCGCACTCGTTCACTTCACCATCCGCGGGCGACCCGGCGGCGAACAGGAGGCGCAGGAACCACCGATTCTCCGAAAAGTATTCGGCGCCCGGAATTCCGTTGACGGAGGCCGCGGGATGCGTTCTGCTGCCTGGTGCGCAATGGACTGACCGACGCCCCGAAATTGGCAGACTGACGGCCGTGCAGGGCAGACCGGCGCCAGTCTGGCTAATCACACCTTCGGTGGCCCAGAGGTGGCATGGCAAGCGTCCCATTTACCGAACTGTACTCGTCCCGACTGATCCTGCGCCGATTGAGGCGCGAGGATGCAGCTGCCCTGTGTGCTTATCGTTCGGCCCCCGAGGTTGCCCGATTTCAGTCTTGGGAGACCTTCGACACGGAGGATGGAGCGCGGTTGATCGCGGGGCAGTCGGGGCATAGCCCGGACATCCCGGGCACCTGGTTCCAACTGGCCATCACCCGCGCCGACAGCGGCGAAATGATCGGTGATTGCGGCCTGCACTGCCGCCAGGAGGACCCCCGCCAGATGGAGATCGGGATCACATTGGCCCCGGCGCACCAGGGCCACGGCTATGCGACCGAAGCCCTCGGCGTCGTCCTCGACTATCTTTTCGTGCGCCTGGGGAAGCATCGGGTTACGGCGACCACGGACGCAGACAATGCCGCCGCCGCCGCCCTGCTGCGCCGGCTCGGCTTCCGCCGCGAGGGGCACTTCATCGATAACGTCTGGTTCAAGGGGAAGTGGGGGAGTGAGTTCTCCTTCGCTCTGCTTCGGCGCGAGTGGGAGCAGCGCCAACCTGCGGGCTGCACCTGACCGCGGCGGCAGCAACCGTTTTCAGGGCTCAATGCCACACCGGCCGCCGCCTATGACCCGGCGAGGTGAGGCAGAGGGGCAAAGCCATGCAAGCGGTTTGTGGCCAGTGTGGCGAGGCGATGATCCCGGGTCGCAGACCCGCGCGGGTCTGCGACCCGCCGCTAAGAAATCAGTTCCCTAATGGCGAGCGGCGCGGCGTCAGCCCGCCGGTTTCGGCTTCACCGGCGGGCTGACGCCGCGCCGCTCGCCATGAGTGAAACAGTTTCTAAACGGAACGTCTGGATCGACACCATGTTCAAGGCCGTTCGTCTCAACGCACTGACCTACCCCGTCGAGCCAATGGAGCGCGAGGAACTGGAGCGGGCCGGCGCCCACTGGGTCGCCATCGAAGGACAGGACCCCGACGAAATCGTTGCGGCGGCCGCCGACTGTGACGCCCTGCTGGTCGTCTCGTCGCGCGTGCCCGGCGCCGTCATCGATCGTCTCAGCCGTTGTCGCGTCCTGTCGCGGCTCGGCGCCGGCACCGATCGCATCGACATCCCGGCGGCCACGCGCCACGGCATCGTGGTGGCCAACGTCCCCGACTTCTGCGTCAACGAGATGGCCGAGCACGTCCTGGCGCTGCTGCTGGCCTGGGGGCGGCGGCTCTTCGTCATGACGGAGGCGATGCGGCAGGGCAACTGGTCGGCCCGCCATCACCCGGAAGTCCGTCGCCTGGCCGGGCAGACGCTCGGGCTGGTCGGCTTCGGCGGCAGCGCCCGGGCGGTGGCCGTCCGCGCCGTTGCCTTCGGGATGCGCCTGCTGGCCTGGGCCCGCAACCCCACGAAGCACGGCGACGCGGCCGCTCGCCTCGGTGTCGAGCTGGCGCCCTTGGAGCGCGTGCTGGCGGAATCCGACTTCCTGTCGATTCATCTGCCGTTGACCGACGAGACGCGCCACCTGATTGGTGCGGCAGAACTCGGCCGCATGAAGCGAAGCGCGGTGCTCATCAATACGGCGCGCGGGGCCGTCGTGGACGAGGCGGCGCTGGTGGAGTGTCTGCGGCGGCGCCGCATCGCCGGCGCGGCCCTGGACGTGTTCGAGACCCTCGACGTCTTCACCCTGGGGGGACCGGCGCCAACCCACCCGCTGCTGGAACTGGACAACGTCATCCTGACGCCACACAGCGGCGGCAGCTCGGTGGAATCGACCCTTGAGTCGAAGCTGCGCGGGGCGCGGCACGCGGTCGATGTGCTGCAAGGGCGCTGGCCGCCGCACGTCGTCAACCCGGAAGTCGTGCCGCGTACTCGCTTGTCGTTTCGCGCTCGCTCGACCCCGCGGGAAAGTGCAGAGCCTCCCGAAGGGTTCAGCGAGCGCGAATCGTGAACCGATCGGCGGGATAAACCACACGGACTTTGCGGAAGATAGCGGTTGCACGAAAACCGATCCTCGGGTATCAATGAATAGGACTGACCGGTCAGTCCTGTTATCGCACCGGCGGAGGGATGGCCCATCCTGCCAGGGAGCCTGTCCATGTCGCGCAAGTTCTGGTGCCTCATCCTTTTCCTCCCGGTCGCGGCCGCTGGCTGCAACCGCGCCAGATCCCAGTCGGAGGACGCCCCACCTCCGGAGGTGATGGTCAGCGTGCCGGTGAAGGACGACATCGTCAACTACGAGGTCTTCATCGGCGGCACCCAGGCGGTCAACCGCGTCGATCTCCGGGCCCGGGTCTCCGGCTACCTCGACAAGATCTACGTCGGCCGCGAGGACGAACTTGTCGATGGCCACAAGCCGCCCATCGGCGAAGGCGGTGACGTAAAGCAGGGGCAGGTCCTCTTCGTCGTGCAGGAGAAGCCGTTCCGCGACGCCCTGACCCAGGCCGAGAAGACCCTGCAAGGGCTGATCGTGCAGCGCGACTTCAACAAGCGCAACGCGGAGCGACTCCGCACCAGCGGCACCGCCACCAGCCCAACCGACGTCGATACCGCCGACACCGCCTTCCGCTCGTCCGAGGAGCAGGTGGCCGCGGCGCGGGCCACCGTCGAGATCGCCAAGCAGAACCTCGAATGGGCCACCATCCGGGCGCCGTTCGACGGCCGCATCGGCAAGCGCATGGTGGATCGCGGCAACGTCGTCAAGGCCGACGAGACCATCCTGGCGACCGTCGAGCAGATCAACCCGCTCTACGCCCACTTCGACGTGGACGAGCGCACCATGCTGCGCATCGGCTACCTCTTCCACGAGGGCAAGGTGCCGCCCGACGCCGCCCGGACTTTCCCCGTCACCCTCGGCCTGGCCAACGAGCAACCGGAAAAGTATTCGCACGCTGGCGTCCTCAAGTTCGCCGACAACAGGGTGGACTCGAGCACCGGCACCCTGCGCATGTGGGGGCTCTTCGATAACCCTAAACTCGACCTGAAATCGGGTATGTTCGTCCGCGTCCGCATGGGCGTCGGCGACCCGCAGGACACGCTCTTCGTCGCCGAGGCGGCCTTCAACTCCGACCAGGGCCGCAAGTACGTGTACGTCGTCGATGACCAGAACAAGATCGTCTACACCCTCGTCGAGCCGGGGCAGCGCAAGAACGGCCTGATCGCCGTCAAGCAGCGGAAGGGGGACGAAGCGGTCGGGCTGAGGCCGGGCGACCGCGTCGTCGTCGATGGCCTGCAGCGCGTGCGCTCGCAGATGGTCGTCACCCCGAAGGAGGTGCCAATGCCGCGCGCCACCGACGAGGCGCGTTGAGGGATGACTGTCAAGCCGCTTGCGGCTTCGCACGTCCTGCGAAGCCGCAAGCGGCCACGACCGGGGGCGGCGCGTGTTCTCGAAATTCTTCATCGACCGGCCGATTTTCGCCTCGGTGATGTCGCTGGTGATCACCCTGGCCGGCCTCGTCGCCATCCCCACGCTGCCCATCGCGCAGTACCCGCAGATCACGCCGCCGTCAATCATCGTCCAGTGTACCTACCCCGGGGCCAGCGCCCAGGTCGTGGCCGAGTCGGTGGCCGCCCCCATCGAGCAGCAGGTCAACGGCGTCGAGGACATGATCTACATGGCCTCGCAGTCGGCCAACGACGGCTCCTACAGCCTGTCGGTCACCTTCAAGCCGGGCGTGGACATGAACTTCGCCCAGGTGCTGGTACAGAACCGCGTCAACCTCGCCCTGCCGCTGTTGCCCGACGTGGTCAAGCAGACCGGCCTCACCACGCGCAAGCGCAACCCGGACATCCTGCAAATCGTCAGCCTCTACTCGCCGAGGGGCCGCTACGACCAACTTTACCTGTCCAATTACGCCACCATCCACGTCCGCGACGAGCTGCTGCGCGTGGACGGCGTCGGCGACGTGTTCAACTTCGGGGTGCAAGACTACAGCATGCGCATCTGGGTGGACCCGGACCGGCTGGCGTCGCTGAACCTGACGGCCGGCGACGTGCTGGCGGCGGTGCGCGAACAGAACCGGCAGGTGGCGGCCGGCCACATCGGCCAACCGCCGACCGACTCCGGCCAGCCGTTCGAGTTTCCGATTACCGTCCTCGGCCGGCTGTCGGAGCCGGAGGAGTTCGCGGACATCGTCCTGCGCCGCAGCGACGACGGCCGGCAGGTCCGCGTCAAGGACGTCGGCCGCGTCGAGCTGGGGGCGCGCAACCAGGACGCCACCAGCAGGATCGACGGCCACCCCGCCACCAGCCTCGCCGTCTTCCAGCTGCCCTACGCCAACGCCATCTCCACCGCCGAGCGCGTCCGCAAGAAAATGGAGGAGCTGAAGTCGAAATTCCCCGAGGACGTCGAGTACGTTATCGGCTACGACATCTCCCCCTACATGGAGGAGTCGATCTGGGGCGTCGTCCACACCCTGTGCGAGGCCATCGTCCTGGTCGCCGTCGTGGTGCTGGTCTTCCTCCAGAGCTGGCGCTCGACGCTGATCCCGCTGGCGGCGGTGCCGGTGGCCGTCGTCGGCACCTTCGCGGTCATGGCGGCCATCGGCTTCTCGCTGAACAACCTGACGCTCTTCGGCCTGGTGCTGGCGATCGGCATTGTCGTCGATGACGCCATCGTGGTCGTCGAAGCCGTGGAGCACCACATCGAGGAGGGGATGAAGCCGCGGCAGGCGGCCTACCGGGCGATGGAGCAGGTGTCTGGCCCGGTCGTGGCGGTGGCCCTGGTGCTGAGTGCGGTGTTCATCCCGTGTGCCTTCATCAGCGGCATCACCGGCCAGTTCTTCCGGCAGTTCGCCCTGACCATCGCGGTTTCGACGATCATCTCGGCGTTTAACTCGCTGACGCTGAGTCCGGCCCTGGCGGCGCTGCTCTTGCGACCGCGGAACGCCAAACGCGACGCGGTCGGCCGGCTGCTGCACCTGCTGCTGGGCTGGTTCTTCCGCATCTTCAACTGGACCTTCCGCCGCACGACCAGCGCCTACACGCGCCTGGTCGGCCTGGGCCTGCGCGGCAGCGTGCTGGTGCTGGCCCTCTACGGCGGCCTGGTCGTGCTCACCTGGTTCGGCTTCACCCACCTGCCCACGGGCTATATCCCCGGGCAGGACCAAGGCAAGCTGTACGTGGCCGTGCAGATGCCCGACGCCACCTCGATGCAGCGGACGCAGGCGATCATGGGTCGCATCGGCCGGATGGTCAAGGAGACGCCCGGCATCGATCACGTCACGGAAATCTCCGGCCAGTCGTTCACCCTACAGGCCAACGGCTCCAACTTCGGCAACTGCTTCGTCACCCTCGAGAGCTTCGACCGCCGCCACGAGCTGGCCCGGGAGCGCGGCGAGGCGATGGCCGACCAGGCCATCATCGCCCGGCTGCAGAAGCGGCTGTCGGCCGAGGTTCCCGAGGCGGTCATCAAGGTACTCGGCCCGCCGCCGGTGAACGGCCTGGGCAACGCGGGCGGCTTCAAGTTCATCGTCGAGGACCGCAGCGGCGACAACGACCTCAACAAGCTGCAAGCGCAGACCGACAAGCTCATCGCCGCCGGCAAGCAGGACCGGGCCACGGTCGGCCTGTTCACGGTCTTCCGGGCCAACACGCCGCAGCTGTACGTGGACCTCAGCCGCGACCAGTGCCAGGTCATGGGCGTCAACCCCAACGACGTCTTCACCACCTTGCAGGTCTACCTCGGCTCGTACTACGTCAACGACTTCAACAAGTTCGGCCGGACCTGGCAGGTCGTCGTCCAGGCCGAGGGGCCGTTCCGAAACGACCCCGAGGAGGTCAAGCGACTCAAGGTCCGCAGCGCCGGCGGCAACATGATCCCGCTGGGGGCCGTCCTCACCATCCGCGAGATCGCCGGCCCGATCCTGGTGTTCCGCTACAACATGTACCCCGCGGCGGCGGTGGTGGGCGGCACGCGGCCCGGCTTCAGCACCGGCGACGGCATCGAGTCGATGCAGCGCCTGGCCGACGCCACCCTGCCGCAGTCGATGGGTTACGAGTGGACCGAGATCAACTACATCCAGATCGACGCCTCGAAGAACGTCTGGAACAACCTGATCTTCCCGCTGGCGGTGGTCTTCGTGTTTTTGGTCCTGGCGGCGCAGTACGAGAGCTGGGCGCTGCCGCTGGCCGTCATCCTGGTCGTGCCGATGTGCATCCTCGGCTCGCTGACCGGGGTGTACCTCACGCACACCGACGTCAACATCTTCACGCAGATCGGCTTCGTGGTGCTGGTCGGCCTGGCCAGCAAGAACGCCATCCTCATTGTCGAATTTGCCAAGCACGAGCGCGAATCGGGCCGGTCGCGCCGGGACGCGACGCTGGCGGCGTGCCGGCTGCGCCTGCGGCCCATCCTGATGACATCGTTCGCCTTCATCCTCGGCGTGGTGCCGCTGCTGACCGCCTCCGGCGCCGGTTCGGAGATGCGCCACTCACTGGGGACCGCGGTGTTCAGCGGCATGTTGGGGGTGACGCTGTTCGGCATCTTCCTGACGCCGGTGTTCTTCTACGTCATCGAGTCGCTCGTGGAGACGCCGCTGTTCGCCTCGGCGCGGACGCGTCTGGCCGGCAAGGTGCTGCTGTACGTTGTCGGCATCCTGACGATGGGGATTCCGTGGCTGCTGCTGGTGGTCCTGGGAAGGGCGCTGCGGCGACCCGTCCCGGAGAAGCGTCCGCTGCCGGCGACCAACGGGGTGGCGGGGCCGCACTCTCACCCGAGTGTACACGACGGCAACGGCAACGGGACGACGGCGAATGGCGACGGGGCGCCGGACGACGACGCCCAGCCCGTACTGCGGAAGTGAGGCATTGCCTGTGTTTTCCAAGTTCTTTATCGGCCGGCCGATCTTCGCCTCGGTGCTGTCGATCGTCATCACCCTGGGCGGCAGCATCGCCCTGCTGACGCTGCCGATCGCCCAGTACCCGGACATCGCGCCGCCGACGGTCGAGGTGTCGGCGTCCTACCCCGGCGCCAACGCCAAGGTCGTCGCCGACACGGTGGCGGCGCCGATCGAGCAGCAGGTCAACGGCGTCGAGGGCATGATGTACATGTCCTCGCAATGCACCAACGACGGCAACTACACGCTGACCGTCACCTTCAAGCCGGGCTCCGACCTGAACATCTCGCAGGTGCTGGTGCAGAACCGCGAGTCGCTGGCCGAGCCGATCCTGCCCGACCTGGTCAAGCGCCGCGGCATCTCCGTCAAGAAGAAGTCGCCCAACGTCCTGATGATCGTCAACCTCTTCTCGCCCGACGGCAGCCGCGACAACCTCTACCTGTCGAACTACGCCACCATCCAGCTGCGCGACGAGCTGTCGCGCGTGCCGGGCGTCGGCGACGTGACCTATATCGGCCAGCGCGATTATAGCATGCGCCTGTGGCTCGACCCGCAGAAGCTGGCGCGCTACGCCCTGAACCCGCAGGACGTCATCAACCAGGTGCAGGCGCAGAACATCCAGGTGGCCGCCGGGCAGATCGGTCAGCCGCCGACGCCGGACGGGCAGGTGTTCCAGTACACCATGACCACGCTCGGCCGTCTCGAGGACCCCGAGCAGTTCGGCAACATCGTCCTCAAGGGCGGCAACGGCGCCCTCCTCTACATGAAGGACGTCGCACGGATCGAAATGGGCGCCCAGTCCTACGACCAGACGTGTACGCTCAACGGCAAGCCGTCGGTCGCTTTGTCGATCTACCAGCTCCCCGGCTCCAACGCCCTCAAGGTGGCCGACCGCGTCAAGCAGCGCATGCACGACCTGAAGGGGCACTTCCCGCCCGGCGTCAGCTACGCCATCGTCTACGACACCACGCCGTTCATCAACGAGTCGATTCGGGAGGTCTTCGAGACGCTGTTCGACGCGGTCATGCTGGTGGCGGTCGTGGTGCTGGTCTTCTTGCAAAACTGGCGCTCGGCCCTGATCCCACTGGTCGCCGTCCCCGTGGCCATCGTCGGCACCTTCGCCGTCATGGCGGCGATGGGCTTCTCGCTGAACAACCTGACGCTCTTCGGCCTGGTGCTGGCGATCGGCATTGTCGTCGATGACGCCATTGTCGTCGTCGAGGCGGTCGAGCACCACATCGAGCACGGCCTGAAGCCGCGCAAGGCGACCGAGCGGGCGATGGAGCAGGTGTCCGGCCCGGTGGTGGCGATCGGCCTGGTGCTGTCGGCGGTGTTCGTGCCGTGCGCCTTTATCACGGGCATCATCGGTCAGTTTTACCGCCAGTTCGCCCTGACGATCGCGGTTTCGACGATCATTTCGGCGTTCAACTCGCTGACCCTCAGTCCGGCCCTGGCGGCGCTGCTGCTCAAGCCGCGCCGCAAGGGACACTTCGAGGCGCTGCCGTGGTTCGCCTTCCCGGCCATCGGCGCCTGGGCCGGCCACAAGCTCGGCACCCACTTTGCCGGCCCGCTGCTGGAAGGGCTGCACTCGCGGCTGTCGCCGGAGACGCTGGACTCCCTGCGCCTGTGGGGGCCGATCATCGCCGGTACGCTGGCGGGGCTGGTGGTGGGCCTGGGCGAGTTGCTGCTGAGCCGCCTGCTGGTGGGCCCCATCAACTTCCTGCTCGGCTGGTCGTTCCGCGCCTTCAACAAGGCTTTCGACTTCTCGACCGGCGTTTACGCGCGGGCGGTGTCGGGCCTGCTGCGGGTCAGTCTGCTGGTGCTGGTCGTCTACGGCGGGCTGCTGGCCCTAACCTACTGGGGCTTCACGCACACGCCGACGGGGTTCATCCCACAGCAGGACAAGGGCTACCTGCTGGTCAACGTGCAGCTGCCGGACGCCTCGTCGGTGTGGCGGACCGAGAAGGCGGTGCAGCACGTCGAGAAGCTCGCCCGCGAAACGCCGGGCGTGAAGAACACGGTTGCCATCTCGGGGCAGTCGATCTTGCTCAACGCCAACGCCCCGAACTTCGGCGCGCTGTACCTGATGCTGGACGACTTCGAGCACCGCACCAGCGACGAGCTGTCCGGCGAGGGCATCGCGGCGGCGCTGCAGAAGCGCTTCGACCGGGAGGTGCCGGAGGCGCGGGTCCACGTGTTCGGGGCGGCGCCGGTGGAGGGGTTGGGCACGGCGGGCGGCTTCAAGATCGTCATCCAGGACCGCGGCGACGGCACGCTGCCGGCCTTGCAGAAGAGCGCCGACAGGGTGGTGGCCGCCGGCGCCGCCGACCCGAGCTTGCAGGGGCTGTTCACCAGCTTCCGGGCCGACACGCCGTGGGTGGAGCTGGTCATCGACCGCGTCCAGGCCAAGGACCGCGGCGTGTCGATCGACGACGTCCGCACGACTTTGGAATCGACCCTGGGGCCGTACTACATCAACGACTTCAACCGCTTCGGCCGCACCTGGCAGGTCAACGTGCAGTCGCAGGACGTCTTCCGCAAGACGGTGGAGGACGTCCGCCGCCTGGAGGTCCACAACACGAAGGGCGACATGGTGCCGCTGTCGGACTTCGTCAGCGTGCGCCACGTGAGCGGGCCGGTGCTGGTGATGCGCTACAACATGTACACCTCGGCGGCGATCAACGCCGACGCCGGCCCCGGCACCTCGTCCGGCGAGGCGATCGCCCACCTGGAGCAGGCGGCCGGCGGACAGCTGCCGTCCACCATGCAGACCGAATGGACCGAGCTGGCGCTGCTGCAATTGCAGACGGGCAACACGGCCATGTACGTCTTCGTGCTGGCGGTGGTGCTGGTCTTCCTGGTGCTGGCGGCGCAGTACGAGAGCTGGTCGCTGCCGCTGGCCGTCATCCTCGTGGTGCCGATGTGTCTCTTGTGCGCCATCACCGGCGTGGTCATGAGGCGGATGGATATCAACATCTTCACGCAAATCGGCTTCATCGTGCTGGTCGGCCTGGCGTGCAAGAACGCCATCTTGATTGTCGAGTATGCCAAGTCGCAGCGCGAGCAGGGGGTGCCGCGCTACCAGGCGACGCTGGAGGCGGTCAAGCTGCGTCTGCGGCCGATCGTGATGACGTCGTTCGCCTTCATCCTGGGCGTGGTGCCGCTGGTGATTTCGGAGGGAGCAGGGGCGGAAATGCGGCGGACGCTCGGGACGGCGGTGTTCGCGGGGATGCTGGGGGTGACGCTGTTCGGCATCTTCCTGACGCCGGTGTTCTACTACGTCATCCAGTGGTTCAGCGACTGGCGGGCGGAGCGGCGGGCACGCTGGCCGGAGGAAGAGGAAGAGGAAGGCGAGCCGACTCTCGGGCACGGGTTGCCGGGGAGCGGCCACGGGGACAACCCGGGAATCAGGACGGAGCCGCCGCATTGAGAGTCGAACGGGCGGCCGCCTGTTTGAAGGTGATGTGGCCGCCGCAGGTTTTCGGGGGGGCGAGTACGGAGTACCGAGTACCGAGTACCGAGTACGCGGTATCGACGGGTCGGTAGTGGGCCAGCGCTGAGCCGTACTCGGTACTCGGTACTCGGTACTCGGTACTCCGTACTCCCCGAGGGTCTTGCCACGCCCCCCGCGGCAAAATGCAAAATGCTTTCGTGCTTGACCCCCTTGCCCGCGCAGATTACCATGTCGTCATGAGGTTGCGGGTAGCGCTGCCCCACCTCGCCGCACCGCCAGTGAACCAGCCGACCCGCCCTCCTGCCACCCGCCCGCTTGCCCGAACCATCCCGCACAAGGGGTTGACCCATGCCACGGCACCACACTCGTTTCGCCCCCATCGGGGCGGCCCTGTTATCCCTCGCCTCCGGGCTCTTGCTGTGCGGCAGCGCCGTGGCCCAGGCGCAGTTGCCCGGCAGCCTTCTGCCCAACCCGCGCCTGTCCACCCTCGTCCCGGCCGGAGGCAAGGCGGGCACCGTAGTCGAGGTCACCTTCACCGGCACCGATCTTGAAGACCCGGAATCGCTCCTGTTCAGCCACCCCTCGATCAAGGCCGAGCCGATCATCCCGCCGCCGCCCCCGCCGCCCGACCCGAAGAAGCCGCCGACCCCGCCGCCCCCGAAGGTGCCGGTCACGAAGTTCAAGGTGACCATCGCCGCCGACGCCCCGCTCGGCATCCACGACGCCCGCTTCGTCAACAAGTGGGGCATCAGCAACGCCCGCGCCTTCGTCGTCGGCGACCTGCCCGAAGTCCTCGAGAAGGAGCCGAACAACGACGTCGAACAGGCGCAGCGGGTCGAACTGAACAGCACGGTCCACGGCGCCATCGCCGCACCGACCGACGTCGATTACTTCGTCTTCGCCGGCAAGAAGGGGCAGCGCATCGTCGTCAGCTGCCTGGCGTCGAGCATCGACAGCCGACTCAGCGCGGCGCTGGAATTGTACGACGCCCAGGGCAAGCGCCTCGGCTCCAACCGGCGCTACAACGGCACCGACGCCCTGGTGGACGTCGCCCTGCCCGACGACGGCGATTACTACATCCGCCTCTTCGAGTTCACGCACACGCTGGGGACGGCCGAGCACTTCTACCGGTTGACGGTGTCCACGGCCCCGTGGATCGACGCCGTCTTCCCGCCGATGGTCGAGCCGGGCAAGGCGACACAGGTGACCGTCTATGGCCGCAACCTGCCCGGGGGACAGCCCGACCCTGAGGCCATGGTCGATGGCCGCGTGCTGGAGAAGATCACCGCGAGCGTCACGCCGCCAGCCGACCCGCAGGCACTGCAGCGCCTCACCTTCAGCGGCCTGGTGACGCCGACGATGGCCGCACTCAACGGCTTCGAGTACCGCGTCCGCAACGCCACCGGCGCCTCCAACCCGTTCCTCATCACCTTCGCCCGCGCCCCCGTCGTGCTGGAGGCCGAGCCGAACGACACGCCCGAGAAGGCACAGAAAATCCCGGTGCCCTGCGAGGTCGCCGGCCGCATCGACCGGCGGCACGACCGCGACTGGTACAGCTTCACCGCCAAGAAGGGCGACGTCCTCAACATCGACCTGCTCAGCGACCGCCTCGGGGCGCTGACCGACATGAAGCTGCTGCTGCGCAACCCGGCGGCCAAGGCCGACATCGTCGAGTTGGACGACGCGCCGCCCATCCCGCCGGACGCCGCCGGGTTGAAGTTCTCCGCGCGCAGCGACGACCCGGCGACCTACACGTTCACCGTGCCGGCCGACGGCGAGTACCAGGTGATGGTCACGAGCCAGACCGCGAGTATCCTGTATGGGCCGCGCTGCTTCTACCGGCTGCGCATCGCCCCGGTCCAGCCGGAATTCAGCCTGATCGTGATGCCGTCCGAACACATCCGGCAAGACAGCGGCAACCTGCTGCAAGGGGGCAACGAGGGCTTCACGGTCCTCGCCTTCCGCCAGGACGGCTTCAACGGCGACGTCGCCCTGAGCGTCGAGGGGCTGCCGAAGGGCGTCACCTGCGTCCCGCAGTCCCTGGGCGCCGGGCAGCGCGCCGGGGCGCTGGTCCTGAGTGCCGCGGCCGACGCGCCCGCCTGGACCGGCGAAATCAAGGTGAAGGGCACGGCGATCATCAATGGCAAGCCGGTGGTGCGCGAGGCGCGGCCGGGAGGCATCACCTGGCCCGTCGTGCCGCAGCAAAACATCCCGACCGTCAGCCGCCTCGACCGGGCCCTCGTCCTGGCGGTGCGCGACAAGGCGCCGTTCGCCCTGAGCACGACCCTCGACAAGGCCACGCTGGTGCAGGGAGACAAGGCGACGCTAACCGTGAAGGTGGCCCGGCTGTGGCCCGACTTCAAGCAGCCGCTCAGCGCCACCCTGCTCGACCCGGTGCCGAACATCCTCATCAATAACAATCAACCCGTCGCCCTGAACCCCGGCAAGGACGACGCCACCTTCCCCGTGCAGATCAACGCCCCCGCCCTGCCGGGCACCTACACCTTCGTCCTGCGGGCGACGGCCCAGATCCCCTACGCGAAGGATCCGATGGCCAAGCAGAAGCCGCCGGTCATCGTCGTGCAGCCCTCGACGCCGTTCACCATCACGGTGCTGCCCAAGACGGTCGCCACGGTGGCGGCGACGGTGCCCAACCCGAACGTCAAGGCCGGCACCGACGGCGAGGTCGTCGTCAAGGTGACGCGCCAGTTCGACTACGCCGGCGAGTTCAAGGTGCAGCTGGTACTGCCGCCGAACGTACAGGGGATCAGCGCCGCGGACGTGGTGATTCCCGCGGGCAAGGACGAGGCGAAACTGGTGCTGAAGGTGCCGGCCACCGCGGTGCCCGGCCCCAGGAATGACCTGATCGTGCGGGCCACGGCAATGGTCAACGGCAACGTGCCGACCGTGCAGGACTCGGCCAAGTTCAACGTGACTGTGGTGAAGTAATTGACCATTTTGCCTTTTGCAGTTTGCATTTTGTATTTTGCATTCGTTTCGTTGTGCGAATGCAAAATACAAAATGCAAACTGCAAAAGGCAAAATGAGAATTCCCGGAGACCCACCGATGCGTTCCCTCCTTACCCTCTCCCTCCTGGCACTGCTGCTGGTTCCTCTCGCTGGCGCTTCGGGCTTGTGTGTGTTGGCGCGGGCCGACGACGCGCCGAAGAAGCCGGCCGTCCCGCCGATCAAGGTAGTCGCCATCGACCACAAAGATCCCGTCATCTACGAGAAGGAAGTCGAGCCGATTTTCATCAACAAATGTTCCTTCTGCCACAGCGGCAACGTCAAGGAGGGCAAGTTCGACGTGTCTTCCTACGAGACGATGATGAAGGGCGGCAAGCGCGGCAAGCCAGTCGTCCCCGGCAAGTCGGCCGAGAGCCTGCTGGTCAAGTCGGCCGGCAAGACCGACCGGCCGTTCATGCCGCCCAAGACTGAGGAGCCTCTGGCGCCGGAGGAACTGGCCCTCATCAAGCTGTGGGTCGATCAGGGGGCCAAGCCGCCGACCGGCGCCCGCGAGAAGGCGAAGATCGTCGTCGGCGTGCCGCCGGCCAACGTCCACCCGGTGCGGGCCATCGCCGTCGCCCCCGACAAGTCGGGCATCACGGTCGGCCGCGGCAACCAGATCCACGTCTTCGACGGCGGCGGCACCTACATCCGCACCCTCCTCGACCCGAATCTCAAGGCGCCGGACGGCAAGCCCGTGAAGGCGGCCCACCTCTCGCTGATCGAGTCGCTGGCCTACAGCAAGGACGGCAAATACATCGCCAGCGGCAGCTACACCGAGGTGAAGATCTGGGACGCCGCCCTGGGCATCCCCAAGCACACCGTCGGCGGCTTCGCGGCCAGCGTCGTGACCATGTCCTTCTCGCCCGACAGCAAGCTGCTCGCGGTCGGCGGCGGCGCCCCGACCGAGGACGGCGAGATCAAGGTCTTCGACGTGGTCAGCGGCAAGGTCGTCACCGACGTCAAGAACGGCCACAGCGACACCGTTTTCGGCGTCGCCTTCAGCCCGGACGGCAAAATGCTCGCCACCTGCGGCGCCGACAAGTTCGTTAAGGTCTGGGAGATGCCGAGCGGCAAGTTCGTCAAGGCCTTCGAGGGACACACGCACCACGTCCTCGACGTGGGCTGGAAGTCGGACGGCAAGGCCCTGGCCAGCTGCGGGGCCGACAACGTGGTCAAGGTGTGGGACTTCGACAAGGGCGAGCAGTTGCGGACGATCCCTGCCCACACCAAGCAGATCACGCGCCTGGTGTTCGTCGGCACGACCGGCCAGTTCGCGACGTGCAGCGGCGACACGACGGCGAAGTTCTTCAACGTGGACAACGGTGGCAACACCAAGAACTTCACCGCCGGCAACGACTTCCTCTACGCCCTGGGCGTCAGCGCCGACGGCACCGTCGTCGTGACCGGCGGCGAAGACGGCCTGGCCCGGCTCTACAACGGCAACAACCCGGGACAGCCGCCGAAGTTGCTTCTGCCGCCGGGCGTCGAGGCGCCGAAGAAGTGAGGCCGGCCAACACGACGGGGTCGGGAGTCTCGCAGGCATGTTGTCTGAGAGACTCCCGACCCCATGCCATTGCGTTTTTTCTGCCCGTCCCGGTTTTTGAGGGGGTGGGTGGGCGGCGTGGCGCCGGGCGCCGGTTGGCGTGGTGCCGGGTGACTTGCCCACTGGGCAAGTCGGTGGTCAAGTCAGACCGGCGGCGCATCTCGAGCGGGTGCGGCGGCTTGCGCCATTCGGAGAGTGACTTGCCCACTGGCCCACGTGTTTGTGGTCAAGTCGCCGTCCCGCGACACCCCGCGACGACCGCAGGGTCAGCCGACATCGGCCCCCGGTGCCCCCCGTCTTCCGCCGTGCGGTATCGCGCCGCTGCTAACCCCTCGGCAAGGGCCCATCCCAAAAACCGTGACGGTCAGGAAAAAGGAAACGGACCCCTTTGGTCTTCCCCTTTGGTCTTCTGCCTTTGGTCTTCTGTGACCCCTTTGGTCTTCTGGCGTCCGGGGCTTTCTGCTGCGCGGAAGTGTTCGGCTGGATGCTGACGCGCCGCCGTAGCTTGCGTAGATGTTTCATGCGGGAAGCGAGAAGCAGGCGAAACAATCTTAACCTTCTAGACTCGTCACGCCCCGTTTGACGGGGTCGCCCGCGAATGGCCAAGCAGAACCGCTTTTGCCGATAAAAGGCGTGCTACCGGGGTGGGGCGGGGTGGCCCGCTGTTGTATACTCTCGTTCAGATATCGCCTCCGCCCTGTCTGGCGTGAGCAAAAATGCCGCCGCGCGCGTTGCCAAAGGGACTCAACCATGATAAAGTCAATTTCTTGGGAAGAGACGAGGCATGGCCAGGATTGCCGGCTCCAACCGCAAATCCGGACATGCAACGTGATCACGGCCAGAAACGCTGATGAATTCCCGGGTTTTGCTGCCGCCGGGTTGTCCTTCCGCAAGCCGACAGCCGGCCCGGAGTACAACCTGGTTGAGGAGTATGTCGAATCCCAGCTGCCCACCGCCCCGCGCGGCCAGGAGCGTACAGTCTTCCTCGAACCCGAGATCGATTCAGGGTTTCCCGATGCCGTCGCCGTCTACTGGCACGTTGAAACCGCAAAGTGCTGGTCGGTGGCGAGGGCGAAACTGACGAAGGTGGACGTCCGCGTCGCACACTTCTTGGCGATGGCGGGCGCGAGCAGCCTCGATGCCCTGCGCCCGTTCTTCAACAAGAGCTTGCTGCGGTCCCTAGATCGGTTGCGTTGCGCGGACGTTATCCGCGGCACGTCAAAAACGTGGCGCCTGCGTTCGCTACTGGACGTCTTCGCGGTTCGACGGCTGGTGGCCATTGAGGCAAAGATCGATCAGTGGCGTAACGGCCTGCTCCAGGCTGTCCAGAACACCTGGTTCGCGTCCGAGTCGTTCCTCCTCGTGCCCCGCGTTTCCGCAGGGTCGGATCTGCCGGAGGCGGCCTGCCGCCTAGGCGTCGGGGTGAGGACCCGCGACCAGAAGCTGGACGAGTCGGAATGCCCGGCGCGCCGAGACAGGATCCCGAAATCGTACGCGTCGTGGCTCTTCAACGAATGGGCATGGAGGGCCGCCATGCGTGAATAACACCTGAAGGAAGGTGGCAGATGGCCATCGACGTTCCCTGGCTCCAGAAGCAATTCCCCGACATCACCGACCTCAAGCCTCTCGGCCACGGCGGGCAAAAACTCGTCTTTTCCGGGAAGCACCCCAAAGACGGCGACATCGTCCTCAAGCTCTTCAACCCGACGTCCGACCCGGAGCGGGCGGCCCGCGAGGTCCAGGCGGTCGCGGCCATCAACTGCCCCCGCGTCCCGAAGATCTTCCAGACGGGCGTGATGAAAAGCCCAATGGGCGACGTCATTTGGGTGCGGGAGCAGCGCCTCCAGGGCGAGAACCTGCGCGAGCGGCTCGCGAAGGGGCCGCTGGATCCCGCGGCCGCCTTGCGCCTGGCGCTGCACGTGGCCGAAGCGCTGGCGATCGCCGAGCAGAACCGCATCGTCCACCGCGACGTCAAGCCCGAGAACGTATTCGTCGATACCGTCGGTAACTTCTGGCTTCTCGACTTCGGCCTGGCCCGCCACCTCGACAAGGACTCGCTGACGGCGACCGGCGCGCCGTACGGCGTCGGCACGCTGGGGTACTCGCCGACCGAGCAGTTCCGCAACAAGAAGGAAGACATCGACGGGCGCGCGGACCTCTTCGCCCTGGGCGTCACCCTGTACGAGAGCGTGCAGGGCAAGAACCCCTTCCGCGACGGCGCGCGCGACAGGAGCGAGATTCTCCACCGCGTCGAGAAAATGCCCCTGCCGCACATCACCGTGAAGGTGGGCGCTGACGACCAATTCCGCGACCTCGTCCAGACGATGAGCCGCACGCAGCGGGACCACCGTCCGCCGAACGCGGCCGACGCCTTGGCCTGGATCCAGCAAATCTGCAAGGACAACGGGATCGCGTGACATGCACCTCTACGTCCACGGGGGGATGCAGGTCTTCAACAGCAAGTGGTCGTTGCGTTTAGCGATAGGACGACACCTGATGGAGATGTTTCTGCAGTTCGGTTACGGCATGATGGAGCACTGCCGCTCCCTCGTCTCGGAGTGGGGCGGCGGCACGGTCATCCTCAGCCCGCGCGACCTCAAGCCCAACCAGCTAGTGTCGCTGGCTGCCAGTGTATGCACCGGCGGCGGGACGGTGCTGCTGGACCCGCAGTTCTACCTGCCCTACGCCGACCACGATCGCCTCGTCTCCCACGACTACTGGCCCAATGGATACGACAGCGGCGGGTTCTGGAGCGGTGCCGAGCTGACCCTGCTGCTCACGAAGTTGCGCGCGCTGCACGACCAACTCGCCTGCTCCAAGATCATCCTGCCCGGCCTCTTCGCCGCCCCGGCGGACGACGACTGGCTTGAGCGGCAGCGCGCGGTTCAGGAGGAGGCCGACAGCATGGGCATCGACCCGGCGGAGACGCTCGCGACAGTCGCCCTGTCCGCCGACACCGTGCGGAACCTGGAACAGGTCCACGACATCCTCGATGCATCGAACCGCTGGCATGTCGGCGGCATTTATCTCGTCTGCGAACACCCCGGGTCCGGGTACCTCGTCGATGACCCGAGCTGGCTCTCCAACGTCCTCGACCTGACGGCGGGCTTCCGCCTGAAGGGGATGCAGGTCGTGATCGGATACTGCAACCAGCAGCTGCTGATCGCGGCCTGCGCGGCGGCGACGGCGATCGCGTCCGGCACCTGGATGAACGTTCGGTCGTTTCCGCCGGAGAAGTTCCGGAAGGTGTACGAGGACGAGATCAAGAAGCGGACGACCTGGTACTACTGCCCGCAGGCGCTTTCGGAGTACAAGATCCCGTTCCTCGATATCGCCATGCAACAGGGCATGCTGGCGCAGATGCGCACAGACCCGGCACTGGGGAGCTGCCATGCCGACGTCCTGTTCCAGGGGCCGCAGCCGACCACAGTGACGTTCTCCGAGCAAGCCGCATTTCGCCATTACCTGAGGTGCCTGCGCAGCCAGGTGATCGCCGCGCGGCAGCCGACGTTCAACCAAACTATCGCGGCGCACGAGCAGGCCCTGGACGAGGCAGAAGCGATCCTGCAGCAGCTGCACGGCGTCGGCGTCACCGGGGGGCACCGGGATTTCCAGGATGCGATCGACGCCAACCGTGCCGCTCTGGGGATTCTGCGCGCGAATCGCGGGCCGATGCTCAGGCGGCATTGGGCAACCCTGTAAAGCGCCCGGCCCCGAGGAGGACGAAAAGAGAGGACGAAAAGAGGACGCAGCTCGTTTGCAAAAACGAGCTGTGTCCTCTTTTCGCCTCTCTAATCATCACGGATCGTACAAGCAGAAAGGTCGGCGTTTACAGGTCAGCAGGGAGCGGGGACAGGCGTTCAGGTTGGGCTTGACACGGCCACGGTCGCGCGATCAGATAGGAGATGGTATCACCTCGCGAAGGAGGCCCTGTTGATGACCGTCCCCGAAGAACTCGCCAACCGCAACAAGTGCCGCTACCGTCTCGGCGGCGTCGTGGTGGCCGTGGACGGCACGCAGCCCATGCAGGTCGTTCGCAGCAGCCATTGGGACAAGGACAGCCGCCTGGTCGTCGTCATCGACGATGGCGGGAAGGTGCCGGCCGACCGCTGCCAGCTGCGCTCGAAGTGGCCGGTGGCGTGCTGCCCCCCGGCGAGATAGAACGAGTGGAATTCGTGAGGGTGGAAGGAGCCTGCCGGTGAAGAACGACGAGGCGATGTTCCGTGGCGATGTCCCCTGGCCCGTGGAGGACTTTCTCGAAGTCGTCGAGTGGTATCACTCGATGCGCCAGACCCCGCAGGATGACTGGGACCTTAAAGAGCGAGGGTTCTTGCTCCATCAAGGCGATGGCACGGCGGCGAAAGTCACCTTGAACATGTTCAAGCCGATTAACCAATTCGGCATGTTCATGACGGCGCGATACCGCAAGCGTCGAGACAAGGGCAAGCACTTCACCTTCCGGTTCCTTCAGATTCAGGAGTTCATGTCCGAACACAGCGAGGATCTGGAAAAAGACGGACTTATTCGCCCTGCTGAAGACGGCGGCCAGGAGATCGCAAAGGCAGTGTTCGAGGCGCTCTGTGTCTTGCCGTATTCAAAGGTGACACACGATTCGCATGGATTGGAAGATCGCCACTTTGACTATGCCGAGGTGGTGGCGAAGGTGAGAGAGATCCAGGGGAAGACGGGCGAGAGCGATGAGTGCAGCCGAGGGAAGTGAACGGGGTGCAGCCATGACAAGAAAGAAGAAAAAGTCAGAAGAGCGGAAGTCTCTTAAAGACTACCTGGAGCGCGGACCTACCCATGACATTGACGAAGAGGCTCAGATTGCTTTCCGCTCCCAATTTCCTCGACGATTTATACTAGACCTTTTCGGAAATAGTAATACATGGCCATTAAGGACGTATGTGGGCGTCTGAAATGGCCCGTTTTTCTGAAGAATTCCGACGTCATTAGAGGCCCGCATAGGGCGGTCTTACTATTTCCGAAAAGGTCTAATGAACGAATTAAAGAAGGACTACGGAAAAGATTACCACGTCGAAATCAGTGACGAGAAGCCGCCGAAGATTACCGGCAAGGTAATATATGTGCAGCTTAAAGGGGCAGATGGCGCCGACTATCGGCTCGAGAACACTGTCGTAGCTCACAAGCTGGAGCTTAAGCACCTCAAGTATTTGGGCGTAACCGGTCGCCCGCTCTGACGTAATCAGTTCTCGGCAGCGGAGTTGCGGCCGCCCGGCGGGTAGTCAAATGGGCCTCCGCGGGATAGGGTGGTTTTGCAGCTGACACCTTAT
>Ga0116223_10001495_pt1 | contig 23739 bp, 16 predicted proteins | sample Sb_taG_3_FD_90092 | JGI IMG/M metagenome (GOLD analysis project Ga0116223, IMG submission 90092) | Peat soil microbial communities from Weissenstadt, Germany - Sb_50d_a_PC metaG | ecosystem: Environmental > Terrestrial > Soil > Wetlands > Peat | place: Germany: Weissenstadt | collected 2010-09-21 | reverse complement strand
CGGATACGGTGTGGCTCGACGGCGTCAAACCCAATTTCGCACGGCTGGCGGAGGCGTTCGAGGCGCAAACGATGGACGCACTCTTGTTGCTGGCGCCGACTACCGACAGCATCGGCTATGCCGGCCGCGGCGATTTCGCCATGGCGAGCGACGGCCGGCTGCGGCGGCGCGCCGAAGGCGAGGTGGTGCCGTTCGTCTATGCCGGCGCGGCGATCCTTAGCCCGGCGCTGTTTGCCGATGCGCCCGCAGGCGCCTTCCCGCTGACGGGCCTGTTCGACCGCGCCGGCGCCAAGGGCCGCCTGTTCGGCTTGCGCCTTGAAGGCGTTTGGATGCATGTGGGTACGCCGGAAGCGGTCGCCGCCGCGGAGGCGGCGCTCGCCGCCACCCATTAGAATCGGCTACGCAATTCGGTCATGCCGCCTGATAGGGCCCGCGCATTCGCGGGACGGCGGCAAAATGCGAATTGATCCTCGATATGCCCACGCGCGTCTTCACCATCCCGCCATCGGCGCCGTTTCTGCCGACGCTGATCAAGGCGCTGACTGGCGGTGAGCTCGGCTTTCGCCTGCCCGACGATCCGCTGGCGCTGGCCGCCGTCGCGCTTTACCTGCCGACGCGGCGGGCTTGCCGGCTGGCGCGCGATGCGTTTCTGCATTCGCTGAATATCGACGCCGCGATTCTCCCGCGCATCGTCGCGCTCGGCGATATCGACGAGGACGAGATTGCGTTCGCCGAGGCCGCCTCGGGCGCCATCGCCGTCGATGCGCTGGCTTTGCCGTCGGCGCTCGGCGGCCTCGAACGGCGGCTCTTGCTGACGCAATTGATCCGCAAATGGGCGAGCTCGCCGGACGTTCGCGGCGCGAGCGGTGCGCCCTTGGTCGCGCAAACGCCGGCGGCGGCCTGCGCGCTCGCCGACGATCTGGCGCGGCTGATCGACGACATGACCACGCGCGGCGTCCCCTGGGAAAAGCTCGACGGCCTCGTGCCCGATTTTCTCGATCCTTATTGGCAGCTCACGCTGAAATTCCTGGAAATCGCCAGCGACAACTGGCCGAAATTGCTGCGTGAGCGCGGCTTAATCGAGCCTGCCGAGCGGCGCGACAAGTTGATCAAGGCGGAAGCGGCGCGGCTTGCGCGCAAAACCGACGGCCCGGTGATCGCCGCCGGCTCGACTGGATCGATCCCGGCGACCGCCGAACTCATTGCCACCATCGCCCGGCTGCCGCATGGCGCGGTCGTGTTGCCGGGACTCGATACCGATCTCGACGAGGAGTCCTGGCGACTGATTTCCGGTGAGCCCCCGGCGCCGGGGCATCCGCAATTCGCCATGCAGGCGCTGCTGGCGCGCATCGGCATCGCGCGCGACGCGGTGCAGACGCTGGCGCCATCGGGCGACCGCGAGCGCCTCATCTCAGAGGTACTGCGCCCGGCGGCCACGGCGGACGCCTGGTCGAAACTCGCAGCCGATCGGCAATTCAGCGCAAATGCGGATGCCGCGCTGGAGAGCATCAGCGTTATCGAAGCCGCCAATGCCGAGGAGGAATCGCTGGCGATCGCCGTTGCGCTGCGGGAAGCCGTGCAGGACGGCAAGACGGCGGCGCTGGTCACGCCGGATCGCGCGCTCGGCCGCCGCGTGCTCGCGGCGCTGGCGCGCTGGAACATCGCGGCGGAGAATTCCGGCGGCAATGCGCTGATCGATACGCCTGCCGGAATCTTCGCTAGGCTCGCCGCTGAAGCCGCGCTGGGAAGGCTCGAGCCGGTGACCTTGCTCGGGCTGCTCAAGCATCCAGTCCTGCGGCCTGACGTGAATCGCCGCGAGCGCGCGACCGCCGCGCTCGAACGCGCGGTTCTGCGCGGACCGCGCCCCGGTCCCGGCAGCGGCGGGCTTGCGCACGCGCTGAAATCCTTCCGCACCCAACTGGAAAAATTTTGGCGCAGGGAGCCGGTTGACCTGCATCGCTCCGATCCACGGACGACTCTGACCGAATCCGAGCTATCCGATGCTGCCGATCTCGTTGCCTGGCTCACCGGCGCTTTGGCGCCGCTGGAAAGCATCGCCAATCAAACGCATCGGCTCAGCGACATTGCTGCGCGCCATCGTGAGGTGGTGGGCGCTTTGTCGCGGCAAGGCAGCGATGAAGCCGCATTCGCAGGGCGTGACGGCACCAAGCTCGCGGACGCGTTCGAGGAACTCGCCACCAGCGAAGCCGCTGCCGAACTTTTGGTCGACACCTCCGATTATGCCGAGCTTTTCGCAGCCGCGCTTGCGGACCGGAATGTCAGGCCGCAGCCGCGCTCGGATGCGCGCGTGCGTATCCTCGGCACCGTCGAAGCGCGTCTCACCGACAGCGATCGTGTCGTGCTTGGCGGCTTAGTCGAGGGAACATGGCCGCCGGAGAGCCGTACCGACGCCTGGCTGAGCCGGCCGATGCGGCTCGCGCTCGGGCTCGATCTGCCGGAGCGCCGCATCGGTCTCTCGGCGCATGATTTCGCGCAAGCGCTCGGCGCGCGTGAAGTAATCCTCAGTCACGCGAGCAAGATCGCCGGCGCGCCCATGGTGCCGTCGCGCTTCATCCAACGTTTGGCCGCCATTGCCGGCGCGCGTTGGCAGGGGGCGGTCCGGCGCGGCAACATTTATGTATCGTGGGCGCGCGACCTTGACCGGGCCGAGCTGGTCATCCCGGCGCCCCAGCCCGCGCCAAGACCGCCGCGCGCGGTGCGGCCGAAGGGCCTGTCGGTCACTGATATCGAGAACTGGCTGCGCGACCCTTATACGATCTACGCCCAATACATCCTGCGGCTGACCCCGCTCGATCCGGTCGATGTCTCGCCCGGAGCCGCCGAGCGCGGCACAATCATTCACGCGGCCGTGGGCGAGTTCACGCAGCTGCACGCCAGCGGCTTGCCGCCCGATCCGGCGAGCGAACTCATCAACCTCGGCCGGCCGCATTTTGCCGCGTTGGAAGATTTTCCGGAGACGCGCGCGTTTTGGTGGCCGCGCTTCGAACGGATTGCCCGCTGGTTTGCCGATTGGGAGGCGCAGCGGCGTCCGGAGATCGAAACGCTTGTCGCCGAGATCCGCGGCGAGATCGATATTCCTCTGGCGGAAGGCGTCTTCAAGCTGGTCGGCCGAGCCGATCGCATCGAGCGTCATCTCGACGGCAACTACGTCATCCTCGATTACAAGACCGGCTCGGCGCGCACCGAGAAACAAGTGCGCACCGGGCTGGCGCCGCAGCTCACGCTCGAAGCCGCGATCCTGCGCAGGGGCGGGTTTCCCGGGATTGCGCCCGCTGGCTCGGTCGCGCAGATCGGCTACGTCCTGCTCAAGGGCGGCGCGCGTCCCGGCGAACCGAAGCTTATCAATTTCACCGAGGGCACGGCCGACAGCCAAGCCGATCGCGCGCTGGCAAAGCTCACCGCGCTCGTCGCCAGCTTCGATGATGACGACCAGCCCTATCGCTCGCTGGTCCATCCGATGTGGACCACCCATTACGGCGACTACGATCATCTCGCGCGCGTCAAGGAATGGTCGGCGACCGGCGGCGAGATCGACGACATTTGGGGCGGCGAATGAGAACGCCGGGTTCGATTCCGAGCGAAGTGCGGCGCAGGCAGAGCGAGGCGTCCGATCCGGGCGTGTCGGCGTGGGTGGCCGCCAACGCCGGCTCCGGCAAGACCTATGTGCTGGCGCAGCGCGTCATCAATCTGCTGCTGCAAGGCTTCGAGCCGGAAAAAATCCTCTGCATCACTTTTACCAAGGCGGCGGCCGCCAATATGGCGAAACGCGTGTTCGATACGCTCGCCGAGTGGACGACGTTCACCGATGCCAGGCTCGATGAGGCCATTCAGGAAAGTTCCACCGTGAGGCCGGACGCGCAGCGGCGGTCGCTGGCGCGGCGGCTGTTCGCCCGCGCGCTGGAAACGCCCGGTGGGCTGAAGGTGCAGACCATCCATGCTTTCTGCACGCAATTGCTGCATCAGTTCCCGTTCGAAGCCAACGTTGCCGCCCGCTTCAGCGTGCTTGACGAGGCCGAGCAGTCGCAGTTTCTGGAGCGGTTGACGCTCAACGTGCTGCTCGACGGCGCTCGCGCTCCCGACAGCGCGCTGGCTCGCGCTCTGAATGCGGCAATGACGGCAGCGGCCGATCAGACTTTTCGCGACGTGGTGCGCGAGGCCATTGGCAGGCGCGATGCGATTACCCGCTGGGTGGCGAAAACGGGTGGCATCCAGGCCGCGATTGCGAATCTGGAACAGACGCTCGGCGTCGCGCCGTCGGAAAGCATCGATGAGGTGGAAGCGACGTATTTCTCTGGTGCGATCGTCGCACCGCCGGAATGGCCGGCGATCGCAAAAGTCCTCGCTCGGGGCGGCAAGAATGACCGCGAGCAGGCTCGCCGCTTCGAAAGCTTGCCGGCGCTTTCGAGTGGCGATCGCGTCGAAACCTATCTCGACATATTTTGCACGAGCGTTGGTAGCGGACGTACGCCGCGCGTGTCGGTCGTCAGCGGCGCGATCGATGACGCCGCGTTGGTCGAGCGGCTGGTGGCGGAGCAGAAACGTGTCTACGGGCTTCTGCAGCGTCGCCGCGCCGTCGCCAGCCGCGATCGCAGCGCCGCGCTCGTCACCGTCGCCTATGAGGTGTTGACCCGTTATCACGACGAAAAGGAGCGCCGCGGGCTGCTCGACTACGACGATTTGGTCGACAAGGCGCTGGCGCTGCTTTCCGATTTCAGCGCCGCCTGGGTGCATTACAAGCTCGATCTCGGCATCGATCACGTCCTGGTCGACGAAGCGCAGGATACCAGCCACAAACAGTGGGACATCGTGCGACGGCTCACCGCCGAGTTCACCGCCGGCGCGGGCGCGCGCAGCGTGGCGCGAACGATTTTCGCGGTCGGCGATGAAAAGCAGTCCATTTATTCGTTCCAGGACGCCGCGCCCAAGGAATTCGCCGACATGCTGCGCTATTTCAAGGGCGCGCACGAGAAGAGCGGGCTGGCATTCGTCGTCAGCAAGTTCGAGCATTCGTTCCGCTCGGGGGAAGCCATCCTTGCCGCCGTGGACAAGGTTTTCAAAGGCAAGGACGTGGCGCCGAGCGTCACCTCGGACCTGGACGGCTTTCCGCCGCACATCGCATTGCCGAATGCCGCGCCCAGCCTGGTCGAGATTTGGGAGCCGGAAAAGCCCGATAAGCGCAACGAAAACAAGGAAGGATGGGACGCGCCGTTCGATACCGTGAGCGAGACCAGCCCGCGGGTGAAACTCGCACGGCGCATCGCGCGCAATGTGCGCAGATTGGTGGACGAGGGCATCGCACGCTATGGCGAAATTCTGATCCTGGTGCGGCAGCGGGGCGAATTGTTCGAGGCGATCATCCGCGCGCTCAAGAGAATGGAGGTTCAGGTCGCCGGCGCGGACCGCCTCATGCTCACGGAGCATATCGCGGTGATGGACTTGATGGCGCTCGCCGACGCGCTCCTTTTGCCGGAACACGATCTGGCGCTGGCGACGGTGTTAAGGAGCCCGCTGTTCGGGTTTAGCGACGAAGATTTGTTCGCGATTGCCTGGGACCGCGGCCGGTCCTCGTTGCGCGCGGCGCTCGTCCGCAAGGCCGCGGACAATCCGATCTTCGCCGATGCCGTTTCGCGTCTCGATGAACTCACGCAACGCGCGCGCGGTGAAACGCCTTTCGCATTCTATGCGCTGCTGCTGGGCGAGGGCGGGGCGCGCCGGCGCTTCCTCGCCCGGCTCGGGGCGGAGGCAAACGACGCGATCGACGAGTTCCTCAACGTCGCATTCGACTATGAGCGGCGTGAAACGCCGTCGTTGCAAGGTTTTTTGACGTGGCTGCGCGACGCGCGCGCCGAGGTGAAGCGCGATATGGAAATCCGCCGCGACGAAGTGCGCGTCATGACCGTGCACGGCGCCAAGGGCCTGGAAGCGCCGGTCGTATTCCTCGCCGACACGATGACGCCGCCCGCCGGTCCGCGGCCGCCGCCGCTGTTGCAACTTGCCGAAGGCGCCACAATCTGGGTCGGCCGCAAGGCCGATGACGTCTCCCAGGTCGCCGAGGCGCGCAGCCTCGCCGCCACGGAGGCCGAGAACGAATATCGTCGTCTTCTCTACGTCGCCATGACGCGCGCCGCCGACAGGCTGATTGTCGGCGGCGCCGATGGCGTCAAGGGACGGCCGAAGGGCTGCTGGTACGATCTCATCTATGAGCCGCTGAAGCCGCTTCTGGTCGAGGAAGAAGAGGGCGGCGAAAAAGTCTGGCGCTATCGCAAGCCAGCGGCCACGGTGGCCACGGCGGCCGCTGCGGCCGCTGCGGCCCCGGGGCCCGCGCCGTTGGCGGCAGAAGCGGATGCCGAGCGACGCCGCCTGCCGTCGTGGCTGCGTGAACCTGCCCCGCCGGAAACACCACGCTTTGTACCGCTATCACCGTCCACGGCATTCGACGAAGAAATCGGCCGCACCTTCGCGCATGCGGGCTCCGCCGGCGAGCGCCGCAAAGCGCTCCAACGCGGCCGCATCGTGCACCGGCTGATGCAGTCCTTGCCCGATATCCCGGAAGCCGGGCGCAAAGCCGCTATCGAGCGCTATCTCAAAGCCGCCGCAGATTTCACCGCCGGCGAGCAGGCGGAGATCGCGCAACAGATCCTCGCCATCCTCAACGATTTGGTCTTTGCCGAAGTTTTCGCGCCGGGAAGCCGCGCCGAGGTGCCGATCGTCGGCCGCATCGGCCGCCCCGGCGCTCCCGCGATCGCGGTGTCGGGACAAGTGGATCGGCTGGCGGTAACGGCCGGTGCCGTCCTGATCGCCGACTACAAGACCGATCGTGCGGTCCCGCGCCGCCTGGCGGAGGTACGGCCCTATGTCGCCCAGCTCGCGCTCTATCGCGCGGTGCTTGCGCGCATTTACCCGGAAAAAACGATTCGCGCGGCACTGCTTTTCACCGCCGGGCCGAACGTCATCGATGTTCCCGGCGCGGCGATGGAGGCGGAATTGGCCGTAATCCTGCAGGAAGGTCACGCTCCGGTGAAGCTCCCTTGACGCTGGCGAACGCCATTCATAGGTTTCGTGCCCTGCCGATTTTTTCCGAAACAGCGAGGTCTGCCATGGTCGACAAAGTCACGGATGCAACGTTCGATCAGGACGTGCTCAAGGCCAGCGGGCCGGTCGTGGTGGATTTCTGGGCGGAATGGTGCGGTCCCTGCCGGATGATCAGTCCGGCGCTTGAGGAAATCTCCAATTCGCTCAACGGCAAGGTCAAGATCGTCAAGCTCAACGTCGACGAGAATCCGGCGACCACGACGAAATACGGCATCATGTCGATCCCGACGCTCATGCTGTTCAAGGGCGGTCAACTCGCTTCCCGCCAGGTCGGCGCTGCGCCCAAGCAAAAGCTCGAACAGTGGATCACCGCCGCGGTGTAGGCGCCCTGGAACGACGCTAATGCCGAAAATGCCGGACGCCGGTAAAGACCATGGCGACGCCGTGGTCGTTGGCAGCCTTGATCACCTCATCGTCGCGCACCGACCCGCCGGGCTGAATGACGGCCGTGGCGCCGGCCTCGATGACGACCAGGAGGCCGTCGGCGAAGGGGAAGAACGCATCCGACGCCACCACCGATCCCCGGGTCGCGGGCTCTTTGCGACCGGCCGCCTTGGCCGCGTCCTCGGCTTTGCGCACGGCGATGCGCGCCGCATCGACCCGGCTCATTTGCCCGGCGCCGATGCCGACGGTCGCGGACTCTTTCGCATAGACGATGGTATTCGACTTGATGTGCTTGGCGACGCGGAAGGCGAAGCGCAAATCGCGTAGCTCGGTATTGCTCGGCGCGCGCGCGGTCACGGTTTTCAATTCCAAGTCATCGACCACCGCCTTGTCGCGCGATTGCACGAGGAGTCCGCCGGCCACGGTCTTTGCCACGAGCCCGCCGGCACGCGGATCGGGCAAGCCACCGGCGATCAGGAGCCGCAGATTCTTCTTGCCGCCGACGATGGCGATCGCTTCCTCGGTCGCATCCGGAGCAATGATGACTTCGGTGAAAATCTCGGTGATGGTGCGCGCTGCGTCAGCATCGAGCCGGCGGTTGAGCGCGACGATGCCGCCGAACGCCGAAACCGGATCGCAAGCCAGCGCCTTGCGGTAAGCGTCGGCGAGGTTTTCGCCCTCGGCGACGCCGCAAGGATTGGCGTGCTTGATGATGGCGCAAGCCGCGGTGCGCGCCGGATCGAATTCGGCGACGCATTCATAGGCCGCGTCGGTGTCGTTGAGGTTATTGTAGGAAAGCTGCTTGCCCTGCGCCTGCAGCGCGGTGGCGACGCCGAAGCGCGCATCGCTTGTGCGATAGAACGCCGCCGTCTGGTGCGGGTTCTCCCCGTAGCGCAGTTCCTCGATCAGCCGGCCGCCGATGGCGCGGTAGTCGGGTGCGACCACCCCGAGTTTGTCGGCGAACCAGTTGGCGATTGCCGCATCGTAGGCGGCGGTGCGCGCGTAAGCCTTGGCGGCGAGCCGGCGGCGCAGCGCGAGCGTCGTCATCCCGCCGTGCTGGGCGAATTCGTCGAGCAATGCGGAATAGTCGGTCGGCTCGACCACGACCGCGACGTCGGCATGGTTCTTGGCGGCGGCGCGGATCATTGCCGGGCCGCCGATATCGATATTCTCGATGCAATCCTCGAAAGGCGCGCCGCGCGCCGCGGTCTTCTCGAACGGGTAGAGATTGACCACCAGGAGATCGATGGGGCGGATGCCGTGCGCGCGCAGCGCCTCGGCATGCGCGGGATTGTTGCGGATGGCGAGCAACCCGCCATGCACCGCCGGATGCAGGGTTTTGACCCGGCCATCCATCATTTCCGGAAATCCGGTGAGATCGGAAATCTCAATGACCTTGAGGCCGGCCTGGGCCAGCAACGCGTGCGTCCCGCCGGTCGACACGAGTTCAATGTCATAGCCGAAAAGCGCGCGGGCGAATTCCACGACCCCGGTTTTGTCGGAGACGGAGATGAGGGCGCGCGATACGCGGCGCAGATGTTCGCTCATGGCCTCTCTTTACTCTGTCCCCTGCCGGCGGGGGAGGGTGGAAATGAATCTCACAGCAGCTTCGGCTCTTCGTCTCGCGCCCGTCGGGCGGCGCCGGCGGTCGCTTCGGCACGCGAGCTGGCCTGCTGGAAGCTCCAGGTCACCCGCGGCTTCTCTCGCGCGTGGCCGTGAATCACCACCTGCGCCGCGCGCCGCGGACCGTCGTTCCCGGCGAGATAGACGCTGTCTTCGATTTGCACGGGATCGTCACCGGCGCTGAAGGTCCACACTTCTTTGTTCGGCATGAGCAGCAGGACGCCGTGGCCGTCGCTGAGCCGCGTTGCCTTGACCAGGGGATGCAGATGGAAGCGCACCGCGTAGCGGTCCTCACTGGTACGTATCTGCGCCCCGCCGTCGGCGGCGAGGAACAAATCCGCGCCTTCGAGTCGTGTGCCGTCGGCGGCAAGCGTCAAAATGCGCTCATGCACTACGCCGTAGCTCGCGGCATAGCCGTCGTGGCCGGTGCGCAGCACGATCGCGTCCGGGCGCTCCTCGCGTGACACCGAAACGTGACTCGGTCCGCCGAGCATGGGCGAGCCGCCGAGCACGCGGCGGAACGGCGGCGCCTCGACGAATTGCGCCGATGAAACCTCGTTGAACGTCACCGTCGAATGCGCTGCGGTCGCCCGCGCCAGCGGCCGCCACTCGTCGCGCGCATTTGCCGGCATCCCGCAATTGACCACGATGAGGTTTTGCTTGGCGGAAGAGAATTCGAACGACAGGCATCCGGCATGCGCCTCCAGGCTCATCTCGATCGGCGGCGCGCGGCCGGTATCCATGATTAGCACGCTGCCGCCGGCTTCGAGTCGCTGGTAAGCGGAATAGGGCGCGTTCGACAGCGGCGCGCCGTGCGACTCGTCGTAGGCGAGCAGCGTGAGCAGAAGCTCGGCCGGCGTCGCGCCCATGCCGTTGAAATGCGCGAACGTCCCCTCGGAATGGCGGAAAAAGCGCAGCATCGGCATCATGCGCTCGATGGCGTTGAGCAGCGCCGGCGGCGGCGCGATGTTGCGCGAGGAGAACGCCTGGCGCAGCGGCAGGAACTCGATCAGGATCTCGATGATCGCCCCGGGATCGCGGCTGACATGGCCGCCGTCGGGAAGGATTTGCCGCTCGATCTCGCTCTTGAGCCCGGCGGTGGTGGATTTGATGTGACGGGCCTGGCCGGCGATGCAGAGCGCGGCGTAGGTGAGCGCGATCGTGGCCTGCGTGCGGGAGACGCCGCGATGGGCGTCGCCCGCCGTGTGGCGCAGATAGCGCACCTGGCGGACGAGGCTGCGCACGAAGCGCCGATAGAAGCGCATATCCGCGTCTTGCAGGAGAAGAGGCGCCTGGCTGAGCCAGGAGATGATGCGCCGCGACAGCACGTCGGGCCGCCAACCCAGCGGATGCCAGGCGCCTTGCAGGGAAATCCATTCATCGACCAGCGCGCGCGCATTGGCGCGGGTGATGCCGGAATCGGCGGCGCGCAGGTGGCGCAGCCAGCCGAAGCCAAGCAAGGCCGTCGCCCATTCGTCGGACGGCGGCTCCATTTCGAAGACCGACCGGCTGTCGCAGATCACGACTTTGCCGCCGAAGGCGAAGCGGCCCGAATAGATCTCCGTTGCGCGGGTGACGTCGGCGGTGCGCAGATCCTGCGGGGCGATCAGCAGCCGATCGGCCTTGCGCGGCAGGAGCGGCCAGCGCAGCACCGGATGGCCGTTGATGCGGCCGGCGAGCTGCCGCAGCCCGCTGCGCAGCAAAAGCCAGGACAGCCTCGCTTGATTCGCGACTGAAACGCGCGCCATCGCCGCGCTCGCCCCTCCTTGGGCGGAAGCGACTGGTCCCGCCGATTCGGAACCATAACGGAAGGATGGAGCGCCGACCAACGGGCGGCTTTGCTCCGCGGAAACGCTAGCGTTTCACCAGCCGTGCGGCATAGAAACCGTCGAGACCCGAAAGCCGCGAGTCGGCGTCGGGGAGATGGCAAGGCAGCGTCCGCAGGTCGCCGTCCCGCGTGATGAATTCGCCGCGGCCGAAGACCTCCGCGGCGGCGATCGGCGCCCGGCCCACGCCGTTTTCATGCGCAAGAAGATCGGCGACGATGGCCTCACCTTCTTCGGGTTCGAGCGAACAGGTGCAATAAACGATCGTGCCGCCGGCTTTGGTCAGCGCCACCGCGCGCGCGATCAATCGGCGTTGCAGGGCGGCGAGCGCCGTGATGTCAGCCTCCTGCTTGAGCCATTGCACGTCCGGATGGCGGCGGATGGTGCCGGTCGAGGAGCAGGGCGGGTCGAGCAAAACGGCGTCGAACGGCTCGGCCTCCCACGCCGCGACATCGGCGCAAACGAACTCGGCGGCGAAGCCGAGCCGGTTGAGATTTTCGCGCAAGCGGGCAAGTCGCGCGGGCGCGCGATCGACCGCTGTGAGGCGGGCGCCGGCGGCCGCAAGCTGCGCGGCCTTGCCGCCGGGCGCGGCGCAAAGATCGGCGACGCGCAGCCCGGCGATGGGGCCAAGGAGACGCGCCGGCAGCGCCGCCGCGGCGTCCTGCACCCACCACGTGCCCTCGCCAAAGCCCGGCAGCGCGGTCACGGCGCCTTGCGCGACAAGCCGCACCGAACCGGTCGGCAGCACGCGCCCGCCAAGCTTCTCGGCCCATTGTTCGGGGTCGTTTTTCACCGTCAGATCGAGCGCCGGCTCGCGGCTATTGGCGAGCGCGATCGCGCGCGCGGCGGTCTCACCGTAAGCCGCGATCCAGCGGGCCATCAGCCATGGCGGCGTGTCGAGCATGGCCGTATCGAGGGCGGTGAGCCGCCCGGCGCCTTCGCGCGCGATGCGCCGCAGCACCGCGTTGACCAGGCCGGTAAAGTGGGCCGCGTGCTTGTCCGCTCGCGCCAGCTGTACTGCGAGATCGACGGCGGCGTGGTCGGGCACGTTGAGGAAAAGAATCTGTGCGGCGCCGAGCAGGAGCGCGATCTCAACGCGCGGCGCCTTTGCCGGCAGCCCGCGCTCGGTGAACAGGCCGATCAGGTGGCGCAAGGTGCCGAGCCGGCGGAGCACGGTCCCGACCAGCGCCCGCGTCAGCGCGCGATCGCGTTCCGCAAGGCTCGCAAGTCCGGCTTGCGCGCGGCCTTCGAGTTCATCGTCGAGCGGGCGGCGGCGGCGCAGCACGCCGTCGAGGATGTCGGCGGCAAGAAGCCGCGTGGCGAGGCCCGGCGCGTCGGCGGCGCTGCCCTGGCGGGCGGGCTGCTCACGCCTTTTCTTCACTGCAAAAATTCCTCCTTGCGGCCGGCGCAGGGCTACGCCAAGTCAGGGGCGATGCCAATCGACCCCACGCCAACGAAACCGCCCGCGAGCGATGCCGCAGCCGATAGCGGGGACAAGAAGCACCGGCTAAGCGAGGCGGCGGAGCGCGCGCTGGCCGAGGCGGCTTCGCGCCGCGCCGCGCGCGATCAAAAGGCCGCCGCTCAACCGAAGGAAATCCAGGGTCGCGACGGGCTCGATCCGACCCGCTACGGCGACTGGGAAAAGGACGGCCTGACCTCGGATTTCTAGCACGCCGGACTTTCGGGGTGGTGTCTCAGTTTGATTTTGGCAAGTCGTCTACTGCACAACCACCCGCGTGCCGACGCTGACCCGGCTGTACAGGTCTTTGACGTCCTCATTGAACATGCGGATGCAACCGTAGGACACGAAATGGCCGATCGATCCCGGCTGGTTGGTGCCGTGAATGGCGTATTCGCTGCCCGCAAACGACATGGCCGCGACACCCATCGGATTGCGCGGTGAGCCGCCCTTGATCACCTTCGGCAGGTTCGGATGATCGTGCCGCACCGCGGCCGGTGGCGCCCAATCGGGCCGGATATATTTGCCGTCGATGTAGGACGTTCCCGCCCATTGCTTGCCGGCGCGGCCGACGCCGACCGGATAGCGGATGGCCTGTCCATAGCCGACCACGTAATAAAGATGCCGCTCATTGGTGCGCACGACGATTGTTCCGGGCATGAAAGTCTCTTTCATAGTCACCGTTTCGCCGCGTGCCTGCGCCCCGTGCGGCGTCAGAGCAAATGCGCCGGCGGCGGTTGCCGCAACAGCCACAAGGAGAATTTTCCCTCGCATCGTCGAAGCCCTCATCGCGCAAAAAATCCCGACAATTCCATCGCCAAAGTCGGTGACCGCGCGCGATCTTAGATCGAATGCGCGCGTTCGCTCAGTACCGGCGGCGCGACACGGCGAAGTTTTCACAAATTTTTTCGAGGTGTGTCTTACGTGCACCAGGTTTCCGACATTTCGTCACCGCCAGGCTTGACCCGCCTGCGCGGTCCGTAGCCTTCCCTAGGCAAAGACTCAGAACCGCTTCGGCGGGCGAAGGCCCGGCGGTCCATGCAGCGGGGCCGCTCGATGGATTGCCGGATCAAGTCCGGCAATGACGACACAATGTAAGAAGGGAGCTACGCGCTCCGCTTGTTCTGCCGGTTGCCTACGAGGTCGTCGACCACGGCGGGATCGGCGAGCGTCGAGGTGTCGCCGAGATTGCCGAATTCGTCCTCGGCGATCTTGCGCAGGATGCGGCGCATGATCTTGCCCGAGCGCGTCTTCGGCAGGTTTGGCGCAAACTGGATGAGATCGGGGGACGCGATCGGTCCGATCTCCTTGCGCACCCAGGTGGTGAGTTCCTTGCGCAGCGCCTCGGTCGGCTGCTCGCCGGCCATCAGCGTGACATAGGCGTAGATGCCTTGGCCCTTGATGTCGTGCGGATAACCGACGACGGCGGCTTCCGACACTTTCGGGTGCGCCACCAGCGCGGATTCGACTTCGGCGGTGCCGAGGCGGTGGCCGGCGACGTTGATCACGTCGTCGACACGGCCGGTGATCCAGTAATAGCCGTCGGTGTCGCGCCGGCAGCCGTCGCCGGTGAAATATTTTCCCGGATAGGCGCGGAAATAAGTTTCGACGAAGCGCTGATGGTCGCCATAGACCGTGCGCATCTGTCCCGGCCATGAATCGGCGATGCAGAGATTGCCGGTCGCCGCGCCTTCCAGCACTTTGCCTTCGGCGTCGACGATCTGCGGGATGACGCCGAAGAACGGCCGCGTCGCCGATCCGGGCTTGAGTGGAGTCGCGCCGGGCAGCGGTGTGATGAGAATGCCGCCGGTCTCGGTCTGCCACCAGGTATCGACGATCGGGCAGCGGCCGTCGCCGACCACGCGGTGATACCACTCCCACGCTTCGGGATTGATCGGCTCGCCGACCGAGCCGAGAAGCCGCAACGACGCGCGCGAAGTCTTGGTCACCGGCGCGTCGCCCGATTGCATCAAGGCGCGGATCGCCGTCGGCGCGGTGTAGAAGATATTGACCTTATGCTTGTCGATCACCTCCCAGAAGCGTGACGCGGTCGGATAGTTCGGCACGCCTTCGAACATCAGGGTGGTGGCGCCGTTGGCGAGTGGGCCGTAGACGATGTAGCTGTGGCCGGTGACCCAGCCGACGTCGGCGGTGCACCAATAAATGTCGCCGTCGTGATAATCGAACACGTATTGGTGCGTCATGGCGACATAGACCAGATATCCGCCGGTCGTGTGCAGAACGCCTTTCGGCTTTCCCGTCGAACCGGACGTGTAGAGGATGAACAGCGGATCCTCGGCGCTCATGTGCTCGCACGGGCATTCCGCCGTCACTTGATCGGCGGCTTCGTGATACCAGACGTCGCGTCCGGGCTGCATATCGACGTTCGCCCCCGTGCGCCTGACCACGATGACGTGATCGACGCCGCCGACTTTGGCGATCGCCGTGTCGGCATTGGCCTTGAGCGGCACCTTGCGGCCGCCGCGCAAGCCTTCGTCGGCCGTGATGACGACGTTCGACGTGCAGTCCTCGATGCGGCCGGCGAGCGATTCCGGCGAGAAGCCGCCGAAGACGACGGAATGAATGGCGCCGATCCGCGCACAGGCGAGGATGGCGTAGACCGCTTCCGGAATCATCGGCAGATAGATGGTGACGCGGTCGCCTTTGCTGACGTTGCGGTTGCGCAGCACGTTGGCGAAACGGCAGACCTGGTCGTGCAGCTCCTTGTAGGTGATGTTTTTGGAATCCTTGGGGTCGTCGCCTTCCCAGATGATGGCGACCTGGTCGCCGCGCGTGTGCAGGTGGCGGTCGATGCAGTTATAGGCGGCGTTGGTGACCCCATCCTCGAACCATTTGATCGACACGTTGTGCGGATCGAAGGACGTGTGCTTGACCTTGGTGAAAGGCCGGTACCAATGGATGCGTTTGCCCTGCTCCGCCCAGAAGCCGTTGGGGTCGGCGAGCGATTGCGCGTACATGTTTTCGTATTCGGCTTCCGTGATGAAGGCCCGCTTCACCCATGCGGCGGGAACCTCATAAACCTTGTCCGACATACCGACCTCCAGGTTACGCAACCGGCGCCATTCTCTCCCTTTACGGGCATTATTGACAGCCGACTTTTGGCGGACAGGCGGCTGTCTGTGGCGTTATTGGCATTATTGTCGCGCCGGCGGAATGATCGCGACCACGCGCTCGGCGTAGCAGAGCCGACCACTAGCGCGCCGGCAGGCCCCCCATCTTGCAGACGATCTTCCATTGATCCACCGTCACCGGCTGCACCGACAGGCGGGAGTATTTCACCAGCGCCATGTCTTTGAGCTTCGGTTCGGCCTTGATCGCAGCAAGTGTCACCGGTTTCGGCAAAGGCTCGACCGCTGCGGTCGTCACCGCGATCCACGGTTCGCCTTTCGCGGCGGTCGGATCGGGATAGTGCTCGCGGACCACCTCGCCGACGCCTACGACCTGCTTCTCGTCGCCGGTATGATAGAAGAAGAACTTTTCGCCCTTCTTCATTTCTTTCAGATGGCGCCGCGCGGTAAAATTGCGCACGCCGCTCCAGGTCTCGCCCTTGGCGCCGCGCTTTAACTGATCGTCCCAGGAGAATTCCTCGGGCTCGGTCTTCAATAGCCAATACGCCATGTCACCCCTCCGCCTTGAACGGTCGCGTCAGCAAAGATTCGATCGCCGCATCGACGCTCATCGTCCCATCCAGCATCGCAGCGACGGCGAATGAGATCGGCATGTCGACGGCCCGCTCGCGCGCCATCTCCAGGAGAACCGGCGCCGTGAACACGCCTTCGGCAAGACCGGCATGGATGGCTTCGGGCTTTTGGCCGCGGCCCAGATTGACGCCGAAAGTGAAGTTGCGGGACTGGGGGCTCGAGCAGGTCAGCAGCAAATCGCCAAGCCCCGACAGCCCCATCATCGTCTCCGCCCTTGCGCCATAGGCCCTGCCGAAGCGCACGAGCTCGGCGAAGCCGCGCGTGATCAGCGCCGCCGAAGCGCTGGCGCCAAGGCCGCGGCCGGTCACAATGCCGGCGGCGATGGCAAGCACGTTCTTGGCCGCGCCGCCGAGTTCGGCCCCGCGCATGTCGCTGGAATGATAGGGACGAAAATTCGTCGAGCCGATCGCCCGCGCCAGCTCGCCGCCGAGCTTGTCGTCGGCGGCCGCCAAAGTGACCGCCGTCGGCAGCCCGCGGGCAACGTCGGCGGCGAAACTCGGTCCGGATAAAATCGCCGGCACCGCGTTCGGCGCGCACTCGGCGATGACCTCGCTCATAAATTTTTTTGTCCCGCGTTCGATGCCCTTGGCGCAGACGATCACCGGCGTGCCGGCGGCGATCAGTGGCGCCAAGGACCCGGCGACGGAGCGCACGGATTGTGCGGGCACGACAAGGAGGAGCGCCTCGGCCCGCGCGGCGTCGGCGAAACCGCCGGCCAGCGCGATGCGGTCATCGAGCCGCACGCCGGGCAGGAAGGGACTTTCGCGGGTCTTCTTCAGCCGGGCGGAATGGGCGGCGTCGGGCTCCCAGACGGTAACGCTTCGTCCGGCGCGCAGGCAGGTCAGCGCCAGCGCCGTCCCCCAGGCGCCGGCTCCGATGACCCCGATACGGTTGAATCTCATTGCTGCAACATTTCCGGCTGAATTTGCCTTCAATTTTGGTCAAAAATCTTGCTTTTACAATGGCTTACCGCGCAGCATAATCGCCTTTTGCCCTTTTTCGCCCCACAGTTTTTCGCCCGATGTAGTCGTAATTACAATAACTTACCGCGCAACAATTTCGGCGCTTCGCCGACCAGCCCCGCCGCTTCGCGGATGAACAGGCGCTTGAGGCCCGGTACGCGGTCGACCATGCCGAGACCGACATCGCGGACCACGCGCAGCACGCTGGAGCGATTGGAAAACAGACGATTGAGCCCGTCGGTTGCGATCCCCATGGTCATCGTATCGAACCGCCGCCAGCGCTGGTAGCGCTCGAGCACGTTCGGGGCGCCGGGATCGAGACCGAGCCGCGCCGCGTCAACGATGACTTCGGCAAGCGCGGCGACGTCCTTGAGCCCCATATTGAGCCCCTGTCCGGCGATCGGATGAATGAGGTGCGCGGCATCGCCGACCAATGCGATGCGCTCGGCGATGAATGCGCGGGCGACGAAGAAGCCGAGCGGGTGGACTCGCCGCGCGCCAACGGCGGTGATTTCGCCGAGATGCAGTTTGAAACGCTGTTCGAGCTCGTCACGAAAGGCGGCGTCGGGCAGCGCCACAATCCGGTTCGCCTCGGGTGTCGTCTCCGTCCAGACGATCGACGAGCGCCGCCCCTTCAGCGGCAGGATGGCAAACGGGCCGGCGGGGAGGAAGTGTTCCTCCGCGCGGCCGCCATGATCGCGCTCGTGGCGGACATTGGTTACGATAGCCGACTGATCGTAGTCCCAGCCATGCACGGCGATGCCGGCGCGCTCGCGGATCGAGGAACGTGCGCCGTCGGCGGCGATCAAGAGGCGCGCCGCAAGCGTGCCGCCGTCCGCAAACGCGACATCGAGGCGGTGCGCAGTGCCTTGCGGCAGGGGCGGGTAAGAAAAGTTCGCGACCGCCGTCGCGCGCAAGGCGACCCCAACCTGGCGCGCCTTCGCCTCAAGCGCAGCAATCAGGAAGCGATTCTCGATCATATGGGCGAAGGGCTCACCCGGCTCGATTTCGCCGGCGAAGGTGAGGAAGACCGGACGCACCGCGTCGCCGAGCCGGCTATCGGTGACGGTCATATCGAGGATCGGCTGCGCTTCCTCGACGACGCTTTGCCAAATCCCGAGCGCCTCGAACAGTCGGCGCGCCGCCGCGACAATCGCCGAGGCACGCTCGTCATCGGCATGGCCGTTGCCAAGCGTCGGGTCGGCGACAGTGACGGAGAAAGACGGCCCCAGGCTCTGGCGTAGCGCGATCGCAAGCGTCAACCCGGCAAAGCTGCCGCCGGCAATCAGCACGTCGATCTGGTCGTCCCGGCCGGTCATGAATACGCAAAGCCTGTACTGCTACCTGTCCGCAGCATAGCATTGGCTGATGTACATGCGAATTCGCCGCCGGCCCGGCCTAGGCCGACTTTCCGCAATATCAATATATAGGTAGGTCGGACCTCATTCATGCCGTCTGCCGTCCAGGACGTTCTGTCCATTCTCGATCTCGAGCCGCTCGAGGTGAACCTGTTTCGCGGCCGCTCGCCGCAATCGCGCTGGCAGCGCGTGTTCGGCGGACAGGTGATCGGCCAAGCCCTGGTTGCCGCCTGCCGCACGGTCGAGGACGTGGCGCAGCGGCCGCCGCATTCGCTGCACGCTTATTTCCTGCTCGGCGGCGATCCAAAGGTACCCATCATCTACGAAGTCGATCGGATTCGCGACGGCAGGAGCTTCACCACGCGGCGGGTCGTCGCCATCCAGCACGGCCGCGCCATTTTTTCCACGGAAGTGTCGTTTCACATCGCCGAAGACGGACCGACGCACCAATTCCCGATGCCGGACGTGCCGCGGCCGGACGAACTGCCGAGCGAAGGCGAGGTCAGGGATCGCCTGCTGTCACGCATGGCCGATCCGGTGCGGCGATATTACGAGCGCGAGCGGCCGATCGAACTGCGGCCGGTCGAATATCGCCGCTATCTCGGCGAGAAGATCGAGGGCAGCCGCTTCCACATCTGGCTTCGGGCGACCGGCCGTCTGCCGGACGAGCCGGCGATCCATCAATGCGTCCTGGCCTATGCCTCGGACATGACCTTGCTCGATACGGCGCTCGTCCCACTCGGGCAAACCGTCTTCCACGACGACATCATGGCAGCGAGCCTCGATCATGCGCTGTGGTTTCATCGGCCGTTTCGCGCCGATGAATGGTTGCTCTATGCCGAAGACAGCCCGAATCTCGGGGGCGCCCGCGGTTTCGCCCGCGGCCTGATCTATGCCAGCGATGGCACCCTTGTCGCCTCGGTCGCGCAGGAGGGTCTGTTGCGGCAGCGCCGTCCGCGGCCGGCATAGTCATGCGGGGGAAATCCATTGTTATGCGGGGAAATCCATTGCCGCCTTTCGTTTCGGCAAAGCTTAATTCTTGACCCCGATGCCAATAATATGAGCAGTAAATCCTGAAGGTTGACCGGAAAGCCAAACGACCATGAAGCTCGTTGTTGCCGTCATCAAGCCTTTCAAACTCGACGAAGTCCGTGATGCCCTCAACGCGATCGGCGTTCACGGCATGACCGTCACCGAGGTCAAGGGCTACGGCCGGCAAAAGGGTCACATGGAGATCTACCGCGGTTCGGAATACGCGGTGAACTTTTTGCCCAAAGTCCGCGTCGAGATCGCCGTCGCGGCAGAAACGGCCGATCGCGTCGTCGAGGCCATCAGCGCCGCCGCCAAGACCGGGCAGATCGGCGACGGCAAGATTTTCGTCGTCCCGATCGAGGGGGCAATGCGCATCCGCACCGGTGAAACCGACGCCGACGCGCTCTGACAGCCTACTTATTATGCAGGTTATTATGCACCCTGTCCGATGTTAGGGCGCTGAGAGGCGGGCGGGCGGCGGATTGGCCATGGATTGCAGATATTAGGGCGGCTTTGCTGGAACTGGCACGCCGCTTGATTGCATGTTCAGCGTCAAACCGCGAAGGGGGGCAATATTCCAACGCGGTAAGCGTCAGCTTGGTCCCCCCTGCGTGCGCGCCGAAGGGGACGACGGGAGATTGAGCCAATGAAAATCGTTATGGCCATCATCAAGCCTTTCAAGCTCGACGAGGTCCGCGACGCACTGACCAAAATCGGCGTCCAGGGGCTGACCGTCACCGAGGTGAAAGGCTACGGCCGTCAGAAGGGTCACACTGAAATCTATCGCGGCGCCGAATATGCCGTGAGCTTCCTGCCGAAGATCAAACTCGAGATCGCCTGCGCGTCCAACCAGGTGGACAAGGTCATTGAAACGATCTCTGCCGCGGCAAAGACCGGACAGATCGGGGACGGCAAGATATTCGTGTTCGGCCTAGACCACGCGGCCCGCATCCGCACCGGCGAGACCGACGCGGCCGCTCTTTAGCAACCCGCACCTCCATCGATACGGACAGGAGTGAAATCATGACCTCAAAAAAATTCTCGCGTGCGGGGCTGCTCGCTATCGTTGGCGCTATTGCGCTGGCAATGCTGCTGAGCCTGCCGACAGTCCACGTCTCCTACGCGCAGACCCCTGACGCGACTGCGCCCGCAGCCGCGCCGGCCGCACCCGCCGCCGAAGCGCCTCCGCCGGCTTGCGACGCCAAGACCCTGACCAATTGCTCGCCCAATTCCGGCGATACCGCCTGGATGCTCACATCGATGGCCATCGTGTTGATGATGACGATCCCGGGGCTTGCGTTGTTCTACGGCGGCATGGTGCGCAGGAAGAACGTCGGCGACACGGTGATGACCAGTTTCGCTATCACCTGCTTGATCAGCATCCTCTGGCTGTTTTTCACCTATAGCCTCGCTTTCCGAGCGGGAACACCGTTCATCGGCGGGCTCGATCGCGCGTTCTTGCAAGGCATCGTCAGCGACATCACCAAGGGCATCGGCAATCCCAACCCGCTGGCGCCGACGATTCCCGAAACCGTCTATTCGATGTTCCAGTTGACCTTCGCGATCATCACCGCGGCCCTGATCGCGGGATCGTTTGCCGAGCGCATGAAATTCTCGGCCATGCTCTGGTTCATCGGCCTGTGGGCGATCTTCGTCTATTCGCCGATTGCGCATTGGGTTTGGGGACCGGACGGCATTTTCAACAGCGCCAATCCCGACGCGAAACTTCACGTGCTCGATTTCGCCGGCGGCACGGTGGTGCACGTTAACTCGGGCACCGCCGGCCTGATGGCCGCGCTTATGGTCGGCAAGCGCAAGGATACCGCGCCACCGCACAACATGGTGCTGACCATGATCGGTGCCTCGCTGCTGTGGGTCGGCTGGTTCGGCTTTAATGCCGGCTCGGCGGTCAGCGCCGGCATGCAGGCCGGTATGGCGATGGCGGTGACGCACATCGCCACCGCCACCGCTGGTTTCACCTGGATGATCGTCGAGTGGATCATGCGCGGCAAACCGACGGTCATCGGCATTTGCTCGGGAGCAGTGGCCGGCCTCGTTGCCATTACGCCGGCTTCCGGCTTCGTCGGTCCGATGGGGGCATTCGCCATCGGTGTTGCCGCGGGCATTGTTTGCTACTGGGGCGTCACCGGGCTGAAGCACTTCTTCGGCTACGACGATGCGCTCGACGCATTCGGTGTGCATGCTGTCGGGGGAGCGACCGGCGCCCTCCTCACCGGCGTGTTCGCCGTCGAGGCCTATGGCGGCACCGCCGGCCTGCTCGAGGGCAATCCCGGCCAATTGCTCAATCAAATCATCGGCGTCGCTGTCGTCTTTGCTTACGACGTGGTGGTGACTCTGATCATCCTCAAAATCGTGGACATGGTGATCGGCCTGCGCGTGAGCGAGGACGTCGAGCGCGAAGGCCTCGATCTCGCGCTGCACGGCGAGACGATCCAATAGACGTTGCGAAACCACGGTTGCCGACACCGGCAGCCGTCTGTCTAGAGGCCCCGGCGTAAGTCAGGGCCTCTTTCTTTTTGGTCTTCGCGCGGCGCCGCCGCCGGTTAATCGCCTAGCGGGAGGCCGAAAAGCGGGACGTTCGCTCCGCTGAGACAACCTGCGATCTGGACAAGGGCCTGCCGGAATGGCTATGCCAATGCCCGGCAGTGAAAAATCAGCGTATTTCGGGAGGATAACCATGGTCCGTAGCTATTTTATTGCCGCAGCTGTTGCTGCGCTCGGGCTTGCGGCGACTGACGCTGCGTTCGCCCAAGAGACGGTCAAGATCGGCTTCATCCTGCCGATGACCGGGCAGCAGCAGTCCACCGGTAAACAGGAAGCAGCCGGCATCAAGCTCTACATGGCGCAACACGGCGACACGGTTGCCGGCAAGAAGATCGAACTCATCATCCGGGACGACGCCGCCGTCCCCGACAACACCAAGCGCATCGCGCAGGAACTGATCGTCAACGACAAGGTGTCATTCCTTGCCGGCTTCGGCGTCACACCGGCGGCGCTTTCGGTCGCGCCGCTGTCGTCCGAATCGAAGACACCCGAAATCGTAACCGCAGCAGGCACGTCGATCATCACCGAAAAATCACCCTATATCGCGCGCACCAGCTTCACGCTGGCGCAATCGACTGTGCCGATGGCCGACTGGGCGGCGGACAACGGCATCAAAAAAGTCGTGACGATGATCTCCGATTATGCGCCGGGCGTCGACGCCGAAAAGTCGTTCACGGCGGAATTCAAGAAAAAGGGAGGCGACGTGATCGAATCAATCCGCTTCCCGCTGGCCAACCCCGACTTCGCGCCGTTCCTGCAGCGCGCCGCCGACGAAAAGCCCGATGCGATTTTCGTGTTCGTTCCATCCGGGCAAGGCGGCACCTTCGTCAAGCAATTCGTCGAGCGCGGTCTCGACAAGGCCGGCATCAAGATCATCGGCCCGGGCGACGTCATGGATGACGACCTGATCAACGGCATGGGCGATGCGGTGATCGGCACCGTCACCGCGCATATCTACTCCGCTGATCACAATTCGCCGCTCAACAAGGAGTTCGTCGCCGCATTCGAGAAAGCTAATAACGGCATGCGGCCGAACTTCATGGCCGTCGGCGGCTATGATGGCATGCACCTCATCTACGAGGCCTTGAAGAAGGCCGGCGGCAAGACTGACGGCGACTCTCTCATCGAGGCCATCAAGGGCATGAGCTGGGAAAGCCCGCGTGGCCCGATCTCGATCGATCCGCAGACGCGCGATATCGTTCAGAATATCTATATCCGCAAGGTCGAAAAGAAGAACGGCCAGCTCTACAACGTCGAATTCGCCACCTTCCCGGCCGTCAAGGATCCGGTCAAGGCTGCGGAACAGAAGTGAGGACATCTCTCCCCGCATGCCGGGAGAGATTGCGAGCGGAGCGAGCGGGTGAGGGGGCGTTACCGTAAAGCTGCGCCAAGCGGCGAGCCCCCCTCTTCCCGACCTTCTCTCCGCCCGCGGGGAGGGGGAGCGCGCGCGCTAACGCTCGGCCGATCATGCTGACCATCCTGTTCGACGGAGTTGCCTACGGCATGCTGCTTTTCGTGCTGGCATGCGGGCTGTCCGTTACCTTGGGTTTGATGAATTTCATCAATCTGGCGCACGGCTCCTTCGCCATGGCCGGCGGCTATTGCACCGTCATCCTGGTCAATCGCCTGGGTGTGCCGTTCGCGCTCGGGCTGCCAATCGCATTTCTGGTCACGGCGGCGCTCGGCGCTCTCTTT
>Ga0116223_10001492_pt1 | contig 23757 bp, 22 predicted proteins | sample Sb_taG_3_FD_90092 | JGI IMG/M metagenome (GOLD analysis project Ga0116223, IMG submission 90092) | Peat soil microbial communities from Weissenstadt, Germany - Sb_50d_a_PC metaG | ecosystem: Environmental > Terrestrial > Soil > Wetlands > Peat | place: Germany: Weissenstadt | collected 2010-09-21 | reverse complement strand
CGCCAGTTGGCAATCTGGGCCACCTTTCCCGCGGCGATCGCGGCCAGTTGATTCACCGCCGCGGCGTCCATCGCCTCCCGCTGGCGCTGGTAATACCACCAGGCAGCGGCGATCATGGCCACGGCGCAAACCGTCAGCGACAGGACCAGAAACCGGCCGCGCCCCGTCGAAAAGCTCCCCTCGCCCATGTCACTCCGGAATCAGCTTCAGGCGGATGGCGTACTGGACTAACTGGGCCGTGTTCTCCACCCCGAGAGTCTGCATGATCTCGTACTTGTGAGACTCTGCCGTACGCGGCGAGATATGGAGGATGGAGGCGACTTCTTTCATGGTCCGCCCTTCGGCGATGAGTTGCAGAACTTCGCGCTGTCTGGGCGTAAGCGGTATGACGCCCTTATCCTCCCCGCGCGCCTCCAGGAGCACGGCGATGAGGTCTTTGGCCAGCAGCGAAGTAATGTACGACCGTCCCTGCGCCACCTGGGTGATGGCCGTGACCAGCTCTTCGCCCGGCGAAACCTTGAGCAGGTAGCCCGATGCTCCCTTGCGAAACGCATCCACGGCCAACTGAGTTTCCCCATGCATGGTGAGCACGATGATCTTGGTCTCCGGATGTCGCGCCCGGATTTGCTGAATCGCATCGAGCCCGTTCAGCAACGGCATGGAAATGTCGGTCACCACCACATCCGGCCGCAGTTTCTCGACCCCTTCCACCAGGGCGCGCCCATCGTGGACTACACCTACCAGATCGAAGGTATCCTTCAGCAGGGATTGCAGGCCCTCGGCGACTACCGTGTGATCGTCAGCGAGGAGGACCTTGGTCCTGGGCATTCTTGAGACCCGCAGTCACAAGTTATTGTAACGCGTCTCACGCACCATTGAGCCTGATGACTCCGCGAGAGAGGTAGGTATTCCCGGCCAGCACGCTCCTGACCGCCGCGATGAGCTCCTCACCCGCGTCCAGCTTCAATACATAACCTTGAATTCCGGCTTCGAGCGCGCTGCGGACCAGTTGCGGCTCGCGATACACGGTGAGCAGGATCACCCTGTCACACGCCCCGCGTTTCCGGATCTGCCGGGCTGCGTCGATCCCGTTCAACCCCGGCATGTTGATGTCGGAAACCACAACATCGGGGCGCAACTCGAGCGCGGCTTCGATCAGTGCGGCGCCTTCCCGAACCGATCGTAGGACCTCGAACTCGGGCGCGAGCAGCTCATACATTTCGTGCAGAAGATCCTCATGATCGTCCGCCAGAACGATCCGTGGTCTTACCGGCTCCGCCACCTGGTGCCCCTTTCCGAGCCCGCCGCGAAACAACGTTCGTGACCAGCCCTACCTCGATTTAACCCCCTGGCCGCCGAATTCGCCATCCGCAAAACTACGGGCTTCCGGGCGTCTGGCAGCTACGTTACCGGTAATCTCCATCCGCCATTCCCGAAAAATTTCGGATAGGAGCCTTTCACCTTACGGGCCACAATGTAAACGATCGTTAAACGCCGGCCAGTTTGAGGCCGTCACCATGCATCTACCGCCAAAGAAGACCGGAAATCGCCTTCCCCGCGCCCTCCAGACGCGAATCAAAAATGCCATCGCCAATCTGCGCCGGGCGCTCCGCTCAGTGGATGACGCGATCGCGGACCTGAAGCGTTTCGCTCCTCCCCCATCCAGCCGCAAAGCGGACCGCCCTCACTCCCGCGGAGGTCGCACGCCCCCTCTCCGCTGAACATTTACTTCTTCCTATGCGGCGCCGAGAAGTTCGTAAAGAGAGCCGCGGCGGGGCGCGATGTTCATGAGTGTCTCTCCCGAGACGCCGGTGCGCGCCAGGGCGCTTCCCAGCCGCGTGAGCGAGGGCAGATCTTCCTCGCCACCGGTCCAAAACTCGATGAGATACAAGACCGCCGCATGCACGCCTTCCGAGGCCTCGGGGCGATGGTGGTGCCGAACCGCGCCTATCAAGTGCTCCGGGAAATCCCAGGTTTTCAGCACCTCGGCTCCCACGTCGCCATGATCGCGCTGGAACCAGAGGCGCTCGACGTAGGTCAACGGACACCCGCCATTCAGCAGCCGGGCACAAGCGGATTGCCGGTTTGCCGTCGCCCTCTGTGTCTGCTGCCGGCCAATATCGTGTACCAGACCCAGCAACAGCGCTTCATCGGCATCCATGATCCCGGTGGATTGAGCGAGGGCTTCGGAAAGCTGCGCGGCGCGCAACGAATGCTTCCAGACCTGATGCATTCCTCCTCCGGCAAATACAGGCTCGAGAGCTGCGGCCAGCATGACCTTGCGGGCCTTCTCGCCGCCGACGTAAGTGATCGCCTGGCGAACCGAACCCAAGCGTTGGACCGGGCTGTAGATGGCTGAATTCGCGACCTGGATCAAGCGCCCGGCGAGAACCGGATCGGAGGTAGCCAGCTTCTCCAGTTCCCGGATCTCGCAATCGCGATGGAAGGCCAGCACGGAGAAGATTTTGCGGGCAGTGCGGGCTTGTACCGTCAACTCCGGGCCGGATTCGGGAAGAGCGTAGCCGCCGGCTGTCAGCGCCCTCCGTGCGTCTTCGACCAACGTTCGGTCAAAGAGCGTGAAATCGGAAATCTGTTCCAGCCCCGCCCAGATCCCGGCGGGCGCGCAGTCTTCATAGGCCAGGAGCTGCATCTGCTCATCCAGAAAATCGCTGAGCTGCAGGACTGCTGCCACCCTGCGCAGGAGGCCGTCCGCCGAACCGTGGAACCGGCAATGCAGGATCAGCAGCACGGTGGCGAGATCCTCGGGAATGAACCGCGCCGAAGAAGGCAGTTCCGGCGCGGCTGTCCCGCCTCTCGGCAGAACGTCGGGAAGCAGGCGCCGGAGCGCTCCCGGATCGAGCAGGAGCGGTGGAAAGTGGTGGAGCGCCGCCGCCTGGCGGAGCAACGCGGCGCCGGCCGGCGGGAATGCGGTCCTTTGGGCGATTTCCGCGGCCAGCGCCGAAACCCGCTGGCAGTGGGCCGCCAGTGGGGCGTCCGCGGGATAGAGGTGCTTCAACTCTCCCGAGGCCAATTGTCCGCCCATGCCGACACTCCGTCCGCCCGGAGACTCCGCAACAGGGAGCGACGATCCGAGCCTCTCATCCTCTATTCTGGCGGCTCGCGAGGAAAGCGGTATTCAGGCCTTAAGCTTAGTTATTCCGCGAATACAATCGAGCATCGCAGACAAATCACCTCAGCCACTCCCCGTTGTTAAGTTAAGGGACGCGGCGCTCATTGCCCTCTCTCCGGGGTTGTGTCCAGGTCAGCCCTACGAAGCCGAGGTGGCCGCGTTGGAAAGCTGGGTATTCGCGGTGGTCCAGATCGTGTTGATGCTTCCACCCGCACCAATGAACAAGGCTGCAGATGCGAGAGCCACGAAGGCCATCAGTAGCGTGTATTCGATGAGGTCTTGCCCATCGTCGTTAGCGAGAAACGCACAAGGGATTAATCTAAGGACATGCGTTCCCCCTTCGGTCAAGTCTCCGGCGTCTGGGTAGCTGACTTCTCGGTGGCCGTGGGCTTAGCGGCCGCACTCCGCGCCAACCTCGTTGATGTTGCCCGCGTCACGATGACGGCCCAGGGCAAGACAGAGAAGATGGAAGTCCTTTACCAGTACCTCATGAGCACCGAGTTCCGCCAGCGGGTCGAAGCAATTGTCGAGGCCTTCGTCACGATGAGAGACGACCTCCACAAGGAGAAGCAGGCGACAGAGAAAAACTGGGCGAAGCGCGAGAAGCACCTCGATCTCGTTCTGCAGAACGTATCGGGAATGGTCGGCGATATCCAGGCGATCACTCCCGCGTTCCCGAGGATCAAGCGGCTCGAACTTGCCACGCCTCGCTAAGCTGTCGCTTGGGCTGCCCGACGACTTGCTGAAGTTGCCCGGCCGTTGCCAGGAGGTTCCCATCAGCTTACAGAGTGGACCCGCTTCGCGACGTTACCGCAGCGCCTCCTAGCTACTTTCCGGCGCAGAATTAGCTAACCAATGTGTTTGTTTTCAGTTAGCGTGAACGGGCGATCGCGCACAAACGCAGCTTTGGTGCCCCCTGCTCGTGTTCGATCAGGCCCGCAGCCACGCCGCATCAAGCCGCCAGTGTCGAATCGCCCGCAGGTAATCAACGAAGGCCTCCCCAGGGACCAATGCCAGTAAGGGGTTAAGGGCCTAAATCGCATTCTTGCGGCGGAAAGTAGTTAGCGAATGTCGCAGCAGTACTGCCACAATAAAGGCATGATCTCCTGCCGCAACCTGACGCGCCGCTTCGGGGAATTCACCGCCGTGGACGATCTCACCTTCGAGGTCGCCGCCGGTGCGATCTGCGCCTTCCTCGGACCCAACGGCGCCGGAAAATCGACCACCGTGAAAATGCTCACCGGCCTGCTGCCGCCGTCCTCCGGCGAGGTCGAGGTCTACGGCATCGACGTCGAGTCCGATCCCTTGGAACTGAAGCGGCGCATCGGCGTCCTCCCCGAAGACCTGGGTCTCTTCGACGACCTCACCGTGGAGGAACACCTGCTTCTCACCGGCAGCGTGTATGGAGTGGAGCGCCACGAGACGCGTTCCCGCACCAGCCAACTGCTCCACGCGCTGAGCCTGGAACACGGCCGCCACACGTTCGCCGCATCCTGCTCCCACGGCATGCGCAAGAAGACCGCTTTTGCCATGGCGCTACTCCCCAATCCCCGCGTGCTGTTTCTCGATGAGCCGTTCGAGGCCATCGATCCGGTGACGTCCAGGATCATGCGCGGCCTGCTGGAATCCGTGTCGCGCCGGGGAGTGACCGTGTTCCTCACGTCCCACATCCTTTCGGTGGTCGAGCAGATCGCGACACAGCTCATCATGATCCGGAAGGGAAAAATCGTGTGGGACTCGCCCATTGCGGACCTGCCGCAAGCGCTCGAAGAGCACTACTTCGACCTGGTCGAAGCCCCCGTGGTGGAGGAGCTCGAATGGCTCGGGTCGGCGCGATCCTGAGGGCCCTTGCCCTGGCTTATCGCCGCGACCAGAAATCTCTCGAATCCGTTGCCGGCAATAATTTCTTCATCGTCTCCGCACTCCTGTTGCAGAGTGCCGGCGGCTTCATCTACCTGATCGTCGGGCTGGTGCTGCTGTTCCCCCTGAGCACCGATCCTTTGCGCAAGATCCCGGCTTCGCGCTTGGCGCTGTGGCCCATCGAGCGGCGCGAGCACTGGCTGTTGCGGATCGTCAGCCCGTGGATCAATCCGGTGTCGTGGGCCATCGCCGGCCTGGCCGTTTGGGCGGCGCGCGGTAAAGTGACCTTCGGGCTTTGGGGACTCGCCGCGGGCCTGTTCGCTGTGGGATTCCTGCTCTCCGATCTCTCCTTCATCTCCACGCAAACCGTGTGGCGCCTGATCCCGCACTTTCCCGGACCGCTGAATCAACTGATCCGGAAGAACCTCCGCGAGATGCTCTCCACGCTGGATCTCTATTGCGCATTGCTCCTCAGCCTGTCCGCGCTGGTGTATCGGACGATGCGCCTGGCGCTGCCGCCGGAGGGATTTCTCGCCATTACCGTGCTCATCGTGCTGGCGCTTTCCAGCTACGCGCAGTGCCTGTTCGGCCTGGATGGCGCCGGCGGCCTCGGCCGTTACCGCCTGCTGCCCTTGCGCGGTTGGCAGGTGCTGGCCGCCAAGGACGCGGCCTTTCTTCTGGTGGCGATTCCCCTGACCTTGCCGCTGGCCCCGCTGGCGGCAACCGGCGCCGCCCTGGTGGCCCTGGCGCTCGGTCACGAGCCCTCCGTCGCCCGTCCGCGCAAGCAGACGCGCTGGCGCTTCTCGAGCGGCGCGTCCTTGGTCTTCGGCATATTTCAAGCGGTTATGATGACCATGGCGGCCGCGGGCATCTTCTTCAGCAGCCCGTTGGTGCTCATCCCCTGTGTGGGGGCGTGGGCGCTCTCGGTGTGGCACTATGGGCGGGTGATGGAGCGGTTGTTCGCGGATTGATCCGTTCTCCGGCATGACAGGCCTCCGGCTCGTGTGTCATAATTTTTTCATGCCCATGGCTGTTTTGAAGATGGAGCCGAAATCCGAGGGAATCGCCACTCCTCGCAAGAAACGGCCCAAGGAACTGGCAGTCATCACCGAGTGCTGCACCGGGTGCGCAGGCTCGCCTGCGTGCGTGCCCTATTGCCCCGTGGCCGACTGCATGTACTGGGTTCCCGACGAAGACCACTCGCCGTTCGGCCGTATCGAGGTCGATCCGATTCTTTGCATCGGCTGCAAGAAGTGCACCAGCAAGGGTCCCGACGGCGCCTTCCTCGACGGCTGCCCTTGGGACGCCATCGAAATGGTGCCGATCGAAGAGGTGGAGGCGCAGATCGGGATCAAAATGGTAGTCTGAGCGGCAACTCACGTTATGGCTCTCGACATCCAACAACACGAACGCGAAGGCGTCACCATCATCGATCTCGACGGCCGCATGACCGTCGGTCCGGAAGCGTCCGCCTTCCGCGACAAGATCGCCGCTCTCATCGCGGCGGGCACGCGCAACGTAGTGCTGAACCTGAAGCGCGTCGATTACATCGATAGTACGGGCCTGGGGGCCTTGGTGATGTCCGCCACCAGCGAGCGACGGCAGGGCGGGAACGTCAAGCTGGTCAACCTCAGCCGCCGCAGTATCGAGCTGTTGGTAATGACCAAGCTGGCCACGGTCTTCGAGATCTTCAGCGACGAGCAGGATGCCGTCAACAGCTATTATCCCGACCGCAAGCTGAAAACCTTCGACATTCTGGACTTTGTGCAACAGATGAAAAAAGAGGAATAGCCCGATGGCTCTGGTGGTCATCGGAGGCGTGGCCGCCGGTCTTAGCGCGGCTGCCCGCGCGCGCCGCCTCGATCCGCATCTCGAAATCGTCGTCCTGGAAAAAGGCCCCGTGATTTCCTACGGGGCGTGCGGGCTTCCCTATTTCGTCGAGGGCCGGGTCCGCAAAGCCAGCCAGTTGATCGTCTACACTCCCGAATATTTCCATAAGGAGCGCCGGATCGAGGTGCGCACGGGGACTCGGGTGGTTTCGATTTCGCATCCGCGCCGCGAGGTCGCGCTCGAATCGGGCGGCAGCGTGCGCTACGACCGGCTGGTGATCGCGACCGGCGCGCGCTGCGACACGTCCGCCTTCGCCGGGTCAGGCCAACCCCACGTCTTCACGCTCCACACGCTCGACGATGCCGAGTGCATGCGTCGCTTCCTCGATGAAAAGCGGCCCAAGCGCGCAGTGGTGGTGGGCGCCGGGTACATCGGGGTGGAAGCCGCCGACGCGCTGCGTCGCAACGGCCTGCGGGTGACCGTGCTCGAGCGCTCGCCGCACGCCTTGCTGCGCGACGAGCCGTGGATCACCGCCGCCGTCCGCAAGCAACTGGAAGAGCACGGCGTGGAGTTGCGCTGCGGCGTCTCCGTCCAGGCCATCGAAGCGGACCGGGTGGCGGACGTTCCGTGCGACCTGGTGGTGGTATCCGCGGGCTTCAAACCCAATGTCGAAATTGCCGCGGCGGCGGGCGTCGAAGCCGGACGCAGCGGCGCAATTCGCACCAGCGAGCGCATGGAGACCAACCTGAACGGCGTATACGCCGCGGGCGATTGCGCCGAGGTGACGCACCTGGTGACCGGCCGGCCCACCTATATTCCCCTGGGCACCACGGCCAACAAGGCCGGGAGGGTCGCGGGCGCGAATGCCGCCGGAGGCCGCGAGCGCTTTGGCGGCATCGTGGGGACCTCCATCGTGGGTATCTTCGGAATGGCCTTCGCCACTACAGGACTTTCCGTGGAGCAGGCGCGACGGGAAGGGTTTTCGCCGGTGGCGGCGCGCATCGAAGCGCAGGCGCGCCCGCGCTACTTCCAGGGCCGGAAGACCACCGTCGAACTGGTTGCCGACCGCGCCACGCGCCGCCTGATCGGGGGCGCCGTGATCGGCGAAGAGGGCGCCGCCGGGCGCATCAACGTGATCGCCGGAGCGCTCCAATCGCGCCTGCGTGTCGACGACTTCGAGCAGTTGGACCTGGCCTACTCGCCGCCGTTTGCGACCGTGTGGGACCCGCTGTTGATTGCCGCGCAGCAATTGATGAAGGAGTTGTAGACTCTTACCATGGCTCGCCGCACACCCAAACTCCTCCAAGCCGGCGCCCGCGCCCCCGATTTCCGGTTGCCGCGCCTCGGTGGAGGCGAAGCTGGAGGCGAAGCCACGCTCCATGACCTGATCGCCGGCAGCCCCATCCTGCTGGCCTTTTTCAAAATCACCTGCCCCATCTGCCAGCTCACGTTCCCGTTTCTGGAACGTCTCCACCGGCCGGGCACCCTGCCGATTTACGGAATCTCCCAGAACGACGCCGAAGACACGCGGGAGTTCAACCGGGAGTTCGGCGTGACCTTTCCCACCCTGCTCGATCCGGAAGATGGCGACTTTGCGGTCAGCAACGCGTTTGGGATTTCCAGCGTTCCCACCACGTTCCTGGTGGAACGGGACGGCAGAATTTCGCGCGTAATGGAAGGCTGGAACAAAAAGGAGATCGAGTGGCTGGGCGCGAAGGCCGGCGTCCGCCCGTTCCGCCCGGGTGACCATGTCCCGGAGTGGAAAGCCGGTTGAGGGTCGCGCAACTAGGCTCCCGGCGGGAGTCTCGCACGCTAGAATAGAAGTAGTCTCCATGGCCAACAAGATCGACATTCTGGGTACGGCCGCTTCCATCGCCAAGGGAATGAGCGTCACGTTCAAGGAGATGATGTCTCCCACCGTGACGGAAAATTATCCCGACGAGCCACCGAAATTCGAAGAGCGCTACCGCGGCGTCCACGTGCTGCAGCGCGACCAGAACGGCCTCGAAAAGTGCGTCGCCTGTTATTTGTGCGCCGCTGCCTGTCCCTCCAACTGCATCTACATCGAGGCCGCGGAAAACACCGGCACGGTCCGCATCTCCGGCGGCGAGCGCTACGCCAGGGTCTACAATATCGATTACAACCGCTGCATCTTCTGCGGTTACTGTGTGGAGGCCTGCCCCACCGACGCCATCACCCACGGACACGGTTTCGAGGTGGCCAGCTACAACACTTCCACGCTGGTCAAACGGAAAGAGGATATGCTCGCGCCGATGCCTCCCGGCGCCAAGCCCCCGGTGGTCGCCCCGGAAGAGGTCGCGGCGCACTAGCGGCTAGCATCAGGAACGCGGCAATGTTTCGAGCCATCAGGGAACAGATCGACACGATCTTCCGGGAAGACCCGGCGGCCAAAAGCGTGGTCGAGATCTTCCTCTGCTATCCCGGATTCCACGCGATTCTGGCCCACCGGTTGGCCCACAAGCTGTATCGCTGGCGAGTGCCGCTGGTTCCGCGCGTCATCTCGCAGATCAGCCGTTTCTTTACGGGAATCGAGATTCACCCCGGCGCCGCCATCGGACGCCGCTTCTTCATCGATCATGGCTCCGGCGTGGTCATCGGCGAGACCACTGAAATCGGCGACGACGTGCTGCTCTACCAGGGCGTCACCCTGGGCGGCACGGGCAATGAACGCGGGAAGCGCCATCCCACGCTGGGTAACAACGTGGTGGTGGGGACGGGTGCCAAGGTGCTGGGCAACATCAAGATCGGCGACAACGTGAAGATCGGCGCCGGCTCGGTGGTGGTGCACGCGGTTCCCGACCATTCCACGGTGGTGGGAGTTCCGGGCCGCGTGGTGCGCATCCGCCCGGAAGGCGGCCCGTTGGAACATGGCCGGCTGCCCGATCCCGAAGGGCAGGCCATCGACGATCTGGCCCGCCGCGTGGCCGAACTCGAGGGCGCATTGCGCCAGTTGATTTCGGAGCACGAACTGGAGCACCACCGCAAGGGGTAGAGCGCCAGGCATTGGTCCGCGCTAAAATCGATCCATGACTCGCATACTTTTGCTCCTGTCCGCCTTTGTGTTCGCCGGTGTCGCCTTCGGGCAGAACCGCGTCTATGAGCTACGCACTTACACCTGCAACGAAGGAAAGCTGGACGCATTGAAAGCCCGCTTCCGCGATCACACCATCGAGATATTCAAGCGGCACGGCATAGAGAGCATCGGCTACTGGGTGCCCCAGGACCCGGAAAAATCCAAGACCACCCTGATCTACATTCTGGTGCATCCCAGCCTCGAAGCCGCTACGAAGAACTGGAACGATTTTCGCAACGACCCCGAATGGAAGAAGGTCGCCGCCGAATCCGAGGTCAACGGCAAGATTCTGGCAAAGCCACCGGAATCGGTCTTCATGGACCCCACTGACTTCTCGAAGCTGAAATAATCGTGGATATCGCGCGCCAGGCGCACATGCGCCTCCTGGTCGAGCAACTTCGCACGCTGGAAGACCGTCTTCGCGAAGGCGGCGGGCCGGCGCGTATCGAACGCCAGCACAAGGCCGGCAAGATGACGGCCCGCGAGCGCATCGGCGCGCTCCTCGACTCGGGTTCGCTCTTTCTCGAGATCGGCCTGCTCATCGCGTATGACCGCTACGACGGTCAGGCGCCAGCCGCGGGAGTGGTAACCGGTCTCGGCAGGATCGAGGGCCGCTCCGCGGTGGTGGTGGCCAACGACGCCACGGTGAAGGCCGGCGCGTGGTGGCCCGAGACCATCACTAAGGTTCTGCGCGCGCAGGAAATCGCCATGCGCAACCGCCTGCCCATCGTCTACCTGGTGGACTCCGCGGGCGTGAACCTGCCGTATCAGGACGGCATTTTCCCCGGCCAGTACGGCGCCGGCCGCATCTTCCACTACAACTCGCTGATGCGCCGCAAGCTGCGCATTCCGCAGATCGCCGCGGTGATGGGCCCGTGCATCGCCGGGGGCGCCTACCTGCCGGCGCTCAGCGACGTGATCATCATGGTGGAAGGCACCAGCTTCATGGGCCTCGGCGGTCCTAACCTCGTGAAGGGCGCCACCGGGCAGGTGATCGATTCGGAACCGCTCGGCGGCGCGCACCTGCACACGGCCATCAGCGGAGTGGCGCACTACATAGCCAAGGACGACGCCGATTGCCTGTCGCGCATCCGCCAGCGTTTCCGCCAACTCCCCGAACCCGCTGGCGCGGCGCTCTCCCCCGCGCAGCCCCCGTCTCGCGATCCGGCCGGCCTCTACGGCGCGCTCCCCGCCGACCATCGCCTACCCTACGAGATCGAAGACGTCCTCTTCCGCATCTTCGACGGAGCCGACTACGCCGAGTTTCAGCCCGAGTACGCCCCCGAAATGCTCTGCGCCGATGCCCGCCTTTCCGGCCACCCGGTCTCCATCATCGCCAATCGGCGCGGCTTCCTGAAGGCGCAGGGGCGACCGCGCATCGGCGGCATCATTTACACGGAGTCCGCGCGCAAGGTGGCGTACTTCGTGGAAACGAGCGAGCGCCTAGGCCATCCACTGATCTACCTGCAGGACGTCTCCGGCTTCATGGTAGGGCCGGAGGCCGAGCGCGAAGGCATTATCCGCGCGGGCGCCGAAATGGTGGAAACCATGTCCTGCGCCTCGGTGCCGAAGATCGTGCTCACGCTCAACCATGCCAGCGGGGCCGGCTATTATGCCATGGCCGGCCAGGGATTCGACCCGAACTTCACGCTGAATTGGCCCACTGCCCGCATCGGCGTCATGGAAGGAGAGTCTGCCGTAATGGCGCTCTATTCCGCCGAGTTGGAGAAGCACAAGGGCGCGCCGCTGCCCGAGGAGTTGCGCGAGTCGATCGACAAAACACGCGCCGACTACGAACGCTGGCTGGACGCGCGATATGCCGCCGCCCGCGGCCACTGCGACGCCGTGATCGACCCGCTGGATACGCGCCAGGTGCTGACCTTCGCGCTCGAAGCTTGCATGGCCGGAGCACCGCGCCCATGATTCGCATCGCCAACGGTCAGGGCTTTTGGGGCGACTGGCTGGAAGCTCCGGTGCGCCTGGTGGACCAGGGTCCCATCGACTACCTGGCGCTCGACTACCTGGCCGAGATCACCATGTCGATCCTGCAAAAACAAAAGCAGGCCGACCCGAAACTGGGCTACGCACGCGACTTTCCGCCCCTGATCGCCCGCATCTCGCGCCAGATCCGCGAACGTGGCGTCAAAGTAATTGCCAACGCCGGCGGCGTGAACCCCGTGGCCTGCGCGCGCGAGGTGGTGCGGGTAGCGCCGGGTCTCAAAGTGGCGGTAGTGCTGGGCGACGATGTGTTTCCGCGTCTCGACGAGTTTCTCGCCAAGGGCTACGCCATGCGCGACATGGAAACCGGCGAGCCGATCGCCGCGATCCGCGATCGCATCCTCAGCGCCAACGCCTATATCGGCGCGTTTCCGCTGGCAGAGGCACTGGCCACCGGGGCCGACGTGGTGGTCGCCGGCCGCTCCACCGATACCGCGCTCACCCTGGCCCCCATGGTCCACCGCTACGGCTGGCAACCGGACGACTACGACAAGCTCGCCGCGGGAACCATCGCCGGCCACATCATCGAATGCGGGGCTCAATCGAGCGGCGGAAACTGCCAGGTGGATTGGGAGACCATCCCCGACATGGCGAATATCGGCTACCCGATTGTGGAAGCCGAGCCGGACGGCGCCTTCGTCGTGACCAGGCACCCAGCCGCCGGCGGCCGCGTCAGCAGCCACACGGTGAAGGAGCAACTGCTCTACGAACTGGGCAACCCGCGGAATTACATCACGCCCGATTGCGTCGCCGACTTCACCAGCATCCTGCTGGAGGACATAGGTCCGGAACGCGTTCGCGTCACCGGCATTCGCGGCGGCCCGCGTCCGCCTTCGCTCAAGCTTTCGATCAGCTACGCCAATGGCTGGAAGGCAATCGGCACCCTGGTCTACTCGTGGCCGCAGGCGCTCGCCAAGGCCCGCGCCGCCGACCGCATTGTGCGCCAGCGCCTGCACGACATCGGGCTGGCGTTCGATGAAATCTACACCGAGTACTTGGGCGTCAATGCGTGCCTGGGTCGGGCCGCGCCGCCCAATCCGGACCCGCCCGAAGTACAGGTGCGCATCGGGGTCCGCGGGCCGGACAAGAAGGCGGTCGACCGCTTTACGCGCGAGCTGATCCCGCTGGTGCTGAACGGCCCTCCCGGCGCCACCGGCTTTGGAGAAGGCCGCCCGCCGGTCCGCGAGATTGTAGCCTATTGGTCCGCCCTGGTGCCTCGTGAGGAGATCGTGACGCGCGTCGAAGTGGTGGAGTGACCCACGCACCGGTCATTCGATTATTTGCAATTTCAGGTTGCGGAACGTGACCTCGTACCCTTCCGCTTCCAGCCCGATATAGCCGCGCCGCAGGCCGCATCCGGGCAACTCATTGACCACCTCCCCGTTCACGGCCAATGTGATGCCGTCGCCGCGCGCCGTCACTTCATAGTGGTTCCATTCGCCGGCCGGCTTCACGCGATTCTCCTTCATCTCCTTGCTTAGATTGAACGGCTTCAAAACGCCGTCTGCGAAATTCACGCCGAACAGATACCCACCCGCGAGTCCCGTCTGCGCCTGATACCAAATTTCGCCGTATTTCGAGAGCCGCACCCCGATCCCACTGTTGTAGCGCTTCTCTTCCGGCCCGCGCGGCGTGAATCGCCAATCGACTTGCAGGACGAAATCGGCCAGTTCACGGTCGTAACGCAGCCACTCGTGCCCGCCGTCCCCGCTGCAGATCAGGGCGTGCTGCGCGGCGTCCACGCGCCATTGCATCCTGGGCTTGAGGCCGTCCACCGGAGGAATCGGAATGCGCGTCCAGCCCTTCAAATCCGAGGGCGGCAGCAGGTCGATGGTCTCCACCGCCTGACCCGCCGCGGCGTGCTGCGCCTCGATCCGGGCGTTCACCGCCGTCATCTGCGCCGTCAGCTCCTGCCAGGGAGTGAAATCGATTTTGACCACGCCGTAGTTGCTGTTCTCCCCGTCGAACCGCCCTTCCTTCGGCTCGTCGCGATACTCGAACCAGTGGTAGCCCACCGCTCCCGGCAGCCCCGCCAGCGCTTCCACATAAGCCGTGAACCCCTTGGCCCGGTCGGCTTGCGTGGCGACGGGCTTCCCCGCCCCCTTGGTATTCGGCAGGCCGCTATCCATCGCCTTGAAGCCGAACTCCGTCACCATGGTGGGTTTGCCCGTGAACCGCGTAATCTGCCGCAGCCGGTCGAGAGGAGCTGTCGGGCTGTAACTGTGAAACGAAATCACGTCGAAATGTTCGCCCGCGGCTTGGATCACCGCATCCCCCGGATACCCCGCGAAGCGGCACCCCAACACCATGTGATTCGGATCGTGCCGGTGAATCGCCTCGCTGGTCACGCGCGCATACTCCGCCGCCACGAGGCCCGCGAACTTCAGATTGTCCTCGTCCGTGACGTCGTGCCCCAGCGCCTTCACGAACGCCGTTGCCCTGGCGAAGCCCGGCGATGCCGGCGGCATCTTCAAATAGCTGTCCAGCAAGCTGTCCTGGGACCGCCAGTCCTTGCCCCACCGCAGCTCGTTGTCCGTGAAGTAGCCGAGCAGCCACGGATCGTTGGCCTGCGGCGCGCACATCCGCCGGGCCACGCCGTCGGCCGCGTCGCGAAACTGCGGGCTGAAATAATCCACCACCCCGCCCTTCAGCCAGAGATCGCGCTGGACCGATGCGGCCATATTGATCACGGGAGTGTACACAATCCCTTTCCCGTACAGCTCGGTCGCCGACCACGCGCCCACCGTATTGAAGTCCCATCCGCGCAACTGGCGCGCCGCCGACGCGGCCCAGGCTTGGGGATCGGCCGGCGGTTTGGGCGATGAAGCCGCCTCCGGCCGGTAGCTGACGTTGTCCACGCCCTTCGAGAAGAAGGCATTGCCGTCGGGCGTCACCAGCCACCAGCGGCCGTCGATCTGTTGTGTATGGAAAAATCCGGTCTTCGTTGCGGTCAACTTCAGCCAGCCGCCAAAGCGATCATAGCCGGTAGACTCCGGGTTCGCGCCGAAGGCCAACACCATTAGCGCGAGTGCGATCCTCAGTTTCATTTGCCGCCATTGAAACATATTTTGCATCCCCTATGGCCGCCGCTTTCCGATGAGCCGCCCATTCCGAATCAGCCCCGACGCCTCATTCGCCGTCACTTGGATTTGATCCCGGTCAAACCGAATGTCCAACGTGTAGTGGTTGATATTGGCGACGAAGTTCAGGTCCAGCAGAAACTCGTCATCCGCAATCCATTTCCCCGTCGCCCCGGCCGGCATGTGAAATGGGCCGTTCGGGCCGAGGCCATACACTCCGTCCAGGCCAATCGGGAAACTCAGCGGCTGCCCATAGTACTCGACATCCGCCCGCGCCTCGCCGTTCTTCCCAAACGTCAGCGACAGACTGTCGAGGCGGGACGGATTCACCGGAAACTCGTAGAGCGCCCCCGAGATTGAGGCAGCCATCGAAGGCAGCGGAGAAGCGGCGCCCGCGGCCGGAGGCCTCCCCGCGTCGCTTACCCGCTGGTTCAACTGCGCGTAAGCCGAGGGATTCGGGGGCAGCGCCTGGCCGGACACCACGGCTTGGCGGACCAATTGCGCAATCTGGCCCGGGTTGCCCCCGGCCATGCTCACCACGACCGTGTCGAGGTCCGGCCAAACGATCAACGACTGCCCTCCGCGGCCAATGCCGCCATACTGGCGCCCGTTCGGCCCGTTGGTGACGTTCCACTCGTAGCCCATCGCTCCGTGGCCGCCGGGCGCTCCGGCGGGCACCGCGGTGGACATAGCGACCCAATCGGCGGGAACAATCTGGGTGCCGTTCCAGTTGCCGCCGTGCAGGTACAGATAGCCGATCTTCGCCACGTCTTGCGGAAAGAGATGGCTGTCGCCCCATCCATGGCTTCGCGCCTGCGGATCGTCGGCCCACACCACGCCGCGGATTCCAAGCGGGTCGAACAAGTATTTCCGCGCGAACTCCGCTTCGCGCACGCGCGCCGCCGCTGCAATCGCCGACCCCAGCAGATGATATCCGGGACTGCAATACGACGAGTGCGTCCCCGGATCGTATTTCATGGGAAGCGACAGCGCGAACTCGACCCAGTTCGCCGAGCGTTTCATCTGTTCCAGTTCCTGCTCGCCTGGCGCGTATCCACAGTCCAGCCCGGATTCCATCCGCAGCAAATCGCCCAGGGTGATTTTCTGTTTCCGCGCATCAGCGTTGGCGGGGCTCTCTTTGGGGAACAACGGCAGCAAAGGTTGATCGAGCCGGATCAGCTTTTGAGCCACCGCTATGCCCGTGAGCACCGAAGTGACGGTCTTGGTGACCGAGGCCAGATCATGGGGGGTCCGGCCGTCATACGGATAGAAGCTTGCGTCGACCACGGCGTATCCGTGGCGGACAACCAGCAGGCTATGAACGCCAAGATGCTTCTCGATCACCTGGTCTATGGCAGTAGCCAGCAGATGCGAATCGATGCCCTGCGATTCCGGCGGCGCGGTCCGCCATTTCTCGGATGGCCAGTAGGTGGAACTCTGACTTCGCGAAGCCAGGCACATCACCGAGAGGGCCAGCCCGAAACAGGCCATGCGTCGAATGGACATGGGGACCTCCAACTGATGCGCCAGCCGCGCCTTCAGCCACACGCCGATCATATCGAATCTGTCAGGCCAAATTGCGGGCAGGCTTTCAGCCTGCGGAGAGCGTGCGCCTGGGCATTGCCCCAAAGCACATTGCGCGGAGGTTCCTGCCGGCCGGGAGCCGCTGGGCGGCGGTTTTCGGGGGGTGTGCGTGTATTTTTTGGTCATGCCTTAAACTCCTCGCTTTCTGTAGGTTGCGGAGATGGGGCGAAATCGGGTGACGCATGGGGAGGACTTTTTGGATCCCATGCGTCACCCGGATCCTCGCGGAGATCGATAACGCGAGCGCCTCCGTGCAAGCGGCGGAATTTCAGCTCGATACCGCCGTCGGCGAGGGTCAGCATGCAGCTTCTGAGCTGGTGCGATACGCCCTTCGGTGTGTGGCAGGAAAGGGCCGGCTGCAGAAGGTCCAGGAGTTCGGTGGCGCTGCCGGTCCATTGGCGGCGCTGCTCGATGAGGGTGCGGACGGCTTCGACGATAGGGTGGGGCGGAGGCGGTGGAGTGAGGGCCTGATGCATTTCCTCTTCGGCACAGCCAAGCGCGGGGCTGGCGGCCACGGCCCAAGCGAGCGCGTCGGCGCATTTTCCCGGGGGCAGGTTCATTTGGGGGAGGCGCGCGAGAGCGGTGCTAACGGCGGAGCAGAGGGCTCCGAGAATGGCTGGCCGAGCCTGGTTGAAAGCGGTGAGGAGGGCGGTTTCGGCAACGCGACAGGCAGGCGAGAGGGGCGGAAGAGTGACAATGAAGGCGCGCTCGGCGAGGTCGGGAGGACAGGACCATCGGGAGGTGACGTTGAGGAGCACGGGGCGCTTGTAGTATTGCAGCAGAGGCTGGGTAGTGGGCCGGGAGGTCTCGTGGGAGGCTGCGCCGAGACCGGAGGAGAGGCGGCAGAGGGCATCGGTGAGGGGCGGGGAGAGGGTGGAGATGTGGTCGAAGGCGAGGATCCAGTTGTGGCGGGCGAGGGCGAGGAGATCGCGGACGGAGGAGGGGATGGGGGAGAGGGGCGCGGTGCTGGGATCGATGAGATAGCGGAGGAGGCGGGTGGCGAGGGACTTGCCGGAGGCGGGGGGACCCTGGAGGATGAGGAAGGGGTAGGGTCCATGGGGGCGGAAGGCGGCGAGGAGCCAGGCGAGGCAGCGGAGCCAGGCGGCGCGGGAGGGGAGGTTGAGGCAGGAGCGAAGGGTCTCAAAAGCAGGGGCCGGGGGCTGGGGGCCAGGGGCCAGGGAAGCAGCGGTCGGGGAAGCAGGGGCCAGGGGCCGGGGGTCAGGGGAGCAGGGACCGGGGGCCGGGGATTCCGCCGGAGAAGGTTGGGGTGCGGGGAGTGGGATGGTGGAGCGGGAAGTCTGGAAGAGAGGCTGGTTGCCGGTGGTGGTCTTCCAACCGTCGGGAGAGATCTCGACAAACTGGCAATCGGGATTGCCGAGGTCGAGTAGGATCTGGCTGGGGATGTAGCCGGGACCGCGGGAGGCAATGCGGCGAGATACGGTAAAGCGCTGCCTGGCGTCCACGTTGGCCTGGGCTTCGAGGAGATTGAGGATGGCGTTGAAGGCATTGGCGGTGGGGATGGCGTCGTACTGGGCGTAGACGCGATAGAAGAACCAATCGCGATAGGCGGGGGAGCGGACGGGGAGGGTGCAGCCCGGGGGGACGGGAACGCTAACGAAGACTTGCCCGTCGTCGGCGGTGAAGGGGACGCCCTGGCGGGCGATTTCGATGAGGTGTGCGATGGGCGAAGGTTTGCGCATAAACTTCCTCTCAATTTAAGTTTGGCAGACGGTGATTCAGATACCGGAGATTGAGATGCGGAAGTGATTGAAATCATTAGGAAATCATTCAGAAAAATTTTGGCCAACTGGCGTGACCAGGTTTTGGGGAGGGGTGGAACTGGTGTGGTTTGGGGTGGTTTGGGGCGGGTGAAGCGGATTCCCAGGTGGTGTTTCGGGGGCGGTTGTTTGGGAAGGTGAGGGTTCATCGGCTGAGAGGAAGGGCGTTTAGCAGGTTCTATTACGTGACGGGGATCTGACGGGAGGGATCTCCCAGAAGGCCGTTTGGGGACAGCAACCAGAAGCGAGACGACCCGTTCAAGCTGCTCCCGGCTGCGTCGAACAGCGAACTTTTGCCGTCACTGAGCCCAACAGAAGCCCGGCGCCAAGTCCGAATCCCGTTACGACAATGCGATTTGGGCTGACAGGCTGCTGAGGAATGGGCGGCCCGTCGTGTATTTTCGAACCCGAGCTAGTCGGTGTGGCTAAGCGACCTGCCATGCCGAAGATCACGCGATTTCTTCGGCCGTGGCACCCCAGCACGCGGTACGCTGGTGTCAATAGGAGGCGATCGTGCGCCGCGCTATATTCTTCTTTGTCTTGGTTGCGAACGTGACCGTTGGGCAGCAGCCCTTATTCCGTGTCGTGGATCTTGATGTTGGCGCGACGGAGCGAGTCCAGGTCGCGGATGGCAAGAGCGCGACCGTGAAGCTGCTCTCGACCAGTGAGAAGCGCGACCGGGTCCGTTCCGCCATCCGCGATGCTCGCGTGGACGTGGAGATCAATGGCGCAAGCGCGACGCTTTTCTGCGGCAATTACCATCTTCCGGTGGCCGTCGGCGGCGTGCAAGTAGACTGCGAAGTCACCAAAGCCTACTACCGCGACACCAACGCCGATCACTGGGCGCTGGTCAAAGACGCCCGACTGCGCCTCTGGCCCGCTACGTCCGCGTACATGCCAGCAAACTCTTTTGTCTATCCGGTCCGGCAGCGCTGGTTCGCCACGCGAACGCAAATGGCCAACGAGCCGACCTACGTGGACAACGGTGAGAGTATCGGCTCGCGCCGGATTTACTATCACTCAGGCCTCGATATCGGGGGGGCCGAGGGCATGGTGGATGTCCTCGCGGCGACCAGTGGTCTCGTGGTGGGAGTTGGCAAAGCTGTGCTGGACAGCGAGAAAGACAACGCAAGTCTTGACCGGCAGTACAACGACACCATTTGGGTCCTGGATGAGCGCGGCTGGTACCATCGCTACACGCACCTGTACTCGTTTGACCCGTCGGTGAAGCTGGGCGGACGGGTGGACATAGGGCAGAAGATCGCCACGCTGGGGAAGGAGGGCGGGAGCGGCGGCTGGTCGCACCTGCACTACGAGATCCTCAGCCGACAAGCATCCGGCGGATTGGGGACCCTCGAAGGCTATGCGTTCTTATGGGAGGCCTACTTGCGGCAGTACAAGCCGCACGTGATTGCCGTCGCGCGGCCTCACCAGGCTGCACTCGTTGGGGAGAAAGTATTGCTGGATGGCTCGCGGTCGTATAGTGACTCGCGCATCGCGCGGTTCGAATGGACTTTCACGGGCGGCGGGAACGCAACGGGACAGAGTATCGAGCGGATCTACACACAGCCCGGCACGTACAGTGAGATCCTCAAGATCACCGACGACCGGGGCCACACGGACTACGATTTCGAGACCGTCAATGTGCTCGATCCGCAACATCCGGAGCAGACACCTCCGTCCATTCAGGCGGCATACTGGCCAACTACGGGCATTGCTCCCGGAGCCTCGATAACCTTCAAAGTCCGGACGTTTGGCACTACCGATGGGGAGGAGACGTGGTCGTTTGGCGACGGCGCCACCGCCCGGACGAAGTCAGACGGTAATGTAGTGCCTCTTGCGAAGAACGGATTCGCCACCACCACGCATGTTTTCCAAAAGCCGGGAGATTACCTCGTGCGTGTGGAGCGCGTCAACCGGTTGGGCCAGAAGGCCATCGCGCATCTGTTTGTGCGAGTGGGCGACGCCGAAGCGACGACGGTTCCAAAGAGGTAGTGTTGTGCCGATTTGTTCGTCCGGGCGAATTGATCGTGACGCCATGGCCCGCCAGTTTTGCCCGATGGCGATTCGCTCAATCCCCGGATTTTCATGGCAAAAGGCCTTGGACCGAGGCTCGAGGAGCCCGCATGCCAGATCGTCGGCATTGTGGGCGCCGTTCACGACGATCCGCTCAACCGGATCGTTGCTGCGCTCTGGATCGTTATTGCTCGTCACCAGTTGACCAGATCGCCGTTTCGAGGAGTGGCCTGCGTTCTGGGAGTTGAGCGACTTCAGTCTACCGGCGGCGTTGCTCGCCATTTGCCCTCCGATTTGCAGCCCCGAGTTTGCGTCAGGCATGCAGACGACGAGTTCGGATATAATTAGCCGGTCCCGGAGGGCTTATCGTGAGAACGCTATTCACGTGCTCGATGGTTCTGACCTGCTCATTCACCGCCCTGTACGCTCAGAATGCTGACCGGGTGACCCCACCCACGTCATGCTCGCGATCCGCGGTCAATGCCCGAGTCGGACGACGACCGGACTTGCCTCCATCTGTTGCAAGAAATACAGCGTTTCTCCGCTGATCGGATCATGATGCGCGACACTTCACCAGAAAGGGGAAATCAATGAACGTCGCGTACCGGACATTCGGTTCCATCGCGCTCCGCGTCCTGATTGCGGTGCTAGCGGTGGCCGCGCGCGCAGCCACTCCCATGCCTGAGACGCTCCTCGCCCCGGGTCTCCGCCAGCCCGAGGCGGACCTGTTTTTCGCTCAGGGCTATAACGTCGCTCGGGATCGATTGTTCCAACTAGAGATGTGGAGACGGCAGGCGACCGGCACCGTGGCTGAGATCCTCGGCAAAAAGGGGTTGAAGCGCGATATCGGCAATCGCCTGTTCCTGTTCCGCGGCGACCTGGGCCAGGAGCTCAACTGGTACCACCCGCGCAGCGCAGCCATTATCCGCGGATGTGAGCTTTTTCAATGCCTACCGTTTGCAGAAAACCTTGTTGAAATAGAGCGCCATCCGGTCTAATTCATTTCCTCTAGCAAGCATCCGTTACTCCGAGCTCAAGGGCACCCGGCGCCGCAGTTCGTCGAAGAAGTTCAGCAGGATGGTTGCGTGGACCGTAGTCGGCTCCTCGCTCCTCGATTCAGGCGGAGCGAGCACTACAAAACGCCGGCCGTCCGGCGCTATGTCCAGATTCCAAAGTGAGTTGTTACCTGGCCGGAAGAGCGGCGCCGGCGACCACTGCCGGGGCTTCTCCGGGACGAAGGAGTGCTCATTGGCCGTGTAGCGGGCGACCATGATGCGGTTGTCGGAATTCACGTAGAACAGTTCCCTGCGATTGCGCGACCACACGGGGAACTTTGCCCCGCTTTCCGATTCCGATACCTGCCACCTGCCCGCTGAAGGCGCAGACGGAAACGGGCGCACAGAAATTTGGCCTCCGACTCCCGCGCCCTTGGTAGATACGTACGCGATCCAACGGCCATCGGGTGAAAAGGCCGGGTCTACCTGGCTGAGAGATTCGCGCGCGAATGGTTCGGGCTTCCCCGGTTTGGGATGGTCAGGGTCGTTCAAATCCAGCGGGAGCATCCAAATCTCAAACCCCCTTTCCCTGCCGGTCCGGACAAAAGCTATGATGCGTCCATCAGGGGAAATCGACGACACTTGAAGAGGAGTTCTCTCGCCGAACAACTTGTCAGGCTGGCTGGAACCATCGCTGCGGATCCACCAGATGGCGAATTCACCGTCGCTCGCGGGAACATCCGAGGTGTAAACAATGTGCTGTGCGTCCGGCATCCAGACCGGGTGCCGGTTCCGAGCGGCATCGAAGGTCAACCTGGTTGCCGTGCCGCGTTGGAGGTCGTGAACGGAGAGGTCTCCCGCCACCGTCAGCGCCAGCCGGTTGCCGTCCGGCGAAAGGCGGGGGGTCTCCGCCTGCCGCGATATGCCGATGGATGGGCTTACGACCCGCGGTGACTTTCCGGTGCTATCCAGCCAGGCAAGGGGAGCGACTCCGGCTTGTGTCGCCGCGCCCCCGTATAGCAGAATCCCGGTCCGGGAAAAAGAGAGCCGGTCAGAATCGGCTTCCAGCAAGGGCGCCGGCGCGCCGTGTGTCTCCAGACGCCCGAGGTCGAACGGTACGCCATAAAGCGTTCCCCGACGGAAATATATGAGGTGGCCGCTTGGCAGATAGCGCCCAAAGTAACCTCCGCGCCGGACCACCTTGACCCGTCCCGACCTGATCGAAAGAACTTCGATGTTGGCGCTATCCAAGGCGGCGCCGGAAGCTGCGACGGCGCCGGTGAACAAAACGTTCTCACCGCCGGGCAGAACCTGCGGCCAACGCCAGGTCCGCTCGCCGTGCTGCTCCGGCTTGCCGATCACCTGCGGTTCACCCCCGATCGCAGGCACGCGGAACAAATGGTAGGCATCCAGACTGCCAACGATCGTGCCGTCCTCCCCCCAGGAAGCGCCGTGCTCCAGGCCGGCGGTATCGCACAACGAAACGACCCCACCACCCTGTAGGGGAACCTTTTTCAACTTCTGGCCGGCGAAGAATCCGATCCACTGGCCATCCGGAGAAAAGAAGGGATCGACCGCTCCTTCCGTGCCTGCGAGCATTGTGACTGTGGACTGGTCGAGGCGGCGCATTGCGAGTTGCTCACTGCCATCCGCCGCCTTCGCGGGGAAGACTACACGCGTTCCGTCAGGCGATATTACTGGATTGAAGAATTCACCACTGGGTGCCCTTCCGCGGATTGCTTCGGGTCCCAGGTCAACGGTGAAGCGGATCATGGGCCGGTCCGCCGGCCGGGTGGCGCGCCATAGCAGCGCCCCCGAGAATACCGCAACTACCGACGAAAGACCTGCGATCATCCACGGAAGCCCAGCCGAAAGCTTCAGTTTTAAGCCATGGGTTGCCCCACGCGCGCCAAGTGGTTGGGCGTGCTCCCAACGCTCCGGCTGTTCGGCGAGTGCGTGCTGTGTCTCCACGGTTGGTCCGAGTGGGTGGCCGTTGGGGTGACCGGCGTCGACTGGCGCGATGAACCGATAGCCGCGCTTCGGTAACGTTTCGATGAAGCGGGGGCTTTCCGCCGAGTCACCCAAGGCGTCGCGGAGGTGATTGACTGCCTTGTTCAGACCGCGATCGAAATCGACAAACGTGTCGGCCGGCCAGAGCTGTTTTTGGAGTTCGTCGCGAGATACGACCTCGGCTGGGTGTGCCAGCAGGAGCAGGAGGATTTGGAAGGGCTGGTCCCGGAGTTTGATCCTCAGACCCTGCTTGCGCAGTTCGCCCGTGTGCGGGTCGACTTCGAATACACCAAAGCGGATCGGGCAGCCATCCCCGGACATACTCGCTCCTCGCAGATCGAGTATACATCGCTTTTCACACGTCTCGCTAAGGCATTGGATT
>Ga0116223_10001487_pt1 | contig 23782 bp, 19 predicted proteins | sample Sb_taG_3_FD_90092 | JGI IMG/M metagenome (GOLD analysis project Ga0116223, IMG submission 90092) | Peat soil microbial communities from Weissenstadt, Germany - Sb_50d_a_PC metaG | ecosystem: Environmental > Terrestrial > Soil > Wetlands > Peat | place: Germany: Weissenstadt | collected 2010-09-21 | reverse complement strand
TTGCCGCGCGAAGGATAAGTCTTAGCGAGGATCGCCTTGGCGCGAGCCATTTCTTCTGCCGTTCCCAGGATGCAGCGTCAGGACGAGCTCAGGACTAAACGCGCGGTTCAGGCCGAGCATTGGCGACCCACCTGATGCCGTAATATGTGAGGAATGTTTCATTGTAGGCTCCGTCGACCGTGGTAGATGCCTCGTATGCAGGACTTTCCTTGACCCTCTGACGATCGACATCCAGGTTCACCAATCTATTCGTCCAATCGATCTCTCGTGCCGACCGTGGCGAGATCAGAACCTTCTTCCCGGGCCACCAGTTGTTCGTATCGACGACGAGGTAATGGATGCTCCAATCGGCATCGTCGACGAGGAAATCCTCGACGTGTCCGATCTCACCGTCGCTGGCATGAATATGGTACCCCGTGACCGCTTCGATGCTGCGGAGATGCGGATCGTCGTCGCTTCGCTCCGTAGCGGCGATATCCTCCTCGCGCTGCCTGGATCCTAGGAGCTGACTAGATCCCAGGGACTGACTAGATCCCAGGGAAGGTGCCACCGCCGCAGCGTCACCAATATAGCCGTAGCTATCCGTGAAGAGGCCGTTGCCCCAATAGGGACTCCAGCCGTAGTAATCGTAAATGTTGGTTTCGATCTGCCGCGATACCGGCCGATCGGTGTCGACATCCGGGCTGTCCTTGACCTGCTGCATGGTCAATTCAACCGTGAATTCGCGTTCCTTTGGATCGAGGTGCCCCAAGACAAAGGGGGACAAAAGGACTTTGCGACCAGAGAGCCAATCGCCGGTATCGACGACCAACCAACGAACCAACCAGCTGGCGTCATCGAACAGCAGGTCACTGACGGTGCCAATCCGACCATCACTTGCCGCGATGGCGTAGCCTTTAATCACTGATGCATTCCACAACATCGCGAACTCCTCTTATGTCTACGTCTGCCTCCAATCGAGGGGCGATGCTTTCTCGATTGAGGGGAGTAATTTATCTGCCAAGATACTAGTGAAGCCAATAAATAAACTAAGCGGTTCCCACCGCGAACGTCATGCCGGACTGGCACACGCACGCGCCGACGCGGGCAGCGAAGGAAGGCCGGCTCGTCTACAGGCCGTGCACCTGAAATTCTCTGAGCGCGGGAACCCGGATCTCGTCGTCGCATCTGGCCTCGAGCGCATTGCGCGCTGCTTCCGGCGTGCCCCCCCAGCCGACGGTGCTGACCGCAAGATCGTTAAATTCGGGACCGAGCGCGCACCACGCGTTGCCGTCGCGCACAAGGTGCCATCCCGAGGCCATGTCCGTGGACGCGGGAAAGTCGCAATAGGTCATGCTCTTTAACGCGCCTCAGCTGTAATAGTTCGACGCCAAAGCCGCTCCCGGCTCAGTCTCGTACCTGGTGCTTGCGTTCGCGCGTCGCAGCGCCTTTGGCAGCTTCTTCCCGGTTGCGTTGCGGATGAACGCCGAGATCGTGCCATGAAGTCTCCGAAAGATCGACGTTATAGTGCTTTGCAGCCTTCTCGATGTTTGCGAAGGCCAAAGCACGATCGGCATCGGAGACGCCCGTGACTTGATCGAACCGTGCGACGGCATTGCGAACGTGCTGTGCATCGGTCAACGGCTCTTTACGTTGTTTCGGAAAGGCATAGACGGTTTCCGGCAAGTCGCTTTGCTGCGTAAGCCGCCCATGTTTCTCGTGACGCATCCAAGTCGCTTGCATTTTCGACTCCTTCCCTAATTTTTCGGGTCTGGCCGGCGCGCCGACTTCCGTTTCCGGTTGCGTCATGGAAGGTGGATCGCTGGCCGGGAAGGAATCATCAAGCGCGTCGTCGAGGTCTATTTCCGTGCGCTCCGCATTGCCAATGAGCCGTCTCTTGCGCTGCGCGTCGAGTTTCTCTTTCTCGGCAGCTTGAGCTGGGATGCTAGTCTTCGTCATGTGAAGTCCTCTGTTTTTCACTCAACGCGCGATCTGCGGAAGTGTTGCTCTGGCCACGCACTGCAACGGGCAAAATAAAAAGACAATATTGCGCGAGAAATTTGGTCGGCACCTAATCGATCGCAATTTCAGTTAAATTCGTGCGCAACCCACCGCGGTCGCAGCGCGCGAACAATGTGTAAGGACGCGTTCATTTTCAAAAAGGCGCGAAGGATATGATGTCCGCTTTTGACCCGGCTTTCACGAGACCTTTCTTCGAGCGCTCAGGTCCTTTTTGCCCACTATAGGCAGCCGCGTTTTCCTCAATGGCTGACAGTTGCGCCATGGAAAGCGCCTAACAACCAAAGCACGACGAGGATGACGATTACGAACCCAAGCACACCGCCGAGGCCTGCCCCGCCATAGCGGTTATAGCCATAATAGCCACCCCCGCCGCCGAACAGCAGGATCAAAATCACGATAATCAGGATTGTTCCCATTGGCCGCCCTCCTTTAGTTCGTTCCGGACGCGGTTGCCGGGCTTTTGATTATCGGCCTTATTTGCCGCGAGCTGCGTCCTTCAATCCACCGACCGCGTTTTGCACTTTGCCTGCGACCTTGTCGGCTTTGCCTTCAGTTTCCAGCTTCTTGTCGCCGAGAATCTTTCCGGCGGCTTCTTTCGCGGTTCCCTTCACTTGCTGAGCCGAACCCTTGATTCGATCCTTATCCATTAGCGTGTCCTTTCCCGGTTTCCAGGCTTGCATAACGGCTACGTCAATGTTTCGTTCCCTAAGAAGGGAGGTGGATCGATGGGACGATACCCTAGAGTAGCGGCGAGGAGATTCAGGCTGGTCCAGGCGGCCACGATGACGGTCAGCACGCCGATGACCAGGGGACGACCCAGAATGACCATTCGCCACCCCTTGCTGAAATTGAAACTGGAACACTACCGTTATTTTCTCACGTCCCACGCGGCTTGGCGCGGGTCGTGGGCGCCGCCTTCATCGGGTCCTCCGGCCAGAGATGGCGCGGATAGCGGCCCTTCATCTCCGTCTTCACCGCCGCCCAGGAGCCGCGCCAGAAACCCGGCAGATCGCGGGTGACCTGGATCGGCCGCTGCGCCGGCGACAGAAGTTCAAGGGTCAGCGGCACCTTGCCCCGGGCGATCGCGGGATGGTGCGCAAGTCCGTAGAGCTCCTGCACGCGCACCGAGAGCAGCGGGCCGCCTTCCGCCGCATAGTCGAGCGCGATGCGCGAGCCGGCCGGAGTCTCGAAATGGGTTGGCGCCTCCGCCTCGAGCCGCCGTTGCATCTCATAAGGCAGAAGCGCCTTCAACGCCGCTTCGAGATCCGCGCCAGTGATCTCGGCCAGACTCGTCTTGCCCTCGATGAAAGGCGCAAGCCACGTGCCCGCGCTGGCGCGCAAAACTTCGTCCGACAGGTCGGGCCAGTCCTCCCCTTCGTTATGGCGCAGGAACGCGACGCGGTCGCGCCATTGGCGCAAGGCCTTGGTCCAAGGCAGGCGATCGAGACCCGATGCCGCAATGCCTTCGGCAAGGATCAGCGCCGCCGCTGGCCCGTCCACGTTCAGATTCTGCTCGCTCAGGACGAGCGCGCCGAGTCTTCGCTGTTTGCGCGCTTGCACTTGGCCGCGCGCTGCATCGAAGCTCACCTCTTCCCGCATCACGATCGCCTCGCCCGCGAGAGCTTCGATCTCGGCGAGGCTGAGCGGCGCGGCAAGAAGAATGCGCGCCGCGGCGGCGCGGCCGGCAATCTCGCCGATCGCGAGGTATGGCTCGCGGGCGAGCGGATCATGCGGTTCGAGCGCCGCGGCGCGGCCATTCGCCATCAGGAATTCGCCGGGTCTGCCGCGCGCCTTGGCGATGCGATCGGGAAAGGCCGCCGCGAGATGACGGCCGGAATTCGCCGGATCATCCGGCGCGCCGGCGGCCGCGACGCCTGCCTGTCTGAGGAACGTCTTGACCAGACGGCGCGCGTCCTCGGCGCGTTGCGAGCGGTCCTTGCGGAATCGCTCGATGCGCAGGCCGAGATCGGGCGTGTCGCCCCCGAGCCCGCGTTCGACCATCGCGACCGCGACTTCCGCCGCAAGCTCGGCTTCTCCGCTCGCCTTGGCGGCGACGATCATCCGCGCCAGGCGCGGCGGCAAGGCGAGCCGGCGCATGGCACGGCCTTCTTGCGTGAGAGCGCCATCGCCATCAAGCGCGCCGAGCGAGGCAAGCAGCGCGCGGGCCTCAGTGAGCGCCGGCTCAGGCGGCGGGTCGAGAAAACGCAGATCGCGCGCGCCCCAGGCGACGCAGTCGAGCAGCAGGCCGGAGAGATCCGTGCTGAGGATTTCGGGCGGCGCAAAGGCTTCGAGCGCGCCCGTCGCCCCCTCTTCCCAGAGGCGGTAGCAGACGCCGGGCTCGGTGCGTCCTGCCCGGCCGCGGCGCTGATCGGCGGCGGCACGGGAGACCCGCACGGTCTCGAGCCGCGTCAAGCCGCGATCGGGCTCATAGCGCGGCAGCCGCGCAAGCCCCGAGTCGATCACGATCCGCACCCCTTCAATCGTCAGCGAAGTCTCGGCGATCGACGTGGCGAGCACGATTTTGCGCTTGCCCGGCGGGCTCGGCGCGATGGCGCGCTCTTGCGCCGCCCGGTCGAGCGCGCCATACAGCGGCGCGATCTCGACCGCCGGATCGCGGATCGTCTCCTCGAGCAGAGCCGCGAGCCGCGTGATCTCGCCTTGTCCGGGCAGGAAGACGAGGAGCGAGCCGGGCTCTGCCGCCAAGCCCTTGCGAACGGCACGGAGCAGCGCCGCCTCGATCCGCTCGTGCGGATCGCGGCCGAGATAGATCGTCTCGACCGGAAATACTCGCCCGTGCGCTTCGATCACGGGAACGCCTTCGCCGAGAAGGCGGCCGACACGCACGCCGTCGAGCGTCGCCGACATGACAATGAGCCGCAGGTCCGGGCGGAGATGTGCTTGAACGTCGAGGCCGAGCGCCAACCCGAAATCCGCGTCGAGCGAACGTTCGTGAAATTCGTCGAACAGCACGGCGGCAATGCCGTCGAGCGCCGGATCGTCCAGGATCATCCGGGTGAAGACGCCCTCGGTGACGACCTCGATCCGCGTCTTCGCCGAGACGCGCGACATGAGCCGCATGCGAATCCCGACGGTCTCGCCGACCGCCTCGCCGAGCAACGTCGCCATCCGTTCGGTCGCGGCGCGTGCCGCAAGCCTGCGTGGCTCAAGGAGGATGATCCTTCTGCCTTGCGCCCAAGTCTCGTCGCGGAGCGCGAGCGGCACGAGCGTCGTCTTGCCGGCACCGGGCGGCGCTACGATGACCGCGGACGAGGAGCTGCTGAGTGCGGCCCGCACGTGCGGCAGGACGGCATGGATCGGAAGCTCGGCGAGAATGCTTTGCATGAAACTGAAATGGCAGTTCGGCAGGCGATCAACAAGCGGCAACGCGAGATGCGCCAGTATGCCTCTTTGCCGACGTGATGAGACCCGATCTCGGCAGAAACCGAGATCGGAATCAATTCGCTTCGAGGGCCGGGAAGTTGCGCCGCCATAATGCGTCGCGTGCATCGAGACGATGGCTTTGCTAAAGTTCGGGCATGCCCAAGCGCGTCATCGACGATCCTTCTTTGCATCCGAACCGCTCCGCCCCTGATGCGAGCGGAATGGACGGGGCGACAAAAATCACCCCGATGATCGCTCAATACATCGAGATCAAATCCGTCAATCCCGACTGCCTCCTGTTCTACAGAATGGGAGATTTCTACGAGCTCTTCTTCAGCGACGCGGAAGTGGCCTCGCGCGCGCTCGGAATCGTGCTGACCAAGCGCGGCAAGCACATGGGCCGCGATATTCCGATGTGCGGCGTACCCGTGGAACGTGCCGACGATTACCTCTCGCGGCTCATCTCCCTCGGACATCGCGTCGCCGTCTGCGAACAGATCGAGGATCCGGCCGAGGCGAAGAAACGCGGCGGTCAATCCGTCGTCAAGCGCGACGTCGTGCGGCTGGTGACGCCCGGAACGATCACCGAAGAAAAGCTTCTGGACCCTGCGCGGGCCAATTGGCTTGGCGCCGTCGTGAGACTGCGCTGCTCGGATACCCAATCCATCTATGGCATCGCCGGCGTCGATATTTCGACCGGCGCCTTCAACGTGACCGAAGTGGTCGAGGCGGCGCTCGGCGCCGAGATCACCCGGATCGATGCCGCCGAGATCATCGCGCCGGAGGTGCTCTGCGCCGACGAAAGCTTCGCGCGGCTGATCGGCGACATGCATATCCCGTTGACGCCGATCGGCCGCGAGGCGGCCGATCTCGGCGCGGCGGAGCGACGTCTCGTCGATTATTTCGGGCTTGTCACGCTCGACGGTCTTGGCGCCTTTTCGCGCGCCGAGATCGCCGCGGCAGCGCTCGCCGTCTTTTACATCGAGCGCACGCAGCGCGCCGCGCGTCCCGCCTTGAGCCTGCCGACGCGTACGCGATTCGACGCGCACATGGAAATCGACGCGGCGACGCGCGCCAATCTCGAATTGACCCGCACCCTGTCGGGAGGCCGCGAGGGATCCCTGATCGCTGTGCTAGATCTCACCGTCACTCCCGGCGGCGGCCGGCTTCTTGCGGAGCGGCTCGCCGGTCCCCTGACCGAAGAAGACGAGATCGAGCGAAGGCTCGATGCGGTCGGCTTTCTGCGCGAGGATCGAGGGCTGCGCGCCGATCTGCGCGCGCGCCTCAAAGCGACGCCCGATCTTACAAGACCATTGTCGCGGCTCGCCCTGCAGAGAAGCGGCCCGCGCGATCTCGCGGCACTGCGCGACGGGCTCATGGCCGCCGCCGAAACCGCGGCGCAGTTCGCTGCGGCCGCTGACCTGCCCGCCGATCTTCTTGCAGCGGCAACGCAAGCGGCGGCGGTCGATCCCGCCATCGCCTCCGCGCTGGCCGACGCGCTCGCCACCTCTTTGCCGTTGAAGACCCGCGACGGCAATTTCATCCGCGCCGGCTATGACGCATCGCTCGACGAGATCCGGGCCTTGCGCGACGAAAGCCGCCGCGTCATCGCCGAATTGCAGGCGCGCTATTGCGAGCTCGCTGAGACGCGCCAGCTCAAGCTCAAACACAATAATTTTCTCGGCTTTTTCCTCGAGGTTCCGCAGGCGCAGGGCGAAAAACTCCTGAAGACGCCGTTCAATGCGACATTCGTGCATCGCCAGACCATGGCGGACGCCATGCGCTTCTCGACCGCCGAACTCGCCGAACTCGAGGTCAAGATCGCGTCCGCCGCCGATTCCGCGCTCGCCCGCGAATGCGAAATCTTCGATCGACTCGCGGGCCGGATTCTCGCCGCCGAGCGCTCCATCAAAGCTGCGGCAGACGGCTTGGCAGCGATCGACGTGGCCGCGGCGCTCGCCGAGATCGCCGACGCGCGGGATTGGATACGCCCCGAAATCGATGCCTCGCTCACCTTTTCCATCGACGCGGGCCGCCATCCGGTGGTCGAGGCGGCGCTCGCCGCAGCCGGCAAGCCTTTCGTCGCCAATGATTGCGATCTATCGGGCGGCGAAGCCGGCCGCATCGCGGTGGTCACCGGACCGAACATGGCGGGCAAATCGACCTATCTCAGGCAAAACGCCTTGATCGCCGTGCTGGCGCAGATGGGCTCCTTCGTCCCGGCGGCGCGCTGCAAGATCGGCATCGTCGACCGTCTCTTCTCGCGCGTCGGGGCTGCCGACGATCTCGCCCGCGGCCGCTCGACCTTCATGGTCGAAATGGTCGAGACCGCGGCGATCCTCAACCAGGCGACGGAACGCTCGCTCGTGATCCTCGACGAGATCGGCCGCGGCACCGCCACGTTCGACGGGCTCGCGATCGCGTGGGCGGTGATGGAGCACTTGCACGAGAAGAACCGCGCGCGCGCGCTGTTCGCGACGCATTTCCATGAACTGACGCATCTCGCCAAACATCTTCGCCGCATCGTCAATCTCACCATCCGGGTGGCGGATTGGAAGGGCGACGTGGTTTTCCTGCATGAAATCATAAAGGGCGCGGCGGACAGGTCCTATGGCATTCAGGTCGCGAAACTTGCCGGCCTGCCCGCCGCGGTCGTCGCGCGCGCGCAAATGCTGCTCGCCGAGTTCGAGGCGAGCGATCGGAAGAAGCCGATCGAGCGGCGCGTCGCCGACCTGCCGCTCTTTGCGGCCGCGAGCGTCCAATCCGAGCCGCCGGCCGCGTCAAAACTCGCCGCCGCGCTCGACGCGATCGATCCCAACGAATTGACGCCGCGCGAGGCGCTTGACGCGCTCTATAAGCTGAAGGCGTTGCGCGCGAAGAAGGACTGAGCCGTTCCGCTCAGCGCCCATGCAAAAGCCGCCCGACGAGTTTCGACGTGTAATCCACCATCGGCACGATGCGTGCGTAATTCAACCTCGTCGGGCCGATGACGCCGAGCACGCCGACGATCCTCTGCTCGTCGTCGTGGAACGGCGCGGCGATCATCGATGAGCCGGAGAGCGAGAAAAGCTTGTTCTCCGATCCGATGAAGATGCGCACGCCTTCGCCGCCTTCCGCCCGGTTCAGAAGATCGATGACATCCTTTTGAGTCTCGAGATCGGTGAACAGCAGGCGGATTCGTTCGAGGTCTTCGCGCGCCACCAGGTTCTCGAGGAGATTGGCCTGTCCGCGGACGATGAGGTGCTGGCCCTGGCTCGAGTTATCGACCCAGCTTGCGAGTCCCGCCGCGACAAGCCGCGCCGTCAATTCGCCGAGTTCGGCTTGCGCCTCCGCGAAGGTCCTTTCGATTGCCGCCTTGGCCTCGGCGATCGTTCGGCCACCGATCCGCACATTGAGATAATTGCTGGCTTCGACCAAGGCCGAAGATGGCAGGTCGCGCGGCGTCTGCACGACGCGGTTCTCGATCGAACCGTCGGCCGCGACGAGAACCGCGAGCGCGCGCTCTGGATCGAGGCGGACGAACTCGATATGTCTGAGCCTGGCGTTTTCCTTCGTGGCCACCACCACGCCTGCGCTGCGGGTGAGCCCAGACAATGTGCTCATCGCCTCGCTCAATAGGGTTTCAAGCGTCTGCTCCTTCGCGGCCGCTCTGATCTGCGCCTCGATCTGGGCGCGTTCCTCCCGGCCTATGTCGCCGATTTCGAGCATGGCATCGACGAAGAAACGCAGGCCGAGCTCGGTCGGCAATCGGCCGGCGCTGGTATGCGGCGCATAGATCAGCCCCAGCTCCTCGAGATCCTGCATGACGTTGCGGACCGAGGCCGGCGATAAAGTCATGGGCAGCAGCCGCGCCAAATGCCGAGAGCCGACCGGCTCGCCATGCGCGAGGTAGGACTCGACGATGTGTCGAAAGATCTCGCGCGGCCGCTCGTTGAGCCGGCCGAGCGCGCTCACGTCAAATTGCGCCGAACGGTGCGGATGATCGAAGGGTTCTGTCATGCCACCCCTAACATGGCGAGAAGGCCACGGCGACGCAAGCCTCACCCGAGGCGGCCGTCTTGACGTCAGGTCCGGGAAAGATTCTTCGGGTTTCATGCTTGGCGGCGCATTTTCATCGCCAAGGCGGGCGCGGGCGGATGGAACCGATCGCATCAATGGCCACCCTCCGGCGAGGCGCGGGCGTCGCCTCATGAGCTTTGCATCGGCCGCAAAACATGCAGGCGCCACACCCGATCAAAGCGCGGGCGCCAAGGCATTGCTGCACGTCGCCGTGACCGAGGCGCTTGCCTTGATGAACGCTGGCGAAACGGCAAAGGCGCGCCCGCCTGCACGAAGTGCAGGCGCTCGCCGCGACGAGCGATGCCGCCGCTCATGAGTTCGGATCGTTTTATTTGAACATCGGCGATTGTTCGGCTGCCCTCGCGTGGTTCGAGCGTGCGCTTGCCTTGCGACCGGGTTTTAGGGAAGCACATGCCGCCCGTGCGGTCGTTTTGAAGAGACTCGATCGCCCGCTTGAGGCGCTCGCCGCGTTCGAGACGATCCTGCGGATTGATCCGAACGACCATGAAGCTTTTCATATGCGGGCCGTTATCCTGCAAAGCCTCGGGCGGCTCGACGAAGCGTTCGAATCTTATGACAAGGCGCTCGGCGTCAAAGCCGATCATAGCGAGGCTTGGCTCAATCGTCGCGCGCTGCTTGAGCAGCTCGGACGGTTTGACGAGGCGCTGAGTTCTTTCGATGCGCTCCTCGCTCAGCGGCCGCGCGATGCAACCACGCTCTTCAACCGCGGCTGCGTTCTGCAGAAACTCGGCCGTTATGAGGATGCGCTCGCCGCTTACGAAGAGTCCGCACGCCTCGCCGGGCCGCATCCGGAGAACGAGCTCAATCGCGGCAAGGTTTGTCAGAAGCTCAATCGTTTTTCGCAGCCCCTTGCCTGTTATGACACCGCCTTGCGGCTGCGGCCCTCCTATCCGCAGGCGCGTTACAACCGCGCCATCGCCTTGCAGCGGCTCGGCCGAATGACGGAAGCGCTTGCCGATTTCGATGCCGCGCTGGCGCAAAAGTCCGACTATGTGGAAGCGCTCTGCAATCGCGGCAACCTGCTTTGCGAACTCGGACGCCTCGGCGAGGCGCTTGCATCATATGAGCGCGCCTTGAAATTGTGCCCGGGATTTCGACAGGCGCAAATCAACCGCGCCAACGTCCTGTTCGCGCAAGGTCGGGCCGAAGCCGCGCTCGCGGCGACTCGCGAGATCCTCAGCGAGGAGCCGGATCACGCGCAGGCTCTCTGCATCCGCGGCGCCGCTCTGCAGCGGCTCGGAAGGCTCGATGAGGCGCTCGTCGATCTTCGAGGCCGCGGTGCGGGCAAAACCCGCCTACCCCGAAGCCTGGCTCAACCGCGGCAATGTCTTTCAAGAGCTCGGCCGTCTCAGGGAGGCGCTCGAAAGCTATGACAGGGCGCTTGCGCTGCGCCCGCTTTACCCTGAAGTCCTGTCGAGCCGCGGCGTCGCTCTGAAGGAGTTTGGCCGATTGGATGAGGCGCGTGCCGCCTTCGAAGCTGCTCTGGAGCTCAAGCCCGACTATCCCGATGCCCGCAACAATCTGTCGGGCGCGCTTCTGCTCGGCGGTGATCTCAAGGGAGGGTTCGAAGCCTTCGAAAGCCGCTGGGAGCGCAGCAACGCGCCGCGCAAGACGATCTATTCGCCGCTGCCGACCTGGAACGGCGAACCGGTGAACGGGCGCCGCGTCCTCGTCTGGGACGAGCAAGGGCTCGGCGATCTCATCCAATTCTGCTGCTATCTCCCGCTGCTTATCGCTCGCGGCGCAGATATCAGCTTGCTCGGCCGCAGGTCCATGTTCCGCTTGCTCAAGACCTTGCCGGCTGCGCCGCGCTTCGTTGAAGACGTGGAGAGGCAGGCGGACTACGATTATCAGATCGCCCTGATGAGCCTGCCTTATGCGTTCGGCACCTCGCTCGAAACGGTGCCGGCGGCGGTCCCCTATCTCTACGCCGAACTGGCGCGCGTCGAAGCATGGGCGTCCCGCATCGGGCACCAAGGATTTCGAATCGGAATCTGCCGACGCGGCAACCCGACGATCAACCTGCAGCGCAGCGTGCCTTTGGAATGTTTCGCTGAACTCGCCGCGATCGACGGCGTGCGGCTGATCAGCCTCGCACAGGAGAATGTCGCGGCGGAGCCAGACCCCGGCTTCGCCCTCGAATGGCTCGGCGCCGATTTCGATACCGGCCCGGCCTCCTTCCTGGATACGGCGGCGGTGATGGCCAATTGCGATCTGATCGTGACCTCCGATACGTCGATTGCGCATCTCGCGGGCGCGCTCGGGCGCCCGGTCTTCCTGGCGCTGAAACATGTGCCCGACTGGCGTTGGCTCGCGGCGGGTGAACGTTCGCCCTGGTATCCGACCATGCGGCTCTTCCGGCAGAAGCAACGCGGCGATTGGGAGCCGGTCTTCGCCGAGATCGCAGCCTCGGTGCGGGCGCGCATGAGATTCCCTTGAGGGCTCGCGCGGTTCGGCGACAGCCAACGCTCAGCCGCAGGCAAGTTCCTGTGGGGTCAGGAGCTGCTTGATCTTCTGCCCCAGCTCGGCGCGCGCGAATGGCTTGGCCAGGAGCAGGATGCCGTGCTCAAACTGGCAGCGATGGATGAGCGCGTCTTGCGCATAGCCGGTGGTGAGCAGGACTTTCAACCGCGGCTGTACGCGCAGTGCCTCTTCGGCGAGTTCGGCTCCGTTCATGCCGGGCAAGCCGACGTCGCTGAACAGGAGAGCGAAGTCGCTGCTCTCCCGCAACATGTCGAGGGCGATCTTGGCATTCCCCGCTTCGCGCACGCGATAGCCGAGGTCGCGCAGGATGTCGGCCGAGTAGGCGCGAACGTCGGCATCGTCTTCGACGACCAATACCGTCCCTTGAGCCTGTCCGCTCGGCTTCTCCTCCGAATCCAGCGGCCCGACCGCAGTTCCCTCTTCGACCTGCGCGCGCGGCAGATAGAGTTTGACCGTCGTGCCTTGCTCCGGCACGCTGTCGATCTTGACATGGCCGCCTGTCTGCTTGACGAACCCGTAGACTTGGCTCAAGCCCAGGCCGGTGCCTTGCCCGACCGGCTTGGTGGAGAAGAAAGGTTCGAAGACGCGGTCGAGCACGTCTTTCTCGATTCCCTTGCCGGTATCGGAAATCGAAAGCAGCACGTATTGGCCCGGCGCGATTTCCGGATCGCCCGCTTCATGTTGCGCGTCCACCTGGCAATTGGCTGCGGCAATCGTCAATCGCCCATGTCCGTCCATGGCGTCGCGGGCATTGATCGCAATGTTGAGAAACGCATTGTCGAGCTGGTTGAGATCGGCGAAAGCCTGCCAAAGACCCGGCGCGACATGCGTCTCGATCTCGATGTTCTCGCCAAGCGTGCGCTGGAGCAGGTCCGACATCGAAGCCAACATCGCGACAAGATCGGCGGCCCGGGGTTCGAGCGGTTGGCGGCGTGAAAAGACGAGCAGTCTCTGCGTCAACACGGCGCCGCGGTTCGCCGCGTCGAAAGCGTTGCTCGCCCAGCGGTGGAGCCGCGCCTCGCCGCGTTCGGTATATTTCTTCAGCAGTTCCAGATTACCGAGAACGGCCGTGAGAAGATTGTTGAAATCATGCGCTATGCCGCCGGTAAGCTGGCCTATGGATTCGAGCTTCTGGGCCTGGCGCAATTGCGCTTGGGCCTGCTCGCGTTCGGCCACGGCCTCGTTGCGCTCCTTGTCGGCTATGGCAAGCCGCTCATAAGCATTGAACTGGCGCACCAGCAGCCAGAGGACGAAGCAAAGAGCGGCGATGCAGAGCAACGCGCCGCCGGCGATCAGGGTCGCGGCCTGATGCCAATCCGCAAGGACTTCCTCTATTCCCTTGCTGATGTTGACAACCAGAGGAAATTGCTTGACGGGCATGGTCGCGACGAGCCGAGCCACGCCATCGAGCCCCTGCGCAACTTCGTAGGTGACCGGCTGGTCCTCACGCAATATCCCGCTGAAGGCCGCGATCTTGAAGATGTGGCCGACGCCGTCCAAGCTGGGATAGCGGGCAAGCAGCGTTCCATCGCGGCGCCACAGACTGACAGCGCCGTGACCGCCGATCTCCAGCGTCTTGTAGAGATTCTCGAAATAGGCGAGGTCGATCGCCGCGACGACGAGGCCGATGAATCTCCCCGACCGACCCTCGACCCGCCGCGCCAGATATATGGTCCAAGTCCCGCTATCGCTTTGGACAGGCTGACTGAGATAGGGGCGGGGAGTTGCGGCATTCCTCAACGCCTGGAAGTAGTCGCTGCCCGCCACATTGATATCCGGCGCAGGGCGGTCGCTTGACCAATTGATGAGCCGCCCGTCGAATCCGATCATCATCACCGAGGCGAGCTGCGGAATGCCGACGATGCGCGATTTCATCAGCGCATAGGTGGTGACGCCGCCTTGCGAGCGAATAAAGTCCTGCGCCCTTGTCACTCCGTCGAGAGCGAGATCTTCCTGCAAGCTCGTGAGTACGAGATCGACGCTTTGCAAGGTCCGCTCGGTTTCCTCCGCGAGCAGAAGGTCGAGCGCCGCGAGCTCGCGCTTTTCATCGTTGATGTCACGCAGCCGTAACTCGCGGATCGCCAAGCCGGCGCCGAGGCAGACCAGCACGACGATCAAGACGCCGAGGCCGATGATGATTGGTTTAGGCTGCAGGAGCGAACGGCGCGAGCCGTCTTGAGGCGAGCCGCGATCTGGAAGCAAAGGTCTTTTCCTCTCCTTTGACCCCAATTCCGCACCAGGCAAGATCAAATCGCTGAGCTTAACAGGAGTGATGAGGCAAAGGAAGAAGAAGGGAGATCCTGCTCTCCGGCACAGGCGCCGAGGGAAATCACCAGCGCAGGAGCGCGCTGCCCCAAGCCATGCCCGCGCCGATCGCCATCATGGCGATGAGATCGCCTTGCTTCAGCCTCCCGGCTCGATTGGCCTCGTCGAGCGAGATCGGCAAGGAGGCGCTCGACGTATTGCCGTAGCGATCGATGTTGAGCCAGCATTTTTCGCGCGGGATGGCGAGCCGATCGACGACTGATTCGACGATGCGCGCGTTGGCTTGATGAGAAATGACGTGATCAATCGCGCCCGGCTTCAATCCATTCGCCGCGAGCGCTTCGAGGAGCGCATCGGGCAGAACCCGAATGGCGAATTTGTAGATCTCCCGACCGTTCATCGCGATCTTATGCATGTTTTTGGCGAGAACTTCTTGGGATTGCGGATGCCGGCTGCCGCCGCCCGGGATCGTCAATATTCCGGCGGCATTGCCGTCGGAATGAAGATGCGCCGAAATCAGCCCGCGCGAAGGATCCGGCGTCGGCCCCAAGACGAGCGCGCCGGCCGCGTCGCCGAAGAGCACGCAGCTGTTGCGGTCGGTCCAATCGACGAGGCGGCTCAGGATCTCGGCGCCGATGACGAGCACGCGTCTGGCGTGGCCGCTGCGGATGAATTGATCGGCTATGCTGATGCCGTAGAGCGAGCCGGCGCAGGCCGCGGAAAGATCGAAGGCGAAGGCGCGCGTTGCGCCGAGTTTGGCCTGAACGATGACCGCGCAGGACGGCATCTGCATGTCAGGCGAGATCGTGCCGACGATGATCATGTCGAGCGCGGCGGGATCGGTCTGCGCCATGGCGAGCGCCCGCCGCGCGGCTTGAACCGCCATATCCGACGTCGCCTCATCATCGGCGGCGATGTGGCGCTCTTTGATCCCCGTGCGCTCGGTTATCCACGCATTCGACGTGTCGATCATTTGTTCGAGATCGTCATTCGTCAGGATGCGTGAGGGAGCATAAGCCCCCGTCCCCAGGATATGGGAATACGTCAAAGTCACCGTCCCGTTCGCCGGCCGTCCCGCTCAGGGACCGGCATAGGCCGAAATGGACGACACCGCAAATGGTAGAGGTTCAGGCCAAGGCTTCAGAGCGCCCGACGACGCTGCAGAATGGTCAAATGCTTGTGATTCGCCAATAGGCGCGTACGCGAAAGCCGCATCACACGCGGAGTCAGTGTCCCGCCTTGCTGCGTGCCTTGCAGACGGGCGCTTCGATGCTCAACTCATAGGAACGGCGCAGCTGATCGATCGCACCGCGTGCGCCGCGCAAGGCCGCATTGCCCACGCGCGGCCGGAACCCGGCCAAAGTCCAGTTGCTGCCGCCCGTCTGCGCTACGCGCGCTTGGATCAGAATCTCGTCGACCTGCTCAAAACCTTCACAGGATCTCAAAGCCTGCAAACATATTTCACGCAATTCCGCATGCGATCGAGCTTCGCGTTGCATCTCTATTTCCTCTTTTCTATTCCTCACAGGTTGGACGGCCGCGTCGCAGCCACCGGCTGCATGGTCAACGCCTCAACCCGAAAATATGTTCCGCCGCGCTGGTTAGCAGGCGGTTAAAGTCCCGAACGCGGCCTTGAGCATTTGCCTGCAGTCGTGTCTTGAATACGCGAACTCGTCGCTGCGATGCGGCGCGTTTGCGATCGGTGAGAGACTCGTGGAATTTTTTATGACGCCGGAAGAGCTTCAAGCTCGGCTTCTCTATCGCGACGCTCTGCTGCTCGTGATCGACAAGCCGGCGGGAATTGCCGTGCATCGGGGCCCGAAAGGCGGCGAAAGCCTCGAGGCCTCTTTCTCTGCTTTGCGCTTCGGGCTGCCCCGCGATCCGGCTCTCGCGCATCGGCTCGACCGCGAAACCTCGGGCTGCCTCGCGCTCGGCCGACATCATAAAGCGCTCGAGCGGCTCGGCCTGCTCTTCAAGCAGGGCAAGATCGGCAAGTGCTATTGGGCCGTCGTCGAAGGCGGGCCAAGCGAAGAAGAAGGGCTGATCGACCTGCCGCTCGGCCGACTGGACCCGTCGCGCGGCTGGTGGATGAGGGTCGACCCCATGGGCATGAAAGCACAGACGCGCTGGCGCGTGCTCGGCAGGAAGGACAATCTCGCCTTGCTCGCGCTGACGCCGCTCACCGGCCGCACGCATCAATTGCGCGTCCATTGCGCCAGCGCAGGTTTTCCGATTCTGGGCGATCGGATCTACGGCACGGGCGGCGATGCGATGCTGCATCTTCACGCCCGCGCCATCGAAATCCCGCTCTACAAGAACAGAGACCCGGTGCGGGTCGAGGCGCCGGTGCCGCCCCACATGGAAGACCGAGTTACGGCTCTGCTTGGCGCGGCCGAGCAAGCCTGATGCATCGCAGTCCTGCGTGCTTCGAGGCGGCTGCCGACTCCCTTCTCCCGCTTGCGAGAGAAGGGGGCGCGCTGCTCAGAATGGAATGTCGTCGTCGATCATTTCCGAGACGCGGCCTGCCGGGCGCTTTTCGGCCGGCTCCATCGGCGAAGAGCGGCCGAAATTGCTTGCGCTCTGGACCTCGGGCGCGCCGCGATCGTCCGAGGCTTCGACCCGCGCAGCGCCGCGGCTGTCGAGCAATGTGAGCTCGCCGCGGAAACGCTGCAGCACGACTTCGGTCGTGCGGCGCTGATTGCCGTCGCGATCGGTATATTCGCGCGTCTGCAATTGGCCTTCGAGGTAGACCTTCGAGCCCTTCTTGCAATATTGCTCGACGATCTTCCCGAGATTCTCGTTGAAGATCACGATGTTGTGCCACTCGGTGCGCTCCTTGCGCTCGCCGGTCGCCTTGTCGCGCCAGGACTCCGTCGTCGCGAGGCTGAAATTGACGACGGAATCGCCCGAGTTCAGCCGCCGCACCTCGGGATCGCGGCCCAAATTGCCGATCAGAATGACCTTGTTGACGCTCCCCGACATTTGACTCTCCATCACTTCGAGAAATCGACATTCCGAAAGACTTTATCCGCAACCTTGCCCGGCCGCGGCCGGCCTGCTGCTTGTCCACAAGCGAATTGACGAACGTGCGCTTGAGTGTTCTGTGTTTGTTCTAGCAGCTTCGGTTCGGAGATGCAAGCGGAGTTTGGCCCAGCTGTGGATTCCAGCTTCTGGGCAAAGGGAGCTTCAGCTTCGACCGATTCTCGCTCCAGCCGACGAAGGGCGGCGTCGTTGCGACGCGTGCCGCCCTAGCGCCAGGCCTCGCTACTGGTTGCCGGCTCTGAGCGCCGTCGAAGCATCGATGATGGACTGCTGCGAATTCATCGAGATAAATCCCATCTTGTTGCCGGTGGCCGACAAGGCCGTATGCAGGTCGATCATATGGATCGCCTGGTCATCGTAGGTCCGGAAGTACCAGCGGTCGTTCTGCAGATCGGCAACGCTCGTCCAGACGGTGTAATCCACATGGAGGACATTACCGCTCTTATCGCGGGCCAAGCCCAGCGGAATGTCGAAATTATTCATGATGTGGAAGACCTGCAGCACGGCTTCCGCGGCGGTCGATGGCTGCAAAGCGGTCTGCGAAAAGGCGACTGCGCGCACGAACCTGGCGGGCGGCGTACTGTCGCCAGGCAGGCCGAACATGCCGCTTCCCTGTCCAAACGGGCGCAGCGTAACGTTGTTGGAAAGGTGGAGCGGCGCGACGTTTTGGTCCGTCAGCGTGATGTAGTTGCGCAGATTGGTCATGTGCCAATCAAAGCCGGGCGAATTGGTCATCACGCCTAGCGGGTCGTCATAGACGATCAGCTTACCGTCGATCGGCTCGATCACCAGCGACTTGCCGGAGCGGTCGCGGATGATGAAGTGAAGCGGCGGCGGTCCGCCCAGCGCGTCAACAGCGGTCGAAACGAGCACGACATCCTGAACGTGCGCGCGTACCTCGTCGACGGTGGCAAAATTGCCGAGCAACCAATTGCCGAATTCGTAGGAGGCCATGGCGCGCGGCGCATTCTCGGGCGTCGCCTCGGCGTAACCGGCGTAGCCCGGGAAATAGAGATCGCTGACAAAGAGGCCCTGATCGTTGATGCCATCGACGACCACGGGAAAGCCGAGCGCATTGGCGCCCATCATGCCATATTTCGTCGTATAGCTGATGCCGCGGGCACCACTCGGCAGCGATCCTTTCATTTGCGTTCCGGCCGGAATGACGATGACTTCTGACTTCATGTCGAAGGCAAACTCCATGGTCCTGCCGCTGACCACGGCGCCATCCTTGGCCTTGAGCAGCAGCGTCGTGCAGGCCTGCGCCGCTGGGATGAGGGCCAGGAGAAACGCGAGAGCGAGAGCGGGGCGTGCATGCATGGGTGTTCTCCGGATGATACGGCCTCTGTCCAGATTTCCCGTGTTCGTGAGAGGCACGGCAAAAATCGCGGGAAGAACAAACGGTCCACTGTTGCCACTGCGCCCAAGGACGCTCCATGGGCTTACTCGGCAAGCAGGTGTTTGTCCCATCGATTCGCGCGAAACGTGCGGGACCCCGGGCAGATTTCGTGGACATGCTTCCTGCGTCCTGAAGCAAGTCGTTCAAATCCGCGCGAATTGGCCTGCTCGTGATGCGATGCGCGTATTTCAAAGACGCGATCAGTTCGGCGGCGGACACGGCATCAATGAGATAAGCAGGCCGCGTCATTGGCCGGACGAGTGACGATCCATGCCCCAATCGGACTTCGAAACTTGAGTGATTGCGAGACGAATTTGTTAATGACGTACATGAACATATCCATGTTCAAAGCTAACAAAATCTGATTCCAGATGCCAATTTGGACCGGCAAAGGTCCGAAATGTTTCAAGTCTTCACCTGCTCACAGTTGAACACGATTGGCGACTCGTGGTTCTCGCTTGCGCCGTTTGCTTCCTGGCGAGTATTGTCGCTATCAGCCTCTTCCACCGCGCCCAAGCGACAACGGGGCGCGAGCGGTTGGCGTGGCTGAGCTTAGACGCAGCCGCGGCAGGCTATGGCATCTGGGCGACGCACTTCATCGCGATGCTCGCCTATGATCCCGGCGTTGGCGCTCGCTACAATCTCACCCTGACAATCCTGTCTCTGTTTATCGCCGTAATGATTATCGGCGCGGGATTCACCATAGCCGGCCGCGATTTTGCCCGCTGGACTGCTGCCCTCGGCGGCGCGGTCGTCGGCTGCGGCATTGCGGCCACGAACTTCACCGGAATGCTCGCGCTGGAGCTACCCGGCCGCATCACCTGGTCGGCAAACCTCGTCGTGGCTGCCGGCGCGTTTGGCATCGTGTTCGGCGCCCTTGCGCTCCTTGTTGCAGCAAGGCGCAATGACTGGGGGAACACGTTGATCGCAGCCGTTCTGCTTACGCTTGCGGTCGTCTGGCTGCACTTCACGGCCATGGGCGCTGTGGTATTCGTGCCCGATCCGACGCGCATCGTCGACGCAGCTTCCTTATCACCCACCTCGCTTTCTTTTGTCGTTGCCGGAACAGCCGCAATCATTCTCGGCATGTGTCTCGTTGCGGCATTGAGTGACCGCCAATCGAAGGCGAAGTTGCGGCAACAGAAAATTCTGCTCGACACCGCCATTGAGAACATGTCGCAGGGGCTTTGCATGTACGATGCCGACGGCCGCATCGTGCTATTCAACGAACGCTATCGCAAGATGATGGGTTTACCGGCTGCTTCGCTCAAAGGCCGCTCGCTGCTCGACCTGCTCCATCAGCGCAAGGCTTCTGGCGAGTTTGCCGGGGACCCCGAGGCTTACTTCGCGCAGCTGATCGCGAAGATACGTGAAGGTAAATCCAACAGCACGGTCTTGGAAGTATCGGCTCGGTGCACGGTTCGCGTGATCGACCACCCCATGCAAGGCGGCGGTTGGGTCACGACCCTCGAGGACCTTAGTGAGTGGCGGGAAGCCCAGGCGCAAATCGCGCACATGGCGCGCCACGATGTGTTGACCAATCTGCCGAACCGTCGGCTGTTCCGTGAACAGCTGGAGCAGGCCCTTCATCGCATAACGCGCAATGAGCAGGTCGCTGTGTTCTGTATCGACCTTAACAACTTCAAAGATGTCAATGACTCCCTGGGCCATCTGACTGGCGATGATCTGCTAAAAGAAGTGGCTTGTCGCCTGAGCAAGTGCGTTCGCAAAAGCGACACGGTGTCCAGACTGGGAGGTGATGAGTTTGCCATCGTGCAAGTAGGCCGCGAACCGCAGCCATTGGAAGCTTCCTCACTTGCGAGCCGCCTCGTCGAAGTGGTGGGCGCTCCCTACGATTCGAAGGGCACCAGGTCATCATCGGAACGAGCATTGGGATTTCCCTAGCGCCCGGCGACGGGAGCGATCCTGATCAACTGCTGAAGAACGCGGACATGGCGCTGTACCGGGCCAAAGCAGATGGCCGGGGCACCTATCGTTTCTTCGAGGCTGGGATGGATGCTCGTGCCCAGGCTCGACGGTTGCTGATGCTTGATATGCGCGCCGCGTTGTTGCGAGGCGAATTCGAAGTCTACTACCAACCGATCTACGATCTCGAGGCCGATCGGATCATCTGTTTCGAAGCGCTGGTGCGCTGGAACCATCCGCTTCGCGGAATCACTCTGCCCGCAGACTTCATTCCGCTCGCAGAAGAGACCGGTTTGATCGTCCCGATCGGAGACTGGGTGCTACGGAAAGCCTGCATGGACGCGGTCAGCTGGTCGCAGGATGTCTGTGTCGCGGTCAATCTCTCCCCAGCGCAGTTCAAGAACCGCAACCTCGTGCCCTCAGTAATCGCGGCTCTGTCCGCGTCGGGCTTGGCCGCCAATCGGTTGGAGCTTGAGATCACAGAGTCCGTTCTCTTGCAGGATAGCGAGGCGACACTTGCAGCTCTACACAAGCTTCGCGAATTCGGTATACGAATCTCTATGGACGACTTCGGGACCGGCTATTCTTCGCTGAGCTATCTGCGCAGCTTCCCGTTCGACAAGATCAAGATCGACCAGTCCTTTGTGCACGAGCTTGCTTCGCGGGGCGACTCGATGGCCATTATCCGCGCCGTAACAGGCCTTGGAAAAAACTTAGGCATCGCGACCACCGCTGAGGGCGTCGAGACAAACGAGCAGCTGGCGCTGCTGCGCGCGGAAGGTTGCACCGAGGTGCAAGGCTATCTTTTCAGTAAGCCGCGGCCGGCAGCAGACGTTGAGGATATGCTCTCCGAGGGACGGCTGCGCGTTGTCGCCTAATTGAACGCAGAAGCTTTTCCGATGCCAAAAATTCTTCAAGCTGGTGTCGTATGCGTTACTGTGAATTGGCTGGCCTTGGCGCCGGACTGCAGGGAAATTTATTTCGCCCCGCTCGGCGCCTTGTCCTTCGCGGCTCTCAGACGTGCAATCTCTGCCCGGATCGGGCCAAAGGGCCCGTATTTATGTTGCTCTTCGGTGAACCTGTCGGCGTAAGGCCCGTAGGGTGCATCAACGGGCTTATCCAACAAGTCCGAGCAGTAGTCGCGATCAAGCCCCGATTTCTGCGGGCGCGCCTGCGATTCGACATAGGCGGCGACATCCCAAGCCTCAGCGGGTGACAGCACTGGGTTCAAATAACCGGCTCCAGGCGGCATGTTGAAATGGATGAAATTCGCGAGAGTGATTATCCTCGCCATGCCCGCTCCATTGTTGAAACTGTCGTTTCCCCAGACCGGTGGCACGACGTAGCCCAAAACCATCGCCTCCGGCCTGAGCGCAATCCCGGAGCCGTCGCTATTGTGGCAGGCGAGGCAGACGCGCGCATAAACTTGTTTGCCATGCGCGGGATCTGCCGCGCGATCGAGGTCAGGCATCTTACCAGACCCATATCCTGGGAGCTGTTCGCCTGGCGAGACCCCCGACGAAAGGAATTTGACGTAAGCGACAAGCGCCTGCATTTCGGGGGCGTCGTTCGGAAGCGAGCGCCCATTCATGCTACGCGTCATGCAGGAATTGATGCGGTCCTCGATGGAAATTTCCTCTCCTAACCGGGCGCTGTAGCGCGGAAAATCTCCATAGAGCCCAAAGATCGGCAAGCCGAATTTCTTTGTGCCTGCTTTGAGATGGCAATTGGCGCAGGCGAGATCATTCCCCGCGTAGCGCTTGGTCGGATCGACGACAAATGGTCCGATGTACGCATAGGTCGCGATGATAAGCTCGCGCCCAAATCGCACTTGTCGGCCATGGTCATCGTCAGGCAGGGCGCCAATATCCGGGATGCTCCAGATCGCGGAGCTTCCCGTGGTCTCTCCGGCCGCAGCCGGTACGAATAAAAGCCCGCTGAACACCATCAAGGCGGCGACGCGCGTGCGGACAAGGGTCATAGCGATCTGCTTCCAAAATGCATGGACCGACGCCAACAAAAAATATTTGCCGAGTCCGATGTGGCAAGCGAATTCTTCGCGATTATCAAATAGGGCTTCTTGACGGGCCGAGCACCGGCTTCGCCTCATCCGCTGAACGATGGTGATGACGCCGAAGACGGCTTGCGCCGCCTCCTCGATCAACGCGCGCAGCATTTTCACACGTTCGCCCAAGGCGAGCAGGGCGAAGCCGAACAGGATCGAGAAGAGCAGGACCTGAAGAATGCCGCCGCGCGCGAAGGCGCCGACGACGCTGTCCGGAATGATGTTGAGGACGAATTGGACCGGGTTCTCGGCGCCGGCCTGTTTCGCATAGGTCGCGACTGCCGCGCCATTGGCGCCGCCGCTGAACCCCGCGCCGGGGCGAAGCACGTTGCCGGTGATGAGGCCGATGCCAAGCGCGAAGGTCGAGACGATCTCGAAATAGACGATCGCCTTGATGCCGATGCGGCCGACTTTCCGCGCGTCCGAAATATGCGCGATGCCCGAGGTCAAAGTGAAGAAGATGATCGGCGCGATCACCATCTTGATGAGCTTGACGAAGCCGTCGCCCAGCGCCTTCACCCAGTCGTGTGTGGCGACCGACGGGAAGAGCCAGCCGACCAGCACGCCGAGCACCAGGCCGGCGAGAACCTGCACATAGAGGTGCTTATAGAGGGGCTGTCGCGCCTTTTTCGGGAGCGCGCCGGGCGCGGCCATGGCTGTTCCTGTCTTTTCGGGATGCGGCAAGCTTGGCCTCTCGGCGGCGAGACCTTATCTTTGTCGGAGATCCAGTTTTCAGCCAAACGGCATCGGCGCGCAACTCGGCCCTATGGGAGAGGGTCGCGCTATATGAGAAGGACTCATGAAGACACCGCGCAAGCCTTCTCCACGCAAGCCGCCGAAAGCCCCCGAGCTCGACCTGCCCTTCCCCAAGGACGAGCGGCGGGTGATCGCGATTCGCGGCGCGCGCGAACACAACCTGAAGAACATCGATCTCACGATCCCGCGCGACAAGCTCGTCGTCTTCACCGGCCATTCCGGGTCGGGCAAGTCCTCGCTTGTCTTCGACACGATCTATGCCGAGGGCCAGCGCCGCTATGTCGAGTCGCTCTCGGCCTATGCGCGGCAGTTCCTCGAAATGACCCAGAAGCCGGACGTCGATCAGATCGACGGGCTCTCGCCGGCCATCTCCCTCGAGCAGA
>Ga0116223_10001486_pt1 | contig 23827 bp, 18 predicted proteins | sample Sb_taG_3_FD_90092 | JGI IMG/M metagenome (GOLD analysis project Ga0116223, IMG submission 90092) | Peat soil microbial communities from Weissenstadt, Germany - Sb_50d_a_PC metaG | ecosystem: Environmental > Terrestrial > Soil > Wetlands > Peat | place: Germany: Weissenstadt | collected 2010-09-21 | reverse complement strand
TCCAAAGCGCAACGTCGTGAGTTCGCAGCAACCCTTCCACCGAGTCAGTCAGGTCTTTCGCTTGCAAGTAGGCAAACTGGCTTTGCTGGGCGCCCACTTCCAGATCAAACAGGTTGTAGTTGATCTGTGAGACCAGGGCTTTCAGCGGCACAGTGCGCTCAACGCGGGTCGGCGCGCCGACGGCGGCCACGATGTTTCGTGGATCGACGAACGCCTGCGCCGCAGTCGGAGAATTGATCAGAGTCTCTTCAAAGTATCGCGATGGGTGCCCAGTCGCAGGCACTTGCCGGACCCGCTGTCCGAAAACGCCCCGGCGGCGTACGATGTCGAAGATCTCGGTTTGATAACGGTTGATCTCAATCGCGCCAGGCCCCAGAAAATCTGCCGCAGCGTTCAGATCGATAAATTGTGTGTGCATGTGCTCTCCTGAAAAATGAATTTTGTTGTGTAAATTGAAATTTGTGGCCAATAAGAAAAGCGCGACTCTGGTCGCGCCTCATCCTGCGAACTGAGAACCAGGAAAACCGAATCCGGCTACTCGATCATCCCTGCACGTGCCATCTCTGCCTTCACCGCGATCCGCTGTTCCACGCTCAGCGTCTGCAGGGTCTTGTCCAGCAGCCCGGCGTCCAGCTTCTCTCCGGCTTCCACGCTGCTCTTGCTTAGCAGTGCCGTCACCAGCGGCGACAGAGTTTTTCTCGTCAGACGAGCCGCCTGTCCCTTGAGATCGTTATTCGCCTTTTCCAGTTCGGCGATGCGATCCTTCAGTCTCCTCGGCCAGTTAGCCTCATCGGTGTAGTCCGAAACATCTGACACCCGTTCTTCCACCGCTGCTGCAATCCGGTCCACCTTGGCGTTTAGCGCCGCGTGTTGTGCATCGAGCTTTTCGAGAACGCGATCCAAAGTTTCGGCCGCGCTTGCAAGCCGTTCCGCTGTGGCGAGTAGTTGTTGCGAAGTTTCCGTGTCCATATTTTTCTCCTTTTGATTTAGTTCCGCATTCCCGACGCTGTTTTCTCGCCAGTGCGGTTTACTCTTTCTGTTGTTTTGCTTAGTCCAATTCGATCCACGTTTCCCGGTATGCTGCCTTATCGCGTCGTAGAATTGCGGCTCCGGTAAAGGTGACTTGCGTGAGCGTCCATACTTTTGCCTTCACATCCGCCACTCGGGCATCCGCAATTTCGTAAGACATGGCCAGGCACGCGTGACGCGGCGCACTCTCTGCATCGAAATCTCTTTGACAATCGCGTCCTTTCCCAATCTGCTTCACAATTTCCGGAAAGTCCTTGGCAAATAGATATCCGCCAAGTTCAAGCTTTCTCCCTACGATTTCCGCGCGTGTTATGACTCCAACCTTCCGTCGAGTATCGTGGCGGTCGAGGGATAAGGAATAATCCAACGCCATTCCCAACAGCGAAGCCAGCGCGCTCTCTGCTGCGGCGCGAGTCAGCACGACTCGATGTCCTCGAGCACCGGCCGGCGCCTTGTCCGAAATTACATCGACAAGCGTCAGCACTCCACGGAACGGCTCGCGGTTAGGATGCCCCACCACCAGCGGCATCTGAATCGCCATCGATTCCAGTTCAATATTCATCATTAGCAGTCACCCTTAGCGAGTCGAATCGCTGGTAAAAGAGGAAGTGAGTTTAGGATTTGTGAAGCCTGACGCCTAAAGCGGAGGCAGCCCTCTCATCCGCCGAACCTCGGCGACAGTGAGCACGCCGTTCTGCAGCAGGAGCGCCTGGATTTGCGCTTCTTCCATCACATCTCCGCCGGAATCCACATCCGTGAAAACAAATTCCAGATCATTCCATCCCAGCTTCTTGCAGATTCCGTCACGCGTAAGATATTCAGCCAGCAGTCGCGCCGTGGGCACAATCGCTTGCAGAAACGCCTCATCCGCCATTTCCATCGCGGTGGAGCGGTTCAGATCCCGCTCCACTCCGAGGCATTGCGGGGGAAGATCAAACGCATCAGCGATGATCCGCAACAAAAATTCCTGCCACTGCAAGCGCAAGTCCGCGTCTGTGCCACCGCCGAAACGCAGCACCTCGGGCTTGTTCTCCGCTGAAAGAATTGGTACACGCCCCGTACCCTCGATCTCGTCTTGCCACCAGCGGATCAACCGTTCGTGGTGCTCCGGCGTCAGGCCTTGCAGCCAAATCGCGTACTCGACCACAGAATTTGAAGCCAGCTTGGTCGCATATCGGTGCGCCCCCAGAAACGCATTCACCGCCTCAAATGCGACTTCGAGACGCCCCAGCCCAAATGGCGTGTGCGTCCGCGGATTAAGCCGGATGTAGATCAACTGATCGTCATCGAGCAGAATATTTCCATCCGGCCCCGACTTCCCCGTGACCTGCACATAGCGCACCGATCCCGGCAGCCCATCCCAGTCCGTCTTCATGCGAATGGTCGCGCCATCCACCGGCCACATCACCAAGGGATGCTGCGGGTCGCCTGTACTCTCCACTTCGATCGCTCCGAAGCCGCCCACAATCACATCCTCGAGAACCTGCTCCGACAAAGAGCGGAAAGAATCGTCCGGATTTGGAGCATCGAAGTTATCCGTAAGAATCTGAATTCGCACATCGCTGTCCGGAGCTGCCACCGGCCCTCGTCCGGGTCGCGGCTGGATTCGCCAGCGCATTCCAGCGATCCGGTCTTTGATCGTGTTGATCGCCTTGCGTGCCACAGGCGTCTCAGAAAATCGTCGCAGGTTAATGGGAGTGGGTTTCGGGAAAGCATCGGCCCGCGGCCCGTAGACGTTAAGAATGGACGGCAGTGCCAGAGTTCGCCGCTTGCCCTCCGCTTGCCCCGCGGCGTTCGAAGACACTCCCGCAATCCGGCGCATAGCGCCGCGCAACTTCTCTGTAATGTTCATGATTTTTCTTTGTGTGGCGCGGACGCCTTCGCCCGCGAAAAGTTTCGGTTAACTGGAAGTTCTCTTACCCGACGCAGCAACTCAGCTAATTAAATCCCGTAACGTCGGCTCGCACTTGAGCATCCGCACTGACGCCGCCACCGCGATGTGAGATTCGTATCAGGGCGTGCCTTCAGGCATGCCACACATCCTGCGCCATAAAAGCCCCTTCAAGCGCTGCCTCCGGAGATTGAAGTTTCACCTGGGCCGGCCGGCAGCATTTTCGGTTGCCCTCCCGACTGCAAAGGCAAGCTCGCTAGCGTGACTGCACGCGGTCGCCAAAACTGTCCAGCCAACTTTTGTCGTGCCGCCAGCGCGATTGCCATCGCCATGACGCAATCATCATGTGAACCAGATGCCGCTGAAGAATTGCCATCCGGCCGGCGAATAAAAGTACGGCACTCATTCAGCAGCCGTGGACTGCGGAAAATCGTCCGCTCCAGTGCCAGCACCGCCGCCAGGTTTTCGATCATCGCTGGACGGCTCACCGCCGAGGTCAGCCATCCATCGTGTCCGCCGTCGCGATAAACGTTGGCGCATCCCTCCATGCGCAGGTGCGCTAACACCGCGTGCCCATGATTATTCTGTTCCACCACCAGCAACCCCTGGTTGTACAAATTCGCCAGTTCGATCAATCGGACCGCCAACTCGCGTGGAGGAAAATGTCCATGGAGTTCGGCGCATTGCAGCCCGCTGCTTCGTTCAATCACCACCGCGCAGGAATAATCGCCCTCCGAACCGCCCCCTGCCGGGTCCACCCCGATCAAGTACTGTTTCCCTACTTGCGACGGCAACCAGATCAGCAGGTGCTGATTGTCCCGCGTTTCCACCGGTTCACCGCAGGTTTGCAGAGCCCGATCAATTGCTTCCAGATCAAATACACATTCCCCCGAAGCTCTGAAACACGACACCGGGTCTTCGGCATACTCTTGCACCGCCAGGCCTCGAAGCTGCGCCCGCTTGATACGACGCCACGCAATCTGCGCCGGGGTCAAGCCGGCCTGCTGGATCAGGCCCTCCTCTTCGGCCGTGGGTGGCTCTAACGCCGCTACTCTTTTCGGAAGGCGATACTCGTCTCCATACCACCACGGGAAAAAGTGTCGCGCGTATCCTGTCTCTTCGGCTCGCTGCCACTCCTCATAAAAGATGCCACCCGCTCCGTTAGGCGTAGACTCCAGCACAATCTCTCCGTCCTCTGGCACCGCAGATCGCAAAGAAGCCAGTGTCTCCTCTACATCCCGGGGCCAGCGGGCGACCTCCGAGCAATGAAGATTGTGGATGGTCATCCCGCGGCCCGCATTCGCATCCGCCGCCGTCGCCACGCGATACTCGCTGTCGAGTCGCGGAAAGACGATTTGCCGGATGTTGGCGCGCGATGTCAGCAGCGCGCCGTCTTGCATCCCCTTGGGCAGGTTCTCCCAGAAGCGATGCACGATTTTGAAAATCTCTTCCGCCGATTCCTGGTCATGAGCAACCTGCACTGAGACGGTACCCGGCTGCGTGATGGTCTGAATAAAAAATCGCGCGGCCACATAAGTCGTAATCCCGAGTTGGCGAGCCTTCAGCACAATGCTCCGCTTCGCATGATTTCGCGAAAACTCCCGCTGCGCCCGGTTCGGCCTCAGGAAGATTAACCCTCGAGTTTTACTCCGCACTTTTAGTAGGCACTGAATAAGGAGGTCTCTTACCTGAGCATCCGAGGTGACGTCCCCGTTGCTTGTCGGCGACGCCATTGCCCCCCGTCCACTGAACGGTCGCGCGTCCAAACATGCCCCCAGATCTCTGAGCAGACTTAGATCTCCCATCACAGCCAGCCATCCTGTTTACCCGTTTTGTCCACAACGTCCCCCGCTAGGCTACTCACTGGCCGCCCTCGGCATGTCCGAGATTCTCCGGCACAAAAACAAGCGCCCCAATCTCCCAACCCGATCCAAACAAATTCTGATTGATCCCCATAAGGTCATATTGATATTCGGCTGCGAGCGTCGCGCCCCGATCAACCACCGGCGATGCCTGCGTCGGTCTCGGGTCAACCGGCGGCCCCGTGGTCACATCCGCGTAATAAGTTGTCCCGGCGTTCTGCTGCGTGGTCAGCAAATAGTTCACCAGCTGGGTGTTGCTCATCAACGTCGCCCCTGAAGACTTCAGCGCATCCAGCATCACGCCTACCTGATGCGGAGCCAGCTCATTCACGTGCCAGAAAAGTCCAAACGGCACGCCCCAGACGGCGGATTTGAATACCATCGCCTGCAGCTTGTTCACCAGTTGCGCATCACTCAGGTTCTGGAAATTCGGAACCACGCCCTGACTCAATACGTTTTGCACATCGATGCCGCTCGCCGCAACCGTCGCTGCATTCGGTGCAGGATCCATCGATCCCGAACCACGCGAGCCGGAAAACCCGGCTGCCACGGTGATTGCCTCGGTCGAAGGATCCTCGTAGCTGCCCGGATATATGTACACTCGATTCGTCGGCATCCCGGTCAAGTATGCGTTCATCCATGCTTTGGACCAATTGATCTCGTCCGTCATCAGGCGCGTCTTATCCTCGAGCAACAGGTAAGGCGATCTCTTGATATCCTGCGCCGCCACATCCGCCAAGTCCTCGCTCTTGACCGCTGGCTTCATGTTCGGATCCTCGGTCACCGAGAAAACGCCGCGCTGATTCAAGGTGTAGACCAAGCCGCCCAGCGTATCCAAACCTGCCGGCACCAGGTCCGTTCCCGACGAACTGAGGTTCCAACTCACCTGGGCATTCGGATCGCCCGGCGCCGTGATAGTGAACTGATTGCTGGAAATCGAAAGAGTCACACTAGTGGCCGCACTCCCCGTGTACTGAATCGTGAACGCGTTCGGGAACACAAAATACTGGTGCGACACGGAGTGGCAATTCACGTCCCATCCCGCATTGATCCACGATTGAAAAGTCGGAATCAACTGCTGCGACAGGTCATAACCGGTCACTACGGCAATGCTGAGCGGGATGCCTTTCGATTGGATCATCGGCAACAACGCCTCAATGTACTGGTGCGAACCATCCACCAATCCGGGATCGTCGTAAGTAACCGTAATCCGCGCCGGATACTGCATAAAGCCCCGCACATTGGGCGGCGTGTCCGCCGCCAGGTTGTTGCCGCCATCGATCGGGCCAGGCGCGCCGGTCACATCGGTCGAAATGCCGGTCGCAAGATTGTTAGCATAGAAGTGACAGTACGAATACGTTACCGCTCCCGTATTGTCCATCAACCCATAAGTGCGGTTCGCATAAGCACGACAGTTCTTTAATTCAATCGCCGCCGGGGTGTCGTCAAACCGATACCCAACATAATTTCGGTGAGCGTCAGTGTTGTAAAGATGGATGTCGCCAGGCGTCCCCGTAGGATGGACATAAAATCCGATTGGCACCGTCGCGTTCGGAACCTGACTGTCGGCCATCATATTTGCCAACCACACATGGTCGCTCGCGCCCTGCACCTGAACTCCATAGCCGTCGTACCAATCGAGCTTTATATGTTGAATCTCGATGTAGCTGACGTTATCAACGTTGATCAGGGCCTGCCCGCTGAGAATGATCGGCGACACCGACCCAAAGTGCGTAACCGGATTGCCTACCGTCGACCAAACGTAAAGATTCTGCGCGACCGGGTTGTAGTACCAATCGCGATCGTGAGCCAGCAGGCTCTGCGCGCTCTGCGAATTCCCCCACATCGATCCAAATTGCACAAAGTTGAGCTGCGAGATTGGCTGAGCCGCTGTCAGCGCGATCTGCCAAACATTGCCGCTGGCGTTCGTCCATTGCGCGGCCGTTGTCGCGTAGTGACCTGTGAACTCAGGCGGCCGTCCATTCCCATAGGCATCGAACTTGATCACGTTCCCCGCCGCGCCGCTCGATGGCGGGGTGAGCCACTCATTCCACACCGCGTCCCGCTTGAACAAGATCACATCCCCAGGCTGAAAGCTGGAGATTCCAACTTTCAGCAGCGTGCGCCAGGGAGTCTGCGGAGACAGTCCGTTGTTTCCGTTGCTTCCCGCAGGGTCCACGTAATAAGTGGTCGCCGAAGCCGTCCCCGTCACCACCATCACCGCGAATATGATCTGCTTCAACATCGCCGAACCCTCTCTCTTGAAACTGGCCTGAATCTCCTGCTGACCAAACAAGCAACTAGTTCTGCATCTGATAAGTGACGGTCGCCACAATGCCGGCCGCTACCGTGCCGCATCCCGCAGCCGCTGTGGTCACTTTCACTCTAAGCAGGTGCCCGAATGGGACGTTGGTGCTTCCCGCCACCTGGGGGTAGAAGTTATTGCCAGACGTCATGGGGATGGAATAACTGCCCACCTCTGCCCCCGCCGTTCCGTCCCACACCTGCAGCGTTGCATAGGTCGAACAGGTGAGCGGGGCTGTGCCCGCTGCGAGATCGAAGCCAGTAACAGTAATCCCCGCTGGCAACGTCCAGTTGCAATACTGCACCAGCGCGCCGGCGCCAGCGACCGGACAGGTAAATGTCATCTGCGCCTCGCCGCGAACGTAAGCCGTAGTGGCTACCTTCGTGGAATTGTCGCCGGCCCCAACCGTAGGCGCTACCGGGGTTCCGGTAAAAGCAGGAGAGGCCAAGGGTGCATACCCCTGTGCCCGTACATACGCGGTAGTCGCAATCTTTGTAGAACTATCGCTAGTCGAAGGCGTAGGCACTGTGCTCCCGGTTCCTAGCGCCGTCGTACCCGTTGTGCTCGTCACGCCCGTGCAGGAGGTCCATGCCTGACCGTTGTTTCCGAGGATGTAGAACGCCTCCTGGGTCTCGCCCGCAGCATTACATGAGTTTCCGGCCACGGCGTCGTGCAGTGGATGTGTAGAGTCGGTACCGATAAACCAGTTCCACACGACGATGTCCGTGGAGTTTGGCCCGATCTCCACCGAGTTTCCCGTACCGTCTCCACAGCACGTCTCGAAGTCGTGCAGGTTCACATTGTTGGTGGCCACGTTTGCGTAGTCAGGATTGATGCTCGCGTTCCCGCCAATCAACCAGGGCTGCAGCCACCACTCCATGTGGATCGGTCCGATCTCAGTCTGCGCATTTCCAAACACGAAGATGCCCACAGGCGAGTGCCCCGCACAGGTCGTGCTGTTCATGGACGTTGGCACCGAACCAGAAGCCACGCCGGTATTGAGGGTAAAATCATGGAAGCCAAAAATCGGACCGCCGTTGGCCACACCGTCAATCGTCAAACCGCGAGTGTCACAACCGAACGGATTGAATCCCGCCGCGTTCAGAGAAGACGCAGGCGTCATCGTGGGCAAAACTGGACAACCCGTCCCTTGACCAGGATTGCTGGTGCTGCAACTGAGTGCCGTATAGCAATTCCCCGTGCCCGAAGTCAGTTCGCAGGTTTCCACGCCGATAATAGCGCTGAGATGTTCATACGGTCCCGAGTGCACCGCACCTCCGGTAGTTCCCTGGTAAGCGCCACCCGTGGTCGTGATGCGCCCCAGTTCGTCGATTCCGCCTCCGGTCGTATTGATATCGTGGACTAGCGTGTCCTCTTCCCCGGCGGAATTCGCAAACGGAATGCAACCCACCACAAACGCACAATCGAGTGAGAGATGATCCATTTCCGTGCGGTAGGTGAGAAAATTTACCGAGCCAAAACTTACCAGCGGCGTTGCTTCATAGTCTGTCCCGCAGGCACTGCTGCAATTCCCAGTTCCTGATGGAACCGTGACCGTGAACTGGCTGCTGGTTCGTGTCAGGACAAAGCCGCTGTAAAATTGCCCACTCACTCCAAGGCCGTTGTTCGTCGTGTTGGAGATGACAACTTCCTGGCCCACGCTCAAAGTATTGCTGGCGGTAATCGTGGCTGTTGTCCCTGTCACACTGACGGCAGTGACGGTGTGCGTAGGTACGCTCGCGGAGAAGTCGGTGCCGCAGTTGAAAATCTTCTTGTTGCACGCCCGAATGATCACGTTGTAGTAGTTGGCATTCTGTTTGTCATCTGTAGTGCCGCTACTGGAGGTTGTTTCCCCGCCTGGCCCGGACCCGTACATGTGTCCGCCGCCAGGAAGCACCCAAGGGACCGAGGTGCGAATGTCGATCTGTCCACTAAAGAAAAGGTCGCCGCCCTTATGCCATCCCGCGAAAGGAGAAGCAGCACAATTTTGCTGGCCCGCAACCGGCCAGATAACCGGGCCTTGGTTGTAGGTCACGCTTTGCGTACTTTGAGCTGCCAGGGAAATGCTGTTGCACGCATCTGTACCTGCAAAATTGGCCGCATTGGTCCCTTCGGGAAACGCAGCCTGCACGAAAGCGGTAGTCGCAATCTTCGTAGAGTTATCGTTCGCCGGCGGCGTCGGTGCCGACGGCGTTCCAGTAAGGACGGGAGAAGCCAGCGCCGCCGCACCCGTTACCTGGCTTACGGTATAGTCTCCCGTTTGCGCCACGATCACACCCGCGCGTCCGAACACGGATCCAACAGCACCCGACGTGCATCCCTGATCCGTAACATTCCCCTGGCCATCGTTGCAGAGGCCTGCCCCTACCGTGGTTCCTAAAGTCCCAGCTTCAGCCGCCACACCAGTACTGCCATGTATGCCGCTCAGAGTTCCACTGTTGAAGACCAATCCAGTCCCAAGGTAAAGGTTATGAACGCGCAGCGTGGTTGTGCCAATGTCCTTGATATTGTCGGACCACGGCTTGAGATTGAATCCCGAATCGATCACCCAGCGCAGAGAACCCTGCATCCAGAATCCCACCCCGGGCGGCGGTAGGCTGATATCCGTCCCAGCCACGTCCGCGCCGACGAAAAAGTAGTTGTCAGTGGTGTCGTAGCCCAGCCGCATGCGCTCATAGTCCGAGGCATCCGTTCGCGTCCCATAGACGTTCAGCGTCTGCGGGTTGGCGCCGTTGTATTCTTCCAAAGTATTGGCGTCCAGGTTAAACACGTTCAGCAGCCCCAACTGAACCGCTTGGCCATTGTTGCTGATCACCTTAGGACAGTGGCAGGTCGAATCAAACCAGAAAATTCCATAGTTCGGAATTCCACCAGGCGGCGTTGTCTCGGCTAGTTCGACGACATCCGCAACGCTGCAATTCGCATTCCCGTTTGCCTGAATCCCGGTGACGAAGCTTCCATTGCACTGCGTCGGAGCCTGCTCCAGTTGCGTCGCCGTAGTCGCATTCTCGGAAACATCCCCATTGCTATCGAGCACGGCAACCCCGACTACCGCACCGCCGTTCTCCGAAACCTGAAGCTGTCCGCCCGTCCCGAACCCAATCGCTGACTTCCCTGCCAGCGCCGGACTCAGAGCGCCATAGCTTCCCTGCACCGCCCACGATCCCGCCCCGGTCGACAGGAACGAACTCGCCTGTGCAGTTCCCGCCACCGTCAGCGTGTTGTCCAGTTGCACATTCGTCTTGACTTCCTTAAGTCCCGACGTCAACCGCTCTAACCAGTTCGTGCCGTCTCCCACGTTCCCGATGTAGTTCGAGATTGAGACCGGTGCCCCAACGCTGATTCCCACAGTCGATGGATTTCCATTTCCCTGGTCATATCCAATGAAGGCATCGTTCGCATCATTCGATGGACGGTTGTTCGCAGTAGCGATCGTCTTCTGGAAGTTCGAATCGGAAAGCGTGATGATGTGTCCCGGCCCGGTCCCGAGCGTTGGAAAGTTCAACCGCCCTTTGAGATTGGTGAGCAGCCCGCCATCTTGATTAGGTTTCACCGCCAGCAAGAATGCGCCCTGGTCATAAAAGACCCCCGGGGCCATCGACGTATAGCAACTCAGCCAAAGCGGAGTCCAACCGTCGAGAGCACTGCAGTTGGTGGAGATTACCGCGGGAGCAAGTGTGCCTTGCACTCCAACGATGTCAGCCGGCGCATCCCGCACCCACGCCGTCGCCGCGTCCAGAACGCTGCCCGAATCGTGGTTTGCCGCCAGGACTAAGTTCCCCGGCCAGAAGTTCAACAGCGGAAAGTAAGCAGGAGTCGCGACCGTGTAAGACTGCAGCGTCGCTTGTGTATCGGTGAACGTGCAGACCCCATTCGCGCAAGCTGAACCGCGCGCCACGCTCTTCGCAACCGCGTAATTGCCGCTTCCGTAAGGCGCCTGCTCGCGCGGATTTCCAGGAGAGAGGTAAGTCACGCGTAACAGATCAAACGAAGTCGCTCCGGCAATATCCGGCGTAGTGACGGTTATGTTTCCCGATCCCGTAGTCAGCGCTTGGCCCGCGTAAAGCGGATTCGATGCCCCGAAGGTCGCGCTGTTGGCCACGATGTAGTAGCGATAGTCTGTGCTCCCCGTGTTGGCAAACAACGGCACCGCTCCGACCGGAGCCACTGCTCCCTCCACTTTCACGGTTGCACCCTGGGCAATTACTCCCGCTTCCCCGATCGCTCCCGCCGGATTCGTGCAACTCCCTACCTCTTCATAAACATTGTCCAGCTCAAATCCGCTATAGCCTCCGCGCTGTATTCCTGCGCGCACTCCGTACTGCGCGAAGCCTTCGATCACACTGTCAGAAATCTTCACCGTGTTGCCGCTCTGCCAGTCGATTCCATTCCCCGAACATTGCATAGAGATGTTCAAATGCTTGAGCCAACCCACCGCGGCATTGCTGCTGAATGGCCCCGGCGCATAAATCACTGGATTGCAAACGCTCGCGTTACAGAGAACTCCGTAATCGCTCGACCCGGTAGCCAGCGCCGTATCCAGGCCGTCGAGCAGGAACGACTGATCGTTGTCCACCTGAACGTAACTGCTGAACGTGCCTCCCGTCGGAGGAATTCTCGCGGTCACGTTGAGCAGTCTCGTCTTCTGCGCATTGACCTCAATGAAGGGGTTTTGTCCGCTGACGACCATGGGGCGACCGCGCGGATTCAACAGCGTGATGTCCAGGAATGCATTCGAGTTGGAAGGGTCGCCCGCCAGAATGCAGGTGTCGATCATGTAACAATCCACGATGGATCCTGAAAAGTCCACCGTCACGTTGGAAGCGCGCACCGAAATCCGCGCGTACGCCTGCAACTCGCCCGGCGGCACAATCACTTTTCCAGATTGCGAGGGCCCCGACGGATTGGTCGGACTGAACCGCGCCACAATCAATGCTTCTTGCAGACCACCCGATGCGCTTGCGATCGCGTATCCGGCCGGATGCGAATTCAGAGTCGTGAACTGCAACGTTCCCGCTTGACCGTTCCCGGCACAAGTCCCGCCATTGACTAACACTGCTTCCGCCGTGCCCGTCCCCGAAATATAGACGTAGTACCAAGGCTCCGTCCCGGTTACGCCCGCCGGACACGCAGGCAAGCTCACCGTTTGGGGTCCCGCGGTGCTCAGGTTAGTGGCTGGCGACTGCGACCAACTGAAGTCCGTCGCATACTTCACCGCTTGCATACCCGCCGTTACGCCGCCGCCCGCCAGTGGTTCGTACTCCCCGAGCGATGCAACGTAGGTCATGACCTGGTTGTTCGTCGGTGTGGTCGTGGCCACCGGAACGTTTTGGATGGAGACCGCGTTGCTGCTGCTGCCGCACCCTCCCCAACTCGAATCCCCGTGCAGGCACAGCGTGTTGTTTGCCGTACCCGTTCCCAACTCACCAACCGGGACCAGCCCAGCGATCAAATCCGCCTTCCCGGCGAATCCCAGGTCCACGTAGCGTTTGGTCGCGGCCTGGCCGGGAGCCACTGGGTCTCCGCTCAGAGTCAGCGGGCCCGTCATCGTTCCTCCCGCCGTGCTTACGTAGGAACCGCTCCCCACGTTCCCGACCGAATTGTCCACGTACTGTTTGTTGGCCGCATCGGTTGGATTCACTGGCGTAGGCAAGCCCGGCGACACCGTAAACTGTTTCGCGCCGACGATCGCCTCGGTCCCGGCAAGGTGGACCACGGCGTCATCATTCGCCTTGCTCGCCAGCGCGGTATTCACATATTGCTGCGTCGCCATCTGCGATGCCGAGTTGCCCGCTCCCAGAGTCGTGCGCACTGCCGATATCGTTGTCGGGGAGGTCGTCGGGACGATCCAGTACTCGGTCTTCACAGTGCCATCGTCCAATTGGTACACGACGGAGTAAACCGTATTTGCCGGAGTTGCGTTAGCGTTCGAAACCAGACCGACAGACAACGCACCACCAGTTCCAAGCGTGACACTGGTATTCCCCGCGGCCACTGCCCCGTCGGCCGACGTTGTAAACTCCGGCCATGAAATCAGCAGCGTCCCTCCGGCTGGCGTGCCGTCGGCCCTGTATACGGTGTCGACGATCATCGTGGTTGGAAGCGTTTGAGCGGACACCGCCAATGCCACCAGCGCCGGCAGCAAAAGAAAAAGCCACCCCAAAGGGCGGCGCGCGTCGAACATAACTCCTCCGTTGCTAATTACGTTTTCAAAAGTTCCGAGATAATGCACACCTCAGCGCCCGCCCGGCATTGCCGCAAGGCCAAATACGCTAAGTTGTTTGTGGAATAAAGCAAGACCAGGCTTAACGCCTGGAACCTGAAGCCTATTTACTTCGCGGCCTTCACCTGTTCCTGCAAAAATCTTTTCACGCTGTTCACGTACACATCCGCAAAATCAACTACGGGACGCTTGGCTTCGAGCAACAACTGCGCGTCCGCCAGTTTCCAGTTGAGCGAGCACAAAATTGCCACGGTCATCATTGGCGCCCGGTGCACTCCGGCGGCGCAATGGACGAAAAGCTTGGTGTTCCGATGGTCCAGTGCGTCCAGCGCGAAATCCACGCCTTTCCGAAAAACGTCAGGAGACTTGGGCTGGAAATCGTCGTCAATCGGATTCCACAACACCGTAATCCCATGCGGCGCAGCCAGTGGCGTGTCGTCGAATTCAATTTGCATGTCGATGATGTGGGTTACGCCGGCGCCTGCCACTTGGGCCATATTCTCCGCCGTCCAGATACCACCCCCGACCGCGATCCGGCCCGTAACCCATGTCATATCCATGATGAAGGTCCTGCGTGGCGTTCGAATACTGCGCTGGCTTCCCAAAGCCGCCGCCCAACGCTCTGCGGCCAACGACCAGCCCTGAGCAGCCTTCGACCACTCACTGACTTTCATTTTACGGCATCACTCTCTTCACTTTTCGGCTCCACCGGGTCGGCGAAGCAATCTTTGGTAACTTCGGCAGCCAGATTTGTCTCTTCAGGAAGTCTCAGCCGTCGCAACAGCGTCTTGGCCAACGAATCTTCCTTAACTGTCTCCTCGGAAGTTGTTGCCGGATACAGCCCCACCATCTCGAACAAGCACTTCATAGCCAGGTAGTGGCCCTTGTCGACCTCATCCATCGTGGTCACTACCATCTCCACAGCGCGATTCCCCACGAGATTCGTGATCCGCTCCCGAACTACTCCGAGATCAACCCGCTTCAGCGCTTGTTTCGGCGCCGACGGAGCTTTCCTCGAGCTATTTCGACCCTTCGGCGTCTTAGCTTTGCTCATGCGTCCCCTTAATTACGCTCAACTGCCCGCCAAAAAAGAAAGGGCGCGTTTTGCGCGCCCTTTTTAAATTTCTCTTGATCTGTATCTAGCGTATCAGATTGGAGGGGGTAACTATGACATGATTTCAATATTTATTTTCGGCTTGTTCTGAATCACTTAGCGGGAATTCGTCACTTTTACCCCCTTGACAAGATTTTTCCCGGTTCGGTTTTGTGCACTGAAAACGAGTCAATAACGTCCTTTTCAAGAAAGTTTCTGTCACTCGATCCAATGCCTCCACATAACACCGCGCCGTCTGACGAAGTCCGCAACCAAGCTGACGCCCTGCCTCCTCCTGCGAATATTCCTGCAGCACGATCTTTGCGATGAGCTTCTTGTCGAACTCGTTCAGTTTGTCCAAACAACGCTCAACATCGTGCACAAAGATCACCGAATCCTCGAACGTGGCCGATTTATACGACGTAACCCGGCTTCGAAAAAATTCTCGCCCCAGAAGCGAAGGCATGCGCCCCACTGCAATGGAAAGCCGGAGATAGCGCCGGAGCAGGCCAATGGTTCGCCTCCGGTATAGCCACAGATCGGGATCGCTCCCCGGAGCGACGATCTCGGGGAAGATCGTCGTCTCCTCCTCGGGAGGCGTCGGCCCTTCCGCCCCCGAATCTGCTGCGACCACATCACTCAGGTCAGTCTGCTCGTTTCTTGGTAGCTCCGTCTCAGCCAAGCTGGTCTCTGGGGCATCGGTGGGCGCGAAATCTGTTTGCGCTAGAGCCAGCCCTTCACCTGTATCCGTCGAAATGGATTCAGACACGACGAACGGTGGCATTCCCGGCGTTTCTGCAGATGCATTCAGTAAAGGGATCCAGAAGGTGCTCATGCGTTCCCCCCTTCGCCGCAAATCACCGACCAGTCTTCGTCTTGACTCTTGATGTCGACCCGGTCGCTCACCAGTAATTGCGGCCTTCTTTTACGAGCCGGGAGATCCAGCATCTCCACGGCACACGAGGGACAGTACACGTCCTCTGTTCCCTGGGTGCGCATCCACAAGCCGCCGCATCTTTCGCAATACTTCAGTTCCAAGCGCACGATTTCCAAACCTCCGAATTCCATGAATGCCTCCGTGGCGATTTCGTTGTCGGTCCTCCAAGCTTTAAGCTTCAGCCGAAAATAAAAAAGCCCTGTGCCGATTGCTCGGTCACAGGGCCCGTTTCTCTTACGGAGAACCTGTTGATTCTATTTAGCTATGAGTATAGCGGTCCTGCTGATCGTCCACCGCGACCGATCAGGTCAGCGGTTTGCGAAAATAGCCCTCCTCGTATCCGGATTTCAACACGCGGCCGTTCTGCACGACCACACTGAGCTTACCCGTAAACTGCAGCATACGCAGCAGTTGTTCCATAGCAGCAGAAAGTACTTCGGCGGAGCGGACCTTGCGGCGGAATTCCACAAAGCCTCCTGCCTCATCTTCGGATTGTGTGTTGCAAGTCATTGATTCATTCCCGACAAACAGATTGGTTATAAGACACTAGTCTTTGTATAACTTCTGGTTCAGAACAAAGTCAAGGACTATTTTCTGTCAGATGTCTATGATAATAATGACAATAGCCTAATGCTATTGCAAAACCGGCATTTTGGCTGTGGAAAAACGGCGTGCCGCAGCTGCACCCGCCTCAAACCCTCTGTTTCCTTTGAGATGTTAGGCGAATATTTTTATTAGCGATTCGCTATTAGCAATGCTATACTCTCGTCTATGAAATTCAAAGTACTGCAGGAAAACCTTCGCAAAACCTTGTGGCACCGCATCGAAGAAGAGGGGTTAACCGGCTTGCGGCTGGCGGAGCAGACTGGTTTCAAACAAGCCCATATCTCGAATTTCCTCAATCGCAAGCGGGGCCTGAGTCTGGAGGGCATGGATAAGGTCTTGCGGGTGCAACACCTTTCCGTACTCGACCTGCTGGATCCGAACGAGGTCAACAAACGTGCCAGCATCTTGCCGCCGAGCGAGGACGAATTCCAAAACGTCCTGCAAGTTGACGGCGCCATTGCCGCCACCGAGCCTTTGGTCATGAGCATGAACGTGAAGGATATTCTCAAGTTCAAGAAGAATTTCCTGCATAGCCTTCGTGCCGAGACCGAGGGCCACCGCGATGACTGGGAGCGCTTCGTCGTAATTCAGGTTGACGGCCGCGATGGCATGAGTATGTATCCCCGCCTTTTGCCCGGAGCCACCGTCCTCATTGACCGCCATTACAACTCACTGAAGCCGTATCACAAGGGCGAGAACAACATGTACGCCGTGAACAAAGAAGGCTCCAGCACGGTCAAGTACGTTGAGTTGGCCGGGAATAACCTGGTCTTGCGTCCGCACAACCAAGCATACCCAGTCGAGGTTATGGCGATAGAAGCGGACAAAAAGCCAAGCGATTACTTGGTCGGGCGGGTTTGCTACGTCGGGATCGAGACCTAAGAGAACAGTCGACAGTCGATTTTCGATGGAAGGGTAACCGTGGGCATCGGGATTTCACGCATCGGCCAAATCGCCATCAACGTACACGACATTGACCGCGCCACGGCGTTCTATCGGGACAAACTCGGCTTGTCCTTGCTGTTCACGGCCGGGAAACTGGCGTTCTTCGATTGCGGCGGTGTGCGCCTGATGCTTGACACTCCCGAGAAACCGGAATTCGATCATCCCAGCTCGATTCTGTACTTCACGGTGCCAGATATTGCCGCCGCTCACCGTCAAATGCTGGCGAACGCCGTGCGCTTCGAGGACGAACCCCACGTCATCGCGAAAATGCCCAGTCACGACCTGTGGATGACCTTCTTTCGCGACTCCGAACAGAATCTGCTCGCGCTCATGAGCGAGGTGCCGCGGATCTCGTAGCTGATGGTTGAGCGAAACACAAAGAAAATCACCGGAAGCTTTATGATCCTGCGTTTCCCTTGTGCAGACGCTGTCCCACGAGCAGTACGTAGTGCATGGCAGAGACGATGGTGAACGCGAAGGTCGCGCGCAAGAATGAAAGGCGAGCGATGGCAACCCATCGCGATCGGTTTATTTCAAACAGCAGCACAAAGAAGACGGCCGCGACCTGAGCAAATGTATTCGCCTTGCCAAAGATGCTGGGACGGAAATCGCGGAGCCCGGCGATCGCGTACAGCACGGCGCTGGCAAACAGAATGGTAATGTCACGGCTGAACACCAGCACGGTAAACTTCCAGGGAATTTTGTGCAAGATCGAGAGCACCAAAAACATGGTGCTGAGCAGGAGCTTGTCAGCGATGGGATCGAGATACTGTCCCAAAACCGTTTGCTGACTGAGAGTGCGGGCCAGCAGGCCGTCAAGCCCGTCGCTGAGCCCAGCTATGACAAACAATATCAGCGCCGATGGATAGTGGCCTTCGACCAGCTTAATCACAATGAAGGGCAGGAACATCATCCGCAGCAAGGTGAGCTGGTTGGGAGCGGTTAGAAGTTGCGAAAGCTTCACTTCTGCTCCTCGACCGGAGTGGCGGCAATGTGACGGATGAGCACGGCTGCAGGATCGAGGCCGGTTTTGCTGGCGAAACGCTGTGACAAAGAGGGGATGCTGCCATCGGGCAGATCAAGTTCCATGCGTTCTACGCGATGCATCGGAAGAAAGACCACGCCAGGAGAAAACGGCTCGCCGTCCTTGACCAGGGATATCAGATCGTCGAACGAAGCCAGTTCGACGCCGCAAAGACTCAACCCTTCTGGAGTAAGCGAAAGGATGGCTCCCCAAAATTTCTCTCTGGGATTGCCCAGCGTGACCAGGACCACCACGCCGGGACGGAAGGGATTTCCGCCCGAGCGTGCAGAGTGGTCGCTCTGATTCACATTTTCCATCCCAGCGATTGTCGCCGGGACAAGGCCACTTTGCAACTGCGGAACCAACGCAGAAGAAGAGAAAGTTGTTCAACCTGGAAGCTTTATTCGGACCCACTCGCGTTGAAATGGCTGGATCGCCGAACTCCGATTGTGTCATCTGCCGCAAACCGTCTGTGAGAACCGGCAACTTCCACCTGAGTTTCTCGAAGCGGCAGTTTCACCAGAAAGGTTGCCCCCGCGCCCGGACGACTCTGAACGGTAATCAATCCCTGGTGTTGCTGCGCGATCCATTGGGCGATTGCGAGCCCGATACCTGCGCCCATTCGGTCGCGGCCCCTTGCCTTGTCGACTCGATAGAACCGTTCGAAAATCTTCGGCTGGTCTTCGAGAGCAATCCCGATGCCGGAATCGCATACCTGAATGACCGCCGAGGAGCCGCTGGTTTCCAGGCGAAGACGTACCGTCCCCGGCGCAGGCGTGTACTTCGCTGCATTGTCGAGTAGAACAGTTATCAGCCGGCGCAGAGCGTCGCGATCGCCGAGAATGGTGACTTCCTGGTCGACTATCTCGCGAGTGAAAGTCAGAGCCCGCGTGTCCATGAGATCCCGCCATTGTTCGCCGACCTCCCGCACGATAGCGGATAGATCGACGGCGGAGATATGAAGAGTTTCCCGCCCGGAATCAGCGCGGGCAAGGGACAAGAGTTCTTCGACCAGTCCGGTTGTCCTCTCCGCCTCCAAGAGAATATGGCGCAGGGCTTCGCGATACTCAGCATCGCCTCGAGACCGTCTGAGGGCGATTTCTGCTTCTGTGCGAATCAATGAGATGGGCGTTCGCAATTCGTGAGACGCATCCGCCGTGAACTGAGTCACGCGAACAAATGCGTGCTCGATGCGGCCGAGCATTTCGTTCAACGTGTCGGACAAACGTTGGAGCTCGTCGCCTGTCGTCAGCTTCTCCAGTCGGTCGCTCAAATTTGTGGCGTTGATCGTTCGCGCGCTTCGAGTGATCGCATCCACCGGCGACAGGGCTTTTCGGCTGAGCCAGAAGCCTACGGAAGCGGCGCCGAGCAGCAAGACCGGAGCAAACATAAGCAAGTAGCCGCGGAACAGAACCAGAATCTGATTGACTTGATCGATCGGGAGTCCGGTCTGCACGGTGAAAACGCGGCCATTCGCCTCGATCCGCTGGATTACAAAGCGAAGCGGCCGGCCCAATTGCTCGTTGCGATAGTGGGCGTGCGCGAATCGGCCGTGACCAGGTAGTGTCAAAGCATGTTGTTTCAGGAAGTCAGAGCGAAAGATCCAGGCGCCGTCGCTATCGTCGTAAATCTGAAGATAGTCTCCGGAATGCTCTAACAAATAAGCTTCGGCGACTTCTTCCTGCAGTTTGGCGACAGTAGCGTTTTTCTTTTGCGCTTGCAGAAAGTTGGTCAGATCATCGATTTGCCCGCGCAAGGCGTCGTCGGTAATTTGATACAGGCTTCGGCGCGCGAGGAACCACATTCCGATGCCAAAGACGAGTTGCGCAGCTGCGAAGAGCAGCAGATACCAGAGGGTGAGGCGGACTCCGACCGATAACTTCTTCACAATCCGGCCTCCGGTCGCACAACATATCCGACTCCCCGGACGGTATGGATCAGCCGTTCACGGCCGTGGTTGTCTATCTTGCTGCGCAATAGATGCATGAAAGCATCGAGCGTGTTGGCTTCGACTTCTGCTTTGCCTCCCCACACCGACAGGATCAGCATGTCGCGGGGAACAACCGTTCCAGCGTCGCTCATAAGGCGTTCAAGCAAGACATATTCGGTTCGCGTCAGGCTGATCGGTTCGCCGGCTCGGTTGACCTCGTGCTTCATTGGATCAAGCCACAAATCAGCTACCTGCAGCGTCGGCGGTGGCCTTGCGGATGCCCGTCGTTTCAGCGCACGCAATCGCAGCAGGAGTTCAGCGAATGAAAAAGGCTTGGTCATATAGTCGTCGGCGCCCAAATCCAGGCCGTGGACGATGTCAGGAACCGAGTCTCTTGCAGTGAGCATGAGAACAGGTGTGGAGTCTTTTTCTGTACGCATCTGCCGCGCCAGCTCGAAGCCGCTCATCTTGGGCAGCATCACGTCGAGGATAACAACATCAAACTCCTGCTCGCGAAGTGTGACCCGCGCCTGATTCCCGTCTACTGCGCAGAAAACTGTGTGTCCCTCTTCGGTCAGTCCTCTCCGAAGCAGTTCCAGCATTCGCAGCTCGTCTTCGACGACTAGCAGTCTCATGGGGCCAGATCCTTGCTGACCGGGTCAAAACTGACCAATAGAGTAGACCGGCGGCAAGCCGGGAAGTGCAGTCTGAAAAAAAATTAACCTTCCTTTAACATCGGCTTCACAGGGCCTTCCTAGAATCGCGTCTCAAAGCCACGACAATCAGTTCTGGTAAGCGGGGAAACAGCGTATGTCTTGGAACTCAGGGGTAGGCATGCCGTCGACTTTCGTTCGACCCGTGTTTGTAGCGCTGTTGTTTCTGGTGGTTGCTCATTCGACAATCGTGGCGCAAACAACCAAGGGATCGATCGCCGGGCGCGTCACCGACGCCAGCGGCGCCGTCCTCCAGGGTGCTCGCGTAGCGCTGCCGGTAGCCGCGTTCTCTACCGTGTCCGACGAGCAAGGCGAGTTTAGTTTCAACGGAATGCTGGCTGGAAGCTACGAGCTTACGGTTTCATTCGTCGGATTCTCCAATTTTGCCGGCGACGTTACCGTTACGGCAGGACAAGTGGCACACGTGAATGCCGTCCTGAAAGTCGCCTCAAGAAATGATGAAATTATGGTCACCGGAGACCGTCCGCACGGCGAAGCCGAAGCCATCAACCGCCAGCGCACGGCAGACAATATTATCGATGTACTGCCTTCCGACGTGATCCGAAGCCTCCCCAATGCCAATGTGGCTGACGCGGTGGGCCGGCTGCCGGGCGTGACTCTCGAGCGCGACGAAGGTGAAGGCAAGTACGTGCAGATTCGTGGCACCGAGCCTCGCCTCAATAATGTGACGGTTGACGGAGTGGAGGTTCCTGCGCCCGAAGACAACGTACGCCAGGTGAAACTGGACACCATTCCGTCGGGGATTGTCGAAGCAGTGGAGGTCAACAAAACGCTGTCTGCGAATCAGGACGCGGATGCCATCGGTGGAACCGTCAATCTACGCACCAAGACTGCCGGCGATCTGCCCACGCTGACAATCGAAGGCATCGGCGGATTCACTCCCATCGTCAATACCCGTTATGTCGGCGAAGTAACCGGCACCGTGGGGCAGCGCTTCGGCGCCCGAAAACGCTTCGGCGCGCTGTTCTCAGGGAGCTACGATTACAACGGCCGCGGCATTGACGACATTGAGCCTCAGCCCGATCCTGGCTTTGCGGTCCCCTATTACGACAGCATGGACCTCAGAGAATACCGGTACAAACGCACCCGGTATGGCTTCGGCGGTTCGCTCGACTACAAGCTCGGAGACGGCTCAGGGCTTTGGCTTCGTTATTTCTACTCCGATTTCAAAGACTACGGTGACAAGTGGGTTTACACGCTCAACGACGCGGGTGCTCCACAGTTCAGCACTTCAAGCCGTTTGCCGGATTACGGAATCGGCACTTTAGCGATTGGGGGCAAACACGTCCTCAAAGACTCTTGGGTGAGCTGGGAGGTGTCTGTAGCGCGTTCCCGTCAGTTGGCAGCAGCGGGCGATCCTGGAGCCACGTTCTCGTACTTGGGCAGCACCATTTGTAATTACGATCAGGCCGCGACCACCAACTTTCGCTTGCCGCAGTTCAATCCAGCTTGCGACGCCCCTGGATCGCCAATATTTAATCCGTCCATGTACGCCCTGACGGCGTTCAACGGCACTTCCGGTGAAACCTCGCAGGTAAACCTGCAAGGCGCGGTGTCGATGGCCAAGAACTATCACGTGGGTTCACACTTCTCCACTTTTGAGTTTGGCTTCAGGGAGCGCAATGCGCACAAGGGCCAGGACGCATACTCGCCGACCTACGACCAGAACTTTCTTGCGAACCCGAACACTTCGTTGATGACGCAGTACCTCAGCGGATTCCGCAACTCCAACTACTATTACGGGGCTTACAATTTTGGACCGGTTACCGACTACAACAAGATCGTCAACAATCTAAGTAACCTGATCAGTGAGGGAGTTCTCTCCCTTGACGTCCCGGCAACGATTTTTGGCTCGGCTGCCAGCAACTTCGATTACACCGAACGCATTTCGGCTGGCTACGCAATGAACACGATCGAATTCGGGCGTTTTCGTCTGCAGACCGGCCTGCGCATCGAGGCCACACAATTGAACATCCTCGGCTACCTGGTGACGAACAACGCCGATTCCACTGCGTCGACGGTTACACCGCAGCCAGCCAGCAACTGGTATTGGGATCCCCTGCCCAGCGTTCAATTGCGTTACGCTCTGACTCCAGACTCGGACATTCGCGCCGTCTACGGACGCGGGATCTCCCGTCCGAATCCTTACGACTTGGTACCCTATATAACCTTGGATAACTCCACCAACCCAATCAGCGTTGGCGTGGGCAATCCTGACCTGAAGCCGGAACACGCCAACAGCTATGACTTGCTGTACGAGCAATACTTGAAACCCTTTGGCCTGATTCAGGCTGGCGTCTTCTACAAACAACTCAGCGAGCCCATCTACTACATCGGCAATCCTCAAGCGCCGGGGACGCCGTACATGATTAATGGCGTGGTTAACCTGACTTCGATCATTAACGGGACCAATGCCAATCTTTATGGGGTCGAGGGCTCCTACATTCAGCACTTGGGATTCCTGCCGGGCGCCTTGAGCGGGTTCGGGGTTTCGGCGAACTACAGTTGGACCAATTCGAGCGCCGGCCATTTGCCCCTGCGCCCGGACATTCCAAAGCTCCAGCGCCAGGCCCCGATTACTTGGAACTTCAGCCCCACCTACGACCGAGGACGCTTTTCGGCCCGGTTGGGCACGAGCTACACCAGCGCGAGTATTTTCCAATACCAGTACACAACAGGAAATGACCCGGCAAACCTGGGGACACGCGGGCCTGCCGGCGACAATTACCTCTATTCGCACTTGCAGGTTGATGCGCAGGCCAGTTGCCGGATGACCAAAAGTCTCACCGCGCTGGTACAAGGCCTGAATCTCACAGACCAAGTCTTCGGCTTCTACAATGGTAGCCCGCAATACGTCGTGCAACGCGAGTACTACAAGCCGACATACTCGTTTGGACTGCGCTGGCAGCCGCGCCGGGAGTACTAAAGTTCGCTGGCGTATTCCAACGCTAATGAACGTCAAATTTGAACTCACGAGGAGTAAGAAATGAAAATCACGCTGCAAAGAACTGTTCTCCGTTCCGCTATGATTCTTCTGGCTATTTCGATTGCTTGCGTGATGGTAGCAGGCGTGTTGGCTTCGGACGCCGGCTACACGCTGATCAAGAAAATCCCCATTCCCGGGGAGGGGGGATGGGACTATCTGACGGTTGACGAAGCCGCGCGTCGCTTGTACGTTTCTCACGGAACCCAGGTCGAGGTGCTTGACGTGGACTCCGGTGCGATTGTCGGCAAAATCGAAAACACAC